>Ga0209382_10000175_pt1 | contig 102406 bp, 101 predicted proteins | sample SoiMetdeltSBSDD5_FD_187599 | JGI IMG/M metagenome (GOLD analysis project Ga0209382, IMG submission 187599) | Bulk soil microbial communities from a Populus tree surrounding site in Tennessee, USA - Soil MetaG P. deltoides SBSDD5 (SPAdes) (version 2) | ecosystem: Environmental > Terrestrial >...
GTCCGTTGTTGCAGAACATGCTGCCGCTGACGGTCAGGTTCGGCGCGTCGAGCGCATAGCCGCTCGGATTGTTGAACGTGCCGCCGCCGCAGCTGAGCAGGCCGCCGACGTATGCACTGGGCAGCCGTACCGCGCCGTTCGCCGTGAAGCCGCTCGTGAAGAGCAGGTTGCCCTGGACGGTCAGGTTGTCGGCTTCGAGGGCGTGGCCGCCGGGATTGGTGAAGGTGCCGCCACGACAGTTGAACTGGCCGCCGACCCGGGCGCCGACGAAGCGGACCGCGCCGGTCGCCGTGAATCCCTTGTTGCAGAGCAGATTGCCGTCCACGACCAGCAGATCGGCCAGGATCGCCGGCCCGTCGCGTTCGGCGAAGAAGCTGCCGCCGCAGTTGAGCTGGCCGCCGATGTGGGCACCGGCCAGGACGACCTGACCGTTCGCCGTGAAACCGCGGTCGAGTCGCAGGTCGCCTCTTGCCTCGAGGTTCTGCGCGTCCAGGCCGGGAACGTGACATCCCGGCAGCTCGATGGTGTCGGCGGCGACGTCACGCAGGACGACGTGTTGCTCGAAGAGGCAGTCCTCGAGTCGCAGCGACCGGGTCAGGGTGGCGCCCTCCAGATCGAAGGGTCCGACGATGCGGGCACCCGCGAGCCACAGCGGATGGTGGGTCCACTCCGGGTGGCTGGTGGGCAGCGTGACGAGCTCGACCAGGATCGACGCGTCGATCTCCCGGTCGGGTCTCCAGTCGTCGACGTGTACGGCCGGCGTCTCGAACCCAGGACTGGGCCGGAGATCGACCGGGGCACCGTCGCTTAGGCGCTCCGGCACTGAGACGTGCCGGGGTTCGCTCGTCGTCATGCTTCCAGGACCAAGGGGCGTACGAGTGGGAACGCCGGCTAGGCGGAGGCTGCCTTGATGAGCGCGGTCCGGATGCTCAGCTCCCGGTCCGGGTCGTTCGGGAACAGGTCCACCTCGTCGAGCAGGAACTTCGCGATCCGCTGGACGAGCTGCTCGCGCTCGTCGGCGACCGCTTGGTCGACGATCTTGCGGATCTGATCGTGGTCGGCCGCCAGTGCGTTGTCGACGACCTCGCGCAGTTCAGCCTTCGTTGCCATATCGAACCAATCTCCTCCTTTTTGGAGTGCCTTCGCCCTGGGGATGATGTCGTCGACGATGCCTTTGATCTTCTCGTCGAACGGGCATTCTTTGCCGAAGCTCTCGGACCACTGCTCACCGTCGTGAACCCGGCCGCCGCGCAGCTTTCCCGGCGCCTCGGGGAAGTTGCCGTCGATGCCGAGTCGGTGCCACGCGATGCCCTTGCTGCCCGGCTTCGACGAGGGACAGCGCTCGAGTGGGATGCCGTGCTTCTCGTGCACCCAGACCGCCAGTTTGGCGACGCCTTCGATCTGGTCCGGGGTCCAGGTCCGGCGGCGTCCGCCGTTGTCCCACGACTCGACCGAGATGGTGTCGTGGTTGCCGTCGAGGTTCGCCGACGAACGCATGTCGGTGCTGACGTACTGCTCGACCCGGCCGCTCTCACGTACGTAGAAATGCGCGACCGCGTTGCCCGGTGTGTTGAAGAGACCGAACAGGCTGTCGCCGGACGAAACGGCCGTGTGCAGGCAAAAACGCCGCGGATTCGGCATGGCTTGGGCCGACGAGCCGCCGGGCTTGTAGCGCTCGACCGGCTTGCGAATCGCGTCGGGGTACCAGGCCATCGGACCTCCTCGGCGGATGCCTAACCCATCCGTCAGGGGTATCCGGTCGACGAGACCCGGGGTAAGTGCCGTTGGTCCCGACCTGCTGGGTCCCTGACCCTGGCCTAGGCCGGGTCGTCGCCCGCGATCAGGTAGCTGTCGCCGTGCGGCTCGAGGGTGATCACCTTGTGCTCGCTCGACGTCGTGCCGTCGGTCCTGGTGTACGTGATGTCGTAGGCGACATGGGTGTCGTCGGTCGGCGTCACGTTGCTGACCGCAACCTTCTCGATGGAGCTCCAGAAGCTCTCGTAGTCGCTCCGGCTCTGCTGCTTCAGACCACCACCGAGCATCTGCCAGCCGCTATTGGTGTCGTCCGGCATCAGCGAGTAATAGCTCTGGACGAACTGCGCCGGATCCCCGCCGCCCTGGTCGTTGCCGTTGCCATTGCCGTTCTCGTTCTGCGTCGGCTGCGACTCGGTGGTCGGTGTGTCCGAGGGCTCGGACGGCGTGGGCTGGCCGTTGTCGTTGGAGTGCTTGGGCTTGTCCGGCCGATGCGAGGGTCCGGATTGGTTCGAGGTGGCGGTGTTGTCGTCGCCACCGCTGCCTCCGAGCAGCGCCCAACCGCCGACGGCGAGCGCCAAGATGAGCAGCGCGGCCAGTGCGATCGGAAGCAGCCGCCGTCGGCCGCCGCCACCGTCGTACGCACTCTCCGCGGGCGTGGTCCAGGTGGGGCCGGCTGGTGGTATCGGCGCGATCCGGGTGCGGCCGGCCGGCGGCTCGGCATCGGCGTCCAGGTCGGCCAGCCGGCTGGCGGCCTCGGCCATCGTGGGCCGGGACCGGGGGTCCTTCGACAGCATCTCGCCGAGGATCGGCAGCAGTGGGCCGGCGTGATCGGGGCGCGGGACCGGCTCGGACACGATCCGCGACAGCACCTGCAGCGGGTTGCCCTGGGTGCCGTAGGGCGGCTCACCCTCTACGGCGGCGTAGATGCTGGCGCCCAGCGCCCAGACGTCGGACGCCGTGGACGGACTGCCGCCGGTGGCCTGCTCGGGAGCGAGGTAGGCCGGCGTGCCGGTCATCATCCCGGTCTGGGTCAGGGTGGCGTCCATCTCGGCACGCGCGATGCCGAAGTCGCTGATCTTCGCGTGATCGCCATCGCCGACCAGGATGTTGCCGGGCTTCACGTCCCGGTGCATGATGCCGAGCTTGTGGGCGTCCGAGAGCGCGTCGGCCACCTGCGCCCCGATGTGGGCCGCCCGCTCCGGCGAGATCGGCCCGTCCTCCTTGATCATGTCGCCCAGGGTGCGGGACGGGAAGTACTCCATGACCAGCCACGGCGCGTTCTCGTGGTCGACCACGTCGTAGATCGAGACCGCGTTGCGATGGTTCATCGCGGCCGCCGAGCGCGCCTCGCGCATGGCCCGGGCAGTGCCGGCCGCGTCCTCGCCCGGCATCGAGCCCATCTGCTTCACGGCGACGTCACGGTGCAGGGTTTGGTCGGTGCCCAGCCAGACCGTTCCCATCGCGCCGCGACCGACCGAACGCTGCAGCAAGTAGCGTCCGCCGATCAGGTCCCCAGACATGGTTTCAATACCTCCCGTGGTCGACACGTCCACCGCAGCCTAGGCAGAGGCCGGTGTTACCGCACAGTTCGGACGTTCGTACCCGTTGCGGCTAGGCCCATTCGGGCAGCAGGATCGCCGCCGTCGCGTCGTCGTGCAGGTTCGTCCGCGGCCAGCGGTGGCCGTGCGGGTCTTCCTCCTCGGCCCGACGGACCCGCCGCAGCCACTGCTTCGGACCGCCGGCCGCGAGCTCTTCGATCGCGTAGTCCCAGCTCAGCAGGTCGAACCGGTCCACCGGACGGCTGGCGCCGTCGGACAGCAGCGCGACGATCTGGGCGTCCTCGGGGTAGAGCATGCCGGTGAGCGCGTGCCGAGCCACGTCCGGATCCGCTCCCGCGACCCAGAAACCGCCCTGTTGGTTGCGGTGCTCGCTCATCATCTGCACGTACGTCTTGACCGCGACGTCGTGAGTACGGCCGGTGCGACCCACCACGGCAAGCAACGGCTGGTACTGCTCGGCGAACATCGCCTCGCGGTTGTCCGAGATCGCCTGGGTTCCGGAGTGCCCTCGGGCCACCAGCGCCGCGTCGGCGAGGACCAGGTATTCGAGCCGGTCCTCGCGTTCGCGCAGGATGATGACGCTGCTCGACGGCGCTCCCTCGCTCATCAGGTCGCAGGTGTGCCGGTGCAGCGCGGCCACGTGCCGGATCGCAGACTGGAGCACGTCGGTCAGCGTGGCCGAGCCGTCGGCCGCCGCCTCCAGGCATCGCACACCGAGCTGTCGGGCAAACCAGACACCGCCGTGCGAACAGGAGGATTCGACCCCCATCGGCGACGCTTCGGCGTCGAGCAGGACGGCGATGTTCGCGGTCGCGGCGAAGAAATCCTCGTTCTCGCGATCGGACTGGGCCGGGTTGCTGGCGAAGGAGACGAACATGTCAGATCCCGCGAGGGTGATCGAGCGGTCTGATCCGCGCCAGGTCGTTCGTCATCCCCCGCAGCCTAGACCGCTTCGCCGCCGGTCGTAATTGCCGTCGGTCCTGTACTCCCGTCCTCGGCCGGCTCGACGGTCCCCTATGCCCGGTCAAAGGCACGCAAACCCGACTGCTGGTAACTGCCTTGCGACCGCCGATCCGGCCACGATTCACTGACCCGCATGCGCGATCTGCTGATCAGCGGTACCGCCTCGGTCATCCTGGCGGTTCTCGGCTTCGCCCTCGGCCGGATGAACCTCAAGGCGAGCACGTCCCTCGAGCGCAACGAGGAGCTGCGTCGCCGGCGGATCGACACCTATGCCGCCTTCTGCGCGAGCGTGGTCGAGTACGGCGTCGTCAGCAGTGTGCTGGCCGAGAAGCAGCCGCCGCTCGCCCCGGCCCGGCCGGAGGCCACGGCCGCGACTGGTCCGCCGGTGGCCTAGCGCTCGGCGAACCACCGTCTGAGCGCGATGGTGTAGGCCGGACTGAAGCCGGCGACCGGGACGGACAGTGAGTTCGGATCGCTGTCCGGCGCCGGAAAGTGCCCGCAGCCGGCGATGGTGACCACGGTCGGCTCCGGTCGGCCGCCGGACCGCGTCGCGCGCCGCCAGATCTGCTCGCTGTCGGCCGCCGGCACGCAGTCCTCGTCGGCACCGTAGATCAGCAGGACCGGGCAGGAGACCTTCGAGAACGCCGGCTCCGGATCGTAGTCCATGTCCGGCCAGGATTGCTCCGGCGCCGGAAGCCGGCTGTCCAGGTACGACAAGCCGAACCACGGCTGGTCCACCGCGTCGGCCAGGAGTCCGCCAGCCGTCTCGCGGTCGCCGTCGCCCCGAAGCAGCGCCTCGTACGCCATCCGGAGCTCGCGCTGCTGCGCCCGAACCGAATCGTCGTAGCCGGCCCGCCGGAGCCGTTCGTCGGTGTGGAAGCGCATCTGCTCGGCCGGGCTCACGCCGGAGCAGCCGACGGTCGCCAGCATCGCCACCGTCGAGTCGCGCGAGGCGGCCAGCGACGCGGCCCACGCGCCCTGGCTGAATCCGTACAGGCCGACCGGAGCGTCGATGGTGGTCCGGAGGTGCTCGATCGCGGCCAGCGCATCCTCGGCCTGGATGTCGAACGGGGTGTCCTCGTCCTCGCGGCCCGGTCGGCGGTCGAAGGTGAGGACCGCGAAACCCATCGGTGTCAGGGTGATCGCCAGGTGTTCGAAGAGCGGCTGCCGCCGCTGTGGCAGGCCGGCACCGTGCATCGCGACCACACCGCCGCGTACGTGGATGCCCGGATCCGGCATCCGCAGCAGGGCCGGCCGTCCGAACGGCGACGGATCGAGCTCCCGCGACTGCATGCGGCCATTGTCGTCCATCGGCTCGCCGACCGCAGCGGCTCGGATTCACCCTCGTCAGGTGAACCGAGCGCCCAAGTCGCGTGTGACTGTGGCCGTGGATCGCGGGCGGAGTCGTCGCGTTCCGGAGCCGACATGACCCGGTCGCGAGAGGAGTGCCCGATGGGCAAGAAGTTCGAGGGAACGATCGACGTCGATATCCGTGACTCGACCGCGGACTGGGAGCCGTACCTGCAGCCGGTGGCGCCGGAGGGTGCCCCGAACGTGCTTTACATCGTGCTCGACGACGTCGGCTACTCGGCGATGGGCCCGTGGGGCGGACTGATCGACACGCCCAACATCGACCGGCTCGCCGCGAACGGGCTGACGTACACGAACTGGCACACGACCGCGCTCTGCTCGCCCACCCGGTCCTCGCTGCTGACCGGACGCAATCACACGACCAACGGCATGGCCTGCATCGCCGAGGCGACCACCGGCTTCCCCAACGGCAACGGCCACATCCCGTTCGAGTGCGCGACGCTGGCCGAGGTGCTCGGCGAGCGGGGCTGGAACACCTACATCATCGGCAAGTGGCACCTGTGCCCGTCCGACGAGATGAACATGGCGTCGACGAAGCGGAACTGGCCGGTCGGCCGCGGCTTCGAGCGCTTCTACGGCTTCCTCGGCGGCGAGACCAACCAGTGGTACCCCGACCTGGTCTACGACAACCACCCGGTCGAGCAGCCGTCGATGCCCGAGGACGGCTACCACCTGACAACCGATCTGACCGACAAGGCGATCGAGTTCGTCAAGGACGCGAAGATGATCGCGCCCGACAAGCCGTTCTTCATGTACTACTCCCCGGGCGCGACGCACGCTCCGCACCAGGCGCCGGAGGAGTGGATCGCCCGGTACGAAGGCAAGTTCGACATGGGCTACGAGGCCTATCGCGAGCTGGTCTTCGCGCGGCAGAAGCAGCTCGGCATCTTCCCCGACGACGCCGAGCTGTCGCCGATCAACCCGTACGCCGACGAGACCAGTCCCGAGGGCAAGGACTGGCCGCAGCTGGACGTCGTACGACCCTGGGACTCACTGTCCGAAGACGAGAAGCGGCTGTTCAGCCGGATGGCCGAGGTCTACGCCGGCTTCATGTCGCACACCGATGACGAGATCGGGCGGCTGCTCGACTTCCTCGAGGAGTCCGACCAGTTGGACAACACGATCGTCGTGTTCGTCTCCGACAACGGCGCGAGTGCCGAGGGCGGACCGAACGGTTCGGTCAACGAGAACAAGTTCTTCAACGGCATCCCCGACACGATCGAGGAGAACCTGGCGCACCTGGACGATCTCGGCTCGCCCACGACGTACAACCACTACCCGAACGGCTGGGCCTGGGCGTTCGACACCCCGTTCAAGATGTGGAAGCGCTACAACTTCGAGGGCGGATCGGCGGACGCGATGATCGTCTCGTGGCCCCGAGGCATCCGGGCTAAAGGCGAGCTGCGTGGGCAGTACCTCCACGCCACCGACATCGCGCCGACCCTGTACGACCTGCTCGGCGTCGAGCTGCCCGAGACCGTCAAGGGCTACCAGCAGATCCCACTCGAGGGCGTCAGCTTCCGCTCGACCTTCGAGAGCAAGGACGCGCCGACGCCGAAGGAGTCCGCGTTCTACTCGATGCTCGGTTCGCGCGCGGTGTGGCACAAGGGCTGGAAGGCGGTGAGCGTCCACCCGACGATCGCCGGCTGGAGCAACTTCGACTGGGACCGCTGGGAGCTCTACAACACCGACGAGGACCCGATCGAGATGCATGACCTCGCGGCCGAGCACCCGACCAAGCTGCAGGAGCTGATCAACCTCTGGTTCCACCTGGCCGGCAGGTACAACGGGCTTCCGCTCGACGACCGGACCGCGGTCGAGGTGCTGGCCGACCCGACCCGGCCGCAGGTGGTGCCGGCTCGGGACAGCTACGTCTACTACCCGGACGCGGCGGAGGTCCCGGAGGCGGCGGCGGCCAGCATCCGCAACCGGGACTACTCGATCATGGTCGAGCTCGACATCGAGTCGCCGGACGCCGGCGGTGTGCTGCTCTCGCACGGATCGGCCTTCGGCGGTCATGCGTTGTACGTCAAGGATCGGCGGCTCAAGTACGCGTACAACTTCGTCGGCAACAACACCCAGGTGGTCGAGTCGACCCGCGAGGTGCCGACCGGGTCGGTCCTGCTCGGCGCCTCGTTCGTCCGGGAGGGCGAGGCGATGCCGACGACCGGCACCTTGTCGCTGTTCATCGGCGACGAGAAGGTCGGCGAGGGCACGATCATGACGCAGCCGGGCAACTTCTCCCTGGTGGGTGAGGGTCTGAACGTCGGAAAGGACCCCGCCTCACCGGTGACCGACGACTACCCCGGCGTCCGTCCGCACGCGTTCGAGGGCGGCACCATCAAGCAGGCGGTCGTCGACGTGTCCGGCAACCCGTACACCGACCTGGAGCTCGACGCGCTCGCGATGATGAAGCGGGAGTAGCCGTCGCGGCTAGCAGTTCGGTCCGCCGGCCTGCCGCAGCTGCGATCGGTAGTCCTTCAGCTCGGCGACGCCCTGTTTCCAGTACTTGTTCCAGAGCTGGAGCGCCCGGGTCGGAGACATCCTGCCGCTCCGCATCATGTTCATGTCCATCACGTGGTCGCCCCAGGTGGCGATCGCGGCCCGGGCGGCCTTGAGGACGTCCTCTCGCTGCGCGATCTCGCGCCGGCAGTCCGACAGCGCCGCCAGGCTGCCCTGGTTGTTGGCCGCCGTCATCACCATCGGGCACGAGTGGTGGCCGCCGGTGTAGGCGTGGTCGGCCCGTTCGAATCGACGGACATTGTGCGCGGCGTGCTTGCGGGTCTGCTCCCAGAACGCGTTGGCCTGATCCAGGGTGATCTTGCCGGCGACCAGCTGGTTCATCGCCGAGACGTGCACCTGCCACTGCCCGATCGACTTCGCGGCGGCGCCCAGCGGTTCGGACTGGGCCTGCCAGGTCGACTGGCACTCGTCCGCCGCCGCCGCGACCGCGTCCTGGGTGGTCTGCGACGGCGAGATCGCCGCGGGCGAGGCGTCGGCCGCCTGAGCCTGCTGGTTTGCCGAGGACGTACCGTCGTAGCTCGCCCACCACACGGCCGAGATCACCACGCCCACCGCCAGGACGCTCGCGATCGCACCCGCCCACGGGTGCCGTCGCAGCGCGCGAACCGAGGCTGCGGGGGCGAGCTTGGCGCGGGTGGCGTGGCCGGCGGCCCGAGTCGAGCGCGCCGCCGATCCCGCGACGGAGCCCACCGCACCGCCGACGGCGCGAGTGCCGCGACGCAGCCGCAGCCCGGCTGCCGCGGCGACAGCGGCGAGTCCGGTGGCAGCGGCCGGCTCCGGGGAGATGTCCGGCACCGCTTCCGGCTCGGCCACCACCGCACCGCGAGTACGGCGGCGGGACCGGCGCGGACCGGGGTCGTTGGCGACCACGCCGACCAGCCGATCCTGGACGTGCCCGAGGTAGGCCAGCGCCGTGGTCGCGTCGGATCGCTTGCCGTGGCGTACGTCGACGACGAACAGCACCAGGTCGACGTCCTGGGCGAGCAGCATGGCCTCCAGCCCGCTGAGGACGGGTGGCGCGTCGATCAGCACCAGGTCGACGTCTCTGGTCAGTCGATCCAGCAGCCGGGCCAGGCCGTCCAGGTTCTTGCCGAGCATCTCGTCGGACTGCGCGCCGGACGTGAGGACGCGGAGCCGGTCGACGCCGCCGGACTGTAGGGCCGAGTCGAGAAAGGTCGTACCGGCCAGCACCTCGGTCAGTCCGGGCCGGCGCTCCAGATCGAGCACCTCGTGGACGCCCTCACCGTCGGGGTCGGCCGACAGCAGTGCGACCTGGAGGCCCTCCGCGGCCAGCAGCGTCGCCAGGTTGACCGCCGTCGTGGTCCGGCCGTCACCGTGGTTCGCGCTGGTGACCAGCAGACAGGTCGGGGCCGACTCCCGAAGCGTGTCGGCGAGTTCGGCGGCGATGACGCCGTACGCTTGGGTGCCGGGAACCGGTCGACTGGCGTTGACCGCAACCCGGTCCGTGCTCTCCAGTCGCATCGCCGGAACCGAGCCGAGGACTCGTAGCCCAGTCGCCTTCTCGATGTCCGAGGGTCGCTTCAGCCGTCCGGCATGGCGGTCCCACAGGTAGGCGACGGCGAGTCCCAAGGCGAAGCCGCCGACCAGACCCAGACCTACGACCACGGGGTAGTTGACCGAGTCGCCGTCGTCGCTGATCAGCCAGACGGCGTTCAACGCCACGGCGACGGTCAGCACCGTGACCCAAGCGATCAGCGCGGCCCGGCGCTGCAACAGCCCCTTCGGCTTCCCCGACATCGGAGTGGAACCGTCCATCTGTGACCTCCCGAGAACAGGTGCCATGGCCCGTCCCCGCCCCGAGCTTCGGCGTCGGGAAGGGCGTCGAACACAGGGCGACTGGAGGTCTATTTACGGCTGATTTGAGGCGATGCACAAGGCCGAAGGTCCCGACTGAGACAAAGGAACCCTCGGCCTTGTTTCAGGGGCTCTGACACTCCGACGGCGAGTGCCCAAGACACTACTTTCGGTGCTTGCCGACGGCGTCCTTGGCCTTGTCGCCGGCCTGCTTAAGATCGGCCTTGCGCTGGTCGCGCCGGCCCTGTCCCTCGAGCTTGCTGTCGTCGGTCTTCTCGCCGATCTTCTCCTTGGCCTTGCCGGCCACTTCTTCGGCCTTGTGCTGCACCTTGTCCTTGTTGTTCATGGCGCTCTCCTCTCCTTCAGTCGGGCTGTTTCCAGCGGAGGAGGACCAATGCGTGTGTCCTGGCTCACACGACGGCGTCGGGCCCAGTCGGACTCGCGAGGTCGATTCAGTGCCGGGCTTCGAGGCCCACGGCGTCCCGCAGCCGGCGTACCGACGGCTCGAGGCCGGCGTCTTCGCCGGCCCGCGACTCCATCAGGTCGCTCAGCGCCTCGGCGATGACGTTGAGCTTCTCCTGGGCGGCCTCGTCGGCTCGCCGGCCGGAGTTCTCCAGCAGCGCCAGCAGCAGGATCGCGATCACGCTCGCCACGGTGTGGATCGCCACCTGCCACGACTTGAGGTCGGTCCACAGCGGCAGGCTCACCAGCCAGGCGGCGACGACGCCGAGGCAGACGAAGAAGAACGGCGCCCGGCTGACCCACTGGTACGCCGTCTCCACGAATCGCTCGAACCATGACCGCCGGTCGTCGTCGTGCTGCCGGGTTCTCGCCGCCTCGGTGCGCTCCATCCGCAGACTGTAGGGGACCCACCGCACAGCGCGCGGTCGATCGGCACGGCAGAATCGGCGCCATGACTGATGCAGCCGCGACGATCTCGGTGGTGCCCGCCAACCAGGCGAGCTGCGAGGACCTCCAGGCCATCTTCGGCAACCGCGGTCCGGCGTCGCGGTGTCAGTGCCAGCGCTACAAGCTGCAGCCGAAGGAGGCATTCGGCAACTTCCCGGCCGAGGAGCGCGCCTTCCGGCTGCGTCAGCAGACCGACTGCGGCCACCCCGACTCGGACTCGACCAGCGGTCTGGTCGCCTACCTCGACGGCGAGCCGGTCGGCTGGTGTGCGGTCGAGCCGCGCCCGGCGTACTCCGGCCTGGTGCGGGTCTTCCGGGTCCCGTGGGACGGGCGCTCCGAGGACAAGACCGACGAGAGCGTCTGGGCCGTCACGTGTCTGTTGACGCGATCGGGCTATCGCAAGCGTGGGGTCAGCCGGGCCCTGGCGCGGGCCGCGGTGGACTTTGCTCGCGAGCGTGGCGCGCGTGCCCTCGAGGCCTATCCGATGACGTCGAAGAACGCGCTCCTCGAAGAGATCCACGTCGGAACCGAGAGTGTCTACGCCGACGCCGGATTCACCGAGGTGCACCGGCCCTCCATCCGACGTGCGGTGGTCCGGATCGACTTCTGACGCGGGGCCGTCCGGCGCGGTGGGCTCGCTGGTGCGGTGGGCTAGAAGTCGATCCGCATGACGAATCGCCGCAGCGTCGGATGCGTGACCTCCTTGAACCCGGCCTCCTCGAAGACCTGGCGGGCGCCGATGTTCAGCTCGCCCCAGGTGACCTCCTTGCCGGGCTGAGTCTCCATCGGGTACGCCTCGATCGCCCGGGCGCCACGCTCTCGGGCGAAGTCGATCGTGGCCTTCGCGAGTGGATAGGTGAGGCCGCGGCCGCGGTAGCCCTTGCGCACGATGAGGCAGGTGACCGACCAGACGCCGTCGTCGTCCTTGTCCTCGGTCCGACCGCTCCACGGAACTCGGGACGTGCGCAGCTTCGGGTACGCCGTACGCGGCTCGACCGCCACCCAGCCGACCGGCTCGTCGTCGAGGTAGGCGACCATCCCGCTCGTGCTGGGCGCATTCGGATGACCGGCCGCGGTCTGGGTCCGGAGCATCGCGGTCCGCTGCTCCTGGATCGAGTCCCGCCAGATCCAGCCGCGGACCTTGAGTCGCTGGCAGTGGCAGCGTCCGGAGTAGTCGGCGGTCCCGAAGATCGCGATCAGGTCCTCGAAGGACGCCTCGTTGGCCGGCACGATCTGCAACTCGTCGTCGGTGATCGGCGTCGGGTCGGCCAGTGTCATGCCCGCAGGCTAATCTCGATTCCGGACGTTCCACTTCCGGATCGGTGGATGCAGGTGAATCCCGACGCGAGTCCGACCGCACGCTCGTTGCTGACACTCGAGCTGATCCAGGGCAGCCCGGGCATCACGGCCGAGCGGCTCGCCGACAAGCTCGGCGTCACCGAGCGAGCCGCCCGGCGCTACGTCGGCATTCTCCGCGAGGCCGGGATCCCGATCGAGTCGATGCGTGGGCGTTACGGCGGCTATCGCGTTGGCCGCGGAGTGCGACTGCCGCCGCTGATGTTCGACACCGCCGAGGCGCTCGGGCTCGTCATGGCGGTGCTCGACGGCCACCATGACGCCGCCGATGCGGCGGATCCGGTCGGCAGTGCGCTCGGCAAGCTGCTCCGGGCCCTTCCCGAGCCGGTCGCCCGGCAGGCCGAGGCGATCCGCCTGACCACTGCGCCGGCGCCCGACTACGCCGCCGTCCGGCCCGATCCCCAGACGGCCACAACGCTCGTACAGGCCTGCGCGGACCACTACCGGGTCCGGCTCGACTACCGCTCGGAGGCCGGCTCGGAGTGGACCATGGAGGTCGATCCGTGGGCCGCGGTCGTACGCCATGGCCGCTGGTATCTGCTGTGCTGGTCGCATCGGGCGCAGGCGACCCGGGCCTATCGGATCGACCGGGTCACCGCGGTCGAGGTCCTGACCGAGACGTTCCGTCCGCCGGCCGATCTCGACCCGGTCGGCGATCTGGAAGCACATCTCGCGATCGGCTGGGAGTACGAGGTCGAGGTCGTCATCGACGCCGGCTTCGACCGGGTGGCCCCTCGGGTGGCGCGTACGCTCGGGAAGCTGGAGCGGATCGATGAGGAGACCACGCGGCTGGTCGGCAGCACCAGCAATCCGTGGTGGTATGCCGAGCAGCTTGCCAGGATCCCGACGTCCTATCGGATCGTGATCGGTCCCGAGGTCCAGGAGGCGGCTCGGCAGCTCGGCGAGCGGCTCCTCTCCGCGGCCGACTCCTCGACCAGCCGGACCTAGCCCGACTGCCGCTCGGCCGTTTCCGGCGCGGGCTCGGCGTCCTTAGGCGGCGGGATCACCATCTTGGTGAGCCAGACCGCCGCGACGGCGAGCACAGCCGCGGGCAGGGCATCGACGCCGGGCTGACCGACCAGCAGCATGCTGAACAGCAGGGCGCTGAACACCATCTCGGTCCCGGCGGCCATCCCGGCGGCCGTGCCGACCGCGATCGCCCACGTCGGTGACGCGTCGAAGACGACGACCGCGAAGGACGTGATGGTGATCCCGATGAAGATCGCCGGGAAGATCGGGCCACCCCGGAATCCGCTGCCGAGCGAGATGGCGTAGCCGAGGCTCTTGGCGGCCAGGATCACCAGCAGTACGCCGACCGAGCCCTCGGCCACCACTTCGGGCACCGCGGACTGTCCCGAGAAGAGGATCTCGTCGTCGGTGGTGTTCAGCCAGGTCGCGACCAGGGCGATGGCTCCCACGGCGAAGCCGCCGAGGAGCAGCATCGGCAGCATCTGGTGGCGGTTCGCGACGGCTTGGACCCGAGTGGCCAGGTAGCGAACCCGGTTCAGCACGACGGCGATCACCACGCCGGCGACGACCGCCATGGCCAGGTCGCCGAGCCGGGTGCCGCTGTAGGTCGGGAGGTTCGGCACCGCCAGACCGGCCTGGTTCAGCCCACCCCAGTCGCCGAGACCGACGAAGAGCAGGTAGCCGACCGCGGCGGCCACCAGGCCGGGCATCAGGGCCGGGATGAGCTGCGGACCCATCGCGAGCCCGGATTCGAGCAGCAGGACGCCGGCGACCAGCGGGCCGCCGAACAGTGCGGAGACGGCGGAGAACGAGCCCGCCGTCGCGATCACGGTCATCGCCCGGTCGCCCAGCCGTACGAACGGCGTGACCAGCGCACCAACCGCCGATCCGAGCGCGATCAACGGCGCCTCCGGGCCGAGGACCAGCCCGAAGGGGAGCGTGCCCAGCGCGGCGAGGGCGATGCCGGGCGCGTAGCGCAGCGGAGTGACGCCGCCCCCGATGCCCTCGAGCGGCGGGTTGCCGCCGTCGCCGGGCAGGAAGCGGCGAGCCACCCAGACGACCAAGGCACCGGCGACGGGGAGCCCGATGATCAGGTACCACGGCGCCGAGTCCTCGCCGAGCCGGTCGGGCAGGTCGGTCCAGAACCACTCCTCGAGCTTGTGAACGGTCGCCAGGAAGAGCGAGGCGACCAGCGCGGCGGGCAGGCCGATCGCCGCGCCGAGCAGGATCAGGAAGAGATAGTCCCGAGCCTGGGTCCGGTTCGGGGTCGGGCTCATCGCACTCACCTTCGGGCCAAGGTGGGCGCGACGGACGGTTGCACAGACTGTTTGTACTACAAACCGTTCGTACTCGTCGGCGGCACGCTCATGAGGCGTACGCAGCCAGACAGGCGACGACCTCCTCGGCCGCTAGGGGACCCGGCCGAGGAGGCCGTCGTTCGGCAGCACCCGCGCTTGCTCCTAGTGGCGCGGGTGCTCGTCCGCCTCCACCTCGGTATCGGTGTCGGGATCGATCCGACGGGCGTGCTCCTGTCGCTCCGTCGCCACCCTCCGGTCCTCGTCGAGTCGGGCGGCCTGCTCCCTGGCCTCGGCCTGTTCGCGCTTGGCCCGCGCCTCTCGCTCGGCGATCTCCGCCTCTCGGCGCTGGGCGCGGGCGGCATGGATCTCGGCGACGCGACGATGCTCGACCGCCTTCTCGCGGCGCTTGGCGCGAGCTCGTTCGCTCTTGCGTACAACGAACATCGCCACCAACACGACGATCACGATCGTCACCACGACGATCGCCACGATGATTCCTGCATTCATGGGGGTGCCCTCCTCAGGGCTCAGAGGTACCCAGCAGCAGAGTCGCCTAACGTCAGAATGGTCCGGTGCCCACACAGCCGCCTCGTCGAGCCCGCGACCTCGGCATCGCGCCGGGACAGCTCCCGACCGGACCGCTCAACGCGCTCACCGATGTCGCCGGAGTACGGGTCGGCCACGCGACCGTGATCGAGGGCGACGACATCCGTACCGGCGTCACCGCGATCGTGCCCACCGCGCTCGGACCGGACCATCGGACCCTGCCCGCTGCGATCGACGTCGGCAACGGCTACGGCAAGCTGGTCGGCGCGACCCAGGTCGACGAGCTCGGCGAGTTGGAGACGCCGATTCTGCTGACGTCGACGCTGTCGACCTATCGAGTGGCCGATGCCTTGCTGGACCACGTTCTGAGCCGGCCCGGCAACGAGGAGCTCACGTCGGTCAACGTCGTCGTGGGTGAGACCAACGACGGCTACCTGTCCGACATTCGCCGCCGGGCGGTGACGGAGGAGCATGTCCGAATTGCGTTGGCGGCGGCATCGGCCGGGCGACCCGACGAGGGCTGCGTCGGCGCTGGGACCGGGACGATGGCGCTGGGCTACAAGGGCGGGATCGGGACGTCGTCGAGGCGGGTACGGATCGGCGGCGTGGGCGTGACGCTCGGCGCCCTCGTACAAAGCAACTTCGGCGGCCGGCTCACCGTGCTCGGCGTGCCGGCGTCGCCGGACCTGCTCCTCGGACCAAGAGCCGACTCGTTCGAACCGCCCGGCAACTCCTGCATGATCGTGCTCGCGACCGATGCCGTGATGGACGCTCGGCAGTTGGGTCGGCTGGCCCGCCGCGGCGTATTTGCGCTGGCCCGGGTCGGGTCGAACTACTCCCACGGCAGTGGTGACTACGCGATCGCCTTCTCGACGGCGGCCGACGCGATGCCGGTCGCGGACGCCGATCTCAGTCCGCTGCTCTCGGCCGCGTTGGAGTGTGTCGAGGAGGCCGTACTCAACTCGCTGCTGATGGCAACGACGACGGTCGGCTTCCGCGGCCGTCGGGCCGAGGCGTTGCCGCACGACGCGCTGGCGGGGCGGTTGGCCGCGGCCGGACTGCCCCCGGAGCAGCCGTCATGAGCTCGGCGCTGACGCGGATCGCCGGGCGGGTCTGGCTCTATCCGTCCGACCCGGATCCGGACAGGATCCAGGCGTCGGTGGGAGTGATCGCCGACGACCGGGGCAGCGTGATCGTGGACGCCGGTCACAGTCCGGACCTGGCCCGTCGGGTGCAGGCGGCGATGGCAGCCGAAGGGATTCCGCCGGCGCGGTGGCTGGTCTACACGCATCACCACTGGGATCACGTTTGGGGTGCGGTGGCCTGGGGCGAGGTCGATGTCGTCGCGCACTCGTCGGCCCGGAGCATTCTGGAGGGCGAGGCGGCTCGGCCCTGGAGTCACGCCTACCTGCGGGCCGGGGTCGAGCGCAATCCACGGCTCGGTCCGAGCTTCCGGGCCCGCGCCCGCGCGATGCCCTCGTGGGAGAGTTTCGCCATTCGCCCGCCGACGACCGTCTTCGACACCGAGCTGACGCTGCCGGCCGGCGTCGAATTGCGACACGTCGGGGGCGCGCACGCGATCGACTCGCTCGTCGTCACCGTGCCGGACTCGGGCGTACTCCTGCTCGGCGACTGCTTCTATCCGCCACCGCTGCATCTGCGCGAGCAGGGCGACGGCCTCGACCTCGACATGGTGCGGAGCCTGCTGCACGACGACATCGGGTGGTATGTCGACGCACATTCGCCACCGTGGTCGGCAGCCGACGCCGCCGCCATGCTCGCGGAGTGACCGACATCCCCTGCGAGTGTTGGCGTGAAACCGCAGGTTCGGTTCGAAGTCGGTGCGAGATTGCACCAACTCTTGCCGAGTCGGCGTGACCGTCAGGCGGCCGCGTGACGTCAGACGGCGGTCTTGCTCCACTCGGCGGGCTGCACCGCGACGACGGTCATGCCGCCCCGCTGGGTCGCCTGGCCGCAGGTCTCCCAGCCGCGCATGCTCATGAGCACGACCGGATCCTGCCCCGGCTGGAGCCGAAGCCGCGTGACCGGTTCGGCGATCGCGCCGTCGTCCTTCTCGGAGTCCCGGTAGATGGCGATCGAACCCATGGCGTTGGGTCCGTGTCCGATGGAATGGCGGCGAATGATCGCGTGAAAGAACACGGCCACGCTTGGTCTCCCTCTTTTCGACATGGCGGCGCCAAGGAACAGCGTCGTGAATGTGACCCACCGAGGCCGGTCAGTCGTCGCGTGCAGCATCAATCGGAGGTACGCGAGGTCGTTGCGCTCCCGATGATGATCGCCGCCGAAGAAGCCGCTCGCGGCAATTACTTCTACACCCGGGGCCGGGGCGAGTCCAGAGGCAAGTGGACCCCGTCTCGCCTACTGACCGAGCGGCCTTCCTAGGCGGCGCTGCTGGGCTGCAGGACGGCCAGGGTCTGACCGTCGGTGCGTACTTCCATCCGGCTGATGGAGGACAGATCGATCGAGGTGCTGGTCGGCACGTCGGCCGTCTTCTCGTAGCCGGTGGTCCACCAGCCGGCGGTCTCCATGCGGCCGTCGTCGGACCACACGACCAGTCGGCAGCGCAGCTGCGCCGGCAGGTGATTCAAGGCCAGCTGCACACCGGTGCCCCAGTTGTGCTGAGACAACGTGGCCGTCGCCTGGATGCCATCGGAGCCGGGTGCTGTGGACCAGGTCGCGGCTGCTGCCGCCACCTGGGACGAGGAGGAGTCGTTGTTGAGAACGACCTGGCCGGCGACCCCGACCGCCGACAACACGGCCACGACGGCCGCGGCACTGGCGAGTACGCGGGCCCGCCGCCACCACGGCGTGGACTCCTGAGGCGGCTCCCAGTCGATCGGCTCGAGCGGTCGGCCTTCGGGCTCGTCCAGCTCGTCCAGGGATACCTGGGCCAGCAGGCCGGGCAGTGGCGCCAGCCGTACCAGCTCCTCACGGCAGTAGACGCAATCGCGCAGGTGCTCCTCTAGCGCCTGTCGCTCCTCGACATCCAGGGCGCCGAGCACGTACGCGCCCAGCGAGACGGTTTGCATGCAGGTCATGAGCTCATCACCCCTTGCTCCTCAAGGGCGACCCGGAGGGCGCGCAATGCGTAGTAGGACCGGGACTTGACAGTGCCCACAGGGATGCCGAGGACCGTCGCGGCCTCCGACACCGTACGTCGGCGGTAGAACAGCTCGACGATCACATGGCGATGCTCCTGGCTGAGACCGCGCAGGGCCGACGCGATCTGCCAGGACTGGAGTACCCGCTCGATGTCGTCACCGGGTACCGGGAAGTCACGCTCCCCGATCGGCACCTCGGGCGGCCGGGCCGATCGGCGCCGGAATCCCGAGACGACGAGGTTGTGGGCCACCTTGAACAGCCAGGGCCCGGCATCCTCCGGTGTCAGCTGGTCGGACCGCTGCCAGGCTCGGGTCATCGTCTCCTGGACGATGTCCTCGGCCTGTTGGTAGTCGCCCCCGACCGAGCGAAGGACGTAGCCCAGCAGCGGTGCGCGGTAGCGGTCATACATCGCGCGTACCGCCGCGTCGCTTCGGTTCCGAGCTTCGTCCACATAAGCATTACGCGCCTCGGAGCGGAATAGTTCAACCCTGAACCATCTGGCGCCGCCCCGCGTATCGGGGGCATGAGGAAATCAACGACCATCAAGCGATGGGCAGTCCCGGTCGGAGCAGCGGCACTCGCCGTCATGCTCGCGGCCTGTGGCTCCAACGGCAGTGGCTCGAGCGCGAGCGGATCGGGGTCCGGCTCCGGTTCCACCGGCTCGGCCGAAGTCAGCACGAGCGACGTCAGCGGCGTCGGCACCGTGCTTGTCAACAGTTCAGGAAAGACGCTCTACACCAACAATCAGGAGACCGGCGGCGGCATGCTCAAGTGCACCGGCTCCTGCCTCGACTTCTGGATGCCGGCCCAGAACACCGGCACCATGCCGACCAACATCCAGGGTCTCGGCACCATCACCCGCAGCGACAACGGTGAGAAGCAGCTGACCCTCAACGGGGCACCGCTCTACACCTTCACGTTGGACACCTCGGCCGGCTCGGCCAAGGGCAACAACTTCCAGGACTCGTTCGGCGGAACGTCGTTCACCTGGCACGTCGCGACGACCAGCGGGACCTCCACCAGCAACATGGGCGGCTCCAGCGGTTCCGGCGAGTCCGGCGAGTACGGCAACAACGGTTCCGGGAGCGGTTCGGGCTACAGCAACAGCAACAGCAACAGCAACCCGTACAGCTACTGACGAAGTCCCACGCAGTCCAATGCCCAGAATGTCTCTGCATAGACCAACGTGCCGGTCATCCAGGACTCGTACGACGAAAGCCGTGCGACCTGGAAACCGGCGTCGGGGATGCGTAGTGACGGCGACCGGAAACCTGCGGCACTCGCGGATTCGAATCCGCGATGACCGTAGTAGCCGGGCGATCCTTCGAGGAAGACCAGCGGAATCGACCGGGCATCGGCGGCGGCCAGCGCATGCGCGATGAGTCGGCTGCCGATGCCCGTTCGCTGGTGTTCAGGATCGACGCCGAGCGGCGACAGGACCAGAACGTCCACCAGCCGCCTCGGCGCATCGAGCCGGCTCGCCGACAGCAGGACATGGCCGACCACTCGGCCGTCGGCCGTGGCGACGAAGGACAGCGGCGACAACGGTGTGGGTGCGGCGCGGAGGGCATCGGCAAGCTCGGGTACGCGGGGATCGCCGGCGAACGCACGGCGGTGCACCTCGCGTACCTGATCAAGATGGGCGGGCGTCTCGGCGCAGATCTGCATAGCGGTCACAACGTCTGACGGTAGGGCGGCTCGGGGCGGCCCTGCGACGGATTATCCCCTCCAGATCACATATCATGCATGATGATTGATATCTGGAGAGGTGAGGACGACGGGCCGACGACGGCGGATCTGGGTTCGACGCCCGCCCTCCTGGTTTCTCCGGCTTCTGCTCGTCGTCCTGCTCGTGCACGTCTCGGTCAACCTGATCCGGCCGATGGTGTCCTACCGGGTTCTCGAGCTCGGCGTGCCGGCCCGCTATCTCGGACTGATCTCGGCATCGTTCGCGCTGGTGCCGCTCGCGGTCGGCATCGCCGTCGGACGACGGGTCGACCGGTTCGGCCCACGCGGATTCCAGATCGGTGGAGCCGTCCTGCTCGCGGTCTCGGGCCTCGGGATCGGGCTGTTCGGCAACCTGTCCGGGCTCGTCGTCATGTTCGTGTTCTTCGGCCTGGGCCATCTGCTGGTCATGGTCGCGGCGCAGACCACGGTCGCCAACGAGAGCAGCGAGGACCAGCTCGACCGGCGCTTCGGCCAGTTCGCCTTCTTCGCGGCGATCGGACAGCTCGTCGGGCCGATGCTCGGTGGTCTGGTCGCCACTCATATGGGCGCGAACGGAACCCGATGGGCGCTGCTCGTCGGCGGCGTCATCGCGTTGCTGTCCGTGGCGCCGGCGATCGCGGCACCGGCCCAGGCCGGCCGGGTCCGTCCCATCGAGCGCGATCCCAATGACGACGGTCCGCCGCCGACGACCAGCCTCCGTTCGGTGCTGGGGACTCCCGGGCTGACCGGCTCGCTGATCGTGAGCCTGGTCGTCATCGCGGCCGTCGACATCGTCGTGGTCTACCTGCCTGCGCTGGGCGAGGAGCGCGGCCTGTCGATCGCCGCCGTATCGGCGCTGCTGACCGCCCGGGCGGCGGCGTCGATGGTGTCCCGGATCGGCCTCGGCTGGATGGTCGATCGGCTCGGCCGGATCCGGCTGCTCTTCGTGGCCGTGGTGATCTCGGGCCTCGCCCTCGTCGCGCTCCCGTTCACGACGTCGCTGGCGACCGCGATGGTCGCGATGGTGATCTCGGGCTTCGCCCTCGGCCTGTGCCAGCCCCTGACCATGGCCTGGGTGGCGACCGAGACGAGTGCGGAGACACGTGGGACGGCGATGTCGATCCGGCTCTCGGCGAACCGGCTCGGCCAGGTCGCGTTGCCGGCCGCGGCCGGTCTGATGGCGGGATTCGCGGGTACGGCAGGCGTCCTGTGGGTCGCCGGCACTGCGGTCGTCGCCACCGGAGCCGCCGTACGCCAGGGCCGCCCTCGCCACTGAGCCGCCGGAGCCCGAGAGCGGTCAGAGAGTGGCCAGGCACAGATCAGATATGCTGTAAAGTATCTCATGTGCGACCGGCAGACGAACTCGTCATCGTGTCCGAGCGCCTGGGTCCGTTGACCGAGGCCGAAGCCGAGATCGAGCGAGCCGGAGTCCGGGTACGCAGTGCGCCGCTGTGGTCGGTCGAGGACATCGCCGCCCATGCCGCTGACGCCACCGTCTTGATCGTCGGCTCGGTCGAGTGGATCGGCGTCGCCGAGCTCGCCGCGCTGCCGCGATGTCACGGGCTGGTCCGCCGGGGCGTCGGCCACGACAACATCGATCTGGCGGCCGCGACCCGAAGCGGTGTCGTGGTCGCCAATGTCCCGGACGCCTCGGTTGAAGAGGTGTCGGACCACGCGCTGAGCCTGCTGCTGGCCGTCGAGCGCCGGATCTGCGAGCTGGACAGTGCGGTCCGGCATGGCGAGTGGGAGCGGGATCGGTCCACGGTGCAGATCCTTCGCCGCGACATCCGGCGGATCGGCGAGCTGACCCTGGGCATCGTCGGCCTCGGCCGGATCGGAGTCGCGCTGGCCGACAAGGCCCGCGGGCTCTACTCACGCATCGTCGCCGCCGACCCGTACGTCTCGCCTGACATCGCCACGGACGTCGGCGTCGACCTGGTCGACCTGCCGACCCTGCTCGCCACCGCCGACCACATCAGCCTGCACGCGCCGATGTCGCCGGAGAACCGCCATCTGATCGGAGCCGACCAGATCGTCTCGATGCGACCGGACTCGGTGCTGGTCAATACCGCTCGCGGTGGGTTGGTCGACGAGGTAGCCCTGCTGGCGGCGATCCGGAGAGGAGCCGTCGCCGGCGCCGGTCTGGACGCCACGGAGCGAGAGCCTCTGCCGCGCAACGATCCGATGCTGCGGTCCGGCCGGATCGTGCTCACCGCGCAGTCGGCGGGGTGGAGTCGTACGGCCGAGGCGGATCTCGCGAAGCGAAGTGTCGACGCCGCGGTCCGGCTCGTACACGGCGAGCTGCCCGTGTCGGTCGTCAACCCCGACGTCATCGAGTCGGCCGGCCTGCGCAATTCGGCGCTCCGTCGTACGCGTGGTGGCACCCAGCGGATCGTGGGCATCGCATGACCGAACGCCGCCGGCATTGAGCCCCCACCGAGCCGATCGTCCCGAGGGCGCCGAGGCTGCGGAGGCAAGGAGGTCGCTGGTCGTCCTCGTCGTACCCACCGCCGTCCAGGTCAGCAATGCGACCGGAGTCGCGTCGTTCGCCGTCCTGGCACCGACCCTGGTGGCCGAGACCAGCCTGACGACCACAGACATCGGGCTACTGGTCGGAGCCGCCAACGTCGGCGGCGTCCCGGGGCTGGCGGCCGCGACCAGAGTCACCAAGGCGCTGGGCGCCGGCCGGGTGATCGCGTTGAGCGCGATCCTCTCGGCGCTGAGCCTGGCGGCGGTGGCGACGTTCACCCCGCGATGGGGCATGGCCGCGGCGGTAGCGGCGGTGAGCGTGTTCGGCGTCGCCTGGGGAGTCAACACGGTCAGCTCCGGCGGGCTGGTGATCCAGAGCGCTCCGCACCGGCGCCGGGCGCTCTGGAGCAGCCTGAACCAGCTGGGGCTGCCGGCCGGCGGGCTGATCGCCGGGATCCTGGTGGCGCTGCTGTCCTGGTGGGGCTGGCAGGGCATCTTCTACGTCGAGGCGGTGACGTTCGCCGTCCTCGCCGTGCTCGCGGCGATCCTCTTGCCGAGCACGCCCTCTGAGCTGGAGCGAGCGACACCGCCGCGCTATCGGCCGGTGATCGCCGCTCGGATCGGCGGCTTCTGTATCGGCCTGAGCACGGCGCAGTGGGCGTTCGTCACCTACCTCGTGATCGAGCTGACCGACCGCTTCGGGATGGGCTTCAAGGAAGCCGCCACGGTCTTCTTCTTCTCGCAACTGGTCGGATTGAGCGCCCGTCCGGTGATCGGGATCTACAGCGACTGGCGAGGCCCTCCGCGGATTCCGGTGCTGGTGCTGGCCGCGCTGAGTTCGAGCCTGATACTGGTCGTCTTCGGGCTGCTGCCGAGCGATCTGGACGACACGATCCTGGTCGCCTTCATCCTGGTCGGATCGATCGCCGTGATCGGCTGGAACGGCGTGATGATGGTGGCCGCCGCCGAGGCCGGACCGCCGGGTCAGATGAATGCGAACATCGCGACCGGGCTCACCCTGATGCGGATCGGCAACATCGTCGGGCCGCCGGTCCTCGGCGCCCTGCTGGTCTGGGCCGGCGCCGCGTGGGGATGGGCCGTGGTCGCCGTGCTCCTGGTGATCGCCGGGATCGGGCTGTGGCTCACCGGTCGGCTGCAGTCGCGGCCGGCATCGGTCCCACCTGGGTGACGTCGACGCCGATCAGCTCGGCCAGGTTGGCACCGAGTACGGCGCGCTTCTCGGCCTCGGTGAAGGCGGTCGATTCGAGCATCGGTCGGACCGGATCGCGCGGACCCATGTCGGCGGGGTAGTCGGTGCCGAGCACGACCTGACTGAGGCCGACCGTCTCGATCAGATAGCGCGTCGCGGCGTCGCTGTGCAGCAGGTTGTCGAAGTACAGCCGGCGCAGATAGCGCGATGGGATGGCGCCCTCGGTGTTCGCGCGTACGTCGGCGCGCTCGCGGTGTCCGTGGTCGAACCGGCCGGCTGCGAAGGCCGCATAGCCACCGCCGTGGGCGAACACCGCCTTGAGCTCGGGCAGCCGATCGAGCACGCCGCCGAACAGCAGGCTGCCGATCGTCACGGTCGTCTCGGTCGGATTCCCGATCAGGTTGCGCAGGTGGTAATCAGGCATGTCCGGGATGAACCGCACCGACGCGGGATGGAAGAAGACCAGCGCGCCGAGTCGCTCGGCCGCCTCGAGGACTGGGAACAGGTCAGGGTCGTCCCAGTTGCGACCGGCGACATGGGTACCGACCGCCGCTCCGACGACGAGGTCGTGGCTCATCGCCCGTTCGAGCTCGCTGACGGCTGCCTCGACGTCGTCGAGTGGCAGATGGGCGAAGACCCGGAACCGGGTGGGATGGGCGGTCGCCATGTCGGTCAGCTCCTGGTTGGTCTGCCGGGCCGCCCGCACCGAATCCTGGCTGTCCAGGCCGTAGTCCCACAGGGCCGGGCTCAGCGAGAGCACCTGCATGCCGACGCCGACCGAGTCCATGTAGTCCAGCCGCGCTTCGACCTGCTCGCCGTCCTGCGGCCACGGCAGCGGCCGCCGATTCCCGTCGGAGCCGATCTCGAGCGTGCCGTCGGGCTGTCGCCGGACCGGCTGCCGCTGCCACTCCCACCCGGTCTCGGTGCCGACGCATGGGGGTGCGACATGCGCGTGGACGTCGATGGCGGTCACCTGGTCGGCGGGCAGGCTCATGGACCGGCTCCTGACGTGGAGTGGAGTGGCATGGATTCGAGCGGATCGGCAGTACGATATGTTACATGATGCATGACAATCGGCGGAGCCTTCGCGGTGCGCTGGCCGTGGTCGTCGGTGGCAGCCAGGGCATCGGCGCCGCGATCGCCGAGGCACTGGCGGAGGCCGGATGCCGACTGGTCCTTGCCGCGCGAGACGCGGATCGGCTCGAGGCGAGTCGGCAGCAGTGCCTCGAAGCCGGAGCCACGGAGGCCGACGTACATCCGGTGGACGTGCGGTCGCCGGACAGCATCGCCGAACTGTCCGCCGCCGTACGCGATCGCCATGGCGTGCCCACCGTGCTCGTCAACAGCGCCGGTGTGACCATGACCAAGCCGGCGCTCGAGGTGACCGTCGACGACTGGGACCTGGCCCACGCCGTACATCTGCGTGGGCCGTTCCTGACCGCGCAGGCATTCGCGCCCGCGATGGCGGCGGAGGGCTACGGCAAGGTGGTCAACCTCAGCTCGACCTGGGCGAGCACCGTCGCGCCAGGTCGCAGCGTCTACTGCGCGGCGAAGGCCGGCCTCAGTCACCTGACGGCGGCGCTGGCCGTCGAGTGGGCGCCGCTCGGGATCCGGGTGAACGCCATCGCTCCGACCGCGACGCGGACGCCCAGCCGGGAGGAGCGATTCGCTGCCGATCCGGAGCTCGAGGAGTCATTCCGGGATCGGATCCCGTTGGGCCGGCTGGCGGTCCCGGCCGATGTCGTCGGCGCCGCGCAGTTTCTCGCCGGTACCGACTCTGATTTCGTCACCGGACACACCCTTTACGTCGACGGTGGATGGCGATTTGCCCGCTAGCGTGGCCACGGCTTGGTGAATTGGGACGGGAAACGTTGTCAGATATAGTGAACTAGATATGTCATAACGGATCTGGAATAGGACGAAGGATGACTCTTGCCATTAGCCCGGGGGAGCGGCGAACGGCGCACGAGCTCGTAAGAGACACCCTCCGCCGGGCGATCCTTACCGGCCAGATCGCGGGCGGGGAGCGACTCGTACAGGCCGACCTGGCGAAGCAACTGGAGGTCAGTACGACCCCGGTTCGCGAGGCGCTTCGCGACCTCTCCGCCGAGGGCCTGATCAAACTCGACGCCCATCGGGGTGCAATCGTTCGCAGCCTGAACAAGGACGAGGTCGAGGAGATCTACTGGCTGCGCCAGCTCCTCGAGCCGGAGATGATGGCGCGGGCCGTCGAGAACATCACCGACGAACAGATCGAGCAAGCCGAAAGCATCCAAAAGAGGGCCGACAAGGAGCGCGATCCGGTCGCTTGGGTGCAGCTCAACAAGGCGTTTCACCGGGTTTTCAACGTGGCCTCCAAGTCACCCCGGTTGGCCGCGATCGTCGAGAATCTCCAGGACAGCGGCACCCCCTATGTCGTGGCGGCTCTGGTGGCGGGATCCCGCAGCCCCAAGGAGGCCAACGCGCAGCACCGCGAGATCCTGCAGGCGGTTCGCGCGCGGGACGTCAAGGCGGCCAAGAAACACATGCACGACCACGTGCACAAGACGCTGGTCGGCGTGCCGGAGCACCTGCCCGACCACGGCAACTGACCGAGCGCGTCAGGTGCGAGCCCGCACCTGGTCGAGGTCGACGACGCCACCGTCTCGGGAGCTCTCGATGATCCCCTCGAGCACGGCCACGACCTCGAGTGCCTCGGGTCCGCCGACCTCAGGAGCCTTGCCGGTGCGTACGCAAGTGGCGAACTCCGCAAGCTCGTCGCGCACGGTGTCGAGGGTCTGCACCGACTCCTCGCGTCGATCCTTCTCGCCGACGTCCTGGCGATAGAACCGCTCGCCGTCGAGGTCGTTCCACGCGGCTGCCTTGGTGCCGAAGGCCGCAGTGCTCGCGATATCCGGGATCACCGTCGTGGTGCCGACGAACCCCAGGGGACCGGATTCGAACTCGAGCATCACCGTGGTCGCCTCGTCGAGGGTGCCGAGGGCCGCGATCTGCTTGCTGAACGCGGCGAGCCGACGCGGCCGGCCCACCAGGTAGATCAGGTTGTCGACCATGTGGACGCCGAGCCCGGTCATGCCGCCGGCCGGACTCTCTGTCGGCTTGCCGCGCCAGCCGGTCCGGGGCGTGAGTCCCTTCGGGTGCGAGAGATTGGCCTCGACGTGGTGGATCGTGCCGAGGGCATCCGCGTCGACCAGCTCCTTGAGCCGGCGTACTCCCGGCTGGCGACGGCGGTTGTGGCCGACCTGGACCACGACGCCGGCGGCTTCCGCGGAGGCGATCGCTCGCTTGGCATCGGCGACGTTGAGGGTGAACGGCTTCTCGACGAAGACGTGCTTGCCGGCGCCGGCGGCCTCGACGACCTGATCGGCATGCGTCGAGTGCGGAGTCGCCAGGACGATGGCCTCGACCTCCGGATCAGCGAGTACGTCGACCCACGACCCGGCGGCGCGACAGCCGTACTTCTCGGCGAACTCCAGCCGCCGGTCGCTCGGTGAGTAGCAACTGACGATCGCCATCCCCTCGGCGGTCGCGGCCTGGGCCAGTCGGTCGCCCCACCAGCCGAGGCCGACGGCCGCGAGTCGCACCGGAGTCGTGCCCATGCCGGGTCAGCCCTCGAACCACTGTCGTCGGTGGGAGACCTGCGGGTCGCTGGGGCTCACGCTGGCCGGCTCGATGTAGAGCGCCTCGCCTGGAGCGTCGATCGGCTTGCCGGACATCCGCTCCTTGAGCCAGTCGGCCGTCGTCGAGTGGTGATCGGCGTACCACTGGTTCGCATCCGAGGCCCGGATGTTGGCGCCGTGATGCTGGTCGGCGAAGACCCACAACTGCGCCGGCGCCTCGATCTTGTCGAACAGGTCGTAGACCTCGTCGACCGGGCTGCGCGGGTCGTACTCGCCGACGGTGACCAGGGTGGGTGCGGAGATCCGCGGCAGCAGGTCGTCGAGCGCCATGCCGTCGATGAACTCGTCGAGCTCGGCCTCGGTGTCGAGCCCGGTGAGGAAGGCGAACAGCTGCTTGTAGCGCGGCGACTCCTCCTCGAACAGGTGGTACTTGTCGCAGATCGAGGCCCACACGAGGGCGTTGGCGGCAAGGCGATCGTCGGTCGCCGCGAAGCGGGCGCCCCAGTACGAGCCGAAGCTGAGTGAATAGAGCGCAACCCGATCGCCGTCGACGTCGGGCCGGGCGATCAGCTCGGTCAGTGCCGTGCTCGCCGCGTCCTCGTAGTTGTCCTGGGTGACCTTGATGCCGCGGAGGTTGGACTCGCCCTGGCCGGGCCCGTCGAACACGAACAGGTGCATGCCGCGCTGGGTGGCGAAGTTGTAGAGCGGGTGCGGGACCATCTCCTTGGTCATGTCGCAACCGGGGATGAAGAAGATCAGCGGCGCCGGCTCGTCGACGGGTGCGAGGTGCAGGTTGCCGGAGACGACGGTGTCCCGCCAGGGGATGTCGAGGTGCTCGATCCGGGTCGGGCTCAACCGCCGGATCTCGTCGTAGCACCGAAGCACGCTGCCGTGGAGGTACTTCTTCTCGTCGTTGATCGCGAAGACGGTGTGCTGCGCGTTCGCGTACGCGACGGCGGCGTCGAAGTAGAACTCGACCGCGGTCAGGTCGTGTCCGGCGTCGGCCTCGGCCTTGGCGATCCGCTCGAGGGCCTGGCCGCGCTTGCCGACGTGCTTGCTGATCATCGCGTGCATCTTCACGCTGGGCGGCAGTCTGCGGCCCGGGTGCTGGAAGTGGAAGACCCGGCCGGTGTCCTTGACGGCGCGGTCGAAGTTCCACTGCTGGCCGTCGCGACGAAGCCGGGTCCGGCCTGGGTCTGCGCCCTGATCCGACATGCTGGGTCTCCTCTGGTCCGTACGCCGTGAAGTCTTCTCGAGCACAGCGGAAGCCACTGCTCAAGCAATCTATACTATATATAACATCGGAAGGAGTGGCGTGGGGATGTGGGCATACCGACTCGAAGGGCCGCTGCAGTTCGTCCGCCACGAGATCGAGCCACCGCAGGAGTCGGAGCTGGAGCCCGGCGAGGTCATCGTCAGGTTCCGGACCGGCGGCATCTGCGGCAGCGACATCCCACGCTGTCGCAACGGCTCCGGTCGACCGGGTCCCGAGCCGTACGGGCTCTCGCTGCACGAGATCGTCGGTGAGGTCGTCGCCACCCGGTCGGATCTCGAGGTCGGTCGGCGGGTCGTCGGCTGGGTGTCCAGGTCGCGTGGGCTCTGTGAGTACGTCCGGACGTCGGCCGACGAGCTGTTGGCGATCGATCTCGAGCTGGACGACGTCCACACAGTCGCGCTGCAGCCGCTGGCCTGCGTGCTCTACGCGCTGACCCGAGTGCCGTCGATCGAGGGTGCACGCACCGCGGTCATCGGTCTCGGCCCGATCGGGCTGCTGTTCGCCCATGCGCTCAAGGACGCCGGCGCGGCCACAGTGGTCGGGGTCGACCGGGTCGACCGGCGTGGCGTCGCCTCGGCGTTCGGTCTCGATCGTGTCGAGCACCTGACCAGCCGTACCTGGTCCGGACGACCCGACGCGGCCGATGGCTTCGACCTCGTGATCGAGGCGGTTGGGCACCAGGTCCGCACCCTCGAGGATGCGATCGCAGCGGCGGCGCCGGATGGTTGGATCGTCCACTTCGGCAACACCGAGACCGACGACTACTACCCGCTGCCGCTCGGCGTGATGATGGACAAGCATCTGACCTTGCAGGCCGGCCGGACGCCGATCCCACGACGCCGCGACGCCTTGCGACTCGCGCTCGACTACCGGGAGCGCCACCCCGAGCTGTTCAAGGCGTACGTCACCGACATGCTGCCCGTGTCGGAGGCGCAGATCGCCTACGAGCGGGCCAGCCGCCCCGCCGTCGATCGGCTCAAGGTCGTGCTCGACGGCTCCGGCGCCTGACGGTCGTCACTTCACCAAGCGGCGTCACTTCACCGAGCCCGTGGTGATGCCGGCGACGATGTACTTCTCGATCCGGGAGTAGACCAGGATGAACGGCAGGATGGTCAGGACGGTGAAGGCCGCCTCGGCCGGATAGTTCTGGATCCCCTGGATGCCCTGCATCAGATAGAGCTCGTACGGCAGGGTCCGCTTGCCCGGCGATGTGGTCAGGACCAGGACGAGGGTGAACTCGTTCCACGCCTCGCGGAACGACAGTACGCCGATCGTGATCAGGGCAGGCAGCGACAAGGGCATGACGATGTAGCGGATTCGGGCCCACATGCCGGCGCCGTCGACGCTGGCCGCCTCCTCCAGGGATGGCGGTATCTGCTGGATGAAGCCGACAAGTAACCACACCGCCAGCGGCAGCAGCATGCCGGTGTAGACGACGATCAGGGTCAGCCGCTTGTCGAGCGCGCCGAGCGTGACGGCCAGTTGGTAGAGCGGGATCATCAGGCCGAGGCTCGGCACCAGGCGGGGCAGCAGCGTGAACAACAGCAGCAGGTGCCGGCCGCGGAAGTTGAACCGGGCGAAGGCGTACGCCGCCGGAGTGGCCAGTGCCAGGGTGAGGAACGTGGTGCCGATGCCGACCAGGACGCTGTTGACGAAGGCACCGCGGAATCCCGGTCGCTCGATGACCTCGCGATAGGCGTCCAGCGACGGATCGTTCGGCAGCACGCTCGTGGAGCCGAAGACCTCGCCTCGCGTCTTGAGCGAGATCATCACCGTGATGAAGAACGGGACCAGCGTCCACAGCATCAGGAGGATGAGCGGGATCCACAGCAGGATCTGACGGATCACGCGCTTGAACCGGGGCCAGCCGGTCCATCCGCGCACCGTGGGCGTCTTCGGCGGGGCGGTCGTCGCGACCTGGGTGTCGACCGTCATCACTCCACCGTCCCGTATCGACGAGCCAGTCCGACATAGAGCAGCGTGAGGATCGCGTTGAGGACCAGGATGAAGCTCGCGATCGCCAGTGCCTGGTTCATCTCCAGGTCGGTGAAGGCCGTGCTGTACATCTCCATCGGCAGGGTCTGCGTCGCCTTCAGCGGACCGCCGCCGGTGAGGGCGAGGACGACGCCGAGGCCGGTCAGCGTCGAGTAGCTCATCCAGACCACGCTGATCACGATCTGGGGTGAGATCAGCGGGATCGAGATGTGCCAGGCTTGCTTCCACCCGGTCGCACCGTCCACCCGAGCGGCGTCCTGGTACGACGTGTCGATCGTCTGCAGACCCGCGAGCAGCAGCAGGATCGTGAGCGGGAGGTCGGTCCAGACCTGACAGAAGATGACCACGCCCATCGCGAGGTTCGGATCGGCCAGCCAGGCCGGGCCGTCGAAGCCGAAGAACGCGATCGTCCGGTTGAGCAGTCCGAAGTCGCTGTTGAACAGCAGCTTGAACATCACTGCTGCAGCGACGTTGGAGATGATGTACGGCGCGATCGTCACCGACCGCAGGAACCGCAACTGCCGTACTACCCGGTTGAGTGCGAAGGCGAAGAGCAGACCCAGGCCGAGGCCCAGGACCACGCACCCGAGCACGAAGATCGCCGTCTTGTTCAGGGCATCCCAGAACGCCGGGTCGTGGAACATCTCGGAGTAGTTCTGGAACCCGACGAACTCCTCCGGCCCGCCGAAGAAGTCGGACCGGAAGAAGCTCTTGTAGAGGCCGTAGATCACCGGGTAGGCCAGCAACGCGGCGATCATGATGATCGCCGGCGTCGAGAACAGATAGGGCGCTAGCTTGCTCTGTCCGGCCAGTCCGGTGTCCCAGCGTGGTCCGCTGGCGCCGGGCTTCTTGCGCCGGCGCCAGCGCTGGACCTGACCACGCCGGGTGCCGCTGCTCGCTACAGTCACACCGACACTCCTTCGGGCCTGTGACGACCTATCGGGAACTGACTGGTCTGTTGCAGGGCGGTGACTTCCTTACCGTGCGTTCAACTCCAGGGGCGTTTCACTACAGGGCGTCGAGCTGCTCCTGGTACTGCTGAGCGAGGTCCTCAGGCGACTTGTCGGTGCCCTGGACGATCTCGCCCCACAGCTGCTCGAGCACTTCCTCGACCTCACCGGTGTTCTGCGACGCCGGCATCGACTCGGAGTCGACGTAGGCCGTCTTCAGGTCGGGGGTGAAGAAGGGCAGGATCTCGCCGAACCGAGGATCGTTGAGCGCCTCGGTCTGACGCATCGGCACCGAACCGTTCGCCAGCGGCTCGATCAGGTTGTCGGTCTCGGCGAGGTACTGGAGCACCTGGCAGGACTCCTCCGGGTTGTCCGCGTCGGCCGTGATTGCCCAGGTACGCGGCTGCGTCACGTAGCTGCCGACGTCGCCCTGGCCACTGTCCTTCGGCAACGGGGTGGTCTCCCACTGCTTGTTGTAGTCGAAGTTGTCGACCTCGGCGAAGTCACCGGCGGTGGTGATGCCGTCGAAGATCAGGCCCGCATCCTGTCGGATGAACGCGCCACGGGTCTCCGACTCACCCCAGGAGATCGCCTCCGGCGGGATCAGCTCGTCGGCCTGAGCGCGCTGCCAGAAGTCGAGGACATAGAGCGCGGCCGGGTCGGTCAGATCCGGAGTGGATCCGTCGAACGGGACGCCAACGGCGTTGAGCATGCTCTTCAGCATGGTGACGCCTTCGCCCGCCAGTGCCTGGATCGTCATCGGGATCTTGTCGGGACGCGCTTCCTTCATGGCGAGCATCGCGTCGTACATCTCGTCGAAGGTCTCGAACGGCGGCTGGACGCCGGCCTCCTCGAGCCACGGCTTGTTGAAGTAGAGGATGTCGAAGTTCGCGGTGATCGACATGCCGTAGCTCTCGCCGTCGAACTCGTTGTCCGACCAGACGTTCGGCATGAGCTGGTCGTAGAGCTCGGGATTCTCCTCCTGCCACTGGGTGCGGCAGTCCTCGACCGGCTGGAGCAGCCCGGCGTCGTAGTAGGCCTCCATCATGAAGGTGTCGTCCTGGATGATGTCCGGCATGGTCTGTCCGGCCTGACGCATGCGCAGCAACTGCTGCAGAATGTCGTCCTCGGCCTGGACGTCCCACGCCAGATTGACGTCGGGGTTGTCCGCCTCGAAGCTCTTGAACTGGTCCGGCGGCACGTAGTAGTCGCGCGACGACCAGACCAGGAGCTCCCCGTCTCCGCCGTTGCCGCTGCCCGACGAATCGTCACCGCCGCAGGCTGCGCCGATCAAGGCCCAGCCAGCGAGGAGACTCCCCGCGATGGCGATGCTTTTGCGCCCCCGATGGCTGGTGATGCTGGTATGAGTCCACATGGCCTCTCCACATGCTCTTGATCAGCAGTAACGTACACCACACATCATGCATAATCCATCCCTCGCAGTCACGTGCCCCTTACTTCCGGATTCGTCGGATGAGGCAGGCGCTATCTGCGCAGGTCAGCCGCGGGTATGCAGATGAACGAGAGCATCGGCCACGTGCCAGCGGCCCTCGGCATAGACGACCGGATTGAGGTCCAGCTCGTCGATTCGGTCACTGTAGGTGCCGGCGATCTCGGATAGGTGTACGAGAAATCTCGACAGTGCCGCCTCGTCGACCGGCGCTGCGCCGCGGAATCCCCGGAGCAGGGCTCGGCCCCGCAGCCGGTCGATCAGGGCGGCCGCGGAGCGCGCCGACAGCGGTGGCAGCGCCACGGCGACGTCGTCGATGGCCTCGGCGACCGTGCCGCCGATCCCGACCAGCACGACGGGTCCGAACGTGGGATCGCGCACCAGGCCCGCCAGCATCTCCGCTCCGGGCAGGTAGCGCTCGACCAGATAGCCCTCGATCCGGGCGGTCGGCGATCGGTCGGCGAGACGCGTGATGAGCTGCTCCCACCCGACCGCGAGCTCGGTCTCGTCGGCGAGGTTCAGGAGTACGGCGCCGACGTCGCTCTTGTGGGGGAGGTCCTTCGACACCGCCTTGAGTACGACGGGATAGCCGAGCCGATCGGCCGCCCGAGCGGCTTCGGCCGCATCGCCGACCACCTCCGCCGCCACGGTCGGCAGCCCCATCGCCTCGATCAGCCGGAGACTCTCGGCCTCGTCGAGTGCGGACCCCTCGGCGCTGTCGAGCAGGGCCGTGACGTCGGAGTCCGGCGGCTTCGGCGATGGCGGGTCGCCGTCGCGACGCTTAGCGCCGAGTCGGGCCAGCCCGCTGACGGCGGTGACCAGACTCCCGAGATCGGTCGTCACCGGAGCGCCGGACGCTCGCAGGATCGCCAGGCCTTCGGCGCCGAGATCGCCGGCCAGCCAGAGGCTCGGCAGCGGCTTGTCGACCTCGTCGGCGAGGGCCGCCAGGGCGGTCGCGCGATCGCAGGTGTGGGCGCTCGGATGTGGCGTCGACACGGGTACGACGAGGTCGTAGTCCGGATCGTCGACGAAACTGCGGACGACCTCGACATAGCGATGTGGCGCCGTGATGATCCCGCCGAGGTCGGTCGGATTGCCACTGGCGCCGTGCTGCAGATAGGGACCGAGTCGCTCGCGGAGCCGGTCCGATGGCTGCGGGAGCGCCAGTCCGGCGGCCGATGCCCGGTCGGCAAGGAGCACCGCCGTGCCGCCCGAATGGGTCACGATGCCGACTCGATCGCCGGCGGGCACTGGAGTACGCGCCATCAACTCCGCGACGTCGAACAACTCTGTCGGCGTGGACGTCACCGTGATGCCGAGCGCATCGAAAGCCGCGTCGTAGGCCCGCTCCGATCCGGCCAGGGCGCCGGTGTGGGTGCGCATCACCTGCTGCCCGACGGCGCTGCGGCCGATCTTGCAGACCACGATCGGCTTGTGGGCACGCAGCGCCGCTCGGGCGGCGGCGACGAATCGCGGACCGTCTCGCACGGTCTCGAGCACCAGTGCGATGGCCCGGACATCGGGAAGGTCCACCAGCTGCTGCAGCGCCTCGGCGGCGTCGATGTCGGCCTCGTTGCCGGTCGAGACGGACAGTGCGAAGCCACTGCCTCGCTCGGCCGCCAGGTTGTGGAGGAAGCTGCCGGTGCCACCGCTCTGGGTGATCAACCCGACCGGGCCGGGGCGCAACTGGTCGGCCGGCCGCTCCAGGCAGGTCAGGAAGCTCATGACGGTGCCGGCCGACGGGTTGATGACGCCGGCCGAGTTGGGTCCGAGCAGCCGAAGCCCATGGTCACGGGCCAGCCCGACGATCTTGGCCTGCAGTGCGACGCCGTCGTCGCCCGCCTCGGCGAAGCCGCCGCCGAACAGGATCGCGGCGCCCGCGCCGACCTGACCGGCGGTCGCGATCACGTCCGGTGTCACGGCCGCGGGCACCGCGAGGACGACGGCGTCGGGGGGCGTCGGCAGATCGTTGAGGGACGCGACGACCTCGACGCCTTCGACCTCGGGACGCTTCGGATTGACTCCCCAGACCGGGCCTTCGAATCCGAACCGGCGCAGACTCGTCAGGACCTTGCCGCCGTGCTTGGCCGGATCCGCGGACAGGCCGACGATCGCGACCGAGGCCGGCTCGACCAGGCGGGCGAGTCCGCTTCGCGTGGTCACCCCAGATGCTCCCGCGCCAGCACCTGCTCGGCGCGACGGACGTTGGCCTTGTCGACCATCACGCCCTCGTAGCGGAATGCCCCGGCTCCCACGGCCTGCGCCTGCTCGAACGCGGCCAGCAGACCCTTGGCGAAGGCGATCTCCTTCGGCGTGGGCGTGAACGCGGCATGGATCGCCGCCACCTGGCGCGGATGGATCGCCATCTTGGCGGCGAAGCCGAGCCGTCGCGCCAGCCGGCACTCCTCGACCAGGGCGGCATCGTCGTCGACTTGCATGAAGACACCGTCGACCGGCCAGCCGAGTCCGGCGGCCCGGGTTTCGCAGATCAGCTTGCTCCGTGGATAGAGCATCGCCTCACCGGTCGGCGTCCACTGACCGTCCAGGTCGGCCATGAAGTCGCCCTCCTCGCCGCTGGAGAAGGCGAGTCCGACCACCCGTGGAGACGCTTGTGCGATCTCGTAGGTGAAGCGCAGCCCGAGGCAGCTCTCGACGAGCGGCAGCACAGCGATCGAGCCGGGGGCGCGACCCGCGCGCTCCTCACGGATGCCGAGCGCCTCGTCGAGGGCGGCGACCTCGACCGGCGACTCGGTCTTGGGCAGCACGATGCCGTATGGGCCGGCGGCGACGACCGCGTCGAGATCGGCCTCCATCTCGCCGGTCGACGGATGGTTGACCCGGACGAAGACCGGCTGAGTCGCCGGTGCGCCGTCACCGAGCGCGGCCGCGACCGCCTCTCGAGCCGGCGCCCGGGCGCTCGGCGCGACCGCGTCCTCGAGATCGAAGATCAGACTGTCCGCGTCGGAGCGCTTCGCCTTGGCCATCATGTCGGGGCGGCTGCCCGGCGAGAACAACAGACTGCGTAGGGCCGTCACCGACACCGCTATCGTGGCGCCCGCACGGGTCATGGCGGCCACGCGACGGCGACCCGGCCGCGGTTGCCGTCGACCGCGATCAGGGGCGCGCCGTCGTGCTCGTCGAGTGGCGGCAGGTCGCAACCGACGACAGTCGGGACGCCGATCGAGTGGGCGAACTCGATGAGGTGCGCCGCGGTGCTCCCGGCGCGGGTCACGAGCGCGGCGGCGTTCCACAGCAACGGTCCCAGCGCCGGGAGCGGCTGCTTGGCCACGAGTACGGTCCGTCCGGTGGGTAACGGAGTCCGGCCGGAGGGGTCGAAGACGTACGGTCGGCCGACGCCGATCCCAGATGCTGCCGGCGTACCCCGGGTGACTGCGCCCGAGGCCATGACCGCCCGATAGGCGAACGGCTCCCAGACGTCGACGCCGAGTCGACTCGGCGCCGGCACGTCGCCGTCACGCAGGGCGTGGTCGAGGGCATCGGGATGGAGTCGCCAGAACGCGTCGGCTCCGACGATGCCTCGCGCGTCGGCCAGCTGCCGAAGGCGCTCGAGATTCGCCACGATCCGACCGGCGGCCTGCGGGTTCGGGCTCGGTAGCTCGCGAATGGTCGCGATCGCCGTCTCGGGCCGATCGCCACGGAGTTGGCGCAGGATGCGATCGGCTTCGGCTGCCGCGCCGCGTGGCGGACGGCGCCAGACCCACGACGTCAGCTCGCTCGCGAGGACCCGAGTCGCCGCCAGCAAGGACACCGGGTCGGTCGTCGTCGGCGTCTCGGTCGGCGGCTCCAGGGCGTCGACGGCCACGGCCCAGGGCAGGATCAGCTCGGTGCCGAGTCGACCGGGGAACCGCTGCGTCAGCGCGGCGATTCGCAAGTCGACATCGCCTGCCACGCCGCTGTCTGCCACGAGAGACTTGCATTCGTGGTCGTCATCGCGACCACAATCGCAAGTCTCGCGTACGACGAGGTCCGTGGACCGAATGCTCTGGAGCAGATGGACCTGCCCGTCGACGGCGGCCCACTCGATCAGCTGATGCCCGAGGATCCGCTCGACCCGGCGGGACAGGGCGGCGACCGCCACGACCACGTCGGCCGCGATGCCGGTCGCGTCGCTGGATCCGTCGGCGTCGACGATCGACGACTCGCCCTCGACATGTCCGGCCATCAACGGCTCCAGCGGTCCGCTCGTCGCGGTGACCTGGACGCTCCCGTCCGACCGGCATCGGGCCGTCCCGCCGACGTCGGGCGTGATCTCCGGCTGGACCAGCACCGCCAACCCGAGCCTGCTCGGTTCGACTCCGGCGTGCTGCGCGCGCTCGAGGACGCCGACCTGGAAGGCCGAGCCCCAGCATCCTCGTACGGCAGTGCCGAGCTCGTCGGGACCGACCCCGTGGAAGCTCGAGAACGCGCCGGACCAGGTGCCGTCGGCTTCGAGCGGGCTCGACGAGCGCACGATCAGCGGCTGCGGATAGCCGCGAGACCGGTCACCGAGCTCGGCGACCAGCTCGTCGTCGGGCCGCACGGTCATCGCCGCCAGCCGAGCCCGACTGACCGGGGATCCGATCAGCGCGGTCGCGGCGGCGTCGACGACAGCCGCCGACTCCCCGACCGGCACGACCACGCCGGGGAGCGTCGGCAGGCCGGCCGCCGCCGCTGCCGCGAGGCCGGCTGCCTTCGCGCCTGCGACAGCTGGGTCGCGGGCGCGCGAGTCGCGCAGATCAATGCAGCGCTGCTGCTGCGAGGGCATCAGTCGACGGCGATGATCTCGTGCGACTTGTACGTGGACACCAGGTCCGGACCGCTGTCGGTGACGATCAGCATCTCCTCGAGACGTACGCCGAACTCGTGCAGCTTGCCGTGCTGGGTCTCGAGGGCGAACACCATGCCCTCCTTGATCTCCTGCGGGTGGTCGAGCGACCAGATCCGCGAGATCACCGGCTGGTCGTACTGCGCGAGACCGAGCCCGTGGCCCCAGAGGTTGGCCGCCGCCTGGTCCTCGTCCTCGTAGCCCCACGTCTCCATCGCCGACGGCCACTTGGACGCGATGTCGGCCGTCGTCGCGCCCGGGCGCACCGCCTCGATCGAGTCCCACAGCCACTTGTGCGCGGTGTCGTAGTACTGCTGATGCTCGTCGGTCGGCTTCCCGCCCACGCAGTACGTGCGGTAGACGCAGGACTTGAAGCCGTTCCACGTCAGTGCTGCGAGGTCGATGATGACCAACTCGCCGGGACGGATGATCCGGTCGGAGAAGTTGCGCCAGTTCGGCCAGGCGTTCGGGCCGGATGACACGATGACGTCCTCGACGTCCTCCATGCCGGGTATCGAGTAGAGGTAGTTGAATCCGAAGGCCGCGACCTCGTTCTCGGTCAGGCCGGGCTTGAGGAACTGGGTGAACTCGTAGTGCAGCGAGTCGCAGATCGAGCCGACGATGCGAACCGCCTTCTGCTCGTCGGGGCTCTTGATCGCGCGGGCCTCCATCATCGGCGTCATGCCGTCGGACCAGGTGATCCCGGCCCGCTCGAAGGCGCGGATCATGTTGATGTCGATGAAGTCGACGCCGAGCGGCTTGTCCAGGACGCCGGCGTCCTCGAGGTCACCGAGCAGTGCCTGGGTGAACTTGTCGACCTGCGCGGTCGAGGCGGGTCCGGCGGCGCCCTTGATCCAGGCGAAGGAGTGGCGGATGTTCTCCTTCGGGATCCAGGGGTTGTGGACCTCCAGATGGAATCCGATGTCGCCCTGCTCGTAGACGATCGGCTCGTTGCCCTCGGTCAGGACGACGTAACGCAGGCCCGGCTTGAGCCGATTCCAGCCCGGCGTGTACGTCGACGAGACGTAGCGCATGTTCTCGTCGTACATCAGGAGGAGCGCGCCGAGGCCGTGGCGCTGCATGGCCTCACGGGCCCGGGACAGCCGCCAGCTGCGGACGTTTGCCCAGTTGATGCCCTCTTTCCAGTCCGAGCTCAGGCCGCCGAACGCTTCCTTCATGGGAGTCCTCTCTCACGCTTGACGCAAACCATATATTCCATACGATGTGTAATCAACGGTGAAGTGGGAGGTCGGGCATGGACCGGTTCGCGCGTGGCCAATTCCAGGTCGGCTACGAAGAACGCATCGACCTGACCGCGCTGCGGTCCAAGCGGGTCGCCAAGGCGCAGACCGAGCGGGAGTCCGACGAGCTCGACGCCATCTTGGTCTGGAAGGACGAGAACGTCCGCTACCTGACCGACCTGCGGCCGCAGCTGATCTCGTGCAAGAGCACCGCGCTCAACGGTGCCCTGCTGTGTGGCGACGCCGATCCGATCCTGTTCTGCTCCGGTGGCGAGCGAGATCGCGTCGACTACACGATGCCGTGGATCTCCGAGGTCCATACGATCCCGATCATCGAGGATCGCGGGCTGATCGAGGGCTTCGTACGCGAGACGCTGATGCCCGTACTCGAGAACCACGGCCTGACCAACGGCACGATCGGCATCGACGAGTGCAACACGAGCCTGATGCTGGCACTGCGGGCCGCGCTGCCCGACCTCGTCATCGCCGACGGCGACAGCGCGATGCTCCGGGCTCGGCGGATCAAGCTGCCGGAGGAGTTGCAGCTCATCGAGGAGGCCTGCGCGATCGGCGACGCCGTGACCGTGACCGGGATCGAGGCGGTCGCGGTCGGCGTTCGCGAGATGGAGGTCGCGGCCGAGGCGATGCGGACCCTGTTCCGGCTCGGCGGCGAGTACGCCCACGCGATGACGCCCTTCGTCGCGTCCGGCGAACACATGGCGCCGCCACATCGGATCTCCAGCGACAAGATCATTCGGCACGGCGACATTGTCTTCATCGACATCGGGGCCGCGTGGGGCGGCTACTACGGCGACATCGCCCGGGCCACCATCTGCGGCAAGCCGTCGCGGCAGCAAAAGGAGATCTACACCGCCGTCTACGAGAGCCTCCAGGCCGGCATCGAGAAGATGCGACCCGGTTTCACCAACGAGGACGCCGCCGACGCGATCCGGGCCAAGGCCGCCGAGTACGGCCTCGGCGGCCGGTTCCTGTCCCTGTTCATCGGCCACGGCGTCGGCATCGGCGCCAACGAGCCGCCGTACATCGGGGAGTCGCTGCCCGGCGCCCCCGTCGTCGAGTTCGAGCCCGGCATGGTGTTCGCCGTCGAGCCGCTGATCTGGATGGACGGCGTGCGTGGCGGTGGCGGGGTACGCCTGGAGGAGATGATCGCGATCACCGAGGACGAGGCCCATGTCATGTCGCGGGCACCGTTCGAGGATCGGCTGATGCTCTGAGCCGGGCCCTGTCTCGGGTTGCCGAGCCGTCTCGCGAGCTCCGGCCTGCCTCGCGAGTGGCGCATCGTGGCTTCGGTGTGGGATTCGTTCTGCATCCCATTCCGGGTACCATATTGGTATGAGCAAGCAGATCGCCGTCCGGCTCCCCGACGACCTGGTCGACTACATCGACCGCGCCGTCGCAGCAGGCGAGGCGTCCAGTCGAGCCGCGCTCGTCATCGCCGCGGTCGACCACGAGCGTCGACGCCGACGGGTCGAAGCCGATGTGGCGATCCTGGCCGCGGCCACAGCGGACGGTGACCTCGACGAGCTCGCGGATTATCAGGCGCAGGTGCCGATGGCAGACCTTGACTGATGCGGCCGATCCACATCGCGCAGTTGGACAAGCCACGCCCGGTGCTCGTGCTCACCCGAGAGGCGGTCCGGCCCTACCTGACCCGCGTCACGGTCGCGCCGATCACGAGCACGATCCGAGGCCTCTCGACCGAAGTCCCGGTCGGACGCCGCAACGGTCTCGACCACAAGAGTGTGGTCAGCTGCGACAACATCGTCACCGTCCCGGCCGGCACCCTGGGCCGCCAGGTCGGCTATCTGCTCCTGGGCCAGGAGCCGGAGCTCGCGGAGGCGATCCAGGCCGCCTTCGACCTCGCCTGATCGGACCGACGTCACTCGGCGCCGTGGGTACGGTGAGGTCGTGGTGCGCGGAAGGTGGCGGCACGCGACCGTACTGACGCTGGCCGGTGTCGCACTCCTCGGTGGCTGCGGCGGCGCCGACGACGATCCGGAATCGCAGCCGGCGGACTCCGCCACCTCGCCAAGTCCAACTCAGACCGAGACCGCGCCCGATCCGACGCCGACGGAGGAACCGATGCCCGATGGACCGCTAGCCGCCGCGATCGCCGATCTGTCCAGCGACACAGGCGTCGATCCGGATGACATCAAGGTCGTCGTGAACCAGGAGGTCACCTGGCGCGACGGCAGCCTCGGTTGCCCCAAGCCGGGGATGTTCTACACCCAGGCGCTGGTCGACGGCTATCGGATCGTGCTCCGGGCCGGCGGCGAGGAGGTCGCCTATCACGGCAGCGTCGGCAAGCCACCGTTTCGCTGCGACCACCCCGCGCCGAACGGCGCCGTTGGCGCCTGATCGAAACAGCCGACCCGGTCGACTACTTCAGCTGTCCCCGGATCGCGCCGCCCGGGAACGCCGGGTTGTGGACGTTGACGTAGAACGCCTTCGGATTCGCGGTGATCTCGGCTGCCAACGCCGAAGTGATCGTGGTGCACGCCTCGACCTCGGCGCCGGAGCCGTCGCCGACCAAGAGCGGAATCACGATTCCGCCAGCGACACCACGCGGCGCGCGATGGACGTGCGCTGCCAATGCAGGGTCGATCCGCTGCCACGCGAGCGTGTAGCAGAAGTTGGTGCCGTCGATGTCGTAGGTGAAGAAGCCGTGGCCGTCGGCGTCCGCGGCAGCCGTCTCTTGGTCGCCGTTGAGTGGAATCGCGGGCGCGGCCGATGCCGATGAGGTGGCGCCCAGGGCGGTCAGGGTGAGCGAAGCCGCGCCGAGAATGGCGAGGGTACGCATGATGCCTCCACTGGTAGACGGTCCCGAGAGGGATTCGCTCATAGTACGGGTGGGGACCAACGAGGAGATTTCGTGCGAACCAATGTCTTTGGATCAGCCGATGACCTCGGTCTTGCGAGGCGCCTCGCCGTAAACCTCCGGGTTGAGCATGTCCAGCGGGCGTACTCCGTCGAGGAAGCGCTCGATGTTCTCGACCGTTCGCAGCGCCATCTCCTCGCGGGTCTCGCGGGCGGCACTGCCCATGTGCGGCGTGAGCACGACGTTCGGCAGGCTGCGCAGTCGCTCGGACGGCCCGGTCGGTCCGGGCGTATGGGTCTCGTGCTGGTAGACGTCGAGACCGGCGCCACGGATGCGACCGGTGACGAGTGCCTCCTCCAGGGCGGCTTCGTCGAGTACGGGCCCGCGCGAGGTGTTGATCAAGATGGCGTTGGGCTTCATCGTCGCGATCAACTCCGCGGTCACCAGGCCCTCGGTCGACTTGGTGAGTGCCGGAGTCAGGGCTACGAAGTCGGACTCGCGGAAGAGATCCGTCAGCGAGCGGTACTCCGCGCCGAGACTGGCCTCCTCGACCGGCGACAGCGGCGACCGCTTGGTGTAGACGATGCGCATGCCGCAGGCTCGGGCGCGCACTGCAACGCCGGTGCCAATGGTCCCCATGCCCACGATGCCGAGCGTCGCGCCGTGCAGTCGGGTGCCGATGAACGCCTGGGACTGGTTCTGCTTCCACTGGTCGGCCCGGAGGAACCGATCGGCCTCGGGCAGCCGCCATGCCGTCGCGATCAGCAGGGCGAACGTGAACTCCGCTGTCGTCCGGGCCAGGCCGGTGTTCGGGATGCCGGTGACCGGGATCCCGCGTCGAGTCGCCTCCGGGATGTCGACGAACGTCGCGGCCACATGCATCGCCGCGATCAGCTTCAACTGTTTGGCGGCGTCGAGCACGGCCTCGTCGTAGTCGACCTCGCCGAGCGCATAGAGGATCTCCTGGTCGCCTACGGCCTCGAGAACCTCCTCATGCTCGATCCGCCGATCGAGATGATCGAATACCGTGACGTCGCAGCGCTCGCGGAGCCGGTCGACGGCCACTTCCGGGATCGGTTGGGGGATGAACAGCTTCGGCTTCACGTCCGGGCTCCTCGGATCGGGTGGCTCAGTGGGCAGCGGTCGATGGGCTCGGAGTGTGCCGGATCGACTCCAGCTCCGTGCGCAGGTCGAGCTCGTCGGCGAGCTCGGACAGGGCGGTCCACACCTCGGCGCGCAGGCGCATCCCGTCGGCGCAGGCGCGCTGCTCCAGCTCGTGTTCGGGCTCACCTGGCACCAGGATGCGCTCGACGCCAGGTGCGCGCGGTGCCGAGGTGATCTCGTCGCAGAGGTCGCGCATCCGGTCGGCGAAGCCGGGCGCCGGATCCATGGCGAGCAGGAAGTAGCCGACGTCAGCCGGCGTCTCCGGCGCGTACAACCAGTTGCCGACGCCCTTCGCCACGCCCGCTCCGGAGAGTACGGCGACCAGCGTCTCGATCATCAGCGCGAGTCCGTACCCCTTGTGATCGGCGAACGGCAGTAGCGATCCGCGATGCACGAAGAAGTCCGCCGGGTCGGTCGAGGGATTGCCGTCCGGGTCGATGATCCAGCCCGGCGGCACCGAGTCGCCGGTCTCGACGGCCATCCGGACCTTGCCGCCGGCCACCTTGCTCATCGCTATGTCGAGCACGACCGGCGGGCCATCGGTACGAGGAGCGCCGAAGCCGAGCGGGTTGTTGCCGATGCTCCGCGATCGCGACCCCGAGACCGCCATGATGGGTGGCGTGTTCGACAGGGCAAGGCCGACGCAGCCGGCTTCGGCGCACATCAGCGCGTAGTGGCCGGCGGCGGCGAAGTGATTGGCGTTGCGCACCGACACGGCCGCGATGCCGTGACTGCGCGACCGTTCGATCGCGAGCCGGGTCGCCCAGGACGCGATGGCCGGACCGTGACCGGCGTTGCCGTCGAGCGTCAGGTGCGCCCCCCGGTCCTCGACGGTGGTGAGGCCGGCACTCGGATCGGCGCCACCGGCCTGCAGCTGTCGTACGTAGCGGTTCAGGAACCAGATGCCGTGGCTCTCGATGCCGCGCAGGGTGGTCCGGACGAGGACATCGGCCGCGGCCTCGGCGTCTCCGGCGCTGAGCCCGATCGACTCGAGCACGGTCCGGGTGAAGGTCTCGAGTCCGATCGCGTCGACGGTCACGGCGGACCGCGCTTCGTTCACCATGTCGCATATATTATGTCTGATCTTGCGATACGCCTATCCAGCTGCCTATCCGAACTGCACCGCCCATCCGATCAAGTTCGAGAGAGGGTCGACGAATGACCTCACGTACTTTGCGCGCGACCCTGGAGGCCGACGGCCCGGCCCTCGGCGCGTGGCTTCAGATGCCGAACCCGATCGCCGCCGAGGCGGTCGGCCGGCTCGGCTTCGACTGGATCGGCATCGACACCCAGCACGGCATGATCGGCTACGAGTCGATGCTGGCGATGCTCCAGGCGATCGCGGTCTCGGGCACACCGGCGATCGTCCGGGTCTCGACCAATGACCCGGCCGAGATCGGTCGTGCCCTCGACTCCGGCGCGCAAGGCGTCATCGTGCCGCTGATCGAGACCGCCGCGCAGGCCGCCAGGGTCGTCGACGCGATGCGCTATCCGCCGCGCGGTCACCGCAGTTGGGGCGCCATCCGGCCGGCCATGGAGCATCGGCCGTACTCCCCGTCGATCGGCGACGAGCTTGCCGTCTGCATCCCGATGGTCGAGACCGTCGCGGGGGTGGAAGTGATCGACGAGATCGTCGCTGTCGAGGGAGTGGACGCGATCCATGTCGGGCCGAGCGACCTGGCCTCGTCGGCGGGCCTGACGCCGACGTTGGAGCTGCGCGAGCCTGAGCATCGGCAGCTGGCCCAACGGATCGCGACCAGCTGTCGCGAGGCCGGTCGCTGGGTCGGCATCCACCCGGCGTCCGCGGAGATCGGGCCGTACGTCGAGATGGGCTTCAAGGTGATGCCGGTCTATCGCGACCTGCCCGCCCTGGAGGCCGGCGCCCTGGCCGCGATCGAGCAGGCGCGGGCCGCGGCCAGCTGAGCTTGCTACGAGCGCCGTTCACGGTGCGCAGGAGTGCGCGCAGCACGTCGCGGGTGTGCGGCTCGTCGAGGACCTCGCTGATCCAGGCTGTGGAGTCGGCTCGGCTCGGTGAGCGCGGATTGGGCACCAGCCAGTCGTTGCCGGCGATCTCGGTGATGTGTCCGAGCGTGGCGATCAGCATCGTGAAGTGGCCGGGCCGCGTCACCTCGGCCGGGCCGCCGGCGGCCTGGTACGCGTCGACGAAGGCCCGCGCCCGTCCCTGGTCCGTGCGAGCGAACTCGAACAGCACCATGCCGAGTTCCTGGTTCGGGTCCGCCGAGCCGCTGTTCTCCCAGTCGATGACGCACACGCCACCGTCCAAGGCGGGCAGCACGTTGTCCGCCCAGAGATCGCGATGGCAGACCCGGGTCGACGCCGGTGGCTCGATCCAGGACTCCAGAGCGACCAGCTCGTCGCGCAACGCTGCCAGCCGCCCGGCGAACGGAGCGCGCTCCGCCCGCAGCCGCATGATCAGGTCGTCCCAGCCCTCGGCGCCGATCGGATCGACGAACCACGGGTCCACCGGAACGTCATCGTCGGCGAACTCCACCCGATGCAGCGCTGCGATGACCGAACCGACCAGCTCCGGATCCAGCATCGGATCGGACTCGCCCAGGTCGACCCACTCGTAGACCCGGACATCGTGACCGTCGACAGCGGCGAACACCGATCCATCGGTGGTCCGTCGCACCTGTGGCGTGGGTACGCCGGCGGCGTAAGCCGCCTCGTGGAACGCCGTCGACAGCAGTACCTCGTCGGGAGGCTCCGGCTCGAACGGGACCTTCACCGCCCACCGGCCGTCGGCGGTGTCGAGCCGCCACACAGCGCCCTGCTTGCCACGGGCCACCGGCCCGTCCGACAGCGTTGGGGCGTTGCCGAGCTCGAAGCGGTCGGCGATCTCCGCGGCGCGCATCGGGTTACTCCAGCACAGCCGTGACGCGGTCGCCAGGGTCGTACGCCGCTAATTCGATTGCCGGTCCGCGCCGGGTCTGGTGTGCTGGCAGGGCACGACGTATGAACCAAGCCGAGGAGCCAGCCTGATGCGAGTCCCCATGTCCGTTTCGAAGGGAGCTGTCATCTCACGTAAGGACATGAGGATTGAGCGCACTCAACCTGGGCATCCTGGCGCACGTCGACGCCGGTAAGACCACGCTGACCGAGCGGCTGCTGCACTCGGTCGGCGTCATCGAGGAGTTGGGCAGTGTCGACGCCGGCACCACCCAGACCGACACGCTGTCGCTGGAGCGAGCTCGCGGCATCACGATCCGATCGGCCGTCGCGTCGTTCGAGCTCGACGGCGTCACGGTCAACCTTATCGACACACCCGGCCACCCGGACTTCATCGCCGAGGTCGAGCGCGTCCTGAGCGTGCTCGACGGCGTCGTCCTGGTCGTGTCCGGGGTCGAGGGCGTCCAGGCCCAGACCAAGGTGCTGATGCGGACCCTGCGGCGACTGCGGCTGCCGACCCTCGTCTTCGTCAACAAACTCGACCGACGCGGTGCCCGTCCGGATGTCGTGTTGGGCGCGATCGCCGAGCGGCTGTCGGCGACCAGCATCCCGATGGGCACGGTGAGTCAGCCCGGGCAGCCGGACACCGGCTTCGAGCCGTACGGCGCCTCCGACCCGGACTTCCGGGCCCGGCTCGTCGACGTCCTGACCGCGCACGACGACCGGCTGCTCGCCGCGTACGTCCATGAGGAGGACGGCCTCCCGTACCACCGGCTCCGGTCGGCGCTGGCGGCCCAGACCGCGCGGGCGCAGGTGAATCCGGTCTACCTCGGCTCGGCGATCACCGGTGCCGGCGTGCCGGCCCTGCTGAGCGGGATCGCCGAGTTGCTGCCCGCCTCCGACGGCGACATCGATGCTCCGCCCTCGGGCCGGGTGTTCAAGATCGAGCGCGGCGCCGCAGGGGAGAAGATCGCGTACGCACGGATGTTCGCGGGTGCGATCCGGACCCGGGACCGGCTGCCGTACGGAGCCGGCAAGGACGGCAAGGTCACCGCGGTCCGCGCGATCACGTCGGCCGCGGACGAGCCCGACGAGGTGCGGGATCGGCAGATCACGGCCGGGCAGATCGGCCGGCTCTGGGGGCTGGCCGACGTGCAGGTCGGTGACGACCTCGGTGAGCTGAGCCGGCCGACCGGATCGGGGGACGAGCGTCATTTCGCGCCACCGACGCTCGAGACGGTCGTCCGCCCCTGCCTCGAGGCCGACGGCGCTCGACTGCACAGCGCGTTGACCCAGCTGGCCGAGCAGGACCCGCTGATCAACCTCCGGCAGGACGGCACTCGACGCGAGACCTCGGTGTCGCTCTACGGCGAGGTGCAGAAGGAGGTCATCCAGGCGAGGCTGGCCGGTGACTACGGGATCGACGTGGCCTTCCGGGAGTCGACGACGATCTGCGTCGAGCGTCCGGTCGGGTCCGGCGAGGCGGTCGAGGTGCTCAACGCCGACGCCAATCCGTTCCGCGCGACGATCCGGCTGCGCATCGAGCCCGGGCCGGAGGGGTCGGGGATCGAGTTCCGGCTGGCGGTCGAGACCCGGGACATCCCGCTTTACCTCTACAAGAGCCGGGGTCACTTCGAGGCCATGATGGAGCGCTACGTCGGGCAGGCGCTGCGCGAGGGGCGTCGTGGCTGGCAGGTCACCGACTGCGTCGTGTCGATGATCGAGTGCGTCTACAGCTCGCCGGACGGCCCGCCGTCGACGCGTGGACCACTCAGCTCGCTCGCCGACTTCCGCGACCTGACGCCGATGGTCGCGCAGGCAGCGCTGGAGCGGGCCGGCACCGTCGTGTGCGAGCCGATGCATCGTCTCGAGCTCGAGCTGCCCGCCGACACGCTCGGTGCCGTGCTCCCGGCCCTCACCAAGCTCGGTGCGACGCCGGGAGCTCCGCTGATGCGTGGCACCACCTGCCTGATCGAAGGCGAGATCGCCGCCGCCCGAGTGCATCGCCTCCACAAGGAGCTGCCGGCGTTGACCAGTGGCGAAGGCGTGCTGGAGACGGAGTTCAGTCGCTACCGTGCGGTCCGGGGTCCGGCGCCGCAGCGACCGCGTACGCTGCCCGATCCGCTCGACCGGAAGGCGTACCTGCGCCACGTCCAGCACCGCCCGTGAGTCGGCGCCTGTGGAAATCAGTTGCCGCTGAACGAACCGTCTGCTGCACTACTGAGCACGCGTACGAATCGACACCGCGTACGAACCGAGCCAAGGAGAAAGCGAATGCGCCGAGCGTCTGGTCCACCTCGAAGGGAGTTGTGAACTCACGTAAGGACTTGACGCTTGGCAACGCTGAATCTAGGAATCCTGGCCCATGTCGACGCTGGTAAGACCAGCCTGACCGAGCGGCTGCTCTACGCCGCCGGAGTCATCGACGAGGTCGGCCGGGTCGACGACGGAAGCACCCAGACCGACTCCATGGAGCTCGAGCGAGCCCGTGGCATCACGATCAAGTCGGCGGTCGTCTCGTTCGTCGTCGACGACATCACGGTCAACCTGATCGACACCCCTGGGCACCCCGACTTCATCGCCGAGGTGGAGCGCGTGCTCGGTGTGCTCGACGGAGTCGTGCTGGTCGTGTCGGCGGTGGAGGGTGTGCAGTCGCAGACCCGGGTGCTGATGCGCACCCTGCAGCGGCTGCGGATCCCGACCCTGATCTTCGTCAACAAGATCGACCGGGCCGGCGCTCGCGACGACGATCTGCTTCGGGAGATCGCCGAGCGGCTCACCGGATCTGGCATCGCGATGGGCTCGACTCGCCACCTCGGCACCCGCGAGGCGGATTACGTGCCGTACGCCCCCGACGATGCCGACTTCTCCGGCCGGCTGATCGATGTGCTGACCGAGCACGACGACAGGCTGCTCGCGGCGTACGTCGACGACGCGGCCGCGGTGCCGGACTGCCGGTGGCGCGAGGCGCTCGAGACCCAGACCCGACAGGCGCTGGTGCAGCCGGTCTACTTCGGCTCCGCGATCACCGGCGCCGGTGTGGAGGCGCTGACGGCCGGCGTCCGTGAGCTGCTGCCCGCGAGCGACGGCGACGACGAGGGTGCCGTGTCGGGTCGGGTGTTCAAGATCGAGCGAGGCCCGGCCGGGGAGAAGATCGCCTTCGTACGGATGTTCTCCGGGACCGTCGAGGTTCGCGACCGGCTGTCGTACAGGGCGGGCCGGGAGTCGAAGGTCACGGCGATCAGCGTGTTCCGCGACGGAGGCGACGTGCGAGCCGACGCAGTCGGCGCCGGCCACATCGCGAAGCTCTCGGGCCTCGGCGAGGTGCAGGTCGGCGACCCGATCGGACAGGAGCCTGCGGACGGGGCAGCGGAGGGAGCCGAGCACTTCGCCCGGCCAACGCTGGAGACCGTCGTCGAGCCGAAGCAGCAACGCGACAACGGTGCCCTGCACGCGGCGCTGACTCAGCTCGCCGAGCAGGATCCGCTGATCGGACTGCGCCAGGACGACATCCGGCACGAGCTGTCGGTGTCGCTCTACGGCGAGGTGCAGAAGGAGGTCATCGAGTCGACGCTGCGCACCGACTACGGCATCGAGGTGACGTTCCACGAGACCACGACGATCTGCATCGAGCGCCTGGTCGGATCCGGCGCGGCCGTGGAGCACATGAGCTCCGACGACAATCCGTTCCGGGCCGGGATCGGGCTCCGGATCGACCCGGCGCCGGTCGGCAGTGGCGTCAGCTTCGAGCTGGAGATCGAGCTCGGCTCACTGACGTACTCCTTCATCCGCGCCGTCGAGGAGACCGTGCGCGAGACGCTTCGTCAGGGCCTGTGCGGCTGGGAGGTGACCGACTGCGTCGTGACGATGACGCACTCGTCGTACACCCCGCCGCCGCCGTACGGCTGGAGCAAGTGGTCGAGCTCGGCCGGCGACTTCCGGCAGCTCACGCCGCTGGTCCTGATGAGTGCGCTGCGCCGAGCCGGGACGAGGGTCTACGAGCCGATGCATCGGTTCCGGGTCGAGGTTCCGGCCGACACCGTCGGGTCCGTGCTGGGCGCGCTCGCCCGGTTGCAGGCCATCCCCGGAACGCAGACGATCAGCGGTCCGGTCGGTGTCCTGACCGGTGAGATCCCGGCGACCCAGGTGCATGCTCTGGATCAGCGACTTGCCGGGCTGACTCGCGGCGAGGGCGTACTGGAGAGCGAGTTCGGCTACCACCGGCCGGCCGCTGAGCCGGTGCCGACCCGGCCCCGCACCGACCACGACCCACTGCATCGCGACGCGTACCTGCTCCGGCTCAAGACCCGCGCCTAGTCCTTCGACGATCCGTCACTCCGACAGCGACGATCCGCCACGGGGACAGCCACCATCCGTCACTCAGGTCCTGTCGGAGTGACGGATGGTCACTGTCGGAGTGACGGATCGTCGGGGAGGGCGGGTGCGATGCCGGCCAGGGCGCGGAGCGCCTCGACGACGCTGGAGTTGTCGAGCTCGGCCATGCCGTTGGCGAGCATGCCCTGGACGACCTGGTTGATCTGCGTGGTGAGCAGCATCGGCGCCTGGTGCTCGCGACCGAGCTGGATCGTGAGCCGGGCGTCCTTGCTGTGGCTGTCGACTCGCGACGCCGGCTCGGTATAGCGACGCTCGACCATCCGGTCGCCCCACATGTCCATCGCCTTGCTGTACGCGGCACTGGCCCGGAGCACCTGCAACATGCGGCCGGTGTCGACCCCCAGCTTCTCGGCGAGCACCAGGCCTTCAGCGACCGCGAAGCGATTGATCGTGAGGATCTCGTTGACGACGATCTTCGCGCGCATGCCGTCGCCATGGCCGCCGACATGCATGACCTCGCGGCAGAACGGATCCAGGATCGGCTCGACGACCGCGACGTCAGCCGGGTCGCCGCCGACCATGCCGAGTGCGTCGCCGCGACCGACCATCTCGCTGTGGCCACTCAGCGCCGCATCCGCGAAGTGCGCACCGTGCTCGGCCAGGTCGGCCGCCATCGCCTCGGCCTCGGTCGGCAACACGGTGCTGGTCTCGACCACGATCGAGTCGTCCCGGCCGCCCTCGGCGACTCCGCCCGGCCCGAAGCAGGCTGCCCGGCTCACCTGTCCGTTGGGCAGCGACAGGATCACCACGCGACACCGCTTCGCGACCTCGGCGGCGTCGCCGGCGACCGTGCCGCCGCGGGCCTCGTGCGCGTCGCGAGCTGCGTCGGCGACGTCGTACCCCACGACGGAGAAGCCTTCGGCGAGCAGTCGGGTCGACATCGCCGAGCCCATCAGGCCGAGTCCGACCAGTCCGACTTCTGGCGCCATGGACAGATCCTACACGATGCAATATACGCTGTGTCTGAGCGTCGACCGCGGAGAGAGGAATCGCCATGCCCACGATGACCGGAGCCGAGTACCTGGCCAGAACCCTTGATGCGTACGGAGTCGGCTCGGTCTTCTTGGTGCCCACGATCCTGACCCGGTCGCTGTACGAGATGGAGCGGCACACCGACATCAAGCGCATCGTGACCCACGGCGAGGCGTCGGCGGTCTACATGGCCGACGGCTATGCCCGCGTCACGGGCCGGCCCGGCATCTCGATGGCACAGACCGTCGGCTCGGCGAACCTGGCGGCGGCGCTGCGCGACCCGTACCTCGGAGCCTCGCCGGTGCTCGCGTTCACCGGCGGCCCGTTCGCGTGGAGCCGCGGCCGCCACACGTACCAGGAGATCGAGGACTTCCCGTTCTTCAAGCCGGTCACCAAGTGGAGCGGCCAGGTGTTCGAGGCGGGCCGGCTGCCGGATCAGCTCGCTCAAGCCTTCCGGATGGCCTGCGTCGGCAAGCCCGGCCCGACGCATCTCGAGTTCGCCGACCACATGGGCCAGGCCGTGGAGGACGCCGAGCTCGACGCCGAGATCCCGTCGGACGGGCCGTACGAGACGCCGCTGCATCGGATCGAGCCGGAGCCGGCAGCGGTCGAGCGGGCCGCCCGGATGCTACGCGAGGCGAAGCGGCCGGTGATCGTGGCCGGCGGCGGCACCCGTCGCTCCGGCGCCGGACCCGAGTTGATCGAGCTCGCCGAGCGGATCGGGATGCCGATCGCCACGTCGCTCAACGGCAAGGACACCGTGCCCGGCGACCATCCGCTCAATGTCGGCGTACCCGGTCTCTACAGCCGAGCCAGCGCGAACCACGTCCTGCTCGAGGCCGACCTCGTGATGTACGTCGGCAGCCAGACCGGCAGCCAGGTCACGTTGAGCTGGAAGGTCCCGTCGGCGAACACCACCGTGATCCACCTCGACATCGAGCCGGCCGAGCTCGGCAGGCACTACGCCAACACGGTCCCGCTGCTGGCCGACGCAAAGCTCGGCCTGACTCGGCTGCTGGCGGCGCTGGCCGATGCCGAGCCGGGCGACCGTGCAGCGTGGATCGAGCGCGCGCAGGAGCTGGGCCGCCGGTGGCGATCGGAGGTAGGCCCCCAGATGGAGTCCGATCAGCTGCCGATGCGGCCGGAGCGGCTCTGCGGCGAACTGACCGAGCTCCTGCCGGACGACGCGATCCTGGTCTGCGACACCGGTCACTCGGGCATGTGGACCGGCGGCTGGATCGATCTCAACCGCCCAGGCCAGGGATTCATCCGGGCCGCCGGCTCACTCGGCTGGGGACTCCCTGGCGCGATCGGGGCCCAGCTCGGTGCGCCGGATCGGCCGGTCGTGTTGTTCACCGGCGACGGCGGGCTGTGGTACCACATCGCGGAGATCGAGACTGCCGTACGCTGGCGGATCCCGGTCGTGATCCTGGTCAACAACAACCGTTCGCTGAACCAGGAGATCGGGTCCTACACCCCCGTGTACGGCGGCAAGCTGCATGGCAAGCACGCCGAGCTCTGGCACTTCGAGGACATCAACCTCGCCGCCGTCGCCGAGTCGATGGGCGCCACGGGCCTGCGGGTCGATAAGCCCGGCGAGCTGGCTGGCGCGATGGAGCAGGCGCTGGAGTCGTCCGGCCCGGTCCTCGTCGACGTCGTCACCGACATGGAGATCATCGCGCCGAAGGGACGGGCGGAGCCGGCACCGGCTTAGCAGGCGCGAATACATGCTTCCAGAAGGAATTTGGATCTGTGGATAACCCGTTCTAAAGAACTCTGAATTCTTCTCTCCGCGACGCCTGCTTTCGGCGCTGTTTGTCAGTGGGTTGGTTTAGCGTTTCGGTTATGTCAGCAGTGGGGTGGGCACCGGGATTGCATCCGGTCGCCAAGGCGCTTTCGGTGATGAGTGCTGCCCTCGATGGGGCGGCGGAGTCGCCGGTGTGGTCGTTGGCCGTCACGAACACGGCCTTAGCCGTTTGTAGCCACTCGTCGCCGGAAAGTCACGAACACGGCGTGGGGAGTCCGCCGCCGGGCCATAGCGTCGCGCGATCCTCGCGGTCAGCACATCGTCGCGGTGATGTCGTCCATTTCCTCGATGTCGTGTGGCGTCAGCGACTTGTAGTTGTCGAGGATCTGGGATCGGTCGTCACGATGAAGGCTGCACATCTGGTCGTACATTGTGCGGATCATGGCGCGGGGGTACGCCTCGGCCATGTCGTTGAGCCGGATCGCCCGGTGGAAGTCGGCAAATCCGGGGGCATGACTGGAGTTGTCTGTCCGGTCGTCGCTCGTCTGAGCGTCGTCACTCTCACATCCGGTGAGTGTGAGCGTGGCTATAAGCGCCGTGGCGGCTGTCGTGGCCAGCGCCGCTAGTGCTCGGTACTTCATCGACCCGGACCCTTCTTGGCGATGACCAAGACACTGCCCGCGATGATCGCCAGCAGGAGGATGATGACGCCGAGGGGCCCGATAGTTCCGACGAGGAGAAGCGCGGCCAGGATCATGAACAGCACGCGCACACCGGGGTGTGCGTACCAGGCGTTGTGCTTGGGCCGCGACGGGGTCGGTGGCGATGGCTGCACTTTGGCCTGCCATTGTCGGCGGTTGGCTACGCGATCCTCTAGCCGTGAGGTTCGGCCCACGGGGATCTGTTGGGGGGTGCACTGCCAGCAGCCGGTGCAGTCCTCGTGTCCGGGGATGGTCATGTTGGTGCCCTTCGGTCCGAGTCTGACCTCATCGATAGCTTCGCCCCTCCGGTGTGTCCCACGGCGGCACTGGCCGCTCAGAGCCGTTGTTACCGTTCGGCTGACCCGGTCGCACTGGCGGCTGGGGCCGGGCCGCCTTCTGCCGTCCACGGCCCTCGGCATGCCGGATGCCAAACGACACCCCGTACGCCACCACGCCGATTCCGACCAGCACGTGACCGGCAATGCCCGCTAGGGCGGCGATGACGGTCAAGAGGAGGGTCTCGCCATCGGATAGATCGGCACTGAGGGCCAGCCCAAGACCGATACCGGCCGCGATGATGGCGATCAGCCCGCCGAACAGGACGTCTCCCGGCCCCGCGTTGTTGTTGCTCATGCTGCTTCCCTTGTGTCTCTTGTTGTCTGTGTGTTGACGCTCGGGCGGCGGAGCCCCACCCCGTGGATGGGGCACCACCGTCCAACGGTCAGCGCCGGTGAGTCGGCCCGCACCTGGCTGACCACACCCGCCCGCTGCGTAAGCGAGCGCTGGCGCGTAAGGATGGCCTGAAGCGTCCGGAAGAGCCGTGACGTCTTAGAAGCTGTCGTTGATGGTGCTCTTGTCGAAGTGCTTGGGCATCCGGTCTGTGCTCAGGCAGGACAGTTTGGCCGTGGTGCCGACGTCGATCGGGTCGGTGGTGCAGTCCACCAGCGCCTTGACTTCGGTGCCCTTCCACAGCTTGATCTCGACTAGCGCCGAGTCCTTGCTGTCGCGGTTGTTGGTGACCTTCAGGTGTTTGACGGTCGCGTCGCCAAGTCCGTCGTGAGCGATGGTCCACCCGCCGGCGTAGTTGAAGCCGTCCACCTCGAACGGCTTGCCCTCCGTGATGGCCATCGGGTTGTCGGTGCCGCCGGGCTTGTTGGCGTCGGCTTCGATCGAGTTGCTGACCTCGTTGGCCGCCAAACTGATCATCACGACGATGGCGATGATCGAGACGAGGCCGAAAGCGCACAGCGCCAGGAAGACCTTGAGGAAGGTGCGCTTCTTCTTCGGCGGTTTGGACGGCATCCAGCCGTTCTCGGTGAAGACGTAGCCGTTCTGGGTGTCGCCGATCTGGGGGATTGCGGTGTTGCTCATCTGTTCGTGTGCCTGTTCTCGAGTTCGGCCTGGTGGTGTAGCGGGTGTCGGCGCGTCCCACGTGGCCCTGGTTCGGATTGGTGTGGAGGCGCGCCGACCTCTCCGCATCCGGGACTCTATCAGTAATCTATGAGATTGCTATGGTCTCTGTAAGACAGCTCACATGCGTATCCATGCGTGTGCTATCGTCCGGCTCATGGCGCGTCCCTACGCAGACCCGGTGGAGATCCTCACCGCACCCGTCCCCGCGCAGTCCCCGTTCATCCCCACGGACGCCAGGATCGTCGTCGGGGCGGTTGCCCCGGCGTCTCCCGACCCGATCCCGATCGTCCTGCTGCCGGGTTTCGAGTACCGGATGCGGGAATGGCGGCACCCGCAAACCCACGAGGTCCACTGGCGGCTCGAACGGAGAAAGGCCGGCCAGTACGGCGAAGACGACGAGTAGCACTCTCAGCAGCCGTAGCCCGCGTCATCGCATGAGGCGGACGTCTGAGACGACACCGTCTCGCGGTCAGTCGGCGGTGTCGTCGCCCTTGTCATTGTCGAGCGCCAGGGCCAGCCAAACGGTGGCTTCGGCCAGCGCCGACCGGAGTTGCTCATCGGCGTCGCGGGCTCGGGTCAGCGCGTCGTGAGCTGCTTGGACCTGCTCGCCATTCTGCGACCGGCTCATCCGCCGAGCGCCGCCAATATGGCCAACATCAGCCCCAAGAATGAACCGACCGACAACAGGAACCAGCCCTGAGCCACACGCATGTAGTAGAGCTGCCGATCCTCGGTGGAGGCGTGCGCCCTACGGTCGAGCAATGTGAAGAAGAGCCTTAGGCGGTGCAGCTCCTCGATCGTTGTCCGTGACTCGAACTCGCCTGACCTGTCAGCGTCGGCCAGAGAATCCCACATTCGCAACACAGTGCCCAAGTACACGCAAGACGCGGCAGTGATCACGATCAAGTCATGCACGACGACAGTCTCGCCCTGGTGGTCCAGCGAAGCCAGAGCGGAGTTGCTCATCGGCGTCGCGGGCTCGGAGGCCGCGCGCCGGTGGCTCGAAACCATCCGATCGGGCACCGCCTACGAATCGTGGGTGACCTGCGGCGGCGTGTGCCACTGCACCGAATGGAGGACATCACCATGCTGAACAAAACCCGTTTCGCACTCGCCGTGATCGCCATCGCGGCGATCACGCTCGTGTCCACCGCCGGCAGCGCGTCGGCGCTCGGAGCCTACCGTGGTGGTGACTATGGCTTGTTCGGCTTCGGGTTGGTGCTGTGAGGTCGGTCTGCTGACCAAGGGGTAGTTAATTCTTGTCACCGGGCTGCGATCGGCCGATGGCCTGGTGCGATGGTCACCATATTCGCCACTCGATTGACGGCGGCTTTTACCGAGCTGGCCAACGGAGTGCTTCTCTGCGGCTACCACCACACCACGATTCATCAGGGTGACTGGGTCATCCAGCTGGCCGCCGACCGCCGGCCCGACTTCTATCCGCCGACCTGGATCGACCCCGATCGACAACCACGACGTCATGCGTTCCACCAGCATCAAGTCGTCGGTAAGGCGCCGATGGATTAGCCGCGACGGCGGGTGACGAAGACGTACTCCCGGCTGTCGTCGGTGAACGGCTCGTGGGCGAAACCGCCGTACAACGCCTCCACCTCGAGACCGGCGACGTCAATCAGTCCGAGCCACTCGTTCTTGGTCGCCCACCACAGTGAGCTGGTTGCGCCGTCGTCGAGCACCAGGTCGACCCGGTTGTCGCCGACGGCGTAGTGGACCGTGTGCGAGACCGGCTCGGAAGCCCGCTTGCCGTCGAAGCCGACCGCGACTTGATGGTCGAAGGCGAAGGCGTTCCAGGCGAAGCGGCCGTCCGGTCGCAGGGCGGCGGCGACCCGCTCGAAGGTACGGCGGCGATCGGCCCAAGTCGGGAGATGGAGCAGCGAACGTGCCGGGCAGTAGATCAGCGCCGCCGGCTCGTCCAAAGCGAAGTCGCGCAGGTCGCCCTCGTGCAGTTCGAGATCGACGCCCGCCGAAGCCGCTCCGCTCGTTGCCTGCGCGAGCATCGCGGGCGAGGAGTCGATCCCGATCACGCGGCGGCCGGTCGCATGAGCGACCGGGATGGCGACCCGCCCGTTGCCGACAGCGAGCTCGACCAGCGGCCCGTTGGCCTGGCGAGCGAGCTCGATGTAGAACGGGATGTCCTCTGTCACCGCCGCCGACCACTCGTCGTAGCGGTGAGCGAAGCGCTCGTCCCAGCTCATCGGCGTCCCCGATCCGATCCGGTCCTACTGGCCGATCCGGCCGTCGATCCGTTCGCGCAGGAAGTCGGCGTGGCCGCAGTGACGGGCGTACTCCTCGACCATGTGCAAGAGCACCTCGCGCAGCGCGATCTCGCCCTTTGGATCCATCCGGCCGAGGTCGTCGGTCTCGTCGACGAACCGCTCGGCGTTGGCGACCTCGGTGCGCCAGCTGGCCCAGGCCTCCTCGACCACGCCGGGGTCAGCGACGGCGCCGTTGAAGTCCAGATCGCGATCGGCCTCGGACCAGTAGAGCCGCGGCAGGTCCGCGCCCTCCATCACCAGGCGGAACCAGTGGTGCTCCACGTAGGCCATGTGACGGATCAGCCCGAGCAGCGACATCGTCGACGGGGGTACGGACCGGTGGGCGAGCTGCTCGGCGTCGAGACCGTCGCACTTCATCTGCAAGGTCAGGCGGTAGTCGCGTAGATACCCGATGAGCATGGACCGCTCGTCGGGGAAACCGCCGTCGGAGCGCGGATCGTCGTCCGGATCCACCCACATGTCGGGGTAGGTGGTGGCGTCCGAATGACGCTCGGGCACGGGCTCTTCAGTCGAGACGTCGGCGGGTGACATGTCGATGATCGTCGCAGGTCGGCGCTCACCCTTCCAACCGATTCGGCGCCGCCAACCGTTCGGCGCGCCAACGCTTGAGCCGACTCGCCTACCCCCGCCACTGCTCCACGCGTACGACGGCATCGAGCGGCACCGGGCCGTAGATGTGCGGGAATTCCTCGGCACCCGGCTCCGGGACCTCATAGCGCACCGGCGCGGTCAGCCGCTCGCTGTCGATCAGCAGCACCACCAGGTTCTCGCTCGGGACGTCGCTGTACAACGCCTCAGCGACGTCGCGCAGCTGATGGGGCAGCGAGCAGTGGATGAATCCCTCGTCCCGCAGAGTACGGCCGCGGGTTGACATCTCGTACGCACCGCTGAGTCGGGCCGCGTCCCACGCAGTGCGTTCGGTGATGTGGAGGAGGTCGGTCATCCGAGTCACCTTAGAGGCTGGCGACCGATCGCGTGAGATCGTCAGCGTACAATCAATATTGAACATGATGTAGGATTTGCGCGAGGAGTTCGGGACGGTCGTGGAGAGCGAGCGATGGGTGAACCGAGCATCGAGACTGTCCGGGACATGTGCGCGACCTACTCCAACTGGGGGCGCTGGGGGACCGACGATCAGCGCGGCACGCTCAATCTGATCACTCCTGAATGTGTCGTCGCCGCGGCCGCGCTGGTGCATCAGGGGCGCTCGATCTCGCTCGCGCTGCCGTACGACGAGAGCGGGCCGCAGTCCGGCGCGTTCAATCGCTTCAACCCGATCCACCTGATGGTCCGCGACGGCGCGGATGCCTTGGTTGGCAGCTCGGTCCGGGACTTCTACGGCGGCGTCGACCGGCACTTTCGGGGTACGGACGACGTCGTGATCATGCCGCTGCAGTGCGGGACCCAATGGGACGCGCTCAGCCATGTGGTGTTCGACGACAAGATCTACAACGGCTACGGCGCCGACCTCGTGAGCAGCCGAGGGGCGCTGAAGAACGACGTACGCAGCGGTTCCGACAGTCTGGTCGGCCGCGGCGTACTCCTCGACATGCCGCGCACGCTCGGCGTCCCGTGGCTCGAGCCGGGCACCGTGATCGGCGCGACCGAGCTCGACCGGGCCGTCGACGCCGCCGGTGTCATGGTGGGCGCCGGCGACATCCTGCTGGTGCGGACCGGACAGATCGCGCAGGTGCGGGCCGCCGGCGAGTGGGGCGACTACGTCGGCGGATCCGCGCCCGGACTGGGCCTGTCGGCCGTCGACTGGCTGGTCCGCCACGACGTCGCGGCGGTGGCGACCGACACGTTCGGTCTGGAGGTCCGGCCGAACGAGACCGCCGATGTGATGCAGCCGCTCCACATCGTGCTGATCGTCCACGTCGGACTGTGGCTCGGGGAGATCTTCGACCTCGAGGTGCTGGCGGCCGACTGCGCTGACGACGGCGTGCACGAGTTCCTGTTCTGCGGTCCACCGCTGCCCTTCACCCGGGCAGTCGGATCGCCGCTGAATCCGATGGCCGTCAAGTAGACCCGCACCTGAATGAGACGAGACAACGAGGTGAGATCGTGCAGGCACTGCGCTCGATGATCTTCACACCGGGCAACCGGTCCGACCTGATCGAGAAGGCGATCCGCTCGGGCGCCGACGCCGTCATCGTCGACCTCGAAGACGCCGTACCGCTGGACTCGAAGGTCGCGGCGCGAGACGCCCTCGCCGACCTGCCCGAGTCCGACGTGCCGCTCTATGTACGCGTCAACGGCGCCGAGACCGAGTTCCTCTGGGGCGATGTGGTCGCGGCGGGCCGGGCCGGTGTCGCAGGCATCGTGGTGCCGAAGGCCGAGGACGCCGACCTGCTGCGACGCGTGTCCGGCGCCCTGACGGCGTTGGAGCTGGCCGCCGGTCGGGAGGCCGGCGCGATCGAGATCGTGCCGCTGATCGAGAGCGCGAAAGGGGTACGCGATGCCGACGCCCTGCTCGCCTGCGACGACCGGGTGACGTCGGTGCTGTTCGGCTCCGGCGAGCAGGGCGACCTGGTCGCGGACCTGGATTGTGAGTGGACGCCCGACGGCATCGGGCTGCTCTACGCGCGTTCGCAGGTGCTGCTGGCGGCGAGGGCGGCTGGGATCGGGCAGCCGATGGACGCGGTCTTCATGGACTTCCGCAACAACGATGCGCTCCGGATTGAGTGCGAGCTGGCCAAGCGGGTCGGCTACGTCGGCAAGGTGGCCATTCATCCCGGGCAGATCCCCGTGATCCACGAGGTGTTCACGCCGACGCCGGAGGAGGTCGCCTACCAGCGCAAGATCGTCGAGGCGTTCGAGGCGGCAGTGGCGTCCGGATCAGCGTCGATCAGCGTCGACGGCCGGATGGTCGACTACGCCGTAGCCCGGGTCGCGAGAGGCGTACTCGAACGCGCCGAGGCCGCCAACCGCCCCGCTGAGCGTGACGTAAATGCCAGCGAATCGGCCGCCGATCGGCAGAAACGTCACTCCCAGCGGGATCCGTCCCAGCGGGCAGCAAACGGGGTGGGTGCGTGACCGGCCTGCTGTCGGGGGTGACCGTCCTCGAGCTGGGTCAGGTCATCGCCGGCACGTACGGCGGCACGATCCTCGCCGACCTCGGCGCCGAGGTGATCAAGATCGAGCCGCTGCGTGGCGACGCCGGCCGCAACCGGCTGATCGCGCCGCTGCACGACGACAGCTCGATCCACCTGTTCATGAACCGGGGCAAGAAGAGCGTGGCGCTCGACCTCAAGAGCGACGAGGGACGCGAGATCTTCTTCCGCCTCGTCGAGCAGGCCGACGCCGTCATCGACAACTTCCGGCCCGGCGTGATGGCCCGGCTCGGCATCGACCACGCCGCGCTGACCAAGCGCAATCCGAGCATCGTGACCGTGACGGTGACCGGCTTCGGCGAGTACGGCCCGGCGAAGGACCGTCCGGCGTTCGACCTTGTCGTGCAGGCGTTCAGCGGCCATGTCGACATCACCGGCGATCCCGACTCGGCGCCGGCTCGGGTCGGCGTGCCGATCGCGGATCTCGCCGGTGGCATCTTCTGCTGCATCTCAGTGCTCGCCGGTCTGGTCGGGCAGGGTCGTCACGGCACCGGCGACCATGCCGACGTCGCCATGCTCGATGCCCTGGTGTCGCTGCTGACCTACGACGGGCTGCATCACCTCAACACCGGCGATCCCGTGACCCGGCAGGGCACCGCCCACGCGTACATGGTCCCCTGGCAGGCCTTCGAGACCCAGGACGGTTACGTCGTCGTCGCGGCGCGGGAGGAGAAGTTCTGGCAGCGGCTGTGCGACGCGATCGAGCGGCCCGATCTCAAGGACGATCCGCGTTCGGCCGACAACCGGGCCCGGCTGGCCAACCGCGAGTACGTCGTGCCGATCCTCGAGGCGGAGTTCCGGCAGCGTACGCGGGCCGAGTGGGTCGACCTGCTCGAGAAGTACGACATCCCGGCGGCGCCGGTCAACGACATCGGCGAGGTCTTCACCGATCCGCAGGTGCAGGCGCGAGGCCAGGTACGCAGCTACGACCACCCCACGCTCGGCGAGATCCGCTGCCAGGCAAGCCCGATGCAGTTCGACGACTGGACCTTCCCGAACGAGTCGGCGCCGGTGCTCGGACAGCACACCGCCGAGGTGCTGGTCGATCGGCTGGGCTACGACGAGAGCGGCGTCGCGCGGCTGGCTACTGCCGGCGCGGTCGGGGTGTGGCGGCCCGAGCCGCGCTGATGTTTCGCACCCTGTCGGTCACCACCTCGTGCATCACGCTGGCCGCGGTTCCGGTGTTCCTGCTGGGCGCCATGGCGATCTTCATCCGCGACGAACTGCACTTCAACGAGACCCACCTGGGCATCGCGGCATCGCTCTACTACCTCACGGCGGCCATGTCCGCGGTCCCGGCCGGCCGGTTCGTGGAGCGCCTCGGGGAGCAGCGTGGCATGGCGGTAGCCGCGGCCGGTACGTCCTCGGCGATGCTCGCGATCGCCTTCGTGGCCGACTCGTGGGGCGACGTCATCGCATGCATGCTGCTGGCCGGCACGGCACAGGGCTTCGCGCTGCCGGCGACCAATCTCGGTCTGGCCCGGCGCATCCCGGCCGGCCGGCGCGGCATCGCCTTCGGCGTCAAACAGTCCGCCGGCACCCTGGCGACCCTGTTGTCCGGCGCCGCCGTGCCGGTCATCGCCCTCACGGTCGGCTGGCGATGGGCCTTCGCCGCGGCCGGAGCCGCCGGACTGCCGCTGGTCGCCTGGGGAGTCCGGGGGCGATCGAAGCATGCAGCGTCGGCGGTACGCGAGCGCCATCCGATCCCGATCGGTCCGCTGGTCGTACTCGCCGTCGCCGGCGCCTGCGGAGTCATCGCGGGCAGCACGCTGGCGTCGTTCTACGTCGAGTCCGCCGTCGCGCATGGCATCTTCTCGGGCACCGCCGGCACGCTGCTCGCGATCGGCAGCATCGTCGGAGTCATCGGCCGGGTCGGCTGGGGCTGGGTCGGCGACCACTGCGGCAGCTCGGAGTTCCGCGTCATGAGCGCGCTGCTCGCCGCCGGTGCGGTCGGCTTCGCGCTCCTCGGTGCGGCGAGCTCGGGCGCACGGCTGATGATCGCGACGCTGCTGATCTTCGGGATGGGATGGGCCTGGCCGGGCCTGTTCAACTTCGCGGTCAGCGAGCGGATCCCGGCGGCACCGGCGGCCGCGACCGGTGTGATCGGCACCGGTCTGTTCGCCGGCGGGATCGTCGGTCCGGTCGGGTTCGGGCTGCTCGTCGAGGCGACGTCCTACCGCCACGCCTGGTCGGCCGTGGCCGCGGCCCTACTCCTCGCCGGCGGGCTGGTGCTGATCGGCGGCAGCTGGCTGCAGCGCCGGATCGCCTAGCCGATCTCCAGCAGCACCTTGATCAGGTCGGACCGGCTGTGCATCGCATCGAACGCGTCTGCGCCCTGCTCCAGGGTGTACGTCTCCGAGATCAGGGACGCCACCTCGACCTGCCCCGATGCGACCAGATCGATGCTCGCGGCGTAGTCGCCGGGGACGGCGGCGCGCGAGTTCACCAGGTCGATCTCCTTGTAGTACAGCTCGTAGAACGGCAGCCGACCCTCGGTCGCGGCGAGGATGCCGTACTGGAGGACGGTGCCGCCGACCGTGACCAGGTCGATGGCCTGCGCCAGGGTCTCGGTCGTGCCCACCGACTCGACGACGACGTCGACGCCGCGGCCGTCGGTAACGTCGCCGATGCATTCGACGGCCTCGTCGGGTCCGCACGCGACGACGGCGCCGAGGGATTCGGCGAGCTCCTGCTTGCCGGACGATCGGGTGATGCCGACGACCCGGACGCCACGGGCGGTCAGCAACTGCGTGTGCAGCAGGCCGCCGACGCCGAGGCCGATCACGGCAGCAGTCTGGCCTGGGAACACGTTGACCCGGCGTTGGGCGTGTACGCAGACGCCGAGCACCTGAAGCATCGCGGCGTCCGGCAGCGACATGCTCGATGGCAACGCCAGCAGCTGCCGGTCGTCGACCGCGACCAGGTCGGCGAAGCCGCCGTCGACCTCGCGACCCATCAGCGCGCCTCGGGGACACAGGTTCGGTCGATCGGCGAGGCAGGCGTGGCAGTGGCCGCAGGCGATCGCCGGATCGACCAGGACGCGGGTGCCTTCGGCGACGCGTCTGGAGGCGCCGGGCTGTACCACGCGGCCGATCACCTCATGACCCAGGATCCGGGGGTAGTCGACCGGCGGCTTGCCCAGGTGAAGCTTGAGATCGGTGCCGCAGAGTCCGGCTCGCTCCACGGCGATCAGCGCCCGCTGGTCCGTTGGCGGCTCCGGGACGTCGCGTACTTCGAGTTGCTCGACGCCGGTGAGTACGAGGGCGCGCATGCCCCTCCCTTCGGGCGCGATTCGACCGGCGGCAGCCGCCGCCTGGACACGGGACAACTCTGCCACACACCCGTGTTACATGTATCATGTATGATATCTACTCGGTCGGACACGGTCGAACATGAGGACGGCACATGAGCGAGCAGCAGACGCCCTGGCACACCGAGCAGTGGTTCACCTCGCCTTGGAACCACGATCCCGACGTCGTCGCCGACTTCCAGTTCCCGAAACAGGTCGAGTTCCACGACGTGACGTTGCGCGACGGTGAGCAGCAGGCCGGGGTCGAGTTCTCCGCCGACGACAAGGTCCGGATCGCCGAGGCGCTCGCCGACGCCGGCATCCAGCGGATCGAGGCCGGACTGCCCGCCGTGTCGGAGGAGGACGAGAAGGCGGTGCGCCGGATCGCCAAAGCCGGGCTGCCGTCCACCGTCTACGCGTTCTCCCGCTGCATGGTCGACGACGTCAAGCGAGCCGTCGACTGCGGTGTCGCAGGCGTCATCATGGAGGTGCCGTCGAGCCGGCATCTGATCGAGCTGGGTTATCAATGGAGTGTCGAGCGGGCGATCGAGCTGTCCGTGACCGCCACCCGCTATGCCCACGAGCAGGGGTTGTCGGTGTCCTTCTTCCCGATCGACGCCACCCGGGCCAGCCTCGAGGACTACCTCGCGCTGGTCGGCAAGGTCGCCGCCGAGGGACACATGGACGCGCTGGTCCTGGTCGACACCTTCGGCGCGCTCGCCCCGCAAGCGGTGCCGAAGTTCGTCGAGGAGTCGCGCGAGCGGTTCCAGGTGCCGCTCGAGACGCACTTCCACATGGACTTCGGACTCGGCGTCGCCAACACCCTGATCGCGGCGGCCAACGGCGCCACCACGCTGCAGACCACCCTGGCGGCGCTCGGCGAGCGGGCCGGGAACACGCCGATGGAAGAGACCGTCATGGCGTTGAAGACGCTCTACAACGTCGACTGCGGGATCGACACGACCAAGCTCACGAAGCTGTCCCGATTGGTCTGCGAGATCGCCGGAGTGGAGCAGCCGACGAACCGACCGGTGACCGGGAGCAGACTCTTCTCGGTCGAGTCCGGCATCATCGCCACGTGGGTACGCAACGTTCGCGATGTCGACGTCACCGAGTGCGTGCCGTACGACCCGCGACTGGTCGGTCAGGAGGGGCCCGAGATCGTGCTCGGCAAGGGCAGCGGTCTGGACAACATCGCGGACCATCTCGAGCAGCAAGGGCTGACCGCCACCGAGGACCAGAAGTCCGATCTGCTCCTCGCCGTCAAGTCGGCGTCGCTCGCCAAGCACGAACTCCTGACCTCAGATGAGTTCCGCGAGCTGGCCCATTCGGTCGGTATCCACTGAAACGCCCCGCGGGGGCGGTGACCTGACATGGTGACCGCCCTCGGATGGCTTGCCGTGGTCGGCCTGATCGTCGGCAATGCGCTCTTCGTCGCCGCTGAGTTCTCCCTGACGTCGGTCGATCGCACCAAGCTCAAACGGCTCGCCGACACCGGCGACCGGCGCGCCGCGCGGGTGCTGGCGACCACCCGCGAGCTGTCGTTCAACCTGTCCGGCGCCCAGCTGGGCATCACGCTGTGCTCGCTGCTGCTCGGGTTCGTCGCCGAGCCGGTCATCGCCGATGCGCTCCACCCAGCGTTCGCCGCCGTGGGCCTGCCTTCGTCGAACGCCGCGCCGCTCGTGACCGCGCTCGTGCTCGCGACCCTGGCCCAGATGCTGTTCGGCGAGTTGGTACCCCAGAACCTGGCGATCTCGCGGCCGATGCCGACCGCGCTCGCGATCACGCCGTTCCAGCGCGGCTTCTCGGGGCTCTTCCGGCCGGTGATCGCGCTGTTCAACGGCACGGCGAACGCGATCGTACGGCTGACCGGGCAGGAGCCGCAGGAGGAGCTGCGAGCCGCCCGTACTCCCGAGGAGCTGGAGTCCCTGATCGGCACCTCCGCCAGGGAGGGCACGCTGCCGTACGAGGTGGCCGCGCTGCTGCGCCGGACCTTGTCCTTCGGCGACCTGACGGCCGGTGACCTGATGACACCGCGGCTGCAGATGGTGTCGCTGGACCAGCGCGAGACGGCGGCCGATCTGCTCACCGCTGCCCGTGAGTCCGGCCATTCCCGGTTCCCGGTGCACCGGGGCGACGTTGACGAGATCGTGGGCGCCGTCCATGTGAAGCACGCCTTCGCGGTGGCGCCCGGGCGACGCGATCGGACGCCGCTCTCGCACCTGATGGACGAGCCGGTTCGGCTCCCGGAGTCACTGCACGGCGACGACCTGCTGACCGCCCTTCGCAGTCGCGGACTCCAGTTGGCCATCGTCATCGACGAGTACGGCGGGACGGCCGGCCTGGTCACGGTCGAGGACCTGGTCGAGGAACTCGTCGGTCAGGTGCGTGACGAGCACGACCGGTTCGAGGAGCTGGACGCGATCCTGCTGTCCAACGGCTCCTGGTCGGTCACCGGTCGGCTGCGTTGCGACGAGCTGCCGCGTCGGCTCGGCTTCACGCCGCCGGAAGGGCCGTACGACACCGTGGCCGGTCTCGTTCTGCGCTACCTCGGTGAGATCCCGTCGGTCGGCGACACGGTCACGGTCGACGGGTGGCGGATCGCCGTGACCCACATGGACCGGCGCCGGATCGACCGGGTCGAAATCAGTCCGCCGGGCGGTGAGGACGCATGAGCATGCTGTTCGTCGTCGTCCTGCTGGGCGGCAACGCGTTCTTCGTCGGGGCTCAGTTCGCCCTCATCGCGGCTCGCCGGGACCAGATCGAGCCGCTCGCTCAGCAGGGCCATCGCTCCGCCCGCGTCGCCCTGGGACAGATGCGTCACCTGTCGTGGATGCTGGCCGGATCGCAGCTCGGCATCGCCGCCTGTTCGCTCGGTCTCGGTGCCGTCGCCGAGCCGGCGTTCGCGCACCTGTTGGAGGGCCTGTTCGACGCACTGGCACTGCCGTCCGGGCTGCTGCATCCGGTGGCCTTCGTCCTCGCGCTCGCGGTGATCTCGTACGCCCACATGGTCATCGGCGAGATGGTGCCGAAGAACCTCGCGCTCGCGGCGCCGTTGCGGGCGGCTCTCGTGCTCAGTCCGCCGATCGCCTTCTGGGTACGCGTGACCAGGCCGATCCTGGTCGCGATCAACGCGGCGGCCAACGGCATCCTGCGGCTGTTCCGGGTCGAGGTGAAGTCCGAGCTCAGCTCGACGTACACCCCCGAGGAGCTCGCCGACCTGATCGCGGAATCGGTCTCGGAGGGCCTGCTGCACCCCGACGACCAGCAGCGGCTGATGCGCGCCCTGCGGCTCGACCAGGTCACGACGCGTTCGCTTGCGATCCCGTCGGATCAGCTGGTCTCGGTCGCGCCGAACAGCACGGTCGGCGACGTCGAGACACTGATCGCGCGCACCGGCTACTCCCGGTTCCCGGTTTCGTCGCCGACCGACACCGGCTCGGACGAGCTGGTCGGCTACGTCCATGCCAAGGACCTGCTCGAGATCGACGACTACGAGCAGTCCACGCCGCTGCCGCCGCGACTGATCCGGCCGATGGTCACGATCGACGCCGACCTGCCGCTGACCAGCGCGTTCTCGGCGTTGCAGCGGGCCGGTCTCCACCTCGGCCGGGTCACCGAGGGCAGTCGCACCCTCGGCGTGGTGGCCCTCGAGGACGTGCTCGAGGAGCTCGTCGGCGAGATCCAGGACGCCAGCCACATCAACGAGTGAGGCTCAACGAGTGAGGCGGAGTGTCCCGGCCGCTCAGTCGGCTTCGAAGGTGAGCGCCTCGCGCGCCTCCTCGCGGCTGAGGGGCAGGTCGATCGCCTGGTTGCGGGCGGCCGACAGGTCGGCGGCGAGATAGACCTCCATCACCTGGCGAGCCTCGTCTGCCTTGACGAGCACCTCGCGGTCCCAGGCGACGGCTTCGAGGAAGTATGTCGTCTCGCGCTCCATCGGCCCGGCGTAGACGTGCCCGACCTCCTCGCCCGGCATGGTCGAGAGCGGCAACTGCATGCCGTCGCCCATGGTGTTCAGGATGATGTCGCGATGTGAGTCGTCGAGGAGCAGGGCACCCTCGCTGCCGACGATCTCCATCCAGGTCGAGGAGAAGTTCGGATAGCCAGGCGGCAGGATCCAGCCGGCTCCGACGGTGAGGACCACGCCGTTGTCGAGCGTGATCAGGATCGACATCGTGTCGGCGGTGCCGTACTTCTGCTTCATCACGCGCTCGGCGGCCTGGGCGTAGACGCGTACCGGCCGGGCCGGCGCCATGCACCACAACAGGAAGTCGATGTCGTGCGTCGCCTCCATCGCGGCCGGTGACAACACGATGCGGCCGGCGATCTTGTCGCCGAGCTTGCGCGTGATGTGCCGGCTCACCAGGGCGCTCACCGGCTCGCCGAGGGTGCCATCGTCGAGACTGCGCTTGACCAGCGCCTGCTTGGCGTTGAACCGCTGCGAGTAGCCGACCGTGAACTTCACCCGATGCCGCTCGGCCAGCTCGATCAGCTCATCGGCCTCGTCGAGTGTCAACGCGAGCGGCTTCTCCAGCAGGACATGCTTGCCGGCTTCGAGGGCTGCCTTGGTGATCGGATAGTGCGTCGTCTCGGGCGTGGCCGAGATCATGAGCGCGTCGATCCGGTCGTCGTCGACGAGTTCGCGGTAGTCGGTCGTCGCCGATGCCGCCTTGGTCTGCTTGGCCATCTCCTCGAGCCGATCGGTGTTGACCTCGGCCAGGTGGAGGGCGCCGACCAGTGGGCTCGCGGAGGCGGTCCGTGCCCGGATCCCGCCGCACCAGCCCGTGCCGATGACGCCGACGTCGATCGTGTCCATCCGGTCTCCCTATCGCAGCGGTGGTACCGAGACCGCCGCCACCCGCTCCGGTTGTCCGGATGCGGCGGCGGTCTCGATCGCGAGGGCGAGCTCGAGTGCCCGTCGCGCCTGTTCGGGTGTGGTGATCTGGAGTTCGGCCCCGGTCGACAGGTGGTCGAGCCAGGCCCGGGTCTCGTCGGCCAGTGGGCCGAACATCCGGCCGAGTGCCCAGTCGCCCGACGTGGTCGAGCCGACGTAGCCCATCTTCTTCGTGTGGTCGCGCACGTACGGGTGGTCCACTCCGCGGTCGCTGAAGATGACGTTCTGCCGGTTGTCCAGATCCAGCAGCAGGGTGCCCTCGGTGCCCATCACCTCGAGCCGGATGCCCTGTCCGAGGGTCGGGTAGTCCATCGGGAGCGAGTAGCAGATCGTGTACGACATGACGGCGCCGTCGGCGTGGCGTACGACCGCAGTCGTGATGTCGTCGGGCCCGTCCGGACCGGTGCGCTCGCGGAGCACCGTCCCGTGTCCGGCGGCGTAGACCTCGACCGGTGGGTTGCCGTCGAGGTACCAGCCCATCACGTCGAGCCAGTACGTCAGCACGTCGACGACCGGGCTCACCTTGGTCCGTTCGAAGATCGCGAACGCCTGGGCGCGCGAGTTGAGCACCCGGTTGGCGCCGCCGACGATCCGGCCCAGGCGGCCCTCGTCGATGTAGCGCTTGCCGAGGAAGACGTCGCGCCGGAACCGCTGCGAGTAGCCGACCCGGACCGTGGCGTCGTGCTCCTTGGCGGCGGCGATCATCGCGTCGGCGTCGTCCCGAGTAGTCGCCAGCGGCTTCTCGATCAGGACCGCCTTGCCGGCCCGGATCGCCTCGATCGCGGGAGCCGCATGGCTCGACTCCGGCGTCGACACGAACACGGTGTTGACCCGGTCGTCGTTGATGATCTCGCGCGCCTCGCCGGTCGAGAGGTCGGCCCCGGTGCGCTCGGCGAGTCGGCCGGCCCGCGCCGGGTCGAGGTCGGCGATCGCGAGGAAGTCGACCGCCGGGTGAGCGGCGGCGAGCCGGGCCCGATGCGTGCCCATCCGGCCGGCGCCGACGACCGCGACGCCGATCCGGTCGCGCTCGCGCCTGGCGTCTTGCATCGGGGGCTCCTCTTCGCCGCGGTCAGCACGGTCCGGCGGCACCGTCGAGCGGTACGACCAATGTCAGACATGTTACATCATGCATGACTCGCGATCACGGTCCTGCCCGGCGTACGACCGCCCGTACGACTGTGACCTAGGGCTCGGTCGGGCCGTTGGGCAGGTGAATCGACGATCGGCCAGATAGAATGTCGGATGGAACGTGTCAAGTCTGCACGGTTGGAGGGAGGACCTGACCGTGAAGCTGGCGATCGGCGACGACGAGCGTCGGACGGCTCATCAGCTCGTCCGCGACACCTTGCGGCAAGCCATCCTCACCGGGCGGGTGCCAGGCGGTGAACGTCTGGTCCAGGCCGACCTGGCCCAGCAGATGCGGGTCAGCACGACCCCGGTGCGCGAGGCACTTCGTGATCTCGCCGCCGAGGGCCTGATCCGGCTGGACGCCCACCGCGGTGCCATCGTCCACAGTCCGAGTCATGCCGAGCTCGAGGAGATCTACCGGCTGCGGCAACTCCTCGAGCCCGAGCTCGTCGAGCGGGCGATCGCCCACGTCACCGACGAGGAGCTCAACGAGGCGACCGCGATCTTGGATCAGGCCGACCGGGAGAACGATCCGGTGGCCTGGATCGACCTCAACCAGCGGTTTCACCGGCTGTTCAACAACGCCGCCCGATCACCGAAGCTGGCGGCCATCGTCGAGTCGCTCCAAGACAGTGCGACGCTCTACGTCCTGGTCGCCCTGACCCGGGGCACTCGCGGCACGGTCGAGGCGAACGACCAGCATCGCCGGCTGCTCGAGGCGGTGCGCTCCGGGGACGTCCAGACCGCGCGGGCGACCATCCTCGAGCACATCCACAAGACCGTCGACGGGCAGCCCGAGTTCCCCGAGGACTGAGCTGTTCCGGGACTGAGGGAGCCCTGTTACGCTGCATCATGTACGATGCACAGTCTTGGTGAGCAGCACAGTCTTCGCACAGGGCGGTGAGAGCCGATGGCGCGGTTTCGGGTCGTCGTCACCGACCAGGTCTTCCCGTCGGTCGACGTCGAGCGCGAACTGCTCGCGGCCGCCGATGCGGACCTGGAGGTCGCGACTGGCGATCGTGAGGAGGTCTTGGCACGCGCCGCAGACGCCGACGCGCTGCTGAACACGTACTTCCCGATCGACGCCGACGCGATGAAACGCCTCGAACGCTGTCGGATCATCGCCCGCTACGGGATCGGCGTCGACAACATCGACCTCGACGCGGCCCGCGAGCACGACATCGTCGTCACCAACGTCCCGGACTACTGCGTCGAGGAGGTCGCCGCCCACGCCGTGGCGATGATCCTGGCCCTGTTGCGGCGGCTGCCCGACGGCGAGGCCGAGCTGCGCGGCGGCGGCTGGGGGATCGATGAGCTCCGGCCGATCAAGCGGCTGTCCGATACGACCATCGGCGTCGTCGGCCTCGGCCGGATCGGGCGCCGGGTCGCCGAGTTGCTGCGGCCGTTCGGCGTACGACTCCTCGGTCAGGATCCGTTCGTGACCGAGCTCGACGGTTTGACCGTCGTGGACCTCGACGAGCTGCTCGCGACGTCCGATGTGGTCACGCTCCACTGTCCGCTGCTGCCGCAGACCAGAGGGCTGATCAACGCCGAGCGACTCGCGACCATGCCGTCCCACAGTGTGCTGGTCAATACCTCCCGAGGGCCGCTCGTCGTGCTGGATGACCTGCTCGATGCGTTGCGGAGCAAGCGGATCCGGGCGGCCGGTCTGGACGTCTTCGAGACCGAGCCGGTCGACCCGGCCCGGCTGGAAGGCGTCCCCGGCCTGCTCGCGACCCCTCACATGGCGTTCTACTCCGACGCCGCGCTCGCCGAGTCGCAGAACAAAGCGGCGACCCAGATCATCAGGGTGCTGCGCGGTGAGCGGCCCGACTACCAAGTGAACGGCTCGTGAGCGCCGAGACGATGCGGGCCGTGCTGCTGGCCGAGCCCGGCCGGATCGAAGTCGTCACGCGTGACGTGCCGACGCCTGGCGCGGGCGAGGTCCTCATCAGGGCCGAGGCCACCTCGATCTGTGGCTCCGACCTCAGTGCCTATCGCGGCGTCCACCCCTACATCAAGCCGCCGGCGATCCTCGGCCACGAGGTCTCCGGGACGGTCGCAGCGGTCGGTGCCGGCGTCGCCGACGGCATCGTCGGGACGCTGATCAGCGTCGAGCCCAACATGTGCTGCGGGATCTGCCGGTTCTGTCGCGCCGGCCTGCCGAACATCTGCCTGAACTATCGCGTCCTAGGTGAGAGTGCCGATCTGCCCGGCGGCATGGCCGAGTACGTCGTCGTGCCGGCCAACCAGGTCTACGCGCTGCCGCCCTCGATGTCGGCCGCCGAAGGCGCGTTGGTACAGCCGCTGGCGATCTCGTACGAAGGCGTGATCCAACGTGGTCAGATCCAGGAGGGCGAGCGGGTACTCATCGTCGGCGCCGGACCGATCGGACTCGGTGGCATGCTGCTGAGCCGGGTGCACGGCGCCGAGGTGATGGTGATCGACCTCCTCGACTACCGGCTCGACAAGGCCCGAGAGCTCGGCGCTGACCACGTACTCCGGGCCGACGACCCCGCCCTCGAGTCGACGCTGCTCGAGTGGACCGACGGCTACGGCGTCGACGTCGCGGTCGAGGCGGTCGGCGGTGCGCAGCATGCGACCGCGGCGATGGCCCAGCGACTGACCAGGCCACGCGGCCGGATCGTCATCCTGGGCTCGTTCGAGGAGAAGGCGTTCCCGTTCCCGATCGCCGACGTCAAGATGCGCGAGCAGACGCTGATCGGCTCGCACGGGCATCCGCAGACGTTCGCTCCGGTCATCGACCTGATCGCCGAAGGCGCGCTGCGACCGAGCCAGCTGATCACCCACACGGTCGGACTCGAAGAGGTGCCGGAGGCGCTGCGACTGATCGACGAGCGGGCCGACGGCGTCATGAAGGTCGTGATCAAGCAGTCCTGAGGAGGCCGACCAGTCCAAAGGAGGCAGAGTGGACCTGGCACTGACGCCCGAGCAGGAGGCCTTTCGCGACACCGTCCGGGCGTTCTGCGACCGCGAGATCACCGCGGACTACGTACGCGAGTGCGATCGCGAGCATCGGGCGCCGACCGAGGCGTACCAGGCGATGGCGAAGCAGGGCTGGCTCGGGCTCAACATCGACGAGGCCCACGGCGGCTCGGGAGCCGGTGCCACCGAGGTCGCGATCCTGCTGGAGGAGGTCGGCAAGAGCTTCCTCGACCTCTCGTTCTGGCTGTTCCGCCAGCTGACCTGGGGCGGTTACGCGATCGGTCGCGACGGCACGCCAGTGCAGCGGGAGCAGTTCCTGCCTCGCATCGCGGCCGGCGACGCGTCGATCTGCTTCGCGCTGACCGAGCCGGGCTCGGGGTCCGACGCCGCCTCGATCACGACGACGGCGGCCCGAGACGGCGACGACTACGTGATCAACGGGCAGAAGGTCTTCACGTCCGGCTTCAAGGTCAGCGACTACGTGCTTGTCGTGACCCGGACCGGCCGGAGCGACGAGCGTCATCACGGCTTCACCAATCTGATCGTCGACACCTCGGCACCGGGTCTCGAAGCGAGTCCGCTGGAGACCTTGGGGCATTGGCCGCTCGGCACCTGCCTGCTGCAGTTCGACGACGTCCGGGTGCCGGCCGAGCGGGTGCTCGGCGAGCCCGACCAGGGTTGGCGCGGCCTCACGTCGTACCTCAATTACGAGCGGCTCTCGTTGGCCGCCGCCCGTACCGGCGCGGCTCAGTCGGCGCTGCGCGATTCCTTGGAGTATGCCAAGACCCGTGAGCAGTTCGGTCGGCCGATCGGCAAGTTCCAGGCGGTGAGCCACAAGCTGGCCGACATGGCCGTCATGATCGAGGTCTCGAAGCTGCTGCTCCTGCAGTACACCTGGAAGTTCGAGAAGGGCATCAGCACCGCCCGCGACGCCGCCGTCGTCAAGCTCTACACCTGTGAGGCCTACAAGCAGATCGCCGATCTCGGGCTGCAGGTGCTCGGCGGCTACGGCTACACGATGGAGTACGACCTGCAGCGGCACTTCCGCGAGTCCCGGCTCGGCACGATCGGCGCGGGCACGTCGGAGATCCAGCGCAACATCATCGCCAAGAGCATGGGTCTGTGAATGGCGACGCTGCTCACTGACGCAACACGGCGCTGGGCCGATCGGACGTACCCGGTGCAGCATGTCACCGTGACGGCCGGCGACATCCGGCGGTTCGCGATCGCGACCGGCGAGACCGACCCGATCCACTTCGTCCGTGACGCGGCCCGGGCGGCGGGGCATCGCGACGTCGTGGCGCCGCCGATGTTCTACGTCTACCTGCGGGTGCTGCCCAACCACCTTCGGCCGCGCGACGAGCTCGAGGCGGACGGCAGCCCGAGCGAGGACATCCCGCCGGTCGTGATCACGGGTGCGATGGCCGGCGAGACCGAGCTCGACGTCGACGGTGCGTTCTACGCCGGTGACGAGGTCGCTTGCCACAAGCGGCTGGCCGACCTGACCGAGAAGGAGGGTCGGAGCGGTCCGCTGCTGTTCCTGACGTTCGAGTACCGCTACGACGTGGCGGATCACACCGTCGTACGCGAGCGCTTCACCCGGATCCTGAGGTGACCGTGGCCTACCGGCTTCAGGCCGGTGACGAGCTGGCCGAGCAGCGGCATACGCCGGATCCGGTCGAGCTGTTCCAGTTCAGTGCGGCGATCTGGCTGACCCACCGGATCCACTACGACGCGCCGTACACGACCGAGGTCGAGGGGCATCCGGGATTGCCGGTGCACGGGCCGTTGCAGGCGGCCTACCTCGAGCAGTTGGTGCGCAGCGATCTGGAGTCGCGGCTGGGCGCGCGAGTACGGCTGGTGCGCTATCGCTATCGGCACGTCGCGCCGGCGTACGTCGGCCAGACCCTGGCGTGTCGCGGCCGCGTGACGGCGGTCGACGGCGACCGGGTCACGTGTGAGGTCTGGGCCGAGGTCGACGACCCCCAGGCCGACAATGGGCGCACCACGGTTGGCGAGCTCGACGTGGTCGTCAGCTAGCGGCTCGGTCGGGGCGGCGGACTTCGTCGCGACCGAGTCAGAGTCGACGCAGCCCGGCCGCCTCGATGCCGTGCAGTGCGCACTCCTCGTCGCGGTCCGACGTGTCGCCGCTGATGCCGACTGCGCCGCGTACCCGATCGACCGATGCGTCGCCGACCAGCAGACCGCCAGGCGCCGGAACGGCTCGGCCACCGGTCACACCGGTCAGCGCGCCGACGAACAACGGAGCCTGCTCGCCGCGTGCTGCGAGCTCGCGGGTGTCGAAGCCCATGCCCAGTGCGACCCAGGCCTTCGCCCTCGCGATGTCCGGCCGGGCGATGCCGGAGCCGTCCTGACGGGCGAGCGCCACCAGATGCCCACCAGGATCGAGGACGGCGACCGTCAACGGATCGCAGTCGATCTCCCGGCCGTGCCGGAGCGCCGCGGCGATGAGGTGGTTGGCCTGGTCGAGCGTGATCGGTTCTCCGGCGGGCGTCATCCGCCCATGCTGGTGGATCCGCGAGCGGCCGGACAATGCGGTGTCCATCCTCCGCTGACCCGCCTAGGATCGCCGGGTGCCGGCCTTCGATGCAGTAGACGGAACTCGACTCGCCTACCACGAGATCGGCGAGGGTCCGCCGTTGGTTTGCGTTCCGGGCGGTCCGATGCAGGCCCCGGCCTACCTCGGTGATCTGGGCGGGCTGTCGGCCCATCGCAGGCTCGTGCTCCTCGACCTGCGCGGCACCGGCGAGTCGGCGACGCCCGCCGACACGAGCACCTACCGCTGCGATCGGCAGGTCGACGACGTCGAGGCGTTGCGAGTGCAGCTCGGGCTGGATCGGATCGACCTGGCCGGCCACTCCGCCGGCGGTTCGCTCGCCGTGCAGTACGCCGCTCGCTTCCCCGATCGGGTCAGTCGGCTCGTCCTGGTCAATCCCAGCCCTCGGGCTGTCGGCGTGGAGATCGCCGATGCTGATCGTGGCGAGCTGGCCGACCTGCGTCGCGATGAGCCGTGGTATCCCGACACCAAGGCCGCGCTCGAACGGATCTGGTCGGGCGACTTCACGGAGGCCGACTGGACCGCGATCGCGCCGTTGTCCTACCGCCGATGGGATGCCGCCAGCCAGGCCAACGAGACGCAGTCGGAGCGCGAGACCAATCAGGAAGCGGCGATGGCGTACTACTCCGACGGCGCCGTCGATCCGCCCTCGACCCGGTCGGCGCTCCGCAACCTTGAGGCGCCGGTGCTCCTGATCGCCGGTGAGTACGACGTCGGGCTGCCGCCGAAGCGGGCGCGGGAGTTCGCCGACCTGTTTCCTCATGCCGAGTTGGCCGTCCTGCCGCGCGGCGGGCACTATCCGTGGATCGACGAGCCGGCGTGGTTGGTCGAGACAGTCTCGGCATTCCTGCGCTGACGGCGTTCCTGCGTTAGCGCGTCAAGCGGTGGACCGCAGCCGCCGGCGCAGTGACTCGAGGACGAAGGCGACGCTGCGGGCCTGGACAATGTCCCGATCGCCGACGATGTGGGTCTGCTCGCGAAAGCGCGCGTCGCCCGGTCCGGCGATCGCCCAGGCCACGGTCCCGGGATCCACGTCCGATGCGATATCGCCGGGCGCGGCGCCCGTGACGGCCAGACCGATGTCGGCACCGAACCGCTCGCGTACGGCAATCGCCAGGTCGGTCGTCGACGTCGCGCCGTGGGAGTCGGGGACGAGTCCGAGCGCAGTCACACCGGCGCCACCGGCGACCAGGCCGCCACGCAGCACGTCCGATGCTCCCGGCCGAGCCGACAACGCCGCGTCGAGGCGGCCGGCCGAGACGGTCTCGACCACCGCGACAGTGAGACCGCCGGCTCGCAGCAACTCGACCACGAGGTCTTCAAGCCGGGTCTCGTCGACGCCGGTGACTGCCTCGCCGAGCCGCGCGGACGCCTCGTCGAGCACCTCGGTGGCCCGCTCGAGCGCCACGGTCGGAGTCGGCCCGGTGGCGGTGATGCGGACCAGCACCTCATCGGTACGAGCGAGATAGCCGAGCTCCACGTCATCGGCGGTCGCCAGCCGATCGGTCAGGTCACGCAGCTCATTGTCGATCCACGACTCGCCGGCACCGGCGACGTGGAGCACCCGCGTCACGCGGGCCACCCCGTCGGAGCGGCGGACTAGGTCGGGCAGGACGTCGCGCTCGGCGATGCCCTGGTACTCCCACGGCACTCCCGGCAGCACATGGATGCGCACCGTCCGACCAGACGACTCCGCGTCGACGACGAAGCCGGCGGCCGAGCCCAGCGGCGGATGCACGGTCCCGCCGATCGGGATGTCGGCCTGGGCCAGCGCATCCGGTGGCATCGCCCGGCCGAGTCGTTCGTAGACGTCGGTCAGATGCGCGACCAGCTCGTCGCGTCGCTCCAGCGCCGCACCGGCGAAGTCGGCCACTGCGAAGCGCGTGAGGTCGTCCGACGTCGGGCCGAGACCGCCGCCGACCAGGATCATGTCGGCCCGATCGGCCAACCACTCCATCGTTCGTACGATCTCGTCCCGATCGTCACCCACCACGACCACGACGCTCATCCGGCAGCCGGTCTCAAGGACGTGGCGGGCCATCCAGGACGCATTGGTGTCGACGATCTCGCCGGACAGCAGCTCGGCTCCGACCGAGCAGATCGCGACCCTCACTGGCCGAGACCTGCCATCAGCTCCTGCGGATCGACCGGCAGCTTCACCGGCTCGCCGGTCTTGGCCGACAGGTCGATCGCCATAGTGAGCAGGAGGTTCCGATGCCCGTCCTGGGCCGTCGCATGCTGGGTATCGCGGCCCGAGGCGAGTCGGCTGTACCAGCTGTCGGTCTCCTCCCGCATCGGTCCCCACAGGCCGTACTGCCCGTAGTCGCCGGGTGGGTAGCTGCCGACGAAGTCGACGTGTCGCGGCTGTCCGGCCTCGAATCCCTTCGGCTGATAGCCCGGCCCCTGCGGGTGCTCCGACGCCACGATCACGTCGCGATGAGTGTCTTCGATGTCGAGTACGCCGGTCTCGCCGACGACGCCGATCTCCAATCCGTACACGGCGCCGGGCCACACGATCGGCAGCGCCCAGCTGATCACCAGGCTCCACACCGAGCCGTCGGCCAGGGTGAAGACGGCGAGCGTGGCGTCCTTGGTGCCGAGTCTGCCGAGCACCCGGTCGGTGGATCGCGCGTAGACCTCGACCGGCTCCTTGCCCTCAATGTCTTCGAGCAGCCACAGACACACGTCGAGGCTGTGGGTGCCCGACACGACCATCGGCGTCAGGGTGGCGCGTTTGTCGGTGCGTTCGAGCGTCGCCAGCGGCACCATCCGGTTCATGAACGCCCGTGCCACGACCGTCGTCACGTCGCCGATCGCGCCGTCGCGAATCCGCTGTCGCGCGGTGATGAAGCGACGCCGGAACCGTTGCGTGTAGCCGATCACGGCGTCGATGTCGTTGTACTCGATGGCCGCGAGCACGGTGGCGGACTCGATCGGGTCGGTCGCCAGGGGCTTCTCGATGAACAGCCGATGGCCGTGCTCGACACTGGCCAGGATCGGCTCGACGTGCCAGTTCTCGTCGGTCGCGACGATGACCGCGTCGACCTCGGGCCGCGCTACCAGGCGGCGGAAGTCGGCGTCGGTGCAGTCCGCCTCGGTGTCCTCGGCGAGCTTGGCCATCACGTCAGCGTCGCGGTCGCACAGTCCGAGCCAGCCGATCGACGGATGCTCCCGAGCCAGCTCGGCTCGCACCCGGCCGATCGTGCCGCAGCCGATCACCGCCAGTCCGATCTTGTCGTTCACGCTCACTCCTCAGTCGATGCCGAGCCGCTCCACCTGCTGCTTGTCGATGGTCACGCCGAGGCCGGGTGCGTCGACCGAGTCGAGCTGCAGCTGACCGTCGACGACCCGGAGCGGCTCGGCGACCAGGTCGACCTTGCTGAAGTGCGGCGTGATGGCCGTACCCATCGGGAGCTCGGCGGCGGCGGCCGCGACATGGAGCAACGCTGCCGAACCGATGCTGGTGTCGCCGCACATCCCGGCCAGGAACGGCGCCACCCGACTCAGCTCGGCCAGGGCCAGCAGCCGTTGCACGCTCTCGATCCCACCGGCCTTGAGCAGCTTGACGACCACGCCGCCGGGGCGCCGTCCGGTCGTGAGGGCCGAGAGCAGTTGCTCGGCGTTGAAGACACTCTCGTCGGCCGCGACGACGACACCGGGCGTGGTGCTGAGCTCGGCGAGTCCGGCGAGATCCCATTGCGCAAGCGGCTGCTCGACGAGCTCGACTCCGAGGTCATGGGCTCGTCGCGTGAACGCTGCGGCTTCGGCGTATCCCCAGGCCTGGTTGGCATCCACGTAGAGCCGAGCCGGACCGGCCACCTGGCGTACTCGCTCGACCGCACGCAGATCGGCCGTCACATCGGACCGGCCGACCTTGAGCTTGAGGATGCCGAAGCCCTGCTCGACCGCGGTTCGCGCATCGGCGGCGTCGCGGGCATCGTCGAACCGACCGAGGTGGTAGGCCACCGGCACCTGCCGGCGTCGGGCGCCGCCGAGCAGTTGGTAGACCGGGACGTCCAGCTGGCGGCCCCGAAGGTCCCACAGCGCCATGGACAGCGCGCATCGCGCCGCGATCCGACCGGCCAGCCGGCGGGAGAGCTGCGGGAGTGTGGCGAAGACCGCATCGGCGTCGCGGCGCACGATGTGGTCGGCAGCCAGGCCGTCGACCGCCGCTTGGGCCGAGCCCGGAGTCTCGTCGGTGAAGGTCGGATTGAGCTGTGCCTCGCCCCATCCCTCGAAGCCGTCGTCAGTGCGGACGTTGACCAGCAGCAGTTTGGCGGCAGTTGTCGTCTTGTTGGATGTGCTGAAGACGGTCGTCAGCGGGATCTCGACTGTCGCGGTGCGGACCTCGGTGATCGCGGGCATCGGCACTCCGCGGGGATCGGTGGACCCCTGCTGACCGGACCAGCAAGAGCGGTTCCTACATCGTATAGAATGCGATGTGCACGTCAAGAGCGGTCTGGTCAGGACGGTGAGAGTCGGTGGCCGGTCGACGACAGGTGCGGCTGGGCGGCTATGCCCCTGCCGACAGCACGCACAGCCGGGCGCTGGACCGGATCGCCGCCGGGCTCCGCCGTGGGCTCGGCGACCGGGTCGAGATCGCCATCGACTACAACATCCTCGATCGCGGGTTGCCGGCCAGCACGCTGCTCGACGAGGTCGAGTTCGGTGCGCTGACCCTTTGCTACTTCTCCAGCAGCTACCTCGCCGACCGGGTCCCGGAGCTCGCGGTCGTCGACCTGCCGTACGTCTTCGAGTCGTTGGCTCACGCGCATCGGTCGCTCGACGGGGCACTCGGCACGGCGCTCTCCGAGCGCACTCGGGAGGCCACCGGGCTGGTGCCAATCGGCTACTGGGACAACGGCTTTCGGCATCTGAGCAACCGGCTTCGGGAGGTGCGTACACCGGACGACTGCCGCGGCCTGCGAGTACGGCTGCAGCCGAACTGGGCGCACGAGCAGCTGTTCCGCGAGCTCGGCGCCGCGCCGGTCGCGAACGATCTGCGGGCCGGCATCGCGATGCTGCAAAGCGGGGAGCTCGACGCGCAGGAGAACCCGTTCGCCAACTTCGTCGCCTACGGCATCCACGAGCTGCATCCGTACGTCACGCTCACCGGACACGTCTACGGTGCGCGCGGTGTCTATGGCAGTGCGATCCAGCTGCGCGATTGGTCCGATGTCGAGCGGGAGGTGCTGCGCGTTGCCGTCGGCGCGGCGATCGACGAGCAGCGCGCGGCTGCCGCCCGGGCCGAGGCCGAGCTGCAGGACTGGCTCGCGGCCCGCGGTACCAAGATCCACACTCTGACCGACGACGAGGGCGCCGCCTTCCGCGACGCGGCCGCTCCGGTCATGGCAGCGGCGACCTCGCAGATCGGGTCGGAGCTGCTCGACATGATCGAGGACTGACCGCCGTGCCTGAGGAGTCCGGGCGCGTCGGCGCCGTCGGCATTGGCCTGCTCGGCTCGGCCCTCACGGCGACCCTGATCGATCGCGGCTTCGACGTCGTCGCCTACGACCCCGATCCACGACGGGTCGAGGAGCACGCGGCGCGAGGCGGTCGGGGTGCGGACTCGATCGCGGCGGCGGTCACCGATGTCGATTTCGTGCTGCTGGCCTTGCCGACCAGCGACATCGTGCGCGAGGTTTGTCTCGGGCCCGGTGGGATCGCCGGCGCCGCTCGGCCGGGGACCTTGGTGCTCGACGCGACCACGGCTCGGCCCAGCGACACGGTCGCGACCGGCCGGGCGCTGGCCGACCGCGGCATCGGCTTCCTCGACACCAGTGTCAGTGGCTCCAGCGCGATGGCCTGGGAGCGCGACATCGTGATCATGGTCGGCGGCCCCGATGACGAGGTGGCCCGGGCTCGTCCCGTACTCGAGGCGATGGCCCGATCGGTACGCCATGTCGGTCCGCTCGGTGCTGGCACGCGTACGAAGCTCGTCGTCAACCTGGTCCTAGGTGTGCATCGACTCGTTCTCGCCGAGGCGCTGGTGCTGGGCGAGCGGTCCGGCCTCGATCTCGACGGGCTGCTCGAGGTGCTCAAGGACAGTGCGGCCTACAGCAAGGCGATGGACGGTTGGGGCGAGCGGATGGTGCGTGGCGACCACGATCGACCGCGATCACGGATCCGACAGCATGCCAAGGACGTCGGCCTGATGCTCGACGAGGCCGCTGCCGCCGGGGCTCCGACCCCACTCACCACGGTCCTCGCCGAGGTGCTCTCACGCGCCGACGACCTCGGCCTCGCCGAAGCCGACAACTCCGCCGTCATGGCCGTCCTCCGCCACGACGCCACTTAGGAGTTGTCAGGCGCTCTTCGGGTCAGGGCCCGATTGGCGCCTGACAACTTGGGGACTCCCATCGCGATCAGGTCTGCGGCGACATCAGCGGCGTCGAGGCGGACCTCCACCGTGGACGCGCGAAGCACCCAGCGTCGCCCGATGACGACCTTGCGTTCGCGTCTCATGTCCGCGGTCCAGTGCTCGACCGCCATGTGATGCTGCCCGTCGACTTCGAGCACGACGACTTCGCCGCTGGGCAGATCCCACTCGCAGTCGAGATAGCGGGTACGGCCGGCCGGATCCTTGCGGAGCCGCTGCCTCGCCGGCGGCACCAGCCCGTACCGTCGGCACAGCCCGCCGATGTCGAGCTCGCCCAGCGATTGAGCGCCGTCGGTGACGTCCAGCAGCGCCAGTCGCATGTGGCGTCGGTGCCGAATGGCGCCGCAGCTGTCGAGCTCGGTTTCCAGCTCTGCGGGCGTACACATTCGCTGCTGTACGACGGCCGCCATCATGGCGCACGCGAACCTTGGCCATCGCTGCCAGGCACCGGCGTCGATGGCGCCACGGGCGTTCGAGACGCGAGGGACTCCGGATGCGAGGACGATGTCGTCGGCGGTGAACCGGCGAGACTCGTGCACCTTCACCCCGGGCAGGCGTCCATATCGGGATCCCCGATCGACGAGTACATGAATGAGCACGGCTTCCTCGGCGAACCCGCGGAAGCCGGCGGCTTCGAGCGCTGAATGACTGGCGAGCGCTGCCGGAGGATCGGCGTCAAGCACGGCGATCCACATGAGTTGCTGTCGCGACGGCGGCGCGTTCTGCATGAGGACTGTTCGACGTCCATACCCGCTCCACCGCTCGGCCGCAATCTGGTGCTCGACGAAGTCATACGACACTGCGCATTCAACGAGCTGACTCCGCTTGGCAACGCCGAGCTGGCGAACGGCCAAGGCTGCGAGGCGAGGATGGGCATCTGTGCGTGCATACATGCCCCGAGCCTGGTTGCGCCATCCGAGTGAGTGGCTGCCGAACAGCCAATCTGTGGACACATCGAGAAGTTGTCAGGCGTTATTCGGGTCAGAGCCCGACTGGCGCCTGACAACTCAACGAGGGTCAGCGGACGTCGAGCTCGCTCAGCACGGCGACCTGGATCGGCGAGGCGAGCAGCTCGGGGAGCTTGGCGCGGTAGGCCTTGTAGTGCTCGGTCGCCCGGTGCGCCTCCAGTGCGTCGGTGTCGACGTAGCGCTCGAGCAGATGGAACCGGCTGCCGCCGTCGGACTCGGACTCGTACAGGTCGTAGACCTCGCAACCGGGCTCCTGTCGAGTGTGCTCGACCATCACGTCGAGCGTGGCGCGCAAGTGCGGTACGCGCTCGGGACGGGGCGTGAAGCTGGCGAAGACGATCGCGGGCGAAGTCGGCATCTGTACCTCCATCGACAGATCCCATAGAATACATCAGACCAGATGTCACGAGCCTCTGGGACGGCAACGCGAGGGCGAGGTCATGGCGAACCGCTATCCGGTGCCGGCACTGCACGCGTTCATCACCACGGCCCTCGTGTCCTGCGGAGTGCCGCCGGACGACGCCGCGACGACCGCGACCAGGATGCTCGACGCCGATCAGCGCGGCATGGGCGGTCACGGCATCCTGCGACTCCCTGGCTACGTCAACCGGGTACGCGCCGGCGGCTACAACCTGCAGCCCGACGTCCGGACCGTACGCGAGACGCCGGTCAGTGCCCTCGTCGACGGCGACAACGGACTCGGCCAGGTCGTGATGACCGAGGCGGTCCGGATCGCGATCGACAAGGCGACCGTGAGCGGACTCGCCTGGGTCGGAGTGCGCGGCTCGAACCATGCAGGCGCCGGCGGTGTCTACGCGGCGATGGCCCTCGAAGCCGACCTGATCGGGATCTACCTCGCCATCGGCAACGCCAACCACATGCCGCCGTGGGGCGGGCTCGACATGCTGCTGAGCACGAACCCGATCGCGGTCGCGATCCCGGCCGCCGAGGAGCCGCCACTCGTGCTCGACATGGCGTCGACGCAGGTGTCGTACGGCCGGGTCAAGGTCGCCGCCGACCGCCACGAGACGATGCCCGAAGGCTGGATGGTCGACCGGCAGGGACGCCCCCTCACCGATCCGACCAGGTCCGGCGAAGGCTTCCTGGTCCCGATCGGGGGCTACAAGGGCTACGGACTCAACCTCGTCATCGGCGCGCTCGCGGGCCTCCTCAACGGGGCGGCGCTTGGCAGCGAAGTCGTCGACTTCAACAAGGACTTCGAGACGCCGACCAACACCGGCCACACACTGATCGTCGTACGGCCGGACCTGTTCCAACCCCTCGAGGAGTTCAAGGCCGCCATGGACCGACACATCCGCGAGCTCAAGTCGTCCACGCCGATGTCCGGGCAGCCACCGATCCGAGTACCCGGCGACCAAACGCCGCAACGGATCGCCGACATGCGCGAGCACGGCATACCGCTGGCCGACGGCACCGTCCGTCGACTCGCCGACCTGGCCGACGAGCTCGGCGTCGCCGACCACCCCTTCGCGTCATGACTAGCGAGAGTGTCACGAGTCCCGGCGGAGAGCCCGGTCGGCGACCCGGCACCCGAGCAGGACTCGCGTCGTTCGGCCGGGTCCTGGTGATTCGGCTCGGTCCCGGCGAGGACGTCCTGCCCGCGATGGAGCAGCTCCTGCTCAAGGCCGATCTGACCAGCGGAGCGATCGTCAGTGGCGTCGCCAGCCTGCAGCATGCGTCGGTCCGCAACATCGTGCGCTTCCCACCAGAGTGGCCGATCCAGACCGGCGACCGGACCCGTACGACCGTCGCCGGGCCGCTCGAGATCCTCGCCATGCAGGGCAATGTCGCACCGAAGCCGGACGGCGGCCTGTTCATCCACTGCCACGTGGAGTTCTCGGTCGGGGCGCCGGCCGCCATGACGTACGGCGGGCATCTGATCGAGGACACGATCGTGGGTACGACGTGCGAGATCTACATCGCGGAGCTGCGAGGTCTGGATGTACGGCGGATCGACGACCCCGAGACGAAGACGCTCGAGCTCGACATGGACCCACGACTCTCGACCGACCGATGACCACCAGGAGGTAGCAGATGCCCACTGTTGACGTGCTCATCGACGGCCACCCGATCCGGACCGGCGAGGGGGTGGTGGGTTTCTGCTCGGCGGTGCTCATCGAAGGGGAGCAGCGGATCCTGGTCGACGTCGGTCACGTGGGCCGGCGGTTGGCGCTGCAGGCTGCTCTCGAGGAGCGGGGCCTTACGCCCGAGGACATCGACGTCACGGTGATGACCCATGCCCATTGGGATCACGCGCAGAACTTCGACCTGTTCGACCACGCCCCGATGCTCATCCACACCGCCGAGCGGGCGTACGCGCAGCAGCCGCATCGCAACGACTGGGCGACGCCGCAGTGGACCGGCGCGATGATCGAGACTCAGTCGCGGATCGTCGACGTCGAAGAGGACTACGAGGTCGAGCCAGGGGTACGGATCCTGCACACGCCGGGACACTCGCCGGGCTGCATCTCCGTACTCGTCGAGACCCCCGACGGAGTCGCCGCCGTGACGGGCGACGTGCTGCACTTCGCCCAGGTGGCGCTGACCAAGCGCAATCCGCTGATCTTCTGGGACGAGGACGCGGCGTACGAGCATCGAACGGATTCTCGACGCGGCGGACCTGATCTACCCCGGACATGACCGCCCGTTCCGGCTGGTCGGCGACCAGATCGAGTACCAGCGCCCGATGCGGATGGTGTTGCAAGGGCTCGACCCGGACGATCCCGGGCTCACCTGGGATCGCTCACCGCGTCAGCAGTGGGTCATGCCCGGGATCGAGGAGCAGCGCGCTCCGACGTGAGAATCGACATCGTGGTGGCGATGACCCCCACGATGTCGATTCTCCTGTCGTCGATCCGATCCGTTAGTCGGGTCTGGCGCTCCGCCGGGCTTCGCTCATCGACTGGGTCGCGGTCGCCGGTGCCGAGCCGCCCGGCGCGATCGCTGCCTCGGCCGCACCTTCGGCTGCCATCGCGGCCGCGTCGTCGGCCTGCCGGGCCTGGATGCCGGACAGATCGCGCAGCGGCAGGTCGGGCAGGAATGCGACGACGAGTACGCCGACCAGGATGACCAACGCGCCGAGTACGAACACCAGGTCCATCGACTCGGAGAAGCCGACCATGAACGGGTGCGCGATCGCCGCCGGCAGGTCGTTGATGAACGAAGAGTCCTGCAGCGCATTGCTGTTCTGCAAGGTCTGCATCAACTGCGGGTGCGCCTGCGCCGCGGACTGGAACGCGGCAGTGTCCTCGGCCTTGCTCAAGGCATCCGCGATGTTCTGGCCCACGGTGCTGAACAGGACCGACAGGAACACCGCCGTCCCGAGGGTGCCGCCCATCTGACGGAAGAACGTCACCGACGAGGTCGCGACGCCGATCTCGCGCGGGTTCACCGCGTTCTGCACGGCGACGACGACCGGCTGCATGTTCAGGCCGAGCCCGATGCCGAAGATCGGCATGATCAGCATGACCTGCCACAGCGGCGTGTCGGCTCCGACGTAATGGAACATCAACAGGCCGACGACCATGAGCGCCGATCCGAGCACCGGCCACTGCTTGTAGCGACCCGTACGTGAGATCACGACACCGGAGGTCATCGATCCGGCCAGGATGCCGAGCACCAGGGGAGTGGTCTGCAATCCGGCCTCGGTCGGCGAGGATCCCTTCACCACTTGGAGATAGAGCGGCAGGACGATGAGGGCGCCGAACATGCCGATGCCGACGATCAGGCTACTGGCGCTGGAGATGCTGAACGACCGGTTCTTGAACAACCGCAGTGGCAGGATCGCCTCGTCCTTGTACCAGCGCTCGATGAGCAGGAACGCCACGAGGCCGGCTGCGCCGATCACGTAACACGCGACCGCCAAGCCCGAGGACCAGCCCCATTCGCGTCCCTGCTCGGCGACGGTCAGCAGCGGGCCCAAGGCGACCAGCAACGCCACGGCGCCGGGCCAGTCGATCCGATGCGGCAGCCGCTTGTGCGGCAGGTGGAGCACCTTGGCGACGACGACGAACGCCAGGATGCCGATCGGCACGTTGACGTAGAAGATCCAGCGCCAGCCCGAGATGCCGAATAGCTCGGTGGTGCCGGCGAAGAAGCCGCCGACCAGCGGGCCGAGCACACTCGACGTGCCGAAGACGCCCATGAAGATGCCCTGATAGCGAGACCGCTCGCGCGGCGGCACGATGTCGCCGATGATCGCGAGCGCGAGCGACATCAGTCCGCCGGCGCCGACGCCCTGGATGGCGCGGAACGCGGCCAGCTCGTACATCGAGCTCGCCATGCCACACAGCATCGAGCCGCCGACGAAGATCGCGATCGCGATCAGATAGAAGGGCCGGCGCCCGTAGATGTCGGAGAGCTTGCCGTACAACGGCGTCGAGATCGTCGACGTAATCAGGAACGCGGTCGTCGCCCACACCTGCAGCTCGAAGCCGTGGAGCTCGTCGGCGATAGTACGGATCGCGACACTCACCACCGTCATGTCCAGGGCCGCCAGGAACATGCCGAGCATCAGGCCGGACAGGATCGTCAGGATCTGGCGATGGGTGAAGCCGCCATCGGCGCCGGCGGGCGCGCGAGAGTCGCTGGCCGCTTCGGACGTCATGTGGTCACCTTTCGTGAGTCGAGGGTCTCCTCCCGATCGGCAGCTGCCCGATCGGATACCGGCGGATCGGTTGCGGGCCCCGCGGGCCGATCGGCTTCGGCGTCGAGAGAGTCGGTGAGCCGGCCCATCAGCTCGGCCAGCCGGTGTACGTCGTCGCAGTCCCACTCGGCGAGGGCGGAGCTGAAGAACGCCTTGCGCTGCTCGATCAGCTCCTGGACGGTCTGCTCACCCTCGTCGGTCAATGCCAGCAGCGACACCCGGCCGTCGGCCGGATCCGACTCGCGACGCAGCAGTCCCTGCCCCACGAGCTCGGCGGTCTGACGGCTGGCGGTCGATGCGTCGATGTAACAGGCGGCTGCCAGGTCGGCCAGCCGCATCGGTCCCCGATGCCGGACGGCGAAGAGCAGCCAGTTGGCCGACTTCGGACGCGGTGCGTCGTTCGGCCGCTGGCCGAGCCGGTGAATGAGTCGCTTGAGTCGCACCATCTCGTTGATGACGCGCTCGATCTCGGGTTTCGCTGTGGTCATGTCCAGATTTCGCGTGTAGGAAGCAACTAGATGCATTCTACAACGAACTATTCGAGCGTTCGACCGGACCCCTTCCATCGAATCTGCCACCGGGCCGCAGAAACATCACTCCCGACGACACGGAACTGAAAAGATGGGCGGGTGACCACCACCGTGGGCACCTCGGCGCACCTGCGTGAACAGCATGCCGGTGAGTGGGAGCGTGCCTTCGCGCATCCGCTGATCGCCGGGACCGCCGACGGTACGGTCGACGACGCCGTGTTCGAACGCTGGGTGGTCATGAACATGGAGTTCATGCGGACCTACCGGCGCTTCTTCATCGTGATGGGCACCTTGGCGCCGGACACCCGATCCAGCACCGTGATGGTCCGGGGACTGCAGTCGACCGACTACGAGATCGACGAGTCCGAGCAGTACATCGAGCAGCGCGGCCTCAGCCCCACCTTGGAGCCGTCGCCGCAGACGATGGACTACACCTCGTTCGTGATGGCGTCCGCCGCGCAGGGATGGGCGCGTGGGCTGGTCGCGGCGTACGGGATCGAGCAGCTCTATTACGACGCGTGGGCCTTCGTACGCCGTCAGGTCACGCCGGAGCATCGATTCTGGCGGTTCATCGACCTGTGGAGCAACGAGTTCCAGCGCCGCTACTCCATCGACCTGGCGAGCCTGGTCGATGCGATTCCGATCACGACCGAGATCGAGCGGATCTTCCGCAGCGTGACGCGGCTCGAGGTGCTCAGCTGGGACGAGGCCTGCGGTCAGCAGCCCAGCGACTAGCCATAGCGACTAGCCACTAGGTGGACTGGTGACCTGGGCAGTTTGTCGCGCCCCGCAGAATGGAGGCATGTCGTTCCTCCTCCGCGTAGAGCTGCCGGACGTGCCCGGGTCGCTTGGTGCCCTTGCCACGGCGATCGGCTCGGCCGGTGGCGACATCGAGGCGATCGAGATCGTCGAGCGCAGCGGCGATGGCCTCGCGCTGGATGACGTGCTCCTCGAGCTGCCGCCGTCGGCCCTGCCCGACAAGATCGTGTCCGCCTGTCAGCGGCTTGAGGGCGTACGTGTCGTGTGGATCTCGCGGTACGCCGCCGGCGCCAACCTGCGGATGGACCTCGAAGCCGTCGAGGCGCTGACCGCCAACCCGCGCCGGGCGTACGAGGAGCTCGTCGACGTCGTCCCCGAGACGTTCCGCAGCGACTGGGCGATGGGGCTGCGCCCCGGCGACGACGGACCGGAGCTGGTGCGGGCGACCGATGCGGCGCCCGATCTCCCCGAGCAGTCCGAGCGCTGGCTGCACATCGAGCGGGCCCAGCGACTCGACTCGGTGCCCGGCTGGAACAGCACGGTGCTCGCTGCTGCCCCGCTCAACGGCTCCGGCGAGATCGTCGTGTTCGGTCGTCGCGGTGGCCCCGAGGTGCTCGACTCCGAGCTCGCCCGGCTCGGCCACCTCGCCGACCTCGCCGCCTCGGTTCGCTCCTCCTAACCCACGACGATCCGTCACTCAGACAGCGACCATCCGCCACTCAGACAGCAACGATCCGTCACTCACGTCTGGCGAGGTGTGTGTCCAGACGACGGATGGTCGCTGTCTGAGTGACGGATCGTCGAGGTGTTGGAGGGGCGGCCGAGGGCGGCGGCGTCGGCCTCCAGGCGGGGGACCGCTCGGGCGAGCTGCCGGCGCACCAGCCGTTCGGCGAAGCCGGACCCGGTCAGCGAACGCATCAGCATCGCCGCCACGACCGACTTCGGCACGTAGATCCGGCGAGCCCGACTGGCGATCCCGTCCGCGATCATCGTCGCGCAGTCCTCGACCGACGTGGTGGAGTTGGCCGGCCACGGCAGCTTGCTCCGGGTCTCCTTGAAGCTCGGCAGGTCGGCCTCGGCATTGCGTACGAGGTCGGTGTCGACCCACGACGGATGGCAGATGCCGACGTCGACGCCGAGATGCAGCAACTCCTGGCGCATGGCCAGCGCGAACGCCTCGACGCCGGACTTGGACGCGTCGTAGGCCGCCATGCCGGCAATCGGACTGAAAGCGGCGAGCGACGAGACGACCAGGATGTAGCCGCGGCGCTCGATGACGTGCGGCAGGGCCGAGTGGGCGGTGCGGAACATGCCGGTGAGGTTGATGTCGATGACCCGCTGGAACGCGGCCGGGTCGATCTGGCGGACCGTGCCGTAGGACCCGACGCCGGCATTGGTCATGACGACGTCGATGCGACCGAGCTGCTCGGCGACCTCGGCGACGACCCGGTCGGTCGCGTCCTGGTCGGTGACGTCGAGCTCCCGCCACAGGTGCTGGGGGCCGAGCTCCTTGGCGACGGTCGCCAGATTGTCCGGCTCGAGCCCGACCAGCGCCAGCGTCGCACCGCGCTCGGCGAGCACCCGCGCGGTCTGGGCGCCGATGCCTCTGGCGGCGCCGGTGATGAGGACGACCTTGCCTTCGACGTCGTACGCAGGCTTCATATACCGACGGTATCCGAATCCGCTGTCCAGTGTCACCAGGCCATATGCCCGGCATATGCGCTATGGCAAACACTTCATTCTAAGGAATCTCTAGACCGATACGTCCCGTACTCCCTACTGTGACCTCGGCTACCCGTCGCCATGGGCCATGGCGACGACGGCCGAACCGGCGCCCGCAAACCGGTGCCACCCGCATGTGTCCAAGGAGGGACCACGTTGCGACTCATCAGACCACTTGCGTGCTTAGCGCTGTTGGCCGGAGGCCTGACAGCGTTGACGGCTACCCGCCCTGCTGGGGCCAAGCCTGACGACGGAGCCGACCGGCCGGGGCTGCTGCGGCAGCTGCGAGCCGATGCCGACGGATCGGTGATGGTCTCCGGCGAAGATGCGACCAACCGCCTGGGATTCATCCGGGCCGGCCGCAACGGCGACCTGATGCCCGACAACGGCGCGCGATCGGCGGCGAAGGCCGACGCGTTCCTCGCCGACTATGCGCCGCTGCTCGGTGCACCGGCCGACCAGCTCGAACGGCAGTCGGTCCAGCAGGACGACTACGGCTCGACGGTGACCTACACCCAGAGCTACCAGGGCCTGCCGGTGTATGGCGCGATGGTCCTTGCCCACTTCGACTCCAACGGCGACCTGACCAGCGTCAACGGTGTAGGCGTTCCCAACCTGGACCTGTCGGTCGACCCCCGGTTCAGCAAGCAGGCGGCCGCGCATCGAGCGATCCAGATCGTGCGAGCCGACCCGCCGGGCGGCAAGAAGACCGACACGTCGGGGATCGAGGCCGCGTCGAACCGGCTGATCGTCTACCGCGACGGCCTGGTCCGCGGGGTTCCCGGCGACAGCGAGCTGGTGTGGCAGGTCGAGGTGACCAACCGCAAGAACATCCGCGACATGGTGTTCGTCTCCGCCGACACCGGCAAGGCGGTCAACCGCTACTCGCTGATCGACGACGCGTTGCACCGCGTCGTGTACGAGCGGACGCACACTCCGGCGGCGAAGGTCTGGGAAGAGGGCGACCCGTTCCCCGGCGCGCTCAACGTGGACCAGCAGAACATCGTCCGCGGCAGCGGCGAGGCCTACTGGTTCTTCTCCAACGTGTTCGGTCGTGACTCCTACGACGCGGCCGGCCACAACATGGAGACGGTCAACAACGACCCGCGGATCTCGTGCCCCAACGCGAACTGGAACGGCATCACGACGAACTACTGCAACGGCGTGACGGCCGACGACGTCGTCGCCCACGAGTGGGGCCACGCGTACACGGAGTTCACCCACGGCCTGATCTACCAGTGGCAGCCGGGCGCGCTCAACGAGTCGTACTCCGACATCTGGGGTGAGACCGTCGATCTGATCAACGGCCGGATGGACGAGGACGAGGGCGACATCACCGCCAAGCGACCCGACGGCGCCTGCTCGACGCACAGCCCGGCGAAGCCGCTGGTGACGATCAACTCACCGGCGAACATCGCGAAGGACTGCGCCACCGGCGTCGCCGACTTCGGTCCGGACCTCACCACCACCGGCGTCACCGGCGATGTCGTGCTCGGTCTCGACGCCGACGAGGACGGCGACGGCGACCCGAACCCGTTCGACCTCCAGGGCAGCGTCTACGACGGCTGTAGCCCGTTCACGAACCCGGCCGCCCTGGTCGGCAAGATCGTGATGGTCAACCGCGGCCTGTGCGGCTTCGAGGTCAAGGCCCGCAACATCGGCGCGGCCGGCGGCATCGCCGCCATCATCGCCAACCGGGATCCGGCACCGATCAACATGTCCGGCGACGCGGATCCCGACCCGTCGATCCCGAGCGTCTCGATCGGGCGCGACGACCGGACGACGATCGCCAGCGCGATCGAGGGCAGCGGTGCCACGGTCAACGTGACGATGCGGGACGCGGTCGACGCTCGCCAGGACTCGTTCCGCTGGCTGATCGGTGAGGACGCCACGGCCTTCGGCGGCGCGATCCGCGACATGTGGACGCCGACCTGCCACGGCGATCCCGGCAAGGTGAGCGACGCTGAGTACTTCTGCTCGACTGACGACGCCGGCGGCGTGCACAGCAACTCCGGTGTCCCGAACCACGGGTACGCGCTGCTGGTGGACGGCGGTGACTTCAACGGCGTGACGGTTCCGGCGATCGGCCTCACCAAGTCGGCTGCGATCTACTTCCGGGCCATGACCGCCTACCAGACGCCGACCACGAAGTTCGCCGACCACGCCGACTCGCTCGAGGCGGCCTGCGCCGACCTGGTCGGCCAGCCGATCAACTCGCTCAGCACCGATCCGAACGACTCGGCGGTGTCGAGTGAGGTCATCAGCGCCTCCGACTGCGTGTCGGTGGCCGCGATGACCCAGGCGATCGAGCTCCGCAAGGACCCGGTGCAGTGCAACTTCCAGCCGTTGCTCGACCCGGGCAAGCCGCGGCTGTGCGCCAAGGGCGAGAGCCGCGACACGTTCTACAACGAGGCCTTCGGCGACCGGCTGAAGGGCTGGACGCTGAACAGCTCCGCGGTCTTCGACCCGACGCAGGCGATCGACTGGACGACCAGCGACCGGCTGCCCGGCGGTCGTGGCGGCAGGGCAGCCTTCGCGGCCGGTCCGGATGCGGGCACCTGCAGCAACGGCGCCGGTGACATCTCCGGTGTGTCGCAGCTGACCAGCCCGTCGATCGGCATTCCGTCCAGCCAGGGCGCCCTGCGGTTGACCTTCGACCACTACATCGCATCGGAGGCCGGCTTCGACGGAGGCAACGTGAAGATCAGCGTCAACGGCGGCGGCTTCCAGCTGGTGCCCGCATCGGCGTTCGTCTTCAACGAGTACAACACCACCCTCGCCACCCAGGCGCAGGGCAACACCAACCCGCTTCGCGGCCAGGCCGGCTTCTCCGGCACCGATGGCGGCGAGGTGCACGGAAGCTGGGGTCAGTCGCAGATCGACCTGTCGATGGTGGGCGTCCACCCTGGCGACACGGTGCAGCTGCGATTCGACTTCGGCCGTGACGGCTGCGGCGGAAACGACGGCTGGTACGTCGACAACGTCGCGATGTCGACCTGCCTGGCCGGGTCCGGCAAGGCGGCGGCTCGGGAGGAGTGATCACCTGCCGGCCACCTAGGTCGCGCTAACGCATTGGGTCCCCCGCACCGATCAGATCGGCGCGGGGGACCCGTTGCGTTCAGGACCAGCGCTCGAACGGCTCGTCGATCTCGTCGCCGGCGAGGAACCCAGTTAGCAACTCCGGCAGTCGGCCGGGATAGAACCGATCGCGACTTCGTACGACGTCGTCGACCTCCCACCATCGCGAGCCGAAGCAGTCCTCGCCTTCGTACTCGTCGCGCCGGGACGGATCGATCGCGGGCCGCCGGTCGGGCAGCCGGATGCTCAGCACCCACTCGTGCTGCAGCCGGCGCTCGCCGCGATAGCGGTACGTGACGTCGCGGCGCCAGGTCGACGGCCCGATCTGGTCCAGGTCCGCCACGATGCCGGTCTCCTCGAGCAACTCACGCCGGGCCGCGTCAGCCCGGGTCTCGCCGCTCTCGATGCCGCCGCCGGGCAGCTCCCAGCAGGTGCCGAGGCTGGGATCGGTCGAGTCGCGAGTGTGGAAGAGCAGCACGCGCCTGTCGGCGTCGAGCACGACGAGCCGGACGACCCGGCGCTCGACCAGCGGCAGGTCCGCGGGGAGCCTCACCTCGCCCACGGTAGTGACCACAGGCCGGGATCAACTGTCTCGACGGATGTCTTAACGGCGGGCCGGAAGTCCGTGCAGGTGTTCGGTGACCCGGAGGTGGCTCATTCCCTAGCGTGATTATCGGTCCGATGCGGTGACCTGTGCCGAGCCCTGGGAGGCGACGTGACGAACCGATCACTCTCCAGAAAACAGATCGGAGGCGTCGCCGCGGCGGTGACGCTGGCCCTGGGAATGCTTGTGACCTTGGGGCCGATCTCGGCCTCGGCGCAGGCGCCCGGCAGCGGTAACGGACCCCCGGATCCGCTCGCGCCGGTCGACCCTCAGGCCTGGGAAGAAGAGGGCGACATGACGTGGGACGACTACGTCCCGATCCGGCCGGACGCCTGGAACTCGGCCGCGACCAGCCAGGGCAGCGAGGTCCAGTACAAGACGGCCGTGATCCTGATGGACTTCAAGGACGAGCCGTTCCTGATCACCCAGGAGCCTGGCTCGCACCCGTTCGGCAACCCGCAGAGTGGATGGCAGCCGGTGCCGCAGAACCAGGTCAACGACTGGTTCACCGACTACTACACGGTGCCGAACCAGTACAACGGTCACCAGACCCTCCACTCGTACTGGATGGAGGACAGCCACGGCCGGATCGGTGTCGACGCCCAGGTGTTCGGGCCGTACACGATGCCGTACCACTGGTGGCAGTACGGCTTGGGCGAGTGGGGCGCCAACTCGGCCAACACGAACATGTGCCCGGCCCAGACCGACGTCAGAAGCGCGGGCACCAACGTGACGAACCTCGATGTCGAGACGACCGACTTCTTCTACAAGGGCGACCGGATCCGGATCCTGCATGACCGGCTCGGTCAGGGTGCGCCGCCCGCGGCGAACCGCACCATCGTGGATATCCCCGACGACCACACCTTGGTCCTCGACCAGCCGATGCCGGATATCCGCATGGGTGCGCGGGTCCACGACTGCGCCCTCGACATCCGTACCGACGGCGGCAACGCCTGGCGAGCCGACATCGGCTGCGACCAGGGTCTTTGCGGGTTCGACAACGCGTTCTACGTGACTGCCGGTCACGACGAGTCGTCGACCTGGCAGGAGTTCGGCCCGATGATGTTCGAGAACCCGGAGGACGTCACCGACGAGTTCGGCAACCCGAACCCGAAGTTGCCAAACTCATCGGTCACCAGATACGTGCCATGGACCTCGTGGCTGGCCGCGGCCAACCACTGGCCCAACGCAGGAGGTGGCACGTCGACCCAGGCGGAGAGCTCCGGACAGTCGGTGTTCGCGCACGAGTTCAGCCACCTGCGCAACCTGCCGGACAACTACAACAACCCGTTCGCCGACAACGAACGTGCCTATACCGGCTACTGGGAGATGATGAGTCGGGGTTCGTTCAACGGGCCCGGCGGTACCCATAACCGATGGCAGATTCCGAACGCCGGCGGATCGGCCCTTGGGCCGCACCACATGCTGCACTTCAAGAGTGTCGGCAGCCAGCGGCTCGGCGTCGTCAAGGACGACGAGCAGGTGATCCTGGAGCGGAACAGCCTGCCGCAGCAGGGCATCGCGGTGACCAGGATCAAGGCGCGGGAGTACGTGCCGGGCGATGACAACGTCGGCCTGACGGTGAACCTGGGTGACGGTGGCTTCACGCCGGGCACCTGTGCGACCCGCGTGTCCGACCCGTTCTTCTGCACGCCGAACGCGACCAACTGGCAGCGGTTCACGATGGAGGTCGTCGACCGGGTTGGCAACGACTCGTTCACACCCGGCCACGGCGTACTCCTGGCGCAGACCCGAAACTCCGGGACCCCGCGCGAGTGGATCGTCGACGCCAATCCGGAGGACATCAACCGGGTCGACTTCTACCGGCCGGACGGGACCCCGGTCCCGGTCGTGCGTGGCGACCCCCGTCAGCTGGACGATGCGACGTTCCAGGCCGGCACCGACTCGGGCAGTGAGTTCGAGTACGCCGACGCGCCGAACAAGCTGCACTTCTACGTCCTGGACATCCACCGCGACGCCGAGGGTGTGCTGTTCTACGACGTGGCGGTCCGCAACACCACCGGAGCCGGCGACTTCGCTCGCAATGTGGGCCTTCGCACCCTGAACGTCCACCCGATGGGCGACGGCGTCACCCGGGTCAAGACCCTGCTGCGCAACACCGGCCAGGCCGGTACCGGGCTCTTCGACTCCGACGTCTACCGGCTGTCGGCCACGGTCGACGGCGCCGGCTGGAGTGTGCACCTGCCGTACGAGGTGAAAGCGGTGAAGGCCGGTGACTCGCTGCCGACGCAGGCCTACGCGGTCGCCGGTGACGGCGCCTCCGCCTCGGCGACGGTGACGGTCACGGCCACCAGCGAGGCCGACCCGTCGAAGTCGGCCACGGTCCAGGTCCAGGTGACCAACTAAAGAGCTCAGGTCGGATCCGGCGCGATCGCGCGTCGGGTCCGACCTGATCCAAAGCCCGACCAAGACAACCGATCCCAATCAGAACCCGTCGTCCGTTGAGATGAGGTAATCGATGCGACGTCCGATCTCCTTAGCTGCGTCCGTCGCCATGTTGGTCGGACTGCTCGGTGCCGTCCAATGGTCGACGGCAACAGCAGCGGTCGACAGCGCGGCGCCCGAAGTCTGTCAAGCGGCGCCGGTGAACGCGCCGAAGCCGCTGCCGGAGCCGCAGGTCCATCCGGTTCAGGTCACCGGGCCGCCGAACGAGCGGCTGAACCTGATCATCATGGGCGACGGCTACCAGTACGACCAGCAGAGCCTGTTCTTCGGCGACGTCGACCGCAACCTGGCAGTGCTGTGGTCGACCGAGCCGTACCGGACCTACCGCAACTACATCAACGTCTACGCGGTCGAAATCCCCTCGATCGACTACGGCGTGCGCCGCGATCCAGACGGTCGGTGCCGCAACCCAGACGGCACCATCCGCGACACCGGTGTGCGGGAGGGGCCGATCGACGCCAAGAACACGGCGTTGCGGCTGTGGTACTCCGACGGGCTGACCAACCCACTCGCCCGCGGCACCACGTACGGTCCGGCGCCGCTGAACTGCATGGACTACGCCGACTACTACCAGCCCGGCGTCAACCCGTGTGAGACCGGCAACCAGGCCCACAACCGGATCCTCCAGCAGTACGTGCGGCCCGCGCTGGGCGGCCTCGATCCGACCCCGGCGAACGGCGTGCAGACGCTGGCGATCTTCAACACGTTCACCTACGGCGGCATCGGCGGCACCCAGGCGACCACGTCCGGCGGCTCGCCGCAGGGCCCGCTCATCTCGATGCACGAGCTCGGCCACTCGCTCGGCACCCTGGTCGACGAGTACCCGTACTCGTCGCGCGACGTCGTCGAGCCCTGCTACACCGGCAGCGAGGCGCAGGCCGGCTTCCACCACACGCTGTACACCAGTGAGCAGCAGATGATCCAGGATCAGGTGAAGTGGTGGCGCTGGCTGGGTGAGGAGAGCCTGTCCGGCGGCAAGATCGGTCTTCACGAAGGCGGCCGGATGCGGCCTTGTGGAGTACGGAGACCGAGCGAGCACTCGATGATGCGCTGGATCGGATTCGACCTGGATCAGATCGGCCTCGAGCACATGGTCGCCCGGATCACCGGCCAACGTGGTAAGGGCCAGATGGCGCTGGACAGCACTCCGGAAGGCACCGTTCCGAGCAACGGCGTGTTGTGGGTCGACCCGACCCATCCCCGGTGGCACAAGCTGACCGTCACCTGGCGGGTCGACGGCCAGGTCGTCCAGACCGACGACAGCGACAGCCTCGACCTGGGCGATCTCAATCTCGCCCCGGGCACGGTCGTGTCGGCGGAGGCCCGCGACCCGGTCGGCCCGAACGGCATCGACTGGGTGCGCATCCCGTCGGCCAACAACACCGCCACCGACTCGGGTTACAACGGAGCGCGATTCGTCCAGACCCGGACGTGGACGGTCGGCGACAGCACGGTCGAGCCGTCCGCACCGGCGGCGGAGATCACGCTCTCGTCGTTGACGACGCAGCCGGTCGCCGGCGACGAGGACGTGTACGTCGAGACCAACCATCCGTCCGACCGGGTCATGGACGTGACGTGGCGGTTGAACGGCGCGGTCGTTCCGAATCCGACGAACAGCCGGATCCTGGACCTCGGCGCGCTGGACCTCCCGTCCGGCACGCACTCGCTGACGGCGACGGTGACCGACCCGGCCGACCCGGGTGGTGTCTCCGACACCGAGGAGTGGACCGTCGACAACGTGTTGCCGACGGCGCACCGGACGCTCTCCGCGCCGTTGACGACGCTCGACGACGATCTCGAGCACCCGGTCTACTTCAACGGGTGGGACATGTTCCTCGACCCGAAGGACGACCAGACCGGCTATGACGAACAGCGGTACGTCGTCGGCCAGCTGCGGCTGGACCGGGACGGCTGGTTCAACTACTTCGGGTTCCCGGAGCAGGAGGACGCACCGTTCCAGTTCCGGCACTCCGGCACGGTCATCAAGGCGCTGGTCTACGGCAGCCTCGGCACCGGCGGGATGTCCCGCGCGGCGTTCGAGCAGACGCTGCCGGACGACCACCCGAGTGGCGGCTTCATCCCGGGCTTCGGCACGCACTTCGTGGAGCATCGAGCGATCGACCCGGCGGGCAACTACGGCGACGCCGAGTCCTACCGGGCGACGGTGCTCCCGGGTGGCTCACCCGAGTGCACCCGGACGCTGACCGGCGCGCAGTCATCGGTGACGGCCTCGAGCGGCGTCACGTGCCTGTTCGATGCGCGGGTGAGCGGTGGACTGACCGTTCGGGCCGGGGCGTCGGTCGTGGTGACCGACAGCACCATCTCCGGTGGAATCCGGTCGACCGGGGCCGAGGCGGTCCAGCTGTTCGGCAGCACGACGAACGGCGTCGTACGGATCACCGGGACGACTCGTGACGTCACCACCGCCGGCAACCGGTTCAACGGCGATGTCACGCTGACCGGCAACACCCAGGTGACGGCCAACGAGCGGTACTCGCGCCTCGCCGGTGCGTACGGCCCGATCCTGTCCGGCAACACGGTCAACGGAGACCTGAACTGCTCCGGCAACAGTGCGGACGCGAAGGACTTCGGAGCCGGCAACACGGTCAACGGGGCTCGCAACGGCGATTGCGCCGGCCTGTAGAAGGAAGGGAGCCGAACCGGTCAGCGGGCAGCCGCTGACCGGTTGGGCGCCCACAGTCGATCGGCGTCTCCTGCGTCCAGTCGGCCGCGGTAGACGCCGATCTTGTGGTCGATCAGCTCGAGGTTGTGCTGGAGCTCGGCGAGCTTGGCGATCACCGCGGCCCGGTGGCTCTCCAGCAGGGCGAGCCGATCCGGTTCGTTGCCGTGCCCGGCCGAGACGAGCTCGGCGTAGCGCCGGATGTCCTTGATCGGCATGCCGGTGGCGCGCAGCCGGGTGCACACGACGATCCACTCGATGTCGAGCCGGTGGTAGCGCCGCCAGCCGCCTTGGGTGCGGTCGACCGGGGTGACGACCAGCCCGGCGCGCTCGTAGTAACGCAGCGTGTGCGTGCTGACCCCGGTGAGGCGGGCCGCCTCCGCGATGCTCAGACCGTCGGCCGAGTCAGCCCGGTCGAGTTCGGTTTCTCTCGATTCCTTGACTTCGAGCACACTCTAAATCCTAACGTCGGAAACGTTGCGTACAGCAGGTGCTGACGGCTGCCGTCAGTACCGACGATCCGAACGGACAGACATGCCCGAGCTCAGCCATCGACGCCGGCTCCTGGTGCTCGCGATCTGCTGCGCCAGCATCCTCGTGGTGGTGATGGACATCTCCATCGTCAACGTCGCGCTGCCCGCCCTGCGACGTGACCTCGATGCCCCTGTGTCCGGCCTGCAGTGGACGGTCGATGCGTACACGCTGGTACTGGCCAGCTTCCTCGTACTCGCCGGCTCCACCGCCGATCGGTTCGGCCGGCGGCGGATCTTCCTGGTGGGCCTGACCATCTTCGGCCTCGGCTCGATGCTGTGCGGGCTGGCGCCGAGCATCGGCTGGCTGATCGCAGCCCGGGTCCTTCAGGCCGTCGGGGGCACGATGCTCAACCCGGTCGCGATGGCGATCGTGGTCAACACGTTCCACGACCCGGCCGAGCGGGCCCGCGCGATCGGCGTGTTCGGGTCGGTCTCCGGCCTGTCGCTCGGGCTCGGTCCGATCCTCGGCGGTCTCCTCGTCGACGGCTTGGGCTGGCGCTCGATCTTCTGGGTCAACGTGCCGATCGTGGCGGCCGCGATCGTCTGCACCACGCTGTTCGTGCCCGAGTCTCGCGCCGCGCGGGCCCGCCGATTCGATCCGGTCGGGCAGACGCTGGTGATCCTGGCGCTCGGCAGTCTGGTCTTCGCCATCATCGAGTCCAGCACGTGGGGCTGGACCTCGCCGATCATTCTCGCCATGCTCGCCGTCGCGGCGGTCGCCACCGTGGCGCTGATCGGTTACGAACGCCGCCGGGTCGATCCGCTGCTGGAGTTGCGGCTGTTCCGGAGCGTGTCGTTCAGCGGGGCGATTGTGATGGCGCTGTGGAGCCTGTGTGCGTTCGCGGCCTTCTTGTTCGTCACCACGCTCTATCTCCAGGACGTACGGGAGTTGTCGGCGCTGCAAGCGGGTCTGTGCCTGCTCCCGGTCGGGACGACGATCGTGGTGCTGTCGCCGCTCACCGGGCGGTGGGTCGGACGCCACGGTCCCCGCGTGCCATTGCTGGTCGCGGGCATCGCACTCGCCCTGGGCGGCGCCGCCCTGCTGTGGCTCAGTCCGACGACCGCGCTGCCGGTCGTGCTGTCGATCTACCTGCTGTTCGGCATCGCTCTCGGCACGGTCAACCCACCGATCACCAACTCCGCGGTGTCCGGCATGCCGCGCTCGATGGCCGGCGTCGCCGCCTCGCTGGCGTCGACCGGCCGGCAGACCGGCACCACACTTGGTGTCGCGATCGCCGGCGCCATCGTCGGCTCGGCGATCGCCGGCAGCGGGTCGGCGTTCACCGACGCGGCCCAGCCGGTGTGGTGGCTGGTGATCGGGCTCGGCGTCGGAATCGGCGTACTCGGAGTGCTCAGCACGGGCCGGTGGGCCTCGAACACCGCCGCGCGGGCTGCGGCGGTGTTCGAGGGTCTTGACTCCGACGCGGATCGCGCCGCGCCGGGTCAGCTTGTCCGACCGGCGGCCGGCCGCCCGATCAGTCGTTGACGAAGGTGACCGACCGGGTCCGCTCGGTGTTGTGGTTGGCGTCGTTCGAGCGGTACTGGATGGTGTGCTCGCCCGATCCGGTGACCTGGAACGGCTCGGTGTAGGTGAACCACCGCGGAATGTCGTCGATCCGGTACATCGTGCGGTTGACACCGGAGCCCCATCCGTCGGTCGCGTCCAGGCTGATCGTCGGATCCGAGTAGGAGCGGTCCTCCGGAGGTTGACCGTCGAGCCGCAGTGTCGTGATCGGCCGGTCGACCTCGATCTCGATCAGGGCGTCCCGGATGTTCGGCAGCGGCCCGATGTGCTGGGCGAGCGAGTTCGGACCCTGCGGCTGGCCGGTCTCCTTGAGGAGGTCGGCGATCCGCTGGGCGCTCCACGGCTTCTGACCGGTCGCCAGCCGGTACGACTGGATGGCGACGACCGCCGTCGTGACGATCGGACCGCCGCCGGACGTACCGCCGAAGGAGCCGGTGTAGCGATAGTTCAGCGTCGCTGGGTCGCCACCGCCCGTGGTCGGCCAGAAGTTCGTCGCTGTGCCACCGTGGCCGGTCGACGTGATCCGGTTGCCCCAGCCCTGCAGGTCGAAGCGCGAGCCGTAGTTGGAGAAGCCCAGCTTCTCGCGGGTGTCGGCGTCGCCGGCGCCCTCGAAGATCGACCCGGAGCTGTTCTCCGGCCGGAACCACAGCAGCCCGTCCCTGGTGTACGCCGGGTTCTCGGTGCTGTTGTAGCCGTTGCCGCCGGTCGCGATGACAGTGACGCCCATGCTGGTCAGCAGGCTGACCGCGTCGTGGACGGCGACGTTCCACTCCAGCGGCGAGTAGCAGGTGCCCGGTCGTACGGGACAGTCGGCGTTGGGGATGACCTGGCCGCCCTGTTGCTCCAGCAACACGGCGTCCCCGGGCTGCAGGAAGGACGCGCCGGACTCGTCCTGCAGCGCCGCGAGGTAGGCCAGCGCGGGTCCGGGCGCGTAGCCGCCGGTCGACCGGGTCGGCGAGATGCCGTAGAGCTCGGCGTCGGGGACGCCACCGGTGACGCCGAAGTCGTTGTCGAGCGCACCGAGGATGCCGAACACGGCCGTGCCGTGCTGGTCGTTGAAGCCCTTGTACTTGTCGAAGGCGTCGCCGCCGACGTCGGTGCCCGGGTCGGGGAGCTGCAGATCCTCGTGGTGCTCGTTCCAGTCGTACTCGAGGTCGACGATCTTGATGCCCTCGCCCCGGGT
>Ga0209382_10000177_pt1 | contig 102017 bp, 89 predicted proteins | sample SoiMetdeltSBSDD5_FD_187599 | JGI IMG/M metagenome (GOLD analysis project Ga0209382, IMG submission 187599) | Bulk soil microbial communities from a Populus tree surrounding site in Tennessee, USA - Soil MetaG P. deltoides SBSDD5 (SPAdes) (version 2) | ecosystem: Environmental > Terrestrial >...
GCGACGGCCGCTCGAGCCAGTACGCAACGAAGCGCGGAAACTCCTCGACGTCCAGTGCCGTGTCGATCGCGAGGCCGCGCGCTGAAAGACCGAACTGCCGCGAGTCGCTGCTGCGCGCGCGGAAGTAGCTCGCGCCGAGAAACACCGCGATGTCCTCCCGCCAATTCGTCGAGGTGTGCACGCGAAAGCCCGCGAATGCCAGATCGGCGGGCAGCTGTCGGGTGTCGATGCCGCTGCCGTCGAACTTGAACATGTCGGCCTGGTAGCGGATCGCGCGCGCTTCGCCGTCGACGAGCTCGTACAGCTCGACCGGCTCCTTGAAGCCGCGGCCGCAATGGAAGAACTCCAGGCGGAAAGCGCTCTGCGATTGCGCCCACAGCGCGTGATCGTGACGAAAGCCGATCGCCTGATACTGGTCGTACGTCAACTCGCGCAGGATTTGCGGTGCGAGTCTTTCCGGCGGACGGTAGGCCGCGCCGGCCAACGCACGCGCCCGACCCTTGAGGACGGCGTAATCGAGGGCAGCAGGCTCAGCAGCAAGATCGGCCGTCGAGAGCGCCGAAAGCACCAGCGCGGATTGCAGGAAGTCGCGTCTTCGCATGAGGACGCATAACCAACGAGCCCCCGCTTTAGATCCTCGCTCTGTTCAAGATCACCAGCGCGATCCCACCCAGAATCGCGACCGATGCGATCACGATCCGCGCCGTCACATGCTCCCCGAGCAACAGCGCGCCGCCGATCGTCGCAATCACCGGCACGCTCAGCTGCACCGTCGCGGCGCTCGTCGCCTTCAATCCCTTCAACGCCGTGTACCAGATGGCGTAGCCGAGACCCGACGTCAGCGCACCGGACGCGATTGCGTAGCTCACGCCTGCGACGTCGACCGAGAATCGCGAGAGCATGACGAGGCTCAGCGCTGCGGCGAAGGGCACAGCGCGCACGAAGTTACCAGCGGTCGCGGAAGTGGGATCGCCAGCGCCGCGACCGCGCAGCGAATAGATTCCCCACGCAATGCCCGCACCGACCATCAGCGCAGCACTGTGCAACGGCGGTGCGGATAAGCCGGGCAAGAGCAGCGCAATCAGCCCGAGCACTGCGCAGACGAACCCGACGATCTGCCAGCCGCGCAGGCGATCGCCGTTCCAGAAGCCATAACTGATCATCGTCGCCTGGACGGCACCGAACAGCAGCAACGCGCCGGTCGCTGCCGAGAGATTGATGTACGCAAGCGAGAAGCCTGCCGCGTACGCGAAGAGCGCGGCTGCCGAAGCCCAGGTACCGGCGAGTCCGCGCGCCCCGCTGCGGAGCTGAACGATGATCCACAGCGTCAGCGCGCCGGAGACGATGCGCACCCCCGTGAAGGTCCCGGCATCGATGGTCGTGCCCGAGAGCGCGAGGCGACACAGTAGCGAGTTGCCAGCGAAGGCAAGCATCGCGAGCGCGGTGAGCAGAAGGATCCGGGAGCGAGACATGGGGCGTTATTGTAGGGATTTCCGCCGCCGCTTCACCGGCGCACGCGTCGCGTCGCTGCCGCGGATCGGCAGTGCGTGCGTCGACTTCACTTCCTCCAGCACGAAATACGTTTGCGTGTGGCGCACGCCGCGCAACGCCGCGATCTTGTCGCCGAGCACACGACGGTACTCCTCCATGTCCTGCACCCGGGTCTTGAGCAGGTAATCGAATCCGCCGGCCACCATGTGACATTCCATGATCTCGTCGATGGCCTGCACCGTGTCCTTGAAGCGCTGGAACACGTCCGGGTTCGCGTGATCGAGCGTGACTTCGGTAAACGCGAGCAGTTGCAGCCCGAGGCGGCGCGGGCTCAGACGTGCGAAGTAGCCTTCGATGAACCCATCGCGCTCCAGCCGGCGCACGCGCTCGATACACGGCGTGAGGGTGAGATTGACCGTGCGGGCGAGCTCCGCGACCGTGAGTCGTCCATCTGCCTGCAGCAGCGACAGGATTTGGCGGTCCACGCGATCCAGCTCCCGGCCGGATTCGCGCCTTTGCGGCTCTGCAGTCATAGCAGTTTCCACTCCCAATGAGTGATGTTTTAGAAGAATCTGCTAGCGAACTGGCGCTAATGTAGCACGTTCTGCTTCAACCCCAGGTCTCCACAGATGTTCGACAACCCCGCTTTCGACGCGCACGAGCGCGTCGTGTTCGCCGAGGACAAGGAATCCGGCCTACGCGCGATCGTCGCAGTCCATTCGACCCGTCGCGGCCCGGGCGCCGGCGGCTGCCGCTTCTGGCACTACCGTTCGAGCGCGGATGCTCTGACCGACGCCCTGCGCCTGTCGCGCGGCATGAGCTACAAGAACGCGATGGCTGGCCTGCCGCTCGGCGGCGGCAAGGCCGTGGTGATGGTCGACGGCCGGCATCCCAAGTCGCCGCGCCTGCTCGAAGCGTTCGGCCGCTTGGTCGACTCGCTCGAGGGCCGCTACATCACGGCCGAGGACGTCGGCGCAACGGTCTCGGACATGGAAGTCGTCGCGACTCAGACTCCCTATGTCAGCGGCTTGCCGCGCACCGCAGTCGATGCCGACGGCAACCCGGCGCCGAAAACTGCGTTCGGTGTATACCTCGCCATCAAGGCAGCCGTGCAATTTCAACTCGGTCGCAGCAGCCTGCGCGGCGTGACTGTAGGCGTGCAAGGCCTCGGCGGCGTCGGCTATGCACTCTGTGGCTTGCTCGCTGCTGAAGGCGCCAGCCTGCGCGTGGCCGACATCCGCCCGGAAAATGTGCAGCGCGCCTGCAAGGAATTTGCTGCCCTGGCCTCGCAGCCGAACGAAATCCTGTTCGAGCCCGTAGACGTCTTGTCGCCCTGCGCGCTCGGCGCCGTGTTCGACAGCAACACCATCCCGCGAGTGCAGGCGACTATCATTGCGGGCGCCGCCAACAACCAGCTGGCGACGGTCGCGGACGGCGCACGCCTGCACGCGGCCGGCGTGTTGTATGCACCGGACTATGTGATCAACGCAGGGGGTATCATCAGCGTCGGGCGTGAATACCTCGGCGGCGCAAGTACTGCCTCCATCGAAGCAGAGATCAGAAAGATTCCGGAGCGCCTGACGGAGATCTTCGCGCGCTCGCGCGCGGAGAACCGCCCGACCAGCGACATCGCCGACGAAATGGCGAAGCGGCTGATCACACAAGCATAGGTAAGAACGAATGAGTGCCATCCGAACCCGACTGCACGTTCCGCAAGCACCCGCCCGCCCGGGCGACAAGCCGGACTTCAGCTACGTGAAGCTGTCGCCGGCCGGCGCAGTGGGACGGCCCGATCCGAACGCGCCGCTCGCGCAGACCGAATATCTTGCGAACGAGCTCGTGCGCGTGCTCGACGACGATCATCGCGCCGTCGGGCCGTGGGATCCGCATCTCGCGCCGTCGGACCTCGAGCTGGGGCTGCGCCACATGATGCTGACGCGCGTCTACGACGACCGCATGCATCGCGCGCAGCGCCAGGGAAGGACCACGTTCTACATCAAGTCGACTGGCGAAGAAGCCGTATCGGTCGCGGCGGGCATGGCGCTGCGTCCGACCGACATGCTGTTCCCCGGGTATCGCAATCAGGGACTGCAGATCGTGCGCGGGCAGAAGCTCGTCGACCTGATGTGCCAGATCCTCTCCAACTCGCGCGACATGTGCAAAGGGCGCCAGCTCCCGGTCATGTATCACTCGAAGGAAGCGCGGCTGTTCTCGATCTCCGGCAATCTCGCGACGCAGTTCCCGCAGGCGGTCGGCTGGGCGATGGCTGCAGCCATCAAGAACGAGGACGACATCGCTGCGACGTGGCTCGGTGACGGCAGCACCGCTGAAGCGGACTTCCACTACGCACTGCTGTTCGCGCAGGTGTATCGCGCGCCGGTCATTCTCAACGTCGTCAACAACCAGTGGGCGATCTCGACGTTCCAGGCCTTCGCAGGCGGCGAGCTCAAGTCGTTCGCGGCGCGCGGCCCCGGCTATGGCATTCCAGGCATCCGCGTCGACGGCAACGACTTCCTCGCGGTGCACGCGGTCACGCAGTGGGCAGCGGAGCGTGCGCGCATGGGCGCGGGGCCGACGCTGATCGAGCACGTGACCTACCGGGTGGCGCCGCATTCGACCAGTGACGATCCTTCGCGCTACCGGCCCAAGGACGATTACGAGTCGTGGCCGCTCGGCGATCCGATCGAGCGCTTGAAGTCGCACCTGATCGCCTTGGGCGAGTGGTCGGAGGAGCGTGAGGCGACGCTGGCGAAACAGTGCGAAGAGCAAGTGAGCGCTGCGTGGCGCGAAGCCATGACCTACGGGACGCTGACGGATGGGCCGCAGCTCGACCCGGCCACGATGTTCGACGACATCTTCAAGGAGCTGACGCCGCACCTCGCCAAGCAGCGCCAGCAACTCGCGGTCGAGCGCGCCCAAGAAAATAAGAAAACGGAGAAGAAAGACGCATGACGCAGATGAACATGATCCAGGCGCTCAACTCCGCCATGGACGTGATGATGTCGCGGGATGCGAGCGTCGTGACGATGGGCGAGGACGTCGGCTACTTCGGCGGCGTGTTCCGCGTCACCGACGGCTTGCAGCGCAAGTACGGCCAGCACCGCGTGCTCGACTCGCCGATTGCCGAGGGCGGCATCGTCGCCACTGCGATCGGCATGAGCGTGAACGGCCTGCGCCCCGTCGCGGAAATTCAGTTCGCCGATTACATCTATCCGGCGTACGACCAGATCGTCAGCGAGCTGGCGCGCATCCGCTATCGCACCGGCGGCGAGTTCAACGCGCCGGTCACGATCCGCACGCCGTGCGGCGGCGGTATTCGCGGCGGCCAGACGCACTCGCAGAGCCCGGAAGCGCTGTTCGCGCACGTCTGCGGCATCAAAGTAGTGATGCCGTCGAATCCGTACGACGCCAAGGGTCTGCTGATCTCCTCGATCGAGGACGACGACCCGGTCGTGTTCTTCGAGCCGAAGCGCTTGTACAACGGGCCGTTCGATGGCGATCCGAACAAGCCTGCAGTTGCGTGGAGCTCGCATCCCAAGGGTGACGTGCCGGACGGGCACTATCGCGTGCCGATCGGCAGCGCCGAGATCGTTCGTCCCGGCAAGCAGGTCACTGTCATCACCTACGGCACGATGGTGCACGTCTGCATCGCTGCCGCGCAGTTGCTTGGCATCGATGCGGAGGTGATCGACATCCGCACGATCGTGCCGCTCGACGAAGAAACGCTGGTGCGCTCGGTGAAGAAGACCGGGCGCTGCGTGGTCGCGCACGAAGCCACGCGTTTCGCCGGCTTCGGCGCGGAGATCCTCGCGACGATCCAGGAAGAGTGCTTCTGGCACCTGGAAGCGCCGATCCAGCGCGTCGCGGGCTGGGACACGCCCTACCCGCACGCGTTCGAGTGGGAATACTTTCCCGGCCAGACGCGCGTCGCGGCCGCATTGAAAGCCGTGATGGAGGCGAAATGAGCCGCCATGTCGTGAAGCTCCCGGACCTCGGCGAAGGCACGGTCTCTTCGGAGATCGTCGCGTGGCACGTCAAAGTCGGCGATCGCGTCGCCGAAGATCAGCCGATGGTCGAGATGTCGACCGACAAGGCCGTGGTCGAGATGCCTGCGCCGGTCGCGGGGCGCGTCGTGTCGCTCGGCGGCCAGCCCGGCGATCACATCGCAGTCGGCGCCGAGCTGATCGTGCTCGAGACGGGCGAAGGCGCGGCCGCGGAAAAGAGCGAGACCAAGAGCGAAGCCCCGGCAGCTCCGAAGGAGAAGGCGGCGGGCTCGCATCTTTCTTTGGTGCCTCCACCGACACAGGCACCGCCTCCGCAAGCTACTCCGCGCACTGGCCGCGTGCTCGCATCGCCGGCAACGCGCCGGCGCGCACGCGAGTCCGGCATCGATCTCGCAACGGTCGTCGGCAGTGGCCGCGACGGCCGCATCCAGCGGCAAGATCTGGATGCCGCGATCAATCAGGCACAGCAGGGTGGCCCGGGAATCGCTGCGCGCGGCAATGGCGCTGCGCGGCGCCAGCCGCGCACCGAGACCGAGGAGATCCGCATCCTCGGCGTGCGCCGCGTAAGCGCACAGCGCGTGGCCGAGTCGAAGCGCACCATCCCGCATTTCGCGTATGTCGAGGAAGTCGACATCACCGAGCTGGAACGTCTCCGCAAGCATCTCAACTCGAAGCTGCCGAAGGGCACTCCGAGCTACACGTATCTGCCGTTCCTCGGCGCGGCGCTGATTCGCGTCATCGAACGCTTTCCGAAGTGCAATGCCCGCTACGACGCCGAGCGCAACGTGCTGGTCCAGCACCGCGGCGTGAACCTCGGTGTTGCGACACAGACGAGCGATGGCCTCAAGGTGCCGGTGGTCCATCACGCTGAAACGTTGCCGCTGAGCGAGCTGGCGGCGCAGATCCGCCGCGTCGCGCAGGCGGCACGCGATGGCACCGCGAGCCGTAACGAGCTGGGCGGCTCGACGATCACGATCACGAGCCTCGGCAAGTTGGGCGGCATCGTGTCGACGCCGATCATCAACGCGCCGGAAGTCGCCATCATCGGCGTCAACAAGGCAGTCGAGCGACCGGTCGTGCTGCACGGCCAGATCGCGGTGCGCCTGATGATGAACCTCTCATCGTCGTTCGATCACCGCTTCATCGACGGTTACGACGCGGCCGAGATCGTGCAGGCGTTGAAGGAAATGCTGGAGCAGCCCGCGACGATATTCATCGAAGAATAGTCGGGGAATTGCTGAATTGCGCCTCATGGTTGCCTCCTTGCCGACCAGGACGCAGGACCAGGGTCAAACGCGCCACCGCTGTTGACCTGTCATCGCTGCACTGCGTCTTGTGATGCAAGTCACATGTTTGAGCCTTTCGCACTAGACGGCCCGGGGCAGCCGCGCACCCCGTCGCAAAAGCACGTATTCCTTTGCGACTGGTCTCTCATCAATCTGCCGGCGTTCGGCTTACGCTGTTTTCCCGTAAGCAGCGCACTCATGCAAAGTTGCAGTTCCGACGCTGCTCGCGTCCACACCATGTCAGCGTCCGCGGCGATCCGGCAGTTCTTGTTCGAAGCGCAGCAGCGCGTCTCCTGCCACGCGATCGCGTTTACGTCGCCCTCGCGCGACCACTTCGATTTCCACTGCTCCGCCGCCGACGCCACCGAGGTGCGGCGCGTCCTGGAAACCGTCGCGGATCCTTTCCTGCTCGAATGCCGCAACCGACCGGAGCCGGTCGTCAGCAACCGCGTGCGCTACGAAGCGAACGGGCCGCTGGTCGGCCGCTTCCTCGCGGTCGCGGTCCCGGACGACAAGGCGCAGCTCGCCGGCGTCGTGCTGATCTTCCGGACGATGGAGCAAAAGGCATTCAGCAAAGAGGACGCCCGCGCCATCGGGCTGCTCACGCACCAGCTGTCGAAGATCATGTCCGTGCCGGCCGATCCGATGACGGGCCTGCCGACGCGCAGCGGCGTCGAGAAACTCATCGAGTGGCGCCTGGGCTCGCGCAATGCGCGCGGGGTTTCGACGGTCCTGTACGGCGACATCGACCAGCTGCACGTCGTCAACGACCTGCTCGGCTTCGAGGCCGGCGACCAGGTGATCGCCGCGGTGGCGCATGCGCTGCAGGAGCAGCTCGCGACTCGCGATGCCGTGCTCAGCCGCCTGTCGGGCGACCGCTTCACGATTTTCTTCCCCGATTGTGCGCTCGAGCGCGCCCGCGCAATCGGCGACGAGCTGCGCGATGCCGTCAACCAGGTGCCGCTGACCATCGGGAGCGACACGATTCCGCTTTCGATCTCTTTCGGCGCCGCGACCGTGCGCGGCGGCGACCGCAGCTTCGACCACGCGCTGGCAGCGGCTGAAGTCGCCTGCAAGGCCGCCAAGGATCGTGGCCGTAATCGCGTCGAGTCCTACGAGGTCCACGATTCGAGCATCAACCGCCGCATCGACGACATTGCGATCGTCGGCCGGCTGCGCGTCGCACTCGAGAAAGGCAACTTCCAGATCTTCGGCCAGCCGATCGCATCGCTCCTGCAACCGGAAGAGGTCCGCCGCTACGAGATGCTGCTGCGTCTCGTCGACGAGAAAGGCCGGTTGGTGCTGCCGGGCCAGTTCATGTCCTCCGCGACCCGCTACCAGCTGCTGCCGCAGATCGACCGCTGCGTCATCAGCGACGTACTGACGCGGCTCGCCACAGCGAAACGCGAGCCGGGATTCGAGCCGATGCATCTTTCGATCAATCTGTCGGGCCCGACGCTCGGCGACCCGACATTCCTCGACTGGCTGGTCGTGCAGATCGACAGCAGTGGGGTGCCCGGCGACTGGCTGGAGTTCGAGCTCACCGAGACTGCGGCGGTGAGCAATCTCGAGCAGGCGCAGCGCCTGATGGCGCGACTCGCGGAGTGCGGCTGCCGCTTCGCGCTCGACGACTTCGGCACCGGCCTGTCCTCGCTCGCGCATCTGAAGGCGCTGAACTTCTCGGTGCTGAAGATCGACGGCTCGTTCATTCGCGACATCCTGCACAACGAGCGCTCCGACTCGCTGGTGCGCGCAGTGACGCAGCTGGCGCACGGCATGGGCATGGAGACCGTGGCAGAGTACGTCGAGACGCCCGAGATCTGCATGAGGCTCATCGAGCTCGGCGTGCAGTTCGGCCAGGGTTATGCGATCGGGCGTCCGCGGCCGCTGGACAAGATATTGCAGCCGGAATTGCCGCTCGCCAACGCGGGTTAGCAGCGCCCGCGGAACTCTCGGCCCGGCTCGGCCCTTGAACTCAATATTCAAGGGAGCGCCGCGATGGAACCCAACCCCCGATCCGCCACGCGCCCGACCCACGGGTTCGCCGAACGCCTGAAAGAAGACGGCCGCCGCACGATCGAGCAGCGCAAACGCTCGGCCGCGGACCGAGTCGACGGAATCGCGCAGGCTATCGAACGCACTGGCGCGCAATTCAGCGAAACCGAGCCCACGCTTGCCGACGTCGTGAATCGCGTCGCAGGGACCGTCGGCAATCTTGCGACACGGCTGCGCGAAGGCAGCATCGACGATCTCGTCAACGACACGCGCGCTCTGGCGCACCGCAATCCAGGCCTGTTCATCGCCGGCGGTCTCGTCGTCGGATTCGTGCTCGCGCGCTTCGTCAAAGCGTCGGCGCAGCGTGCACCGACGCTGACCGAGGAAGTCGACGAGGTCATCGTCGAGGGTGAACAGGAGGTGTGACGTGGACAGCCCGCTCGAGAACGAGTCGACCCCGGCATTGTTCGGCCGGCTGGTCGGGGCCTTCGCCGAGCTGGTGCGCAACGAAGTCGCGCTGGCGAAAGCCGAGCTCTCCGAATCTTCGACGCGCGCCAAGTCAGGCGCCGTTGCGCTGATCGGCGCGGTGTCGACACTGCTCGCCGGATCGCTCGCGCTGGTAGCCGCGGTCATTCTCGGTCTCTCCAAGGTGATCGAGCCGTGGGTCGCAGCGCTCGTCGTCGGTGTAGCAATCACCGGAGTCGGCTTGTACCTGCTGCGCAGCGCGCGCAAGAAGCTGGTGCCGCCGCATGTGGAAATCGACCGAACGCGTGCCGCCGTGCGTCACGACGTAGAAGTCCTCGCGAGGAGAGGCTGATGAATGCATCGTCTGAACGTCCGGGAGAAGCTCCGGGCTCGAACCGCGATCCGGAACAGCTGGAGCGCGCGGCGGATCGCATCCGCGCCGATCTCGATCGCACGCTCGACGCGCTGGAACGCAAGTTGTCGCCGAGCCAGCTGCTGGATCGGTCGCTCGCCTATCTGCGCGACCACAGCGGCGAAATGGTGAACGCCGTCGGCGATTCCGTGCGACGCAATCCGCTGCCGATTCTGCTGACCGTCGCCGGCTTTGGCTGGCTCATCGTCTCGGCAGTCCGCACGCGGGAGCCGATCGACGTCACGATCGGTGATGAATATCCCGATGACGAAGACGAGTTGTCACTGAACGAGGAGTCTTTGGACGACGATCTTCTGGACGACGAACCTCCGTTCGCCGAGCCTGGTGCGGCGCGCAGCCGGTTCTACGATCGCGTCGACGCCGCGCGCGCGCGGGCGCGTCGCGCTCAATATCGCGTGGTCTCGGCCATCGAAGAGCGGCCCTTCTTGTTCGGCGGCCTCGCGGTCGCGATCGGCGCGTTGCTCGCCGCCGTGATTCCGTCGAGCCAGTACGAAGACAAAGTTGTTGGACAACTGCGCGACCGTGCAGTGGAGCGCGCGAAGCAGATGGGCGAGCGTCAGTACCAGCACCTGCGCAGCCAGTTCGAAACACATCAGGACGTAGAGGTGAGCGGCCAGGCTCACTGAGGAGCCAGCATGAGTAGTCGATGGAGACCCGAGCACGCCCTGATCCTTCCCGCATTCCTGCTGCTCGCCGCGTGCGCCGGCACGCGCAGCGATCAGCCCATCGACGCTGGTAGCGGACCGAACCCAACGCTGCCGGAGCCCGAGAAAAAGGCCGTTCCAACCGTCAACGTTGCGCCCGCCAAAGGCTGGAGCGGCGAGCAGAAACCCTCAGCCGCGAGCGGCTTCGAAGTCGCAAACTACGCAGCGGATCTCGATCATCCACGCTGGCTCTACGTACTGCCGAACGGCGACGTACTGGTCGCCGAGACCAACGCGCCGGAGCGCCCCGAGGACAAGAAGGGCATCAAAGGCTTCTTCATGGGCAAGGCGCAGAAGAAGGCCGGCGCGGGCGTGCCGAGCGCGAATCGCATCACCCTGCTGCGTGACGCCGATGGCGACGGCAAGGCCGAAGTCCGCAGCGTATTCCTCCAGGATCTCAATTCGCCGTTCGGCATGGCGCTCGTGCGCAACAATTTCTACGTCGCGAACACCGACGCAGTCATGCGCTTCGAGTATCGCAACGGTGCCCAGAGCCTCTCGGGACCCGGCACGAAGGTCGCCGACTTGCCGGCCGGTCCGATCAACCATCACTGGACCAAGAACCTGATCGCCAGCCCCGATGGCAAGCATCTGTACGTCACCGTCGGCTCGAACAGCAACGTCGCCGAGCGCGGCATGGAGAACGAGGAGCGGCGCGCGGCGATTCTCGAGATCGATACGGCGACGGGTGCATCGCGCGTGTTCGCGTCCGGGCTGCGCAATCCGAACGGTCTCGACTGGCAGCCGCAAAGCGGCGCGCTGTGGACCGCAGTCAACGAGCGCGACGAGCTGGGTAACGACCTCGTGCCCGATTACATCACTTCGGTGCAAGATGGCGGCTTCTACGGTTGGCCGTATAGCTACTACGGACGCAACGTCGACGAGCGTCCGCAACCGCCGCGGCCCGACCTCGTTGCGCAAGCCATCGTGCCCGACTATGCACTCGGCTCGCACACCGCGTCGCTCGGGCTTGCGTTCTATCGCGGCGACCTGTTGCCGGAACGCTATCGCGGCGGCGCGTTCGTCGGCCAGCATGGCTCGTGGAATCGTCAACCCTTGGCGGGTTACCGAGTGATCTTCGTGCCGTTCTCCAACGGCCGTCCGACTGGCGCCAAGCCCGAAGAGATCCTCACGGGGTTCGTCGATGGCGAAGAGCATGCGCTCGGCCGCCCGGTCGGCGTTGCCGTCGACGGCCGCGGCGCGCTCCTGGTCGCGGACGATGTCGGCAATCGCATCTGGCGTGTCACGCCATCGCAGCAGGCGATAAGCTCGCGCTAATGAGCGCAAATCAAGCTGCGAGCGAGTCTGTTCACTTGGTGTGCGGGCACTGTGATGCCGTCGTGCGCGTGCCGCGCGAACGCTTCGCGGAAGGACCTCGCTGCGCGAAGTGTCACAACCCGCTGTTCGAAGATCACCCACTGGAGCTGAAGTCGACGAACTTCGACAAGCACATCACGCGCAGCGACCTGCCGGTGATCGTCGACTTCTGGGCTCCGTGGTGCGGCCCATGCCGCGTGATGGCGCCACATTACGAGGAAGCCGCGCGCCGCCTGAAGCACCAGTCGCGCTTCGCGAAAGTGAACTCGGACGAAGAGCCGGCGCTGTCGGGCCGATTTGGCATTCGCGGCATTCCGACGCTCATCGCGTTCAAGCACGGCGGCGAGGTCGCACGCCAGGTCGGCGGCATGGACCTCAACGGCCTGCTGCGCTGGACTGGTTCTCTGGTCGAAAGTGGCCAAGGCCCTTTCGACGACCGCCGGCAAAAGGCGTGACTTTTGCCGCTAGCGGTATTTGAGTCCAGTGCCGGTGTTGAACACGATCACCCGGTCCGTGGGGCGAATGAAGCCGCTCTTGCGCAGCTGAGCGAGCGCAGCCCAGGCCGCGCCACCTTCCGGACATACGTCGATACCGGATCGCGAAGCGAGCTCGACAGTCGCGCGCTGCATCTCCGCTTCCTCGATCGCGATCGCCGTGCCGTGCGTATCGCGCAATGCGCGCAAGCAAATGAAGCCGCCGAGCGGCGAAGGCACTCGCAAACCGTAGGCGCGAGTCTGCGCGTTCGGCCACGCCTCGGTGCGCTCCGCGCCTTCGTGGAACGCCTTTGCGACTGGCGCACAACCCGCTGCTTGCACCGAGACGAAGCGCGGCCGCTTGTCGCGCGGGATCCAACCGAGCGCCGCCATCTCGTCGAACGCCTTCCACATTCCGATCAGTCCGGTGCCGCCACCCGTCGGATACAACACGACGTCCGGCACCTCGCCCTCGAGCTGTTCGACCAGCTCGTACGCCATGGTCTTCTTGCCTTCGATGCGGTACGGCTCGCGCAAGGTCGAAACGTCGTAGGCATCTTTCGGACCGTGCTCGCGCAGGAATTTGCCGGCGTCCGCGATCGTGCCCTGCACGCGGTGAATCGTGGCGCCGTACAGCGTGCACTCGTCGAAGAACGGCTTCGGCGTGTCCTGCGGCATCGCCACGATGACGGGCAGCCCTGCCCGGGCACCGTAGGCAGCCAGGGCGCCGGCCGCATTGCCGGCCGACGGCGCGGAGAACTTCGTCGCGCCAAGGTGCTTCGCCATCGAAACGGCCAACGCCATGCCGCGTGCCTTGAAAGAGCCGGTCGGATTGCGTGCTTCGTCCTTCACCCAGACGTTCTCCGCGACGGCGAGCAGCGGCGTGAAGCCCTCGCCGAGCGCGACCTCATCGCCCTCTTCCAGCGGCAGCAGCTCGCGATAGCGCCACAGAGTCGGAGTGCGGGCGGCGACATCCGAGAGCTTCAGCCGGATCGCGCCGAGATCGTAGTCGACGCGCAGCGGCATGCCGCAGCGCTGACAGACGCCGAGCAGCGTGCGTGGATCGTGGCTGGTCTCGCAGGCGAAGCAGTGGACGCCGCGCAGGAACTTCGACAGTCGGGGTGTGCTCATTTCGGAATGATAGCGCACCGATTCATGGAACCGCGGCGGCCACTGGATACGTTAGAGCACGACCTTCCCAAGGACACTCCCATGGATATCGACGACGACATCGCGCCGGATGCACTCAGTGTGCTCCGCCGCGATCACCGCCTCGCCGAGGAACTGTTCGCCGAGTTCGTGCGCTCCGCGCCCCAGCAGTTGGATCCGCTCGCGCGCCGCATCTGCAAGATGCTGCGCGTCCATACGCAGATCGAAGAGGAATTGTTCTACCCCGCCGTCAGCAGAGCCCTGACGGATCAGGGCAAGACGCTGGTGGAGCATGCCCGGGTCGAGCACGCGCAGGCGCAAGAATCGATCGCGCGCATCGAGTCCATGACGTCGGAGAGCCCGTCGTTCCGCGACGAGGTCGACGTGCTCATCAAGCGCGTCGCTGAGCACGTGGCCAGTGAGGAGCAGGAGTTGTTCCCGAAGGTCAGCGCGACCAGCCTGGATCTGACCGCGCTCGGCATCGCGCTCGCCGAGCGTCGCGACACTCTGCTGGACGTGCTCGGCCTGCACGGCGACGACGAAGAAGGGGCGGCGAACCAGCGCGAGACGCATGTGGGAGTCGGGCTGAAGCCCGACCTACAGCGCGCTAAAGAGCCTTGAGGTAGTTTTCGAGCGTGTAGCGGCCGACGTTGTTGCCGAGCTCGTTGCCGGCCACCGAGTCGTATCGGAAGTGGATACCGAGGTAGACGCGTGACAGCGCGCACTCCAGCGCCGCGGCTGGGAAGCTCTCGAAACTGCGCGTCGGCGGATTCATCGCGATCTTGCCGGACCCCGGGCCAGCCTTGTCGACTTGCGGCGTCGCCATCGTGAACTTGCGCTTCTCGCCGAACGTGTCCGCCATCACCGTCATGGCCGCCCCGCAGACCGTCCCGTGCGCAGAGGGGTACGACGGAAACGCGTAGGTGTGCTTGTGCAGGTTGTCCCACTGCGCATCCAACGCCGTGTCCGGATTGCCGTCCTTGTCCGCCCAGTGGATGGCGGTGTACGGGCGCCAGTGGTTGTAGAAGAACTTGCTGTCGAACGAGCTCACGTAGCCGTCGAAGATGCTCATGTTGAGCAGGGCGAACAGCCGCGCAGCGCGCCGTAGCTCCACGCGATCGCGCACCACGAGATCGCGCGCCAGGCGGTTGTGCGAGGCGTCCACGAATTCCTTCCACCACATCGCGAGATGAGTTTGATCGGCCGTGCGCGTGCGGCTCTCGAAGCCGCCGACGTCCCTCACCTCTTCGAAGGCAGCTGTGTATCCCTTGCTGTCGATTGCGGGCGGCGGGCCGACGCGAAATTGATCCGGCTTCGCCAAGGCGAATGGCTTGACCGTCGCCCAGCCTGCGCCGAATACGAAGCCGTCAGGCGTGCCGCTGTGCTCGCGAAACTCCGCGTACACGCCCGGCCCCATCGGATGAAAGCGATATTCCGCTTGCTTGTCCCACTGGTCGCCCTTGCGACTGTCGAGCACCGCTGTCGCAGCGGCCTTGCCCAGCTCGACTGAGCGCTTCTGCACTGCGCTGCTCGCACGAGGCGTGCGATTCAGAAGCTCCTGCCACTGCGCCGCCTGCTTCGGATACTGGCTGACAGCGATCTCATAGGCGGCCTGCGAGGCCGCGACGCTCGGATCTGCATCCGGCACATCTTTCATCAACGCATAAGCAGCATATTCGTGACGAACGGCATTGAGCGCGTCGTGCATTGCCAGATGCATCATCGCAGCGGTGCGCACGCCCTTGAGGGTCATGAGGCCATCTTCCGCTTCCGCCGTGGCGAGCAGTTGCTGGTTCCACTGCACGACGAACGAGGCCGGCGCCTCTGCCGACCAGGCAACGCTCTGCAGGAGCAGGCCGAATACGAGCAGCATCCTCATCATCGCAACCACCTTGCATCGTGACCTCTGGCAGCAGCAATCTAGCGCCGGCGCCCGCTGCGGCACTACTTGCTGTTTTGTACTGGTTCGGGTTTCGGGTCGCGAGGACAATCGAGCCATGGCACATCAATACGGTCAGTACTGTCCGCTCGCACTCGCTGTCGAGCTGTTGTGCGAGCGCTGGACCTTGCTCGTCGTCAGTCGCCTGATCGACGGCTGCACGCAGTTCAATGAGATCCACCGCGGCGTGCCACGCATTTCGCCATCGCTGCTGTCGCGTCGTCTCAGTCAGCTCGAGCGCGCCGGCCTGGTGAAGCGCGGGCCGGCGAAGCGAGGCTTGCCGCGCAGCTGCATGTTGACGCCTGCCGGCCAGGAGCTCGGCCCGATCATCGACTCGCTGGCAGTGTGGGGACAGCGCTGGAGCCGCGACATGAACGAGGACGATCTCGACATCGCGTTCCTCGCGTGGAGCATGCATCGGAGTATCGACGTCGCGCGCATGCCGCCCGGCCGCACCGTCATCGAATTCCAGTTTCGCAATGCGCCGCCGGATGGTCGGCAGTTCTGGCTGGTGCACGCGAATGGCAGCACCGACATGTGCCTCAAGTCGCCCGGCTATGAAGTGGACCTGCAGGTGCGAGCCGACCTGCGCTTGTTCATCGAAGCCTGGCGCGGCTTTCGCGACCTGCGCCGCGAGATTCAGGCCGGTCACGTGCAACTGCTCGGCTCTCCTGCGCTGCGCAAGCAATTTCCGAGCTGGTTGTTGCTGAGCGGTCTCGCTCCGCATCCACGCTTGCGCCCCGGGCGCGAGCAGCGGCTCGCCGCCGCGTGCAACAACGCCTGAATCGCAAAAGCTGCTATACGCCCAGGGCTGACGCGCAGCGCCATGCCTCTGCTAGAGTCTCTCGACGTCCATCCCCTTCGATGGCCCAGGGAGAGTGCATGATTTACCAACGTCGTTTCGTCATTGCGGCTGCATCGTCCGCGCTCGCGCTCGTGGCACAAGCGCAAGCCGCAGACGAACAGCAAGAGCCGCTCGAACAAGTCGTCGTGACCGGCACCCGCGTCGCGAATCGCTCGGCACTGGAGACCGCCGTACCGGTCGACGTCGTCTCCAGCGAGCAGCTGCAGAACGTCGGCGTCGCCGAGATCAATCAGGCGCTCGCAGTCGCGCTGCCCTCGTTCAATTTCCCGCGCCCGGGACTCGCAGACGGCACCGACACGATCCGCCCCGCGGCGCTGCGCGGTCTTGCGCCTGATCAGACACTCGTGCTCGTCAACGGCAAGCGGCGCCACTCGGCTTCACTCGTGAACGTCAACGGCACGATCGGCCGCGGCTCGGCGGCCGTCGACCTCAACACGATTCCGGCCGGCATGGTGCAATCGATCGAAGTGCTGCGCGACGGCGCCTCGGCGCAATATGGCTCCGACGCGATCGCGGGCGTGCTCAACATCCGCCTGCGCGAAGCGCACGACGGCGGCGACGCGACCATCAGCTACGGCTGGCGCGATTCGAGCTACGACACGCCGACCGCCTCGCCCGACGGCCGCTTCCCCACGACCTTGCCGCCGGCGCAACGACCGGTGCCGACGTGGTCCGCGCCGCCGAAGCTGTCCCGCGATGTTTCCGACGGCGAAACACTCGTGGCCTCGGTATGGAAAGGACTGTCGTTAGGCGAATCCGGCTTCGTGACAATCGCGGCGGAATACAAGGACCAGGAGCACACCGAGCGCGGCGGCTACGATGCGCGCCGGCAATATCCGCTCGTGAACGGCACCCAATTCGATCCGCGCGAGGCGACGTTCAATCGCTTCAACTCGTGGTACGGCGAGCCCGAGCTCGACCAGAAGACGGTGTTCGTCAACGCCGGCTACGATTTCGCAGCCGGCGCGCACATGTACGGCTGGGCGAGCTGGCAGGATCGCGACGCCAAGGCGCCGGGCTTCTATCGCCTCGCCGACGATCCGTCGAACCGCAACGTGCTCGAGATCTATCCGAACGGCTTCCTGCCGTTCATCGCGCCGGAGGTCACCGACTATTCGGCCGCGTACGGCGTGCGCTGGAAGCTCGGCGACTGGGACATGGACTCCTCGCTCGTGTACGGCAAGAACAAGATGGAGTTCACGATCGAGAACACGCTCAACCGCTCGCTCGGGCCCGCGAGCCCGACGGTGTTCGATGCGGGCGGTTTCGACTACGACCAGCTCGTGTTGAACCTTTCCGGCGTGCGCCCGGTCGAGATGGGCGCATTCGCTTCGCCGTTGAACGTCGCGATCGGCATCGAAGCGCGGCGCGAGGAGTACTCGATCTTCGCCGGCGAGCCGGACTCGTACCGTAACGGCGGTGTGCAGCTGAATGGCCAGCCGACGGCGTCAGGCGCGCAGGTGTTCGCTGGCTTCCGGCCGGAGAACGCCGGCAGTGAGGATCGCACTGCCGTGGGTGCCTACATCGACCTGGAAGCGAACGTCACCGACCAGTTCCTCGCATCGGTTGCGATACGCGGCGAGCATTACTCGGACTTCGGCGAGAACCTGTCGGGCAAGGTCTCGGGGCGCTACGACTTTACGGAGAACTTTGCGCTGCGGGCGTCAGTCCAGAACGGCTTCCGCGCACCGTCGCTCCAGCAGCAGTTCTTCGAGACGACCTCGACGAACTTCATCGGCGGCTTGCCGTTCGACGTGACGACGTTCCCGGCGACCGACCCGATTGCAGTGGCGCTCGGCGCGAAGGAGCTCGACGCCGAGGAGTCGCTCAACTACTCAATCGGCGCGGTCGTGCGCCTCGGCCAGATCGACATCACCGTCGACGCATATCGCATCGACATCGACGATCGCATCGTGCTGTCGGAGAACCTGACCTCGGCAGCGGTCCGCACGTACCTCGCCGGCCAGGGCTTCATTGGCTCGGGCGGTGGGCGCTTCTTCATCAACGGCGTCGACACGGAGACACAGGGCGTCGATGTGGTCGTGAACTGGCCGGTCGAGACTGGCGCTGGACGCTTCGACTTCACGCTCACCGCGAACTTCAACGAGACGGATGTGACGAGCGTGCCGAGCACCCCGCAGCTCGCGGCGCTGAGCCCGCCGCCAGTGTTGTTCGACCGCTTCAACATCCTGACGTTCGAGGAAGGCACACCCGACAGCAAGTTCAGCGCGCAGGCGAACTGGACTTTCGATCGCTGGGGCGCGACGCTGCGCGGCACGCGTTACGGCGAGGTGTTGTCGCCCGACAGCGCCGCGACGTTCGCGACCGTTGCCGCCGGCACGGTGCCGAACGACATCACGCTGGGCGCCAAAACGCTGGTGGACCTCGAAGGCAGATTCGACGTCACGGACAACATCCGCGTGGCCGTCGGCGCCGAGAACCTGACGGACGAATATCCCGATCCGAACACGCCGCTCGCGAACCCGACCGGCACGACGTCGTTCTCGAACTACTCGCCGTTCGGACGCTCGGGAAGATTCGTGTACGGGAGATTGAGCTACAAGTTCTAAGAGTCAGAGCCGGAGAGACTCTCGCCAAGACGCAAAGATCGCCAAGTTCCGGAATTTTGATTTTCAAGATTCTTCTTGGCGGTCTTGGCGCTCTTGGCGAGAGAAATTTTCCGGCTTCTTATCTCGTCGCCACCGCGACCGCTGCGCACGCCATCGCCGCGCCCGTGCTGCGATTGATCGTGCGCACTGCGCGCTCGCTCTTGAACATGCGCCGCGCACGCGCGGCCAGGAACACGTAGCCGCCGAGCACGAGCGGCAGCACGACCGAGATCACGGCGACGATTTCCAGGAAGCCGAACACGGTCAGCTCTTCCAGCCGCACGACCGTCGGTAGCAGCGCCAGGAAGAAAATCGCCGTCTTCGGATTCGCCATCGTGAGCGCGAGGCTGCCGAGGAACAGCTGCATCGGCTTCTGCCCCGTATCGACCGTCTGCTCCTCAGCCGTCGTCGCCGGCGGCGCCGTCCACAGCCGATAGGCCAGGTAGAGCAAGTACACAGCACCCGCGTACTTGATGACGACGAACACCACACGTGCCGTCTGTGCGAGCGCGGCCAGGCCGGTCGCGGCAACCGAGAACCAGATCAGATCGCCGATCAAGAAGCCGGCGATGAAGGCCACGGAGCCCTGCGTCCCGCGCGCCAAGGAGCGCGCAATGACGGCCGCGACACCGGGACCCGGCGTGGCAACCGCGAGCAAGTAGACCGAGGAAAAAATCAGCAGGCCGTAGAAAGACACGACACGCTCCAGCACATCCGAGGGGAGTGCTGGAGCTTACCCTATCCGCGGGCTACTTGATCGCCCAGGTCCCCTCGCCAGTGCGGCAGGCGCGTCCTTCGGAGTTGCGCGAGCGACCGTCGAACGTGGTTTGCAATGTGTAACGTCGGCAACCACTCGGATCGCCCGTGACGGCAGCGAGCGGCGTCAGCACATAGCTGACGTGCGTCTGGTCGTTGACCCAGCGGACTTTCTGGCCGAGCTTCACCAGCTCTAGCGAATGGCCGACGCACGCACGATCGCGCTCGTCGAGATCGCGGCCGATCTCGCGTCCGACGACCGCGCCGAGCACCGAGCCGACGACGATGGCGACGGTGCGATTCGATCCGTCCGCGACCTTCGAGCCGATCGCGCCGCCGACTACCGCACCGATGACCGTGCCGATGTCATCGCGATTGCAGCGGCCTTCGATGATTCCGTAGTCGCGCTCCCATTCCTTGCCGGTGTAGCCGACATACGCAGGATCGTGCTTTTTGCGCCAGCCATGCGCCTTCGCATGGTCCGGCGGATCCGCGAGCACGGGCAGAGCTACCAGCGTCGCAACGACAGCGACCACGTGCGCTGCAGCGAAATGCAGTCGAATACGCATACGGGCTTCCCAGATACGTGTGCGTCTTGCGCACGAAGGCGCATATGTTTAGTCGCATGGGCACGCGATTTCTCGACGCAGTTCGCAATTCGCGCGACGCACGGTTCCAGGGGAACCTTTCCTACTGCAGCTGCGTGTTCAGGCGATCGACCATCGCCTGGGCTGGATCCCCCGGATACAGCTTGCTGAAGTCCTGCAGCAACAGCCGCGCAGTCGCGCGGTCTCCGGCAGTTCGCGCGAGATGAACCAGCGTCAGCAATTCAGCGCTGCCAGTCGGCCTGAATCGCGGGTCTTTTCTCAATCGTTCGCGCACGAGATCGAGCGCCTCGCCGGTACTGCGCTGGGCGAGCAGCCGCGGCAACAATTCGCGTGCAAGACGATCGGCGAGACGGCCATCGGGCCACTGCGCCGCGCGCTGATAGAGCCAGCGCAGCTCGGCGATCGGGTCGCTGCTCTTGCCGACGAGCCCAAGCACCGTATTCCATGCGTTGGCATGCGCACCGCCCCGCCACTCCGCATAGATACGATCGATTTCCCGATCGCGCGTGCGCTCGTCCGGCGCGTCGTCGCCCTGGTCCGGATTCCAGCTCTCGGGCGTGTTCACGTCGTCGAGTCCGATGTCGAGGCGGCGCTCGAACAACACGCCGCCGATCAATGCGAACATCGCCAGCCACGCATACATGAGCAACGCGATGCGCAGCACGAGCGGCAGTGCATCGCCGATCGATGACTCGAGCACGAAGCGCGAGAACAGCCAGACGAGTGCGATGAATCCGAGGATCAGCAGATAGTCGCCGCGCAACCGCATGATGAGGCCGAGCACGCGCCGCGGATTGAGCGATTGCACGACGGTGCCGGTCGCGCCCTGCACGGCGACGACGGCGGGCAAGATCAAACCGACCGCGACCATCAGCACGAGCGCGCCGCTGTGGCCGACCCAGTAGCTCGCTGCGTCCGTCGCGTAGAACAAGCCGATCGCCATCAGCAGCAGGATCATCGGACGCTGCTCGCTGAGCGGGTTGACCATCTCGAGCGACAGCACAGGCGGCTCGGCGACCCCTTCGGCCACGTGATCCATCAGCACGAAGGAGTACTTGCTGAACCAGGACAGCAGGATCAGGCCGAGCGGGATGCCAAGGAACCGCGCACTGATCGCGAGCACCAGCAGCACGCTGAACGTGCCGATCAACAGCAGCGGTGCCGTCCGCAGCGGGACGGCGAGATAGCGCAAAATCGCGGCCGCACCCATGCGGCGACTCTAGCGCATCCATCGCCTACAATTCTTGTTTGTCAGAACAGGGGCGCTTGCCTGTAATAGCCCAACTCCATCGCGGGGGAGACAGAAGAAATGACGCCCAAAGCTTCGAACGTACTTTTCGCTGCCCTGTTGCTCGGCGCGTGCGCGCAGCCGCAGCCTGCCCAGGCGCCGTCGAAGTCGCCCTCCATCGGCAATCCGCAGGCGATGGCCGCGGCGCAAGCCGCAATGGGCGTGCAGACCGCCGACCATCCCGGCAAGGCGGTCTACGATCGCGTCTGCGCCGCATGTCACAACAACCCCGAAGCCACGCGCTCACCCTCGCTCGACACGCTCAAGGGCATGCGCTACCAGACGATCAGCTACGCGCTCACGCAAGGCAAGATGCAGGTGCAGGCCTCAGCGCTCAGCACGCAGGAACGCTCGGACGTGATCGACTTCCTGGTCGGCCGCGAAGCGACGCGCGACGAGTGGGTCGCGAAGGCGATGTGTCCGGCGAGTCGCGGCAAGATCGATCTCAGCGCGACCCCAACCGTCACCGGATTCGGCTTCGATCCGAAAAATCATCGCCACCTCAGCGCCGAGCAGGCCGGCCTGCACACGCAGGACATGCGCAACCTCGAGCTCGCGTGGGCATTCGCGTTCCCGAAAGCGACTGCGATGCGCGCACAGCCTGCGATCGTCGGCAAGACGCTGTTCCTGCCGGTACCGGATTCGGCACGGCTGTATGCGATCGACATCGACGGTCCGCCGTGCGTGCGCTGGGTCTACGAGAACCAAGTGCCGCTGCGCACGAGCCCAGGCTACGGCGAGCTGCCGGGCTCGAAGCGCAAGGTGTTGGTATTCGGCGATCTCGGCGCGAACGTGCACATGGTCGATGCGCTGACTGGCAAACAGATCTGGGTCCAGTCCGTCGGCCTGCATCCGCTGTCGCTCACGACGGGCACGCCTGCGCTGCACGAAGATCGCGTGTACGTGCCGATCTCGCAGTACGAGATCTCGCTCGGCGGCAACGACGATCACGAGTGCTGCAAGAGTCACGGTGCAGTGACGGCGCTCGACGCACGCACCGGCAAGACGATCTGGACGGCGCACACGATGGAGGATGCGAAGCCGGTGCGCGATCGCGGCGATGGCAAGATGCTGTGGGGCCCGTCCGGCGCGCCGATCTGGAGCTCGCCGGCGATCGATGCCAAGCGCGGTCTGCTCTACGTAGGCACCGGCGAATCGACGTCCGAGCCCGCGGCGCCGACGACCGATGCGGTTCTCGCGATCGACCTCAAGGACGGGACGCTGCGCTGGGCGTTCCAGGCAACCGCGAACGACATCTTCCTGAGCGGCTGCGGACGCAATCGCAAGGGGCTCAACTGTCCGAAGGAGACCGTGTTCCGCGACGTCGACTTCGGCGCATCCATGATCATCGCGCAGCGCTCCGACGGCACCGACATCCTGCTCGCCGGCCAGAAGGCCGGCACGCTCTGGGCGCTCGACCCGGATAGCGGCAAGCTGGTGTGGCGTCAGGACTTCGGCGAAGGCTCGCCGCTCGGCGGCATTCACTGGGGCATTGCGTCCGACGGCGAGCGCGTGTTCGCGCCGATCAATCGCCCGTATGGCTTCACCCCGCCGAAGGATGGCGCGACGCAGAAGCCCGGCATGCATGCAGTGAAGATCGACACGGGTGAAGTGTTGTGGACGTACACAGCGCTGCCGGACTGCAACGGCGATCGTGCGACGCGTGTGAAGAGCTGCGGGACCAACATCGGCCTGTCGGCAGCACCGGCAGTGATCGACGGTGCGGTCGTGGAAGGCAGCCTCGATGGATTCATCCGCGCGTTCGATGCGAAGACGGGTGAGGTGCTGTTTCAGTTCGACACTGCGCGCACGTTCGAGGCGATCAACGGCGTGGAGGCACGCGGTGGTTCGATCGACGCGGCGTCGATCTCGGCAGCGAACGGGTATTTGTTCGTGAACTCGGGGTATGGGATGTTCGGGCAGCTCGCGGGGAACGTGCTGCTGGCGTTCAAGGTGAAGAAATAAAGAGTCGGGCTGAAGCCCGACCTACAGCGCAACCACCGACGTTCGAAGCACGCCGTAGGTCGGGCTTTAGCCCGACATTCTTCACCGATACGAAACGACTGCCTTGAGATAGTCGTAGAAGAAATCTACCGCGTCATAAAACGCCTGCACGCCCAGCCGCTCGTCCTGCCCGTGCGCGCGAAAATCATCGCGCGGCAGTCCTGTCCCACTCACCATGTACGTGGGCAGGCCGGCTGCGTTCGTGTAGATGCTGTCCGATGCACCGACCGCCATCGCCGGCACCACCGGCGCACCGGGCCACATCTTCGCCGCGACACGCTCCAGCGGCTTCACCACGTCCGGACGCAGCGGCGGCGGCGCGTAGCCGCGCACGTTCGGCGCAACTTCATCGAGCTGCTCCGTCAGGAAGTTGTAGTAGCGCACCTTGACGATCGGATCGCCGACGACCTGCACCAGCTCCTGTCGCACTTCCTCCGGCGAATGGCCCGGCAGGATGCGGCAGTTCACGTTCGCACGAGCAGTCTGCGGTAGAGCATTGTTCGCGTGGCCGCCGGACAATCGCGTAGCGACGCAAGTCGTGCGCACGACAGCGTTGTAGATCGGATCTTCCGAGATCTGCTTCAACGCTGCCGGATCCGGCGGCGTCTGCAGAATGCCGCGCAGGACTGCGGCGCGCGCAGCGTCTGCGTGCTTCGCCATGTGCTCGAAGTACGCGCGCGTGACGTTATTCAGCTCGAATGCGAAGTCGTGACTCGACACGCGATCGAGCGCGCGCGCGAGGCTGTAGATCGCGTTCTCACGCGGCGGTACGGAGCTGTGGCCGCCCGGGTTCGTAACAGTGAGGTCGAAGTCCGCGTACACCTTCTCGCTGGCCGTCAGGTCGACCTGCACGGCGCGGCCGTCCTCGAGCATCACGCCGCCGCCATCGTGGTTCAGCACGAATTCGGCATCGACGAGATCGCGCCGGTTCTTCAGCAGCCAATCGACGCCGTTGGCGGTGCCGCCCTCCTCGTCCGCTGTCAGCGCCAGGATGATGTCGCGATCGGGCTTGTAGCCCTCGGCGCGAAGACGCAGCAGCGTCGTCATCATGATGGCGATGCCGTCCTTCATGTCCTGCGTGCCGCGGCCGTAGAAGTAGCCGTCCTTCTCCAGGAACACGAACGGATCGACGGTCCAGTCTTCGCGCAAGGCTTCGACGACGTCGAGATGACCGATCAGCAGCACCGGACGCTTGCGGCCCGTGCCTTTGAGGCGCGCGACGAGGTTCTGCTTGCGCCCACCGGGCCCGACGACGTGAACGTCCTCAGCCGCGAAGCCGCCATCGCGCAGGCGCTGCGCCATCGCTTCCGCGGCCGGCGTCGAGCCGAGGCCCGACTCGGTGGTCTTGATCTCGACGAGCTGTTTGAACAGATCGCGCGCCAGCTGGTGCGAATCCTGTCGATCTGCCGCCGCGGCCGCCGCTGCGAAAATCAAAGGACAGATCAATGCGGCAACGGCCGCGCACACTCGAATTGTCATTTCAGGCCCAGTTCCTCGCGTAGCTGCTGCGCCGTGAGCAGCCGTGTATACACCTTGCTACCGACGTCGAACTCGCGAGCACGCGCGAGTCCACCGACGACCACGGGATCGAAGCCAGCATCGCGCACCAGGCGCTGCGCGACCTTCAGCGCTTCCGCGTCATCACTCGCCAGCGGGATCGCCCACAACCCGCCCTTGCGATTTCCGTCGTTCTTGAGATTGCTCTCGTTGATCGCATTGAACGCGCGCACCAGCCGCACGCCCGGCAGGAATTCCTTGGAAGTCACGCCGGTGCCGCGCTTGCGCGCGTCCGTGGCCATCGCGCCGTCGCGGAACGGGTAGGGATTGCCGGTGTCGAGCAGGATCTTGCCCTTCCAGTCGTTCGCCAGGTCGCGGCCGACCTCAGGTGTCGCCTTGTACGGCACGGACAGCAGGATGACGTCTCCGAACTTCGCGGCCTCGCTCGGCGTGCCGACGCGAACCTTCGGCCCGAGCGACTTCGCCAGCTCCTGCAGCTCCTCGGGATGGCGCGAAGAGATGACCAGCTCGTGACCCGCCTTCGCCCAATGCGTGGCCAGCGCGCCGCCGATGTTGCCGGTGCCGACGATGCCGATCTTGAGAGGCGCCTCCGCGGCGAGCACCAGCGGGGCGCAGAAAGCAGCGGCGCACAGCAAGAGCGCACGCAGGACGTTGCGGGCATTCATGAGTCCTTCTCCTCGAGGTGTTCGTACAACTGCAGGAAGCGCTCGGCCGCATGGTGCAGGTTGGTTTGCCAGTCGGTGCCGGCCGTGTGGTCGGCGCCGTCGGAGACCCATTTGACTGCGGTGAAGCGCGTTCGTTCGAGCCAGCATACCTTGGCGAGCGCGTAGCCTTCCATATCGAGGACGTCGCACTCGACCGCGCAGTCGCCGGTCGCGAACGAATCGCCCGTGCCGCAGACAGCGGGGATCAATTGCGTAAAGATTGGCGGGAATTCCAGTCGCGCGGGGACGTCGCCGTCGAATGGCGTCGTGCCGAGCGGCACACCGAGGCCGCTCACGTCCATGTCGCGCTGGACGAACGCACGACACTCGACAACCGTGCCAGTGGGATGGCGACGACTGCCGGCAGTGCCGAAGTTGATCACGTGCGGCAAGGCGTGGCCAGCGTGGCGATAGTCTGCGAGCCGCCGCGTCAGCACGTACGCGGCGTTCACCTTGCCGACTCCGCAATAGAGGATTGGTATACCGCGGCGCTCGAACACGCCCTGCCCTTCGAGCTCGAGTGCCATCACGATCAGCCGGCGCGGAAATGCCTCGGTCATGGAGGGGGCCATGATATGTTCTCGGCCGTCCAAGACACGACTATAACTTGGGGGGAACGCGCTGCATGGCCTTCTGGAATCGCACCAAGAGCTTCGAAGCGGCAAGCTCGCGCCACGCGCACAGCGCACTGAAGCCGACACTCAGCTGGGTGCACCTGGTCGGACTCGGCGTCGGCGGCATCGTCGGCACCGGCATCTACACCCTGACGGGCGTCGGCGCCGGCATGGCCGGGCCGGCAGTGATCCTGTCGTTCGTCGTCGCCGGTATCGTCTGCGCCGCCGCGGCGCTCGCGTACGCCGAAATGTCCACGATGATGCCGATGGCTGGCAGCGCGTACACGTACACGTACGTTGCGCTCGGCGAGTTGCTCGCGTGGATCGTGGGCTGGACGCTGATCCTCGAATACACGGTCGTCTGCAGCGCCGTCGCGGTCGGCTGGTCGGGCTATGCGGCGGGCGTCATCCGCGCTCTCGGCTGGCCGATCCCGGAGGCGTTGCTGGCTGGGCCGGGCGCCGGTGGATTGATCAACGTGCCGGCGATCGTGATCTCGCTCGCGGTCGCTGGCTTGCTCGCGATCGGCTCGCGCGAGAGCGCGACCGTCAACCTGCTGCTCGTCGGCGTGAAGCTGGTCGCGCTTGCGATCTTCATCGCGATCGCGCTGCCGGCGTTCAGCACGAGCAACTTCGAGCCGTTCGCGCCATTCGGCTACGGCTCGGTCGTCGGCCCGGATGGGGTGACGAAGCAAGGCATGATGGCAGCGGCTGCGATCATCTTCTTCGCCTTCTACGGTTTCGATGCGGTGTCGACGGCGGCCGAAGAGTGCAAGAACCCGAAGCGCGACCTGAAGATCGGCATCATCGGCTCGATGGTCCTGTGCACGTTTCTGTACATGGTCGTCGCTGCTGCCGCGCTCGGCAGCACGAATTACGAGGCGCTGGCCAAGAGCACCGAGCCGCTCGCGATGGTCCTGCGCAATTTGAACCACGGCGTGGCCGCGACAGTAATCGCCACCGCTGCCGTAATCGCGTTGCCGACGGTCATCATGGCGTTCATGTACGGACAGTCGCGCATCTTCTTCGTGATGGCGCGCGACGGGCTGCTACCGCAGCGGCTCAGCAAGGTTCATCCGCGCTTCGGCACGCCGGTGTTGATGACGTTCATCACGAGCGTGATCGTCGCGCTGATCGCCGCGTTCGTGCCGCTGCAAAACATCGCGGCGGTCGCCAACGCAGGAACGTTGATCGCGTTCATCGCCGTCGCGGTCTGCATGATCGTGACCCGTCGCACTCATCCGCAGCCGCCGCGCATGTACGGGCCGGCGGCGACATGGATCATCGGCATCGTGGCGATCGTCGGTTGCATCTATCTCTTCTCGAGCCTCCAAACCCGCACGATGTATTCGGTGCTGATCTGGAACGTCGTCGGCCTCGCGATCTACCTGCTGTGGGCGCGACGCAAGAGCCTGCTGGAACCTGCGGCGAGCTCGACCTGACAGCTACTGCGTCCGCGCCCAGGCGCCGACGAATAGCGGCGCGACGACAGTCGCGTCAGCTGCATGCACCGCGCGCTGCAACCGCTCGGCGAGCGTATCGACATCGACCTCGGCGGCAGTCGCGATGCCGTGCTGCTCCATCGCCGGGAGCAATGTGCGTGTGATTGCCGAGATCTGCTGAAAGCTACCGACCTCGGCCGCGGTACCGACGCGTGCGTGCGCGATCATGCGCGGTGTCGGCAGATGCGCTCGCTCGAAGGTCTGTGCGAGCCGCAAACCCATGCGCGGGTTGGCGTTCGCACGGCGCAATGCTTCGACCAAGCGAGCGACCGAGCGCGCGAACAAGGGTACGTTCGGCTCGCAGTTCGCACCCTGCACGTCGATTTCGTGAAAGGCCATGACGCCGCCGGGTACCAGCAGCTGGACCAGATGGCGCAGCAGCGCATCGGGCTCCGGAAAATACATCAGAACCAGCCGGCCGATGATCGCGTCGAAGCGCGCTTCGGTTGCGAGCTCCTGCAGGTCCTGGGTGACGAAGCTGACGTTGGCGAGACCGACGTCGGCAGCGCGGCGCTTCGCCAGGGCAATCGCTTCGCGGGAGCGATCGACGCCGACCACCGAGCCCTCGCGGCCCACGAGGGTCGCGGCCAGGAACGACACGTCGCCAGCACCGCAGCCGACGTCGAGCACGCGCATGCCCGGGCGAAGTCCGGCCGCGCGCAGCACTTGCTCCGTCAGCTCGCCGAGCCACCTGCCCTGTCCGATCAGACGTTGCAGCTCGTCGTGGTTGTGGCCGAGGGCGTAATCGTTGCGGGCACGGTCGTTCATTGACCCCAGTCTCGCCTGGGACCCGCAGCGTCGTCTCGTGCCGGGCGACGCGCCCGTATGCTGACTTTGGTCAGCTGACTCGAAGTCTTAGGAGTTCGCCGTCTCCGCCGACGCGTTCAGCGCCGTGGCGAGGGCGGCGTCGCCGCTCACGAGGTCCTTCCAGCTCAACTCCTGGCCTTTGCGCCGGCCCTTCTCGGTCAGCTTCAAACCCTGCGGGGAAATCGTCACCACGTACGGCTTGTCGTCGATGACGATCTCGCGCTTGAGCTCTTTTTCCAGCTTGGTCATTGCAACGCTCTTCGTGTAGTTGATCGGCGGAGGCGGATTCCCCGCACCGGGGTTACTTCCATGAAACAGCGCCGACACGCGCATGTTCCCGACGGAACATCCGCCCTGTCAGACGTTTACCGGCGTGAGGCTAGCGCGATTTGCGCGCTTTCGCATCAGTTACGAGGGCGGGACGGGCGGCGTAGCGGAAAACATAGCGCATGGCGTCCCCGATCGTGCTCTCCCAGACCGGCCACCGGTGGGCGCCGTCGACGATGCGCAGCTCGGCCGGCTGGCCGTTCCTGCGAAGCAAAGAATACAGCCGGGTTGCCTCCGCTTCGATGAAGAAGTCGTCGTCATCGCCGGAGTTGATGTACATCGGCACCGCGATTTTCTTCGCCAGGAACCCGTCCCAGAGCGCCGGATAGTTCAGCTCTTGCCACACTTTGGAGTCGAACTCGGGCGCGCCGAACACGCCCGCACGCCGCGCACCGGAGTTCTGCGGCGGCTCGGTATCGTAGATGGCCGGCGACAGCAGCCCGGCGGCCGCGAACATCTCGGGATACTTCAACACGAAGCGCAGCGCGCCGTACCCGCCCATCGACAGCCCGGCGATCACACGGCCGTTGCGGGCATCGATGACGCGGAAGGTCCGTTGCACGTCGCCGATCAGGTCCTGGATGACGGCGGTTTCCATCCTCTCCTTGCGGTCGACGTACCAGGTCATGCCCGCATCCGGCATGACGATGATCGCTGGCTGCATGTCGCCGTGCGCGATCAGCGCGTCGGCGGTCGGCTGGATGTGGCCGGAATTCGCCCAGGCGTTGAGATCCTGGTTGTGACCGTGCAGCAGGTACAGCACGGGATAGTTCAGCGCCGACGTCTCGTAGCCGTCGGGGAGATAAACCGTGTAGCCCCACTTGCGCTTCAGCGCAGGCGAGTCGAACTCTCGAGTGACGATGACGCTCGCCGCGGCCGGCAGCGAGAACGCCAGCGCCAGCGCGACCAGCAGCAGTCTACGAAGCAATCCGATCACTCCTTCTTCTCGGCCTCACGCGCACCGGACAAGATGCCCGGCAGTGCGTAATTGCCTTCGTGACAGGCGTACTCGTAGATGTTCGCGTCCACGGTCACGAACGGCAACTCGCCCGTGAAGGACGAAGTGAACGTCGCGGGATCGTCGACGGTGAAGCGATAGATGATCTTGTCCGGTGCGATGCGCGTGAAGCGCTCGGTCACGGTCGTATTCTCGGACGAGCCGCGGAAGCTCTGCTCGGGACGGAAGTTGCGCGTCTCGACCACGAGCGTATCGCCTTCCCAATGGCCGACCGAGTCGCCCATCCACTTCTTGATGCCGCCGGGCGTGTGCTGATCCTGAATTCGGATGATGCGTGCGTCATGCACCATCTCGACCAGAACCATCACGTAACCGGGCGACTGCACGATCTGGTAATAGCTGTTGTACATGGTCGGCAGCATCGGCGGTCCCGATGACGAGCCGAACGACAACAAGCAGCGCTCGCCGAGCGCGCGTCCTTCCGGGCCGTCATTCGGATTGCGCGCCGCGCGCGCGGCCGTGCGTTGCTGACCGGCCGCAGTGAGCGGCGGGATGCGGCCGTTCGACGGCTCGATGATCATCGAGGTCCGGTATTCGCCATTGATGTTCGCGACCGTCATGCCGCGATCGGTCCAGAACAGGTTGTAGTTGCCGACGGGCGGGAGCGACGAGATCGCCTCGATCTTCTTGTTCGGGTCGCTCGGCGCGGCGTCGGCTTCCACCGCAGCGATTGCCGCCTTGCTGATTGCAGCAGCTTCCTGTTCGGTGAACGCGCGACGCTCTCCCAACTCCGGCGAGCGCTCCATGGGCGTCGCGGTTGCGTTGGTCCACACGCCTTGCAGGTCAGGCGAGCCGTCCGCCAATCGCGGCACGCGATAGTCGCCGGCGATAGCAGGTGCTGCGAACAGCGCCGCAGACGTCACGGTCAGAAGCACGATCCCCTTCGTCTTCACAGAACCCTCCTCTCGCAACCCGGGCCGCTGTGCAGAAACGGCCCGCGCGCCGCGGCGAAACCGCAGTGATTGTAACGATGTCGCTCGCGCTGTAAGCGCACGCACGCACAAGAATTATCAAGCCAGGCGCAGAAGCAGCTCAGCGTCATAGACATGCCGGCGCATGCCATCGCACACTTTGCGCCTGCTACTACCGCTTTTCATAAGGTGGTTCCATGCACGGCATGCGTTACATCCTCACCGTCGCGGCGCTGGCTTCGAGCGCTCCGCTCGCTTTCGCTGCGCCCGAGATCGTCGACAACTTCCGATTGACCGATCAGCAGGGCGCCTCGCACGAGCTGTACTACCTCTCGGACATGAAGGCAGTCGTGCTGCTCGCCCAGGGCACGTCGTGCAAGGCGTCGCAGGCAGCCGCCGCAACACTCGACGGCTTGCGCGCGAAGTACGAGCCGCAGGGCGTCACGTTCCTGCAGATCAATTCGAACCTGCCGAAGAGCGCAGACGGCGTGTCGCAACCGACGGTCGCCACGCACAACTCCAAGGGCATCCCGGTGCTGGTCGACGAGACGCAGCTGATCGGCGAGTCGCTCGGCCTCAAGCGCAATGGCGAAGTGCTGATCGCCAACCCGCAGGGTTGGAAGGTGGCGTATCGCGGCGGCGTCGACGCTGTCCCGGCGGCACTCGACTCGATGCTGGCCGGTGGAGCAGTCAAGGCAGCTGCCGGCGAAGTGGCGGGCTGCGCGATCGCGATGCCCGAGCGCGACAAGAAACAGGCGCACGCACAGATCTCATATGAGAAGACGATCGCGCCGATGCTGCTCGACAAGTGCGTCGCGTGTCACCGCAACGGCGGCATCGGCCCATGGCAGATGGCCAACTACGACATGATCAAGGGCTTCGCGCCGATGATCCGCGAAGTCGTACGCACGCAGCGCATGCCGCCGTGGGACGTCGATCCGCACTACAGCGCGTTCGCAAATGATCGCGGTCTGTCGACGGAGCAGGCGCGCAAGCTCGTTCACTGGATCGAAGCGGGCGCACCGCGCGGCACTGGCGCCGATCCGCTGCTCGCGCAGAAGAAAGATTGGCCGGAGTGGCCGCTCGGCAAGCCCGACCTGATCGTCGAGTTGCCCGCCTTCACCGTGCCGCCGACGGGCACGATTCCGTATCAGATGACCAAGGTCGAGAATCCGCTCGACCACGACGTGTGGGTGCGCGCGGTCGATTGGGTGCCGGGCCAGCGCAGCGTCGTGCATCACATCATCGCTTCCGCCGGTGGCGCCGAGCGCCGCGGCGCGGTGAGCCTCAACAACTATGTGCCGGGCGTCGAGCCGCTCGAGCTGCCGCCTGAAGCGGGCATCCTGCTGCCGGCGAAGGCGACGTTCCATTTCCAGACGCACTACACCTCGAGCGGCAAAGAGCTCACCGACAAGACGAAGCTGGGCCTGTACTTCCGCAAGGACGCGCCGAAGTACAACTTCCGCAGCCTCGTGTTCGCGAACAACAAGCTGCGCATTCCGCCGAACACTAAGGTGCACGAGGAAGTGGCCGAGCAGACACTGAAGGCCGATGCGATCCTCTACACGTTCCATCCGCACGCGCACTATCGCGGCAAGGCGTCGCGCTTCGTCGCGTATTACCCGGACGGCAAGCAACAGACGCTGCTGAACATTCCGGCCTACGACTTCAACTGGCAGGGCACGTACGAGCTGGTCGAGCCGATGAAAGTGCCGGCGGGCACGCGCATCGTGTACACGCAGTGGTACGACAACTCGACCCAGAACAAAGCGAACCCCGACCCGAACCGCGAGGTGACGTGGGGCGAGCAGACGTGGGACGAGATGATCTTCGGCGTGATTCGCTATCGGAACATCACCGAGGACGCGACGGTTCAGCCGGAGAAAGGCCCGTCGCAGGAAGAGCTGTTCACTGAGAGGCAGGCGCGGCAGTAGCCGCGCCCCCTCTTCCCACCGCCCTCAGAGATAGGTCGGCTTCCGCAGCCGCGGCAGCACCAGCTGCTTCAAGCTCGCGCTGCGTGCAACGAGCGCATTCGACGAGCGACCCTTGTTGTGTCCGTGGCTCTTGCCATCCGGGTTGAAGGTACGCAGGAACCGCGGACGACGCCGCACATCCGCTGCAACCTCGAAGCCCGAAGCGAGTCGGATGAGCGTCGGTTCGCTCCATGCTGACGCCATGAACGTGATGCCCACGGGCAGATCGAACGCGAACCCGCCGGTCACGGTCACCAGCGGATAGCCTGCGACCGCCGCGAAGCCCGAGCTGCCGAACAGGAACGCGTCGCCGTTGATCAGGTCCGTCGGCCACGCCGGCGTATTGGTCGGAGCGACGATCGCCTGCACGTTGTTCGCCGCGAGCGTGGCGTCGATGCCTTGCGGTCCGGCGAGCTGCGGCCCGCGGATCAGCGCCTCCTGGTACTGCGCTTCGGTGAACACCTCGGCTTCCGCCAGCTCCATCAGCTCCTGGCCGAAGAACTTCAGCTCCTCCTCGGCATGATCGAGATTGAACTGAATCACGTCCGCGAGCGTACCGACCGGCACACCGGAGCGGGTCGCGAGATACGCGTTCAAGTCGCGCTTGAACTCGAAGATCAGCACGATGATCTCGGATTGATCGGCGTTGAACTCATCGAACGATGGAATCTCCACATCGACGAGCGTCGCACCCGCGTCGCGCATGGCTTGCAGCGCGTCCTCGAAGACCGCATCGGTCTCCGGCGTCACGCCGGTGAACTGCCGTCCGACGCCGATGCGCGCGCCGGCCAGGCCATTCGGATTGATGAACTGACTGTAGTTGCGGAAGAAGTGTCCCGCGCTCGCTGCTGTCTGCGGATCGCGCGCGTCCGGGCCAGTCAGTGCACCGAGCACGGCGGCTGCATCAGCGAGCGAGCGTCCGTGCGTGCCCACCGTGTCCTGCGTGTGCGAGATCGGCACGACGCCTGCGCGACTCGTCAGTCCGACGGTCGGCTTGATGCCAGCGACCCCGCACTGTCCCGCCGGACATACGATCGAGCCATCCGTCTCCGTTGCCAGCGCAGCCGCGGTGAGTGCCGCCGCGACCGCTGCTCCGGACCCGGAGCTGGAGCCGCAGGGATTGCGATCGAGAATGTGCGGATTGCGGCACTGACGACCGACGCCGCTCCAGCCGCTCGAGCTCTGGAAGCCGCGGAAGTTTGCCCACTCGCTCAGGTTCGCCTTGCCAATGATGACTGCCCCTGCATCGCGCAGCCGCCTGGTGACCGTTGCATCTTGAAGCGCAGGCATGCCGACGAGCGCGAGCGAACCGGCAGTCGTCTGTTGCCGATCGCCGGTATCGATGTTGTCCTTCAACAGAATCGGAATGCCGTGCAATGGCCCGCGCGGACCGCTGCGCCGCCGCTCTTGATCGAGTTGCGCGGCGATGCGCCGCGCATCGGGATTCAACTGGATGATCGAGCGCAGATCGAGCCCCTTGTCGATCAGCTGGATTCTGCGCAAATAGATTTCGAGCAGCTCCTGCGAGCTCAGTCGATGCGACGCCATGAGCGATTGCAGCCGCGCGATGCTCGAGTTGGCGATGTCGTCGCGATCGCCGCTGAGCGCGCGGAAGTCTTGCGTCGCTGCATTGTCAGTGTCGGACTGTGCGCCGGCAGCGAGCGGTGCGAGAGCCGCTCCCCCGGCAGCCAATGCGCCGACTTGCAGAAAGGATCGACGATCCAGATTCGTGTTTGATTCGGGTTCCTCGCTACGCCCCTTCGACTCTTCTCTGTCTTTCATGGCCTTCTCCCGCGTGATGAGGACAGGCGCTTATACTCCATGCGGCATTACGAAAAAATCCGCGCTCTCTGACTGCGGAATAACGGCAAAAATATCGTGTAAAAGACACGCAGAAAAATGCCGGAGAGAACGCAGTGCGTTCTCCCCGGCACTTACCGCGGTTACTCGAGATGAAATTTAGTCGCGGGCGTAGTGGTCGCGATCGTTCACGCGACGCATTTCGCGCTCGACGTCCAGATACGCTTCGGTCACGGGCTTGAAGTCGAGCTCGGCTTCGCGATCGCGCGAGCGCTCCACTTCGTCGCGGAGTGCGTGATAGCGATCCGACAAGTCGCGGAACGCATCGTGGACATCGTCGCCGTCGGCGCGCCGGTCTTCGACTGTGCGGTTGAAATCACGGGCTTCGGCCGCGAACTCTTGTGCGTCGCGATAGTAGGCGCTGCTACCGTCGTTGCGCGCATCCGCCTGCATCTCGCTCGCGCTTCGCTCCAACCGCTCGGCGGAGCTCGCCAAGTTGCCGTGTGTCGTCACACAGCCTGCGAGACCCACAGCAGCCAGCGACGCAATCGTCAATCCGATTCTCTTCGAGAACATTTACACGCTCCTCTAAACGACTCGCTACCGAAGAAACGGGTCGTCGAGGAGACGGGTTCCGAGTGCGTCCCGTCCTACGGACGCTAGGGTTTCACACCCAGTGCCTTGTACAGAGCCGCTGGCTCGTAGAAAGCGCCGCCTTTGATCACGAGGGTCGGACGGCGCACGTCGCTGATGCGCTTCGTGGGATCGCCGTCCACCAGCACCATGTCGGCGAGCTTGCCGGGCGTGATCGAGCCGAGCTCTTTGTCTTTACGCGCGACGCGCGCCGCGCCGAGCGTCGCGATGCGTAGCACTTCCGGCGCGCTGATGCCGGCCTGCACGTACAACTCGAGCTCGCGATGCAGAGTGAATCCGGGCAGCCCGTCCGTGCCGGCGACGAGCGGAATTCCCGAGTCGTACAGCAGCTTCGTCATGCGCAGGGTCGCACGCTGCGATTCGCGATAGCGCGCATCCTTGCCGTCCGGCACGGGCAAGCCACCGGCCAGGAATTCGCGACGCACTTGCGGCGGCAGGCGGTCGGCGATGGCTGCATAGCTCGGCGAAATTTTTCCCGGTCGATCGATGAACAGACCTTCGAAGGCCGTCAGCGTCGGATCGACGACGACGTTGCGATCCTTCAGCAGCCGCACGAACGATTGCACCCGCTGCGAATTCAGATCCAGCGTCGCGCCGCGCTCGGCCACTGCGGTGAAGCGCGCCGGCGTGCGCGTGTCCTTGACCTCGTCGAAGAAGAAATTCAGGAACAGCATGTTGATGTGCTGAATCTCGTCCGCGCCCGCTTCGACGAATTGCTGCGCGGTCATGAACGCCGGCACGTGGCCGCTCACGCGCAAGCCCTTTTCGTGGGCGATCTTGATGATCGTCGGCACCAGCTCGGGCTTGATCGAGCTGTACACCTTGATCCCGTCATAGCCGAGCTTCGCGTAGTTCTCGATCGCGCTGCGCGCCTCGGCTTCGGTGTCGACGAACACCTTCGTCGGGCCGGTGTACGGCCCGCGGCCGTCCATGAAGCCGCGCATGGTGATGCGGGGCCCGATGGCCGTGCCGTTCTCGATCTCTTTCTTGACCTGCAACAGCGCGTCGTTGTCGTTCGCGAGATCGCGCACGGAGGTGACGCCGGCGGCCAGGTGCAGCATGCCGTCGGTGGGCCCGATGTGGACATGCATGTCCCACAGGCCCGGCAACAACGCCTTGCCGCCCGCGTCGACGCGCCGCGCCTGCGACGGAATGTTTACGGCGCCGTCCTTGCCGACCGCGCGGATGCGCTCACCTTCGATCACGACCGTGCTGCCCGGCACCGATTGGCCAGTCGCCACATCGAAGACGTTCGCGTTCGTAATCGCGACCGGGGTCAGCGGCTTGTGGATCAGCGTGCGTGCCAGCTCTGCCGTGCGCGTTTTGTCCAGCGCTTCCTGCTTCTCGAGCAGTTTCGGCACGCTCGATTCCCAGCCCGCACGCACCACGGAATAGAACCGATCGACCGAGGCGAAGAAGCCCTTGTCGTCGTCCAACCAGACCGTGCTCGGCGCGAACCCGAGCCCTTCGATCAGATACGCGGTCACGTGCCGCTTGTTCGCACCATCGCCGATGTTGAGATCCGCAGCACGTTTGATGCTCGCCTGACCCGCAGGTAGCAACGCCATGGTCTGTCCCGTCGCACGCAGCAGCGCTTGCGCCAGCCAGCCCAACTCTTCGGGCAAGCCTTGCGTGCTGAGATAGAACGCGCTGCCGGTGAGCTGCTGCTCGCCTGCCTCGGCACTGTTCTTCCAACGAGCGACGCCATTGGCGAGCGTGAAGCGCTCGGAGACCGGCGCCTTGAGGTAGTCGATGCCGTCCATTTCGATCGAGGCCGGCACACCGGAGGCATCGAGCCGCACGCGCGCGGTGAGCTTCGGGCCGCGGCCGCGATCGTTGTATTCGTAGCTCAGAGTGCGCGTGCCGTCGGCAGCGAGGGAGGTCGTTTGCGCGCCCGCCGGCTTCTCCATGATCAGGACTGCGTAACGCGTCTGCGCCGCGTCCTGCGCGTGGGCGCCGAAGGCCAACAGGAGAGTGGCGGGCATGAACGCGAGACGGGCAATGAAACGCAGCATCGTCAAGTCCTCTCAGCGTGCCTCTGATGTGCACTGGCGCGCAGTTTCGTCGTTTCCGCGTCGCGTGACCAGAGCAGATGAGCAGATAGCAGCGAATCCTGGTTCTTGCGAGGATCGCAATGCTCACGTTGTTCTTGTTCGCCGCGGCTGCGGCTGATTCGCAGGTCATCGAAGAAGTCGTCGTCACCGCGCTGGACGGACTGCGACTCTCGCTCGGTGGCTCTTATCTCGATGCGAAGCTGCGCGAGAACCAAGTCAACGCGGACCTCACGGCGCCAGGTCTGAAAGGCGACCGCATTCCGAACGTGCCGGAGTACTCGGCTTCGTTGGCGCTCGAATACAGCCGAGCGGATCGACGCCTACACGTTGACCAATCTACGGCTGCGCCTGACGGACGTTGCTGCGACCTGGAACGTCGATCTGTATGTCGACAACCTGTTCGACGAAGTGGCGATCGGTCGCCTGCTGTCGAGCCCGTTCGGTTTCGACCTGACGCTCAGCTCGCCGCCGCGAACGGTCGGCGTCGCCCTCGGTATGAAGTGGTGAATGTGACCAGCCTCTCAATTCTGTTGTTTTGACAATAGGTTTGGAGGGTTTGTTCAGGAGCCGTTGCACCGGCGCGAGCATAATCCCGCCCCGTAACGCACCTGGGCGTTCAGATCGAAGGAGAAGTTTCAATGTACAAGCGCTTTGGATTATGTGCAGTCGCTGCTCTCGGCCTGATGGGCACGATGGCCGCGCAGGCCGACACTCAGCCCGGCTTTTATGCGGGCGCGGGCATTGGCTCGAGTACGGTGGGCGCCGATGAGCTCGACGGCACCGGCTTCGATGACAGCGATACCGGCTTCAAGATCTTCGGCGGCTACACCTTCAACGAGAACTTCGGCGTCGAAGTCAGCTACTTCGATTTCGGCGAAGGGAGCGTGTCAGCCGGCACCGCCAGCGCCAGCGTCGGTGTGACAGGTCTGAGCGCGTCGGCCGTGGGCCGGCTGCCGATCAACGCCATGTTCGCGGTGTTCGGCAAGCTCGGGTTCGCGTCTTATGACGTCGACACGAACTTCCGCAACGTTCCTGGCTTCGGCAATGGCCACTTCAGCGACAGCGATTCCGACATGATCTACGGTGTCGGCGGCGCTCTGAGTTTCGGGGGAAACTTCGAAGCGCGTCTCGAGTACGAAGCGCTCAACGTGGACGGCGATGCCAGCATGCTCTCCGTCAGCGGGCTGTTCCGCTTCTGATCGAATAAAGAGAACAACGAGAGGTGGGAGTCAGGCAGCAGCCTGGCTCTCACCTCGCCTCTTCCGCAGCCAGCGCCATGTGGACGAGGTAAGCGCGCAGCGCCTCCGCATCCGCTGGCGTGAGCACGGAAGCAAATCCCACCATTCCCTTCTCCGCGCGCGCGCCATCGATGACGATCGACTTGAACGTCGCTGCATCGGCGATCGTGGGCGAGTAGCGCAAGTCCGGCACTGAAGTGACACTGCGAACGCTCGCGCCATGACACGCGGCGCATACGCGATCGTAGTGACGCTGCCCCGCTTCCTTGTCACCCGTTGCGTTCGCGCGCCGCAGGTCCGGGATCACGCGCGACACCTTCGGTAGCAGTGGCGGTAGCTCAGCTTTACCGCCGACCTTGAACGCGACTACGCGACCATACTCGCTGCGCTGCTGCCCGCCGCCGGCGAGTGCTCCACCCATCGCGACGCCGCCGATGCCCGCGAGTGTCGCAATGTACTGCTCGCCGTCGAGCTGGAACGTCATCGGCCCGCCCATGATTGCGTTCTGCGCGTCGTACGACCACAGCTTCGCTCCAGTATCCGCGGCGTAGGCATTGAGGTAACCGTCCACCGATCCTTGAAACACGAGCTTGCCGCCCGTGGACAGCGTGCCGCCGTTGCCGGAGCGCGGATAGGCGACGCGCCATGCCTCTTGCTGCTTCACTGGATCCCAGGCGATGAGGAATGCGCCGTGGCTGCTTTTCGCGGCATCGGCAACTGTCTTCTCGTTGGCAGGATCGCGAGTCGTAGAAAGCCCGGTGTTCCAGGTGCGATCGCGAAATTCGAATTTGTCGTCGTGCTTGTAGTAGCTCGCGGACTCGAGTGCTGCAAGGTACACGAACCCGGTAAGCGGGCTGTACGACATCGGATACCAGTTGTGCGCGCCGACCGGACCGGGCGCGACCATCGCCGGCTCGCGCAGATACCGCGCTTCGGGAATCATCTCGGGCCGGCCCGTCTTCGGATCGAGGCCGGTCGTCCACGTGACGTTGACGTAGTTCTTTGCCGAGATGAACTCGCCGGTGACGCGGTCGAGCACGTAGAAGAAGCCATTCTTCGGCGCCTGCATCACGACCTTGCGGGGTTGGCCGTTGAGCGTGAGGTCGGCGAGCAGCAGCGGTTGCGTGGCCGTGTAATCCCACGACTCCGCAGGCGTGCTCTGGAAGTGCCACACGTATTCGCCGGTGTCCGGCTTCAACGCGAGGATCGACGACAGGAACAGATTGTCGCCCTCGCCGTTGGAGCGGATGCGATGGTTCCAGGGGCTGCCGTTGCCGACACCGACATAGAGGATGTCGAGTTGCGGATCGTAGGCCATGCCATCCCAAACGGTGCCGCCGCCGCCGTACTTCCACCACTCGCCGCGCCACGTCTTGGCGGCGCGCTCCAGCACCGGATTCTCGAAGCCGTCCTGCGGATTGCCGGGCACGGTATAGAAGCGCCAGAGCATCTTGCCCGTGATGGCGTCGTACGCTGACACGTAGCCGCGCACACCCATCTCGGCGCCGCCGTTGCCGATGATGACCTTGCCCTTGATGACGCGTGGCGCGCCGGTGATCGTGTAGCGCTTCTTCGGGTCGGTCGTCTGCACCGACCACAGCGGTTTGCCGCTGATCATGTCCAGCGCGATGAGCCGCCCGTCGAGCGTGCCGACGAAAACACTGCGACCCCAGGCCGCGACGCCGCGATTCACGACGTCGCAGCAGGCGTCGATTGCCTTGTCGCCGGCCACCTGCGGATCGAACCGCCACTTCTCCTTGCCGGTGCGCGCGTCGAGCGCGAACACTTTGCTCCACGCCGACGTGACGTACATCGTGCCGTCCACGACCAGCGGCGTCGCTTCCTGGCCGCGCTTGGTGTCGAGATCGAAGTACCACGCGAGCTTCAGGTCTTTCACGTTGCTCTGGTCGATCGCCGCCAGCGGACTGAAGCGCTGCTCGTCGTACGTGCGGCCGTGAGTGAGCCAGTCTGCGTTGTCGCTCGCGGCGGCCTTGATGCGCTTGTCGTCGACGGGCGCAGCAGCGACGGCGAGGCTCGCGAGCAGTGCGCAAACGACAGCGAGCGAGCGCACGCGGGACAGCGAGCGGAATGACGGCATGTGAGGCTCTCCCCGAAAAGACAGTAGGAATGCGTTTAGTTTTTGCTCTAGTCGCTGCGTAAGTATGCCGCCAGCGGCCCGCGTCGTCGATGAATGCACCACACGGCAGCGCCGACGCGCGTGGAAACTCGACAATTCTCTACAGAAAAAGCGCGCAAACATCGTTCTGTTGCGCGCTGTAGGAAGTTCCTCTGCCGTGCGACGGCGACAGTGTCTGACCGTGCAGACATTTTGCGTGCGCAGCGAAGCCCTTGTTCAATGCGCGCGCCTCACAACGCAAGCAGTCCGTCGCATCGGCAAGCCTCATGCATGCGATGGCCGACCAGGATCGAGTCAGGCGGTACGGAATTTTTCGGTGTGCGGGTGCGAGCTGCGTCGCGTGCGACGCCGCGTAGTTATGACTCTAATGGGGATCCGCATGCCCTTCTCAGCCAAGAATGTGCGCGCGCGTTTTGCGCGTGTGCCAACAATCGCCATCGCTCTTTCGCTCTTCGCCGTATTGCTCGCCCCGCTCAGTACATACGCTGCCGCACCGAAGATTTCCGGCACACCGCCGACCACTGCCAAGCCCGGCGTCTGGTACAACTTCATCGCGACCATTTCCGACCCGGACGGTGACCCGCTCACGTGCTCGATCCAGAACATGCCCGCATGGCTCGTGTTCAACAGGACGAAGTGTCAGCTGTCGGACACCCCGACGAGCAGCGAAGTCGGCACTTACTCGAACATCCGCATCAGCGTCAGCGACGGCAAGGGCGGCACGGCATCGCTGCCGGCGTTCACGATCACCGTGGGCTCGGGCAGCGGCGGCTCGAATCAAGCGCCGAAGATTTCCGGCACGCCGCCGACCGCTGCGAAGCCCGGCGTCTGGTACAACTTCATCCCGACCATTTCCGACCCCAACGGCGACAAGCTCCTGTGCTCGATCCAGAACATGCCCGCGTGGCTGGTGTTCAACAGGACGAAGTGTCAGCTGTCGGACACTCCGACGAGCAGCGAAGTCGGCACTTATTCGAACATCCGCATCAGCGTCAGCGACGGCAAGGGCGGCACCGCATCGCTGCCGGCGTTCACGATCACCGTGGGCTCGGGCAGCGGTGGCACGAACAAGCCGCCGGTGATCTCCGGCACGCCGTCGACGTCCGTCAAGACGGGCAGCGCCTACGCATTCACGCCGACGGCGAGCGATCCGGAAGGCAAGACGCTGGCGTTCAGCATCACGAACAAGCCCGTCTGGGCCACGTTCAGCACCACGACCGGCAAGCTGTCCGGCACGCCGAGCAGCGCGCAGACCGGCACGTACTCGAACATCCAGATCAAGGCGAGCGACGGGAGCCTGACGGCTTCCCTGCCGGCGTTCTCGATCGTGGTGTCCTCGACGACGAGCACCGGCAACGCGACGCTCAGCTGGACGCCGCCGACGCGCAACACCGACGGCTCGACACTGTCGAATCTCGCTGGTTACCGGATCCTGTACGGCAACAGCCCCAGCGCGCTCACCCGCTCCGTTCAGGTTGCGAATCCCGGCCTGTCGAGCTACGTCGTAGAGAACCTGGCGGCCGGTACGTGGTACTTCAGTGTGCGGTCTTACTCGACCAGCGGCGCGGAGAGCACCGCGTCGAACACTGCGAGCAAGTCCATACCCTGAACCGGCGGTGGCGGCGCAGGTCGGGGCTCGAACCGGCGTAAGTACGGGGAGGGTTTCGGTCTGCGCCGTTTGGTGCCGGTCAGAACTTCGCTTCGAAGCCGAAGCCCATGAAGTTGACGCCGCCCTTGGTGTCGGCGAACACGCCGAAGATGCTGGAGCGGTGCCAGACGATGAAGCCGACGGACATGTCCTCGATGCCGCCGCTGAACAGCGGCTCGAGCGACTGGAACTGGCGCAGCGGCAGGTCGATGGTCCACTCCAGGTAGTTCATCAGCTTCTCGGAGTGCACGTCCGGGCCCTTCTTGGCGAAGTCCCGCTGCTCGCTCATGGGAATGCGGTCGACGTAGCTCAGGCCTTCCCCGAGGCCGAGATCGATGTGCTTCTGCGTCCACGGCACACGCATCCGGTAGTTCGCCTTGACGAACGCCGTCGCGCCCAGCGCGTCCGGCTGGTACTCCTGCTCGTTGAACCATTGCACGCCGAGGTGCCAGGTCATGGGGAACGGCAGGCCGAACAGCGTGTCGCTCAGGTCATGGCCCCAGGTCGCGCCGACCAGGTAGTTGTTCTCGGGCGATCGCTGGAAGTCCCCGACCACGACCGTCACGAGATCGGTCTCGGAAGACTTGGAAAAGTGGACTCGCAGGCGGTTGTGTCCGTCGTGCTCGGTCGCGTCCTGGGCATGGACGACTCCGGCACACAGCAGGGCGCACACGGCAAGGGGCAGAACAGACTGCTTCATGGCTCTCATGGCGGCGGGGTTAGCGTATGGCCGCGAAGCATAACTTGCGCGGACCTGACGCTCACTACGGCGGAACCTTAACTCTTGGAACTCCGCCGGTGCCGCTGGGCCCCGCCGGGCCAGCAGATTGGACACGGTCCGGGCCCCCGGAACTTGTGACCCCGGGTGCAGGTTTTCCAGCCGCCGCTATGTGTTGCCATGCTTGCCCTCCGACGTTGCAACGGGCAAGACGGCCGCCGGGATCCGTGCCAGCATCCCCGACCCATGAAGATTCCCGCACTTCTCCTCAGCGCCCTGACAGCTGCCGCCCTCGGGTCGGCTTGCACGGTCGATGCCGCGCAACAGGCACCGGAGTTCACGCATTCCAGCCAGGCCGAGTGGTTGAACTCCAAGCCGCTGCGGCTGAGCGAATTGCGCGGCAAGGTCGTGCTGATCGAGTTCTGGGCGTTCGAGTGCGTCAACTGCCGCCGCACCCAGCCGTGGCTGCACGCCATCCAGCAACGCTACGCCGACAAAGACTTCGTGATCGTCAGCGTGCATACGCCGGAGCTGCCGGAGGAGCGCTCGATCGCGAACGTGCGTGCCGCCGTCGCCGAACAGAAGATCACCAACCCGGTGATGGTCGACGGCGACTACTCCTATTGGAACGCGCTGGACAACCAGTACTGGCCGGCGTTCTACGTCATCGACAAACGCGGCCGCATCGCCGCTCGGGCGATCGGCGAAATGCACGTCGGCCAGGCGCGCGCCGCAGAACTGGAACGCGAGATCGAAGCACAGCTCGCCGCTGACGCTTCTTGACGCCGCCGCCGCGACAGTTGCGGTAAACACGGGCGCGACTCACTCACTCGAGCGTGCCCATGCTTGCGTTTGCGTCCTCGATCATTCTCGCGGCTGCCCAGGCAGTCAGTGCCGATCACCCGGGCAAAGCCATCTACGAACAATACTGCGCGGCGTGCCACAACCAGCCAGCCACGCGCGCACCGGCGCTAGCTTCGCTCCAGCAAATGAGCGCACAAACGCTGCGCTTCACGCTCACCGAAGGAATCATGAAGCAGCAGGGATCGGCTGTGCCGCGCGAGCAGTTCCAGCAACTGATCGGCTATCTCGCGGCGGCCGACACGGGCGGCGACTGGGTCGCGGCCATGATGTGCAAGCCCGACCAGCGCACAATCGATCTGAATCAACCGATCTCGATGTCGATGGTCGGCACCGACGCGCGCAACAGTCGGCGCTTGACTGCGCAACAGGCTGGGCTCACGAGCAAAGATCTCGGCAATCTCGAGCTCGCGTGGGCAATCGCATTTCCACGAACGGCCGCGCTGCGCACGTCCGCAGCGATCATCGGCTCGACGATGTTCTACGCGCCGGCGCCGACGGGCAAAGTCCTCGCACTCGACGCACGCAGCGCGTGCGTGAAGTGGACCTACGACGCTGGCGTGCCGCTGCGCTCGTCGCTGTCGTACGGCGAGCTCGGCAGCACCGGCAAGATGGCAATCGTGTTCGGCGACGCGCGCGGCAACGTGCACACCGTCGATGCGAAAACCGGCACGCAGATCTGGAAGGCCGAGGCACGTCACGACACGTTCGGCGGCATCACTGGTGCGCCGGTGCTCGTCGGCAATCGCATCATCGTGCCGATCTCGTCTTCCGGCGTAGGCCGCGGCGCCGATCCGAAATACGAATGCTGCGAAGGCCACGGCGCAGTCGTCGCGCTCGACGCGAGCGACGGCCACAAGCTGTGGACCGCGCACACGATGGAAGACGCGAAGTACACGGGCAAGGTCAGCTCCACGGGCGTGAAGCAGCGTGGCCCGTCCGGCGCGCCGATCTGGTCGACGCCTTCCGTCGACGTCAAACGCGGCCTCGTCTACTCCGGCTCTGGCCAGGCAACTTCGCTGCCTGCCACCAACACCAGCGATGCCGTGCTCGCGATCGATCTCGCGACTGGCGAATTGAAGTGGAGCTTCCAGGCGCTGGCGCGCGACGTGTGGCATCTCGGCTGCCAGTTCGATCCGTCGAAGTCCGGACCGAACTGCCCGAGCGCCGAGGACAGCGTGCTCAAGGACTACGATTTCGGCGCCGGCGTCGTGATCGGCAAGCGGCACAACGGGCGCGACATCCTGCTGGCCGGACAGAAGTCCGGCGACCTCTGGGGCCTCGATCCGGATGCTCAGGGCAAAGTGCTGTGGCGGCAGACGTTCGGCATGGGTACGCCGCTCGGCGGCATTCACTGGGGACTCGCGATCGACGACGAGCGCGTGTTCGCGCCGGTCAACGACCCCGCTCTACCGGTCGCAGGCTACGTGCCGCAGCCGGCGATGAATGCTGTCGAGATCGAGACGGGCAAGGTCGTGTGGAGCAAGCCCGTGCAGCCTGACTGCAAGAACGGACGTCAGGAGCGCTTCGCTCTGTGCGGGGAGCGCTACGGTCTTTCGGCTGCGCCGCTCGTCATCGACAAGTCCGTCGTGGCGGGCGCGATCGACGGACGCCTCTATATCTACGATGCCGCGAGTGGCGACATCGTCTGGCAGTACGACACGCTGCGCGACTTCCCAACTCTGAACGGCATCGAGGGCAAGGGCGGCAGCATCGAGAGCCAATCGGTCTTCGCGGGCGCGGGTATGCTGTTCGTCGGCTCGGGCTACGGCCAGTTCAGCCAGGCGCCCGGCAACGTGCTGCTCGCATTCCGCCCGAAGGGGAAGTGATGCATCGCCCGCCTCGCATCTTCGCCGCGATCGTGCTGCTCGTGGCGATCGCATTTCTGTACGGCGGCGTGCGCCTGCTCGCGGTCGGCGGCTCGCTCTACTACTTGTTGGCGGGCAGCGCGCTGTTGGCGTCTGCGATCCTGCTCTGGCGCGGCAACAAGCTCGGTTCGCACATCTACGGCGCGCTGCTCGCAGTGACGCTGCTGTGGTCGCTGTTCGAAGTCGGCACTGACTTGTGGGCACTCGCGCCGCGGCTGGCGTTCCTCGCCGTTCTCGGTGCGTGGCTGCTGACACCATTCGCGCGTCGTGGACTCTACTCGCCGCAGCAACCCCCACCGTTGCTCGGCAGCTCGAGAAGCAAGTCGATTGCAGCCGCGAGCGCGCTTGCCGTCGTCGCAATCTTCATCGTCGGCTCACGCAACACGGCCAGCGAGCTGACCCCGCGCAATGCCGCGAAAGTCGCTGCGTCAGCGGAGAGCGCGGCCGGAGAATGGCATCACTACGGCAACACGACACACGGCACGCGCTATGCGCGTCTCGATCAGATCAACGCGTCGAACGTCGGCGGCCTGAAAGAGATCTGGCGCTATCGCACGCAACGCACCGGGCAATTCAAAGCAACGCCGCTGCAGATCGGCGAGCTCCTGTACGTCTGCACGGCGATGAATGTCGTCGTCGCGCTCGATGCCGAGACCGGCGCGAAGCGCTGGGAATTCGATCCGCAGATGAAGATCGCGCCCGTCGGCTTCAACGGCACATGCCGTGGCGTGAGCTACTACCACGCGCCGGACGGCTACAGTGGCGATTGCCCCGCGCGCATCATCATGGGGACGACCGACGCGCGTCTGCTGGCGCTCGATGCAACGACAGGCGAGCGCTGCCAGAACTTTGGCGTGAACGGCGAAGTCGACTTGATGAAAGGGATCGGCGAAGCGAAGCCGAACATCTATCTCGTCACCACGCCGCCGCTGATCGCACGCAATCTCGCCGTCGTCGGCACTCGCGTCGCCGACAACTTCGAAGTCGACGAGCCCTCCGGTGTGGTCCGCGCCTACGATGCGATCACCGGCAAGTTCACCTGGGCGTGGGACATGGGCCGGCCCGGCATCAACACCGAGCCCGCCGATGGCGAGCAATACACGCGCGGTACGCCAAACGTCTGGACGCTGATGAGCTACGACGACGCGCTCGGCCTCGTCTACGCCCCGACAGGCAACAGCACACCCGACTTCTTCGGCGCGCATCGCATCGATGCGTCCGAGAAGTTCGCGAGCTCGATCGTCGCGCTCGACGTCACCGATGGTTCCGTGCGCTGGAGCTTCCAGACGGTGCATCACGACGTGTGGGACTACGACGTGCCTTCGCAGCCGACGCTCGTCGACTTGCCGCAACCCGACGGCAGCATCGTGCCGGCGCTGGTGCAGCCGACGAAACGTGGCGAGCTGTTCTTGTTGGATCGACGCACGGGAACGCCGATCGCCGACGTCGAGGAGCGGCCGGTGCCGCAGGGTCCGGTGGAATACGAGTGGCTCTCGAAGACGCAGCCGTTCTCGACCGGCATGCCGAGGTTCCGCCCCGACGTCTCAGAGGCGGACATGTGGGGACTCACGCCGTTCGACCAGATGTGGTGCCGCCGCGAGTTCCGCAAGATGCGTTACGAAGGGCACTTCACGCCGCCTTCGCTGCAAGGCACGTTCGTGTTTCCGGGCAACGCGGGCGGCTTCAACTGGGGCGGCGTCGCTGTCGATGAAGACAACCAGCTGTTGGTCGCAACGCCGCTGATCATGGGCAGCCGCCTGGCATTGATCCCGCGCGACAAAGTGCCGAAGGAAGTGAAGCGCTATTTGCAGCTCGGCACACCGTACGCCGCCGACATCCGGATGTTCATGTCACCGCTGCAAATGCCGTGCATGCGGCCGCCTTATGGACGCATCGCCGTCGTCGACCTGCAGACGCGGCAGGTTCTCTGGAACAAGCGCCTCGGCACGACGAACGAGAGCGGCCCGTGGGGCAAGAAGGTGGGCGTGCGCCTGCCGATGGGCGTGCCTCTCGCGGCGGGCTCGATCGTCACGCATGGCGGCTTGATCTTCTTCGGCGGCGGCATGGATCGCTACTTCCGCGCCTTCGACGTGAAGACGGGCGACGAGCTGTGGCGCGACTACCTGCCGGCGCCCGCGCAAGCCACACCGATGAGTTATCTCTCGCCGAAGTCGCAGCGACAAATCGTCGTGATCACCGTGCCGGGCGCAGGACGCTTCGGCATGGCGGAATCGGAAGACAGAGCGCCGCCGGATCCGCTTGGCGGCCACATCATCGCCTACGCACTCAGCGACACTCGAAAGGAATAGAAGAGCAACGGCCGAGGCACTGGTGATACGTGGCGACCTTCGAGAGTTCGCACAACGCCGAGGGCCCACACAGCGGCGGCGCACCGCCGTCTCCGTCCGAATCCGTGCATTCCACCGGGCACGAAGGCTGATGGAAATCGATGTCGCACTGAGATGTGCTGCAGGTTGCGGGATCTGGATATGAGATGCAGTACCCAGGCTTGGTCGGACGCGAGTGCGCAGTGGCCGGTCCAGGGAACGTTGCCGATGTCGTGCAACCGGCGCACAGGATCGCAAGCATCGGCGCAAGGAGAATTCTGCTCATCGCATCGTAATGACGCGCGAGCGCTGAATCGGCGCTGAATAACTATCTCAGCGCGGTGGCTGCGGTTGCTGAGTCGTCGTTGCGCCCGCGGGCAAGTCGTCGCGCGAAGTATCGCGGCGCTCGCACTCGCCTTTCTCGATGCCGCGCTTCTGCGAACAGTCCGGCCGATTTTCCGTCGTACCGACGCCTCGCGATGCAGGCGGCACGGCATCGGTCTGCGTAGCGACTCGCGCCCGGCTCGTGCTCGTGGTGTCACGCGCGCTGGTCGCAGAGTTGGGCTGGTTCGGAGCGACCGTCTGCTGAGGCATCGTGCTCGTAGCCGGTGTTGGTGTAGAGGGTGGCGGCGATGTGCCTGCCGGAGCCGGTGTCGGAGCCGACGGTTGCGGCGATGTACTCGGCTGACGCACCGGGGTCTGGGCTCCAGGCGTCGTGGGCGTACCGGCGTTGGTCGCCGGCGGAGCAGCCTGATTTTGCGCACCATGCGTGGGCTGTGCCCCACCTTGCGCCTGGCCGCCCTGCCCACCGCCCTGTGTGCCTTGTGCCGCGGCCACGCCGCTCCACACCATCGCGATACACGCTGCCAGCAGCAGATTTCGCCTACGCATGACGGTCACCGTTTTTGCAGTCCTCCTACTTCAATGACTGCCCCGTCCCCGGCGTTCCCTGCAGGAATTCCTGTTCGACGGCCTGCTCCAGCAGGTCGAACGGCAACGGCCCCTGCGCGACGATGAAATCGTGATAGCGATGCACGTCCAGGCGGCCTGCGAGCGCGAGCTCGATGCGCGTCCGCAATGCGTTGAGTCGCGAATAGCCATAGAAGTACGCGGTCGCCTGTCCTGGCGAGTCGAACGTGTAGCGATCGACTTCCTGCTTCGCCATTGGCTCGGACAACATCACTTCCTCCATCAGGAAGCGCTTCGCCTCCGCCGGCTGGATCAAGCCGAGATTCAGCATCGGATCGAGAAAGGCGCGCGCTTCGCGCATCATCCGCATCAGCAACGCGCCGAGCTGGCCTTCCGGCGGCGCGTACTGCTTCAGCTCCGCCTCCGCATACAGCGCCCAGCCTTCGACGTTCGCGCTGTTCAACGCGAAGATGACACGCGCCGTCGACACGCCATGCTCCAGCATGCTGGCAAATTGCAGCTCATGGCCCGGCCGCGCTTCGTGCGCAGTGAGCGTCCATGCGATCGCGTCGTAGTTGAAGTCGTCCATCACCGATCCCGGCGCTGCGTTCGGATTGCTCGTCGGCAGCACGAACTCTGCGGGCTCGCCGGTGTTGCCGATCAGGCGCGGCGGATCGATGTGCGGCGCCGGCCCGGCTGCCGATTCCGCGAGCGTTGCCAGGCGGATCACCGCCTTGCGATTCGGCAACGTCACCAGGTTCTCGCGGCGGATGATCGCTTCGATCTGTTCCAAGCGCTTCGTGTAGAACGTGAGGAGCTGGTCATCCGGGATGCGCTGCTTCTTCAGCTCGCGGATCACATCGCGATAGTCGGTCTTGGTCCACTTGCGTTCTGCGGCGATGTGCCGCGCGAGCGGCTCCATCTCGCCGCGCGTCTGCTGGTAGCTCGCCAACGCGCGAGCCATGATTTCGCGCGGATCCATCTGCACGCCGTACCGCTTCAAGGCGTCCGCATAGAGCTCTGCGGGCAACTGGTTCGTCTTGCGCGCGCGCGGCAGCACCGTCGCACTCGCCCACTTGCCATACTCATCGAACTGCGCGCGCAGCGCCTTCATGTCCTTCTGCCATCCCTTCAGGCCGCTCTCCTCCAGCAGCTTCTGAATGCCATCGAGGTAGCGCGGCTGGTTATCGAGGTATTGCTGCGCCTCGACAATCCACGGACCGATCAGCTGCGCGTTGCCCGCCTGCTCCTCGTAACGCGCACGCGCCAGCACAGTGATCGGCTCGTAACCTTTCTCCGCGCCGGCGTAGCGATGCAGACGCGTCAATGCCGCCTTCTGCCGGCTCTTCGGAATGCGCGCATCGAGCAGATCTTGAAAGCCGCGGAACACAGCCTGGCCGAGATCGAAGAACGGCAGCGTCAGTTGTCGACTCAACTCCGAGCTGTGCCGCTGGTCGCGTGCGGCGCCGATGAGAATGTCGAGATCGCGGCGAACCAGCGGATCGCTCGCACTGCCGCGCGCCTGCTCGAGCTTGCCGATCGCGGCCGCGAGGTCAGTCTCCAGGCGCTCGGAGAACTTCGGCTTGAGATCGAAGATCTCACTGTCGTGGCCTTCCACTCCGAAGGAGGCAGCGCTTTCGGCGCTGTAGCGCGCCATGACATCGAGCAGGACCTGCGCGTTGCGATTGCTCTCCTCGATCCAGCTCGGCTCTGCTGCAAACGCAGCCGGCGCGACGAGCGCGACGATCAGTACCGCTGCTCGAAACATGTCTGCGTCTCCCACTTAGGTGGTATGGGACAAATCGGCAAATGGTGCGATGCTGAAATATATCGAACGATGTAGGTTGTGCCAGTGCTCACGTGTGCAAAACAGGGGGCTGAGGCTGCGCGGTCGGGCGGTCTAATTCAGGCGGGCGGTGGAAAGTCGCACCGCCCGATGCCTGGAGGGCGCTATGGGTAATCACACACCAGGACCGTGGATCATAGGCACCGACCCCAGATACCCCTCGGAGCCCTGTGTCGATGCAGTTGTGGACGGCGTGGTGTGGCACATCGCGCTCTGTCACATGGGCCTCGGACCCGACGACACTTCCGCCGAAGCGAACGCCCGCCTGATCGCCTGCGCGCCGGAGCTGTATGCAGCGCTGAAAGAAGCGCTGCCGACGCTGCGCGGCAAGCAGCTTGACCAGGCGCTCGCCGCGATCGAAAAGGCCGACGGAGTGCGCCCGCTCACGCGACGCAATGGCAGCGTGAGCAATCATAGTTAGCCGGCAAAAGTCACGCCTTTTGCCGGCGTAGTCGAAAGGGCCTTGGCCGCTTTCGACCAGAGAATCAGACCACGGCTAACGCAGCCGCGCGCGCAATCGCGCAATTTTGGCGTCAGTGAGTCCGATGGCGCGGAGGTAGCCTGCGGCCCCTCCGTATTGCACAAGGTACGCGAGCATGTTGTGCACGCCCTCTTCCGGGCAGCGCAGCGCTTCGAGAATTTCCGCGCGGTGCAGATTCGTATAGCGCAGCAAGTACGCGTCAGCGAGTTGCGACGTGCTTGCCGCATAGTCGGCCGCGATCGCGTCCGGCTCGACGTCGGCCAACGCCAGCAACAGTGCGGCGATCAAGCCGGTTCGATCCTTGCCAGCGACGCAGTGAAACACCAGCGGCTCGGCCGGCGCGTCGGCGATGACATCCAGCACTTCCTTCAGCTGCGGGCGCGTGTGCTCCAGCACCATGCACTTCCACATCTCCTTCGTGCATTCCCCGGTGAGCGAGCCCCACTGCATCTCGTCGTTCGTGAGTAACGAGATGTTGTGATAGCGCACGGTCGCATGGCCCGCCACGGGATGCGGCCTCGCTGCAACTTCGCCTGGCCAGCGCAGATCGATGACGGTGCGCACGCCATAGTCTGCGAGCGCCTGCATGCCTGCGTCGGTGAGTTGCACGAGATCGTCGGCGCGCAGCAGCGAACGCGAGCGTGTCTTGGCGCCGTCGCGAGTCGGATGCCCGCCGAGGTCGCGCAGATTCAGCAGGCCAGGAAATCTCAGCAAGCTCACTGGCCTCGACTGCGCCGCTGCACGAAATCGTCGAACTGACGCTGACGCGACGGGTCGAGCGGATAACGTCGCAGCAGCGTGCGCGCACCTTCCATGTCGCTGCGCGACAGCTGCATCGCAGCCATGAGCACTGCCTGCGAACGCCGCTCCGGTGTCTGGATTTCGTTGATGATAGGCAGCATGTCGTCGAGCGAACCGCTGCCGCGCTGGACCAACGCCGTCAGCGCCTGATCCTTCGCGGGCCCGTTGTCGAGCGACAGCACCCACTTGCGCGAGGCGGGCATGTCGTATTGGGCCCAGGTGCTGGCAACCTCGCTGATGGAGCGCGTCCGCATTTCATCGTCCGTGACTCTCTCGGCCCAGCGCGCTGCCAGCGCGGGCGAGTGTTCGGCGAGCGGCGGCAACAGTCCGCGCAGCAATCGATCGCGCTCCTGATCGTCGACCACGTCGTCGACCAACTGCACCGCGGCCTCCGGATTACGCGAAGCGACGGCGCGCGCGAACTGCGAGGCCGTCTGCTGCCCATCGTTGCCGTAGCGGCGCACCCATTGACGGCCCTTCTCGACGTCGAACTGTGCATAGCCGAGCGCCACCGCGGTGATCCAGTTCGCGCGCGCGTCTTTGGGAATGCGGTCGACGAGCTGCGCCGCGGCTTCGACATTCCGCTGCGAGAGTGCCCAGCCGAGCTGCTGCGTAGCTTCGAGCTGCATCGCCCTGTTGTCGATGTCGTTCAGCCAGTCGAGCGCTGTCGTCGGCGTCAATGACGCGACGCTGCGGGCGACTTCGCCGAGAATCTCCGAGCGCATGCCACCCGCGGGCAATTTCATCAGATGCGTCATCGCCAGCGACGGATTCGTCTGCGCGATCGCCGCCAGCACCTTGCCCATCGCCTGGGCACGCTGCGAGGGACTTTCGGCCGCCTGCGCAATCTGCAGCGCCTGGTCGGGATCGTACTTCGCCATCTCACCGAGCATCGAGGACCAGAGGAAGCGCTGTGGCGATCCGGCCAGCCGCAGTCCCCAGGCGAGCGCCTCGCTCGGCTTCTGCGCCACGTAGGCTTCGGAAACTCGATAGGCATAGCGCGACTGTTCCTGACGCGGCAGGCCTTCGACCCAGCGCGCTGCTTCGCTCGGGTTGTGCCGCGACCACTGCGCAGCGATCAGCTCGATCAGCGAGCCCGAGACGATTGCTCCCTGACTCTCTGCGAGCTGGATTGCGAGGCGCGGATCGCGATTGGCGATGTTGGTTACGACGGATTGCAGCAGCTCGCTGCGCTGCCATTCGGCAGGCAAGTCGGCGACCTGCGCGAATGCACGTTCCGGATCTTGCGCGGCCCACGCTGCGACGACTGCGTCGAGATATTCGAAGCGCTCGGCTGGATTCGTCACCTGCTTGGCACGTTCCCAGGTCTGCTCCGGCGCGACCGCTGCGAGCGCTGCCAGCAAGTGCGCCGCCGTCTCGTGATCGTTTTCGAGCGCTTGCCCGAGTGCACCATCGACGTCGAGCTCCGCGTAACGCAGCAGCAGAACCTCGAGAGTGTTGCGCCGTTGGACCGGATTCGCGAGCGCACGCGCATCCGCGATCATCGCAGTGAGCTGCTCACGGTTGGCGTGTTTCGCAGACTCATAGAGGGATTCACGCTGCGAAAACGCGGACGATCGCGACTCTTCGCCCACGGATCCAATTTCGCGCGTGCTACGCGCGTCCGACGGCGTCCGATAAGTCGCGCGCTCCTCGCGCCGCTGCTGAGTGAAGGGGGAACGGATTGGCTCAGCGGGAGTCGTCGCGGTTGCCGAAGGTGCGACGTCGACCACGTGCTCGCGGTTCCACAGCCAGCCGCCCGCGATGCCGGCGGCAATGCCGGTCATGACCCAGACGAGCGAGGAGCGTGTCACCATCAGCGGGACTTCCGGCAACGAGTCTGCGCCCTAACCGCGCGTAGGACAACCGCCCTGAAGCGACGCGATCCAGTCGCGGATCAGCGAAACGCCTTCGCCATGCACCAGAGATCGTCCGAGCTCCGGCATTGCCACGTCGGCTTCCGTGGAAAGCATCCTGTGCAACAGAATCGATTCGTCCGGAGTTCCCGGCACGATGTCGAATAACGCGTCGCCGGAGCCGCGACCCGTCGCGATCGGAATCTTGCACTCGCCCAGGCGAACGCGATCTGTCTCCTGCGCGTGCAGCAGCAGGCCGGACGTACTCGCAGCGCCGCGCGGCCGGTGACAGTGTCCGCAATTTACATCCAGGTATGCCCGCGCGCGCGCTTCGAGATCGCCATCTCCAGAATCATCCCAGCGCGCATTGCGCGGCGCGCGTGCAGGATCGGGAGCGCCGGTCAGCAATCCGGCCTTCTGCCAATGCACCAGCTGATTCTCGCTCGTCTCGCCGTAGCGGAAGGTCTTGTTCAAGTGACGCGCACGGACGCCGATCGGCTCGATCTTCTGCGAGTGATGCTCGAGCGCGTGACAGCCCGCGCACTGATTCGTGTCGGGGACCAGGTACGGGAACGGCTGACGACTTTCGTCGCTGACGAGCTCCAGCGACAACGTATCGCCCGCGAGCGCGAGCGTCGCTTCGGTTTGCTCGGCGTTCCACACGTACGGAATCGCGACCCAGCCTGACGAAGTGTTGATCAACAAGCGCGTTTCGAGCAGGCGCACCTGATCGAGATCGAGCGCTGCACCGGGCGCCTGCGCGAGAACCTTGCGAACACCGATGCTGCCTTTCGCAGCCGCCTCGGCGCGCGGGTAGTAGAACGTTTTCGAGATGACAGTGCCGACCGGGAACTCGAAAGCATCCTCGCCGTAGTGGATGCTCGTGCCAGGCGGGAGCACGACAGTCCGCAGCTTGTGCGCGTAGTCGCTGAACAGCGGCGAATTCAGATCGTAGGGCGTGACGCCCGAGTTCGGCGCGAGCTTGCCGTCTCGCTGTTCGAGCAAATGCCACTCGCTCAAGCGCTCGGGGAATTCGCCGGAGAAATCCAGACCGGTGCGCGGACCCTGATGACACGCGCTCGCCGCGAGCGCCGCCAGAGCCCACATGAAATTCAGGCGGCGCAATGCGACTCCGTCAGCTCGACGGGGTCGCCGAGTCGAGGCCCGGCCAGGTCACCGGTTGCAACGCGGGCAGCTCGCAATCGTGCGGCTTCATGTCCGTGCTGAACTTCGCGAGCTTGCCGGCGTAGTCGATGTTGGCGAAGTTCGCGTCGCCATTGCCGCGAATGCAGATCTGCGTGTTCGCGACGTCGTGGTCTTTGGCGACCGCGCCGTCCCAGAGAATGTCCGGCAGGTCGCCGGTGAGGCCGAACTTCGCGACCTTCATCGCTTTCAGCTCGAGCTGGTCGGGACTGTCGCCGCCACCGGCGAACTTGTTGTCGTGAATGTAGACCTGTTGCGGATACGGGTCGAACGCCGCGTCGTTCGCCGGCTTGCCGGTGCTGTCAAACGACAGGATCAGCGCATTCGCCGTGCGATTGTTCTCGACCCGATTGTCGAAGAACTCCACCTCGTCGTTGGCGAGCACCATGAAGCCGGTGCCGGTCGGCACGGTCGCGACGATGTTGCCCTTGGGCGCGAAGTTGTCCGTGTTGTTGTCGTGGATGTGATTCGCGTACACGCGCGTCTTGCGGCCGTCCTTCACCGGCAGGCCGGGCAGGTTGAACACCAGGATGCCGCCGGTGTTGTTGGTGACGGTGTTGCGATAGACGTCGGCGTGCGTGCTGTTCTCGATCTCGATGCCGGCGACGTTCATTTCAGCACGGTTGTCGCGCAAGACGATCTGCGTCGATTGCCCGACGTAGATGCCGGCATCGGACGCGCCGATCGCGGCAGATTTTTCGATGAGCACGCGCTCGCACTGCACGGGGTAGAGACCGTACGCGCCGTTCTTCTCGTCCGGCCCACCGGTCCACTCGACCCGCACGTTGCGGATCGTGAGGTCTTTGCAGCCGTTCGCCTTCAGGCCGTCGCCCTTCGTGTCCTCGATCGCGAGATTCTCGATCGTGACGTGCTCCGCCGCGTTGATGAGCAGACCTTCTGCGCCCTGCACTTGCCCTTTGAACGAGAGGATCGTCTTGTCCGGGCCCGCGCCGCGAATCGTGACGTTCGACTTGTTGAGGCTGAGCGAGCGGTTGAACGTCCACCGGCCTGCCGGCAGCTCGATCACGTCGCCGGGCTTGGCTTCGATGAGCTGCAGCTGCAGCTTCTTGTGGAATTCCGCATCGGACTGGCTCACCTGCGCCGGTTTCTTGCCGCAGCCCACCAGCACGAGCGCCAGCGCGAACGACGCGCAGAATGCGATCCGCATGATCGTTCCCCTTCTCTCTTCTACTCGTTTGAGCTCTGTTCGAGCGCGGACTGCGTCCGCCTGATGAAATCTTCCCACACCGGGAAGTCGCTGCCGCGCCAGATCGACGCGCGGAACTCCTCGGCCCGGGTGCGTGACCAGCCGAGGTGCTTCATTGCATACAGCGAATAGAACGCGGTGGCGCGGAAGTTCGCGGCGCAGTGGACCAGCGTCTTGCCCTCGCCCGCCGACTGCATCGCCTGATCGAAGGCCGCAAAATTGGTCTCGCTGGGGGCATCCCACGGCACCGGAATGTGGTGGTACTTCATGCCGAGCGCAGCGGCGGACGCGCCTTCGTCCTGCAACGAGTAGCGCGGATCGATCGTGGCAAGGTTGATGATGGTCTCGTAGCCCTCCGCTGCCGCAGCTTTCAGCTGTTCTTCCGTGGGCTGGCCGCCGGTGGCGTGGCGCTCGTCGACTTTTCGATAGTTATAGATCGCCTGTGTGCCCATTTCCTGCGCCGTTGCGGCGGTGAACGAAACGCACAGAATCGCCAGGGCCATAATTCGCATAGTCATGGGTCGCTCGTCACTAGTCACTTCTGCTTAGCCGACAAAAGTCATATCCAGCGCCGCACGCGGCTTTTGTAACCGCGATACTCCTCGCCGAAGATCTCGTCGAGAAAGCGCTCCTCGCCGCGGATGAAGCGCTGCTGGATGATCCAGACGAAAACCGCAATCGGCAGCGCTGCACTGACGGTGCCGAGCAATAGCCACACGCCAATGAGAATCAGTGTCAGCCCGACGTACATCGGGTTGCGCGTGTAGCGGTACGGCCCGAAGGTGACGAGCGTCGTCGAACGCTCGAACGGGCGCTTCGGCGTGCCGACCCGATCGAACATGCGAGCGGCCGTCGCGGCAATCGTGATGCCGACGAGCAGCGGAGCGAGCCCGAGGTAGGCAACCGGCGGCTCGATGATGTCGGCGAGCGGAAATGCATAATGCAGGCCGACCATCGCCAGCAGCGCCAACAGCATGTACACAGGCGGAATGATCTTGCGTTGTTCTTGCACGGCCTTTCCCCGGCAGGCGCGGCCAGTATAGCCCTCTCCCCCCGGCCCCGGAGTATCATGCCCGGCCATGACATATGCCGCCATCACCGGCTGGGGCAAATGCATGCCCCCGGCCGTGCTCGACAACGCCGGTCTCGCCAGCTTCATGGACACGACCGACGAGTGGATCACCACGCGCACCGGCATCAAGGAGCGCCGGGTGTCGCACGTGCCGATGACCACGCTGTCGCACGTCGCTTCGATGCGCGCACTGGCGTGCGCGGGCATGGATCCCAAGGACATCGACCTGGTCGTGCTCGGCACGTGCTCCGCGGACGAGCAGGTACCGAACACGGCGTCAGCGATCCAGCTCCTGATCGGTGCGACGAAAGCCGCGGCGATGGACATCAACACCGCGTGCACGAGCTTCCTGTATGGACTGTCGACCGCGACGGCGATGATTCGGACCGGTGTCGTGCGCAATGCGCTGGTCGTCGGCGTCGAAGGCATCACGCCGTACATGGACTGGAGCAATCGCAACGTCGCGGTGTTGTTCGGCGACGGTGCTGCTGCGGTCGTCGTGCAGGCGAGCGACAAGGCGGAAGGCGTGATCGCGGAGAAGCTCGGTTGCTACGCCGATGCGCGTGGAATCCTGCGCGTGCGCGGCATGGGCACGATCTACGGCAACGCGGGGGTGCAGCTCGGCGATACGACTTGGGACTTCGACGGCCAGGAGATTTTCAAGCGCGCCGTGCACGGCATGTCGAAGGCGTCGCAGAGCGCGCTCGAGCGCGCCGGCATCGCGACTGATCAAATCGATCTCGTCGTGCCGCATCAGGCGAACCTGCGCATCATCGAGTCGGTCGCGAAGCACTGTGGCATCTCGATGGATCGCGTGTACGTCACGGTGCATAAGTACGGGAACATGTCGTCAGCGACGGTGCCGGTGGCGCTCGTCGAGGCGCTCGAAGAGGGTCGCGTGAAACCCGGCTCGATTCTGCTCACGCCTGCGTTCGGCGGCGGACTGACGTGGTGCTCGCACGTGATCCGCTGGGGCGATCGCGTCACGCCGCTCGGCACTACCGACGTCGATCTGCCGCCGTGCACACAGACGGCGGTCGAGATCGTGAAGGACATCATCAAGAGAAAGAGCAGCAGCGCAGCGGTGCTGCAGAAGATTCAATTGCCCTGCGGTTGATGACTACTTCTCGTCCTTGTAGATCGCGATCACGACCGGCTGATCCTTCGACAACCGCGCGCGATACATGCCGGATGTGTTGAAGCTCCACGCCACCTGACCGTCCGGTGCAACAGCGATGATTCCGCCGTCGCCCTTGAGCGCGGTGAGCCGCTTCTGAATGACTTCGTCTGCGGCCGCCTGCAACTTCATTCCCTTGTGCTCGACCAACGCACAGATCTCACGTGCGACCGTGAGGCGGATGAAATACTCACCCGTACCCGTCGCGGAGACCGCGCATGATGTGTTCGACGCGTAAGTCCCGGCACCGATGATCGGCGAGTCACCGACGCGGCCCCAGCGCTTGCCAGTCGTGCCGCCCGTCGAAGTACCGGCTGCAATGTTGCCGCTCATGTCGAGCGCGGCGACGCCGACCGTGCCCTTCTTGCCTTCATCGTGCGCAAGGCTCGACGTCGCAGCACCCTCGCGCGCACCCACAGGCTTCGACGGAATCGGCAGACTGCTCTCCTCGAGAAACGTCTCGAGCGTGCGCCAGCGCCGCTCCGTATAGAACCAACCCGGCTCGACCTGCTCCAGACCCTGCTCCTTCGAGAACGTATCCGCGCCTTTCGATATCAGCATCACGTGCGGCGATTTCTCCATCACCCGCCGCGCGAGCGAGATCGGATGACGCGTGCGCGTGACACCCGCGACAGCGCCTGCGGCAAGCGTCTTGCCATCCATGATCGCCGCGTCGAGCTCGTTGCGACCCTCGGCTGTGAACACGGCACCGCGACCCGCATTGAACAGCGGATCGTCTTCCATCAACTGGATCGTCGCTTCGATCGCGTCGAGGGCGGAGCCACCCTTGCCGAGCACCGCGCCGCCAGCCTGTATCGCGCGGTTCATGGCGGCCCGATACGCGGTCTCTTGTTCGGGGCTGAGGTCTTTGCGTTCGATCACGCCGGCGCCGCCGTGTACGACGATCGCCCAATTAGCAGTGGCTTGCGCCGGAATCGCTGAAGTCATGATGAGAGCTGCAATGAGTCCAAAGAATTTCACGAATCGGCTCCAAGACGCAGGAACGCCGTCTTCATGCCCTGCACTCGGTTGAGATAAGCGCGCACATCGTGATCGCCGCAGCGCTGATGCGCAATCAGGCGCAGCCCGCGTCGCGCGTACCGCTCACCGGCGCCGGCCCCGCACAGGTGAATCATCGCTGCGAGATCCTCCTTCTGCCGCAGCGTAGCCTTCTTGATGCCCGCGTTCGCGAGCGCCCGCGCGACTCTCTCGTCGAGATACGCGGATGTGAGCTCGATCGAGTGCGAGGCGATGACGCGTGTATACAGGCCGTTGAACCAGCACGAGTGCATGTCGTGCCACGGGCCGTCCTCGACGACGACGTGATCGTGGATGCAATAACGTCGCGCCTCCGTGAACGTGCCATCGGTGATCTGGTACATACCGACCGCGCTGGACGCCGGCTGGTAGAGATCGAATGGGCTGTCCCCCAGCGACCAACGCCAGTAAGTGCGCGCGATCGGATTGCCGGATGCTTCGATCTGCGCCAGCGCGGCGAGGAACGCCGGCGTGATCGTGGCCGTCGAATGCTTGCGAAACGCGGACTCGTAGGTGTCCCAGGTTTCTTCCGGGACCTTGTACAGCACCCCGCTGACTGGAAAGAACAGCTCGGACGGCTTGCGGACGACCTGATAGATCCAGTTGAGTCCGAACCACAGCGCGATGAGCACAGCAGCGAGCACGCTGAACTGCAGGGTCGCCGGCGTGTGGCTGAACGCGCGCATCCAGCGCTTGCGGACCGCGACGCTCGGCCACCATTTCCGCAGCCACTTGGAAGAGGAAGTGCGACGACGGCGCGCACCCGCGCGCTTACGCGCGGCCATTAGTTGCCCGGCGCGGTTTCGGGCCGACGTGAGCAGTTGCTCGCAGCCGCTTGCGCCAGTCGCGAGAAGCCGCGCTGCGGATCGGCGAGATAGCAGCGATTCGGGCCGGCCTCGCTGGAGCACGTCACCATGATGTCGTTGGACTTGCGCGCGCCCTCGGGAATGCAGCGCACGAGGTACTTCGTGATGCCGGCGTTCGTGTCGCGCGTCTCGTCACGCAGATACCAGGTGTCGCCGGCCATTCGCGCAGTACGCTGTACCCGGGAGCGGCAATCCGCATCGATGCGTTCGCGGCAGTAACGCTGTTCGCACGCGGCGAGTGAGCCGGCTTCGCAAGCCTGTTCGCTGTTACGCTCGCTATCGCGCAACATCTCTGGACCGCCGCCCATGGTCCAATCCGTGCACGCCTTGTTGTCGCCCGCGTCGCAAGCCTCGATCAGCTGCTCGAGCTCGGCAGCAGAGCGGCGGGTCTTCACGGGTTTGGCCGAAGTGCCCTTCGGCGGCGGACGCTTCGGCTTGGCGTAGTCCTGCTTGACCAGTTCCGCATCGGGGCCGCAGCGCTTGTCGGAGAACACGCGCGATCCGTCCTTGCCCTTGCAGGTATAGATCTGCGCCTCACTGCTGGCGCACGCCAGCAGCGCAGCTCCGAGCAGAATCCAGGCAGGCGCGTGCACGCGCCAAGGATATCAGACCAGTTTGAAGCCGGACGCGCTGAGCGGCAGTCGACGGATGCGCGTCCCCGTGGCCGCAAAGATCGCGTTGGCCACCGCCGGCGCGACGGGCGGCACGGGCGGCTCGCCGATACCGCCGACGGCTTCGCTCGGGCTTTCGAGGATCTCCACCTCGATCTGCGGCGCCTGAGCCATGCGCACGAGGGGGTAGTCATGGAAATTCGATTGCTGCACGCGGCCCGACGCGATCGTGATCTCGCCGAGCGCCGCGGCGCTCAGCGCGAAGATCACACCGCCTTCGAACTGTGCGCGGACCGAACTGGGATTGACGGCCGTACCGCAATCGACGGCGCAGCAGACGCGATGCACGCGCAGCGCTTTGTCGGCCCCCACGGATACTTCGGCGACCTGCGCGGTGAACGAACCGTAGCCGCGCAGGAACGCGATGCCGCGGCCATGACCCTTCGGCAGCTTCTCGTCCCAGCGCGCGAGCTTCGCGGCTGCGTCCAGGACGCGTAGTGCGCGGGCGTTGTCGCGCAGCAGTTGCCGGCGGAACGCGAGCGGCTCCTGTCGCAACTCCTGCGCCAGCTCGTCGACGAAGCTCTCGAAGAAGAACAGGTTCTGCGAAGCATCGACCGAGCGCCACGCGCCGAGCGGCACGCCAGGATTCCAGCCGGCGTAGGTGATGCAGCTGTTAGGCAGCGCGTACGGTTGGCCAGCCATTCCACCGACTGGCGTTTCTCCGTCCAGGCAGCCGATTTGTGCTCTAAACGCAGTGACTGGGTTGTCGCTGCCGAGCGCTGCGCGCAAGCGAACGGCCGCAGCGGGGCGATAGAAACCGTGCTGCGTGTCTTCTTCACGCGTCCAGATCAGCTTCACTGGCACGCCCATTTCGCGCGCGATCAGTGCCGCCTGGACGCCGTAGTCGGTCTGCAAGCGGCGGCCGAAACCGCCGCCGAGCTCCGTGGTGTTGATGGTAACGACGGATTCGTCGAAGCCGAGCGCCTTCGCAACTGCGGTGCGCAGGTCCGATTGAACTTGTGTCGGCACCCACAGCTCTGCGCGTCCGTTGCGGACGAGCGCAGTGCCATTCATCGGCTCCATCGGAGAATGTGATAACAGCGGCGCTTCGTACGAGCGCTCGAAGACGCGGCGCGCCTTCGACAACTCCGCCTCGCATCGTTCGCGCACTTGCGCCTGGTCCTGACCTTCGGCGACGTAGACCTGGCCGGCCTCGCGCGTGAGCGCGCGCAGACGCTCGGAGATCTGAGCTGAGTTGACGCTCGCCATCGCGCTCTGGCGCCAGACGGGTTTGAGCTCGCCCAGAGCCTTGTGCGCTGTCCAGAAGCTCTCGGCCACGACGACGACGGCATTCTCGAGCTTGAGGACGCGGCGCACGCCGCGATGGCGCATCGCTGGCGCCTCGTCGACGCTTTCGAGTGTGCCCTTGAACACCGGCGACTGCGCGATCGCGGCGTACAGCATTCCGGGCCGACGCACATCGATGCCGTACGTCGCAGTGCCGCTCACTTTCGAGCGCAGATCGAGTCGCTGCAGCGGCTTGCCGATGAGCCGCCACTCGCTGCGCGGCTTCAGCGGCACATCCTTGGGCGGCGGCAAACGCGCTGCATCGCGAGCGAGCACTGCATACGAAGCGCTCCGTGATGACTGCGCATGACGCACGTATCCGCTGCGGGCAACGCACTCCTCGACCCGCACTCCCCAACTCTGCGCGGCAGCTTGGAGCAACATCGTGCGAGCGGCGGCACCCGCCTGACGCAGGCGATCGAACATGCCGCGGATCGACCCGCTGCCGCCCGTCTGATACGTCTCCCACATCCCGTAGTGCTCGCGATCGATCGGCGCGAAGTCGATGCGAACCTGCGACCAGTCCAGCTCCAACTCCTCGGCGAGAATCTGCGCGAGCCCCGACTGCGCGCCCTGCCCCATCTCGGTGGCGTTCATCAACAAGGTGAGGTTGCTGTCCGGATCGATGCGGATCCAGCCGGCGATCATGTCCGCGACGCCGCCATCGGCGGCGCGGACCGGCACGCGGACATCGATCAGCAGGATGCCGCCGGCGAGACCCGCGGCATGAAGGAAAGAGCGGCGCGAGAGCTTCGTAGACATACTGCGCGATCTTCGATCAGTACGTGGCGCAGCGGAAGTCGCTGCGACCTCTCTCCGGCGCGTGCGAGGCACGGCTCGCCGCAGGCGGGTCAGCCGCCGGGCACGCGCGCGATCAACTGGACTTCGACGATGCCACCGGTTCCGAGCAGTCCGGTGGTTCCTACAGCTGTCCACGCCGGATACGGCGGCTTCAAGTAATTGCCTGCTATCTCTTCGAACAGCGCGAACTGCTCGCTCTTCGTGCCTTCGAAGTCCGGTCCCTGCCACACGTGGAAGCTGTTGATCATCACCACGTCGTTGAAACTCGCACCGCCCGATTCGAGCAGGCCCTTGAGGCGCTGGAACCCACGGTCGACCTGCAGCTTGAAGGCAGCTGCATCCTTGCCCTCGTTTTCGCGCCGCCCGACGATGACGCCGGAGATGTAGAGCATGTTGTCGACGCGACGGATCGCGGCGTAACGAAACTCGTCGTGTGCGCGCTTGGCGCCCTCGTTCGGCAGGATGACGCTGCCGTGCGGCGCCGGTAGCACCAGCGGCCATTTTTCGGATTCGGCCGCATGTACGCTACAGGCCGCGACGAGAAGGATGGCGGCCGACAAACGCGCGACGGTTCGAGTTCTCATGAGCGCTGTTCCCCAGTGTCTTCGGTGGTCGCCGGGATTCTACACCGCGACGGCGCCACCGCTCGAACCAGGCTCAGCAGGTATTCCACGGAAAAATCTTCGAGCCGATAGCGCAAGAGCCCCGCAACCTGCGCTTCGCTGATTCCCAGCATCGCTGCGGCGCGCGCCTGCGACCAACCGCGCGTGACGATCGCGCCCCTGAGCGTGACCGCCAGTCCCAACTTGCTCTTCGGCGCGTCGGCCTCTGGGAGCGCGTTGGAACCGACGTCGACCTGCCGCCGAACATGAATCTCCTCGCGATCGACCAGGATTTCGCGCGGCGCTTCGACGCCGAGCTCGACGCGATTCGGCGTGATCGCGACCACAGTGACGCGCACTTGACCGGCGATGACGATCGCCTGGTTGAGACGCCTGGAGAGAACCAGCATGCGAGAGCTCCTTGTGCTTCCATTCCGGGAGCGGAGATCATAGTGTAAGCATGCTCCGATAATGGGAGCAAGAGCAGTTTCGCTTATACATTGCCGCTCCCGGAATCGGAGCGCGCCATGAAGGCACTGCGCAGTCGCGAACATCGTATGCTGTGTACCGTTCTTGCGGAGGCGAGGATGCAGGCCGGCTTGACGCAGCGAGGCCTGGCGGAGCGGCTGAAGCGCCCGCATTCGTACGTGGCGAAGATCGAAGGCGGCGAGCGCCGCATCGACGTCATCGAGTTCGCCGAGCTGGCCCGCGCGTTGCGCCTCGATCCGTGTAAGCTGCTCGGCGAAGTGTTGTCGAAATAAGAAGGATGTCGGGCTGAAGCCCGACCTACAGGGGTTCGACAATGACCGTTCTTGTCCTGATCCTTGCCGCCTTCGCGGTGTGGTTCGTGTTCGCATACAACCGCCTCGTGCGCCTGCGCAACCAAGTGCGCACCGCGTGGGCGGATATCGATGTGCAGCTCACGCGGCGTCACGACCTCGTGCCGCAGCTCGTGTCAGCCGTGCGTGGCTATGCGAGTCACGAGCAAGCGGTGTTGCAAGCAGTTACCGATCTGCGCTCGCAAGCGCTGTCGGTGCAGGGTCCCGCGAAGCTCGGTGAAGTGGAAACCGCTCTCGAACAGGCGCTATCGCGCGTGCTGGCGCTGAAGGAAGCCTATCCGGATCTCAAGGCGAGCGAGAACTTTAGTCAGCTGCAGCGCGACCTCGTGAAGGTGGAGGAAACGCTGCAGTACGCGCGCCGCTTCTACAACGGCGCGGTGCGGGATCTCAACGATGGTGTGCAGCGAGTGCCCGATGTCGTGGTGGCGAACTCGTTCGGATTTTCGTCTGCTGAGTTCTATCAGGCACGCGACGATGAGCGTGCGTCGGTACAGGTGAAGCTGCAATGATCGCTCGCATCGTTGTCGCACTGCTCGCAGTGCTTGTGTGCAGCAGCGCGCTCGCGGACGAGCGCATCCTTCGCTATGACATCGAGGTGCGGGTCGACAAGGACGGCGCGCTCGACGTAACCGAGCACATCACAGTGCGGGCGGAAGGCAGCCAGATCCGCCGCGGCATCTATCGCGACTTCCCGACCCGCTATCGCGACCGCTACGGCAATCGTGTCGTGGTCGACTTGAAGGTGCAGGCCGTGCTGCGCAACGACCAGGTCGAGCCGTGGTTCACGGAGGAGCGCGACAACGGCATCCGCATCAACACCGGCAACGACAATTTCCTGCCCGTGCCAGCCGACTACACGTACACGCTGCGGTATCGCACGACGCGCCAGTTGGGCTTCTTCGCAGACCACGACGAGCTGTACTGGAATGCGATCGGCACCGGCTGGGCATTCCCCATCGATCGCGGCACGGTCGATGTGTATCTGCCCGCGCCGGTCGATCCCGCAAAGCTGACGGCTGAAGGCTATACCGGCTATCAGGGTTCGAAGGAACAAGACTACCGCGCCGAGATCGTCGAGCCCGGCCACGCGCGCTGGCAGCTCACGCGTCCGTTGATGCCGAGCGAGGGCTTCACGATCGTGCTGAGCTTTCCGAAGGGCATGATTGCCGCGCCCAGTGTCGCGCAACGGATTGCGTGGATACTGAAGGACAATCGCGGCGTTCTCGTGGCGCTGCTCGGCCTGATCTTGCTGATCGTCTACTGCGTGCGCGAGTGGGCGCGTGTGGGTCGCGATCCGCGTAAGGGCGTGATCATTGCGCGCTACGAGCCGCCTGAGGGTCAGACACCGGCGAGCCTGCGTTTCCTGATGCGCATGGGCTACGACATGCGCTGCTTCTCGTCCGAGGTGCTGGCGCTCGCGGTTGCCGGCTGCCTGCGCATCGTCCACGACAAGGGGCTCTTCAAGGACGATTGGAAGCTGGAGCGTGCCAATGTGCCTCCAGAAGGCTCGTCGGCCGGTCAGCGCGCGTTGTTTGCGGGCCTGTTCAAGGGCGGGAAGCCGGAACTGGAGCTGAAGAAGACGAACGCTTCGACCGTTCAAGGCGCACGGCGTGCGCACTCGAAGGCCATCGACGATCTCCTGCAGCCGCGCTATTACAAGCAGAACAACGGCTCGATCGGCAAGGCCATCCTGATCGGCGCCGTCGCCGTGCTGCTGGCGTTTTGGATCGCCGGTGAGGCGGGTAAGCCGGCAGTCATCGTCATCGGCGCCTTGATGGCAATCACACTCATCGTCTTCGGGCGACTGGTGAAAGCGCCGACCGCCGAGGGCCGCAAGCTCATGGATGAGGTCGAAGGATTGAAGCTCTACCTGAGCGTCGCCGAACGCGACGAGCTCGCGCGCATGCAAGCACCCGACTCTCGGCCCGCGCTCGACGAGAAACGCTACGAGATGCTGCTGCCGTACGCAGTCGCGCTCGAAGTCGAAGACGCGTGGACGAAGAAATTCACAGCGGCAGTCGGTGTTGCAGCCGCCGCGGAAGCCACGCGCAGGATCGCCTGGTATCACGGCGGAAATGTCAGCGATCTCGGCAGCCTCAGCCGCGCCATCGGCAGCACCCTGACCTCACAGATCGCATCCTCGGCGACACCGCCCGGCAGTTCGTCGGGCTCTGGTGGCGGTGGATCCTCGGGTGGCGGCGGAGGCGGCGGCGGAGGCGGCGGCCGCTAAGCAGCGACCGGCGTCGGTGCGGCGATCTGCACGCAATTGCGGCCGCAGCGTTTGGCGGCGTACACCGCTTCGTCGGCGCGCGCGATCAAGTGCTCGCCCCAGACGCCCAGCATGTCGCTCGTCGCGATGCCGATACTGCACGTCAGGTGGATCGGTGCGCCGAACCCCGGCACGCTGATTTCGGCGACGCGCTGACGGATGCGCTCCGCGATCGGCTGCGCCGCCGCCGCGTCGGCGCTGCTCAGGATCACGACGAACTCCTCGCCACCGTAGCGGCCGATCACGTCCGATTGCCGCAGCTCGGCCTGAATCGGGCCGATGATTGCCTTGAGGCAGGCATCGCCGGCCGGATGTCCGTAGGAGTCGTTGATCTGCTTGAAGTGATCGAGATCGATGAACAGCAGCGCGATCGGCAAGCTGCGTGCACGCGCACGCAGACACGCGCTGTCCAGGCGCTCGAGCAGCGAACGACGATTGAGCACACCAGTCAGCGCATCGGATTGCGCGCGCCGCTCGGCATCGGTGAGCGCGAGGCGCTGATCGCGCAGACGATCGGCCACGCCCAATGCGATCAGCACCGCGGCAGCGACCATGGACATCGGCAGCCCGTAGTAGAGCAACAGAGCCGATTCACCGTCGTCACTCGCGAGGAGCAGGTGTAGCGCCGTCGCGATGGTTAGCGTCTCGAGCAAGCCCCACGCGACCAGGAACCAGCCGGCAGCGCGATTGTTACGACGCCAGGCCAGGAAAGCGACGACCAACGTCGTGACCGCCGAGATCACGAACACGAGATTGCCTGCCGCAGTGACGATGCCGGCAGGGAAGCCGACTACGTCAGTAAAGTTGGCGAACGCCAGCACCACGAAGGTTACGGCGAACCAGCCGAACAGTCGGTACACGCGCGGTGAAAAACGCTGCAGCTCGGCCAGATCGCGCACGAACAGGCAAGCCACTGCACCCATGAACGCTGCGATGACATTCCAGCTGTAGCCGATCACCGGCAATGCGAGCGACAGAACCGGCCATTCGAAGCCCTGCCCGGAGAGATATGCGACGTACAGCGCTTGCAACGCGAACAACGTCGCGTACAGAAGCAGCAACCGATCGGACAGCACGAACCAGATGAGCAGCGCGGCGACCGACATTGCCATGAGCGCGCCGAAGCACAGCGCAATCATGCGCGCGTGATCCGCGGAGAGCGTCAACGTCTCCGGCAACGTCGAGGTCGAGAAGCGCATGCCGGTCGGACCCGGCGAGTTCGCGGTGGCGTGGGCGTAAACCGGCTGCCCCGGCTGCAGGCCCGAAGGCAGGATGTAGATCGCATCCTGCGCGCCGACGAAGCCCGGAATGTGCGTCGCGAGCCGTAGCGGCACTGGCTCTCCGTGATCGACCACGAACATCTCGACGTTCATATTGCGTCCCTTGCGCACGTTCACGGTCGGAACGTCGCGTGGCAGGAACGCTTCGGGAAGCGTCAGCCGCATCCAGTAGTCGGTCGCGCGGGGCCAGGAGCTGATGGCATCGCGCGGCAGGAAACGATCGTCGAGGGTGCCGCCGGTCACCTGCTCGGTGGTCGGCTGGGTCAACGCGGGATCGAGACGCTTGACCTCGAACGCGGCTCCCGCGGCGCTCGCCGCCGTGGCCAGCGAAGCGAGCAGCCCGAGCAGGCAGGCCGCGAGGAACGTGCGCATGGAGCAATCCTAATCAGGCATTCCGGCGCAAGGCAACGAGCTCGTCGCAAACCACGGAGATTCTGTAAATGTGGTCATTTCACCTTGCGCCGCGCAATCGGACGAAACGCCTAGGAATCTGCCCGCTAGAATGGCCGCCCTCGGGGAGAAACAACATGAACCGCACCGCCGCGGCGAGCCTGTCGCTCGCTGGAATCCTGCTCGCGTCCACAGCCTTCGGGCAAACGTGCCCCCCTGCGGCCATGTCGCGCGAGCAACTGCTCGAGCTGAAAGCGCACGAGTTCGAGCTGCCCGACGCGGCCCGTCGGCAGGCTCTGGCGCTGGATCTCGTCCCCTGCCTCGGCAGCACGGACCCCACCCTGCGTGACGGCATCGCCTTCGAGGCACTGGCGGCATGGATGCGGGGCAAGCAGCTTTCTGCGGCGACGGTCGGCACTATCCGCGACCGCCTGCTGTCACAACTCGCCCCCGGCAATCCCGACCCGGCGGGAGTCCAACGGCCGTTTGCGGTACTGACGTTGGCGGAAGTCGCGCGCGTCGATCGCGTCGAGCCGTTCATGACCGATCAGCAGTTGCAACAACTGGTCGACGCCGGCACTCGCTATCTGCAGTCGGTTCGTGACTATCGCGGCTTCGATGCGCGCGAAGGGTGGCGCCACGGCGTCGCTCACTCCTCGGATCTGATGTTGCAGCTGGCAGTGAATCCGCGGACGACGAAAGCGCAGTTGGACCAGATGCTGGCCGCCATCGCCACGCAGGTCGCACCGCCGGGCGAGCACTCCTACATCTACGGCGAAGGCGACCGCCTAGCGCAGGCTGTGTTCTATATCGCGAAGCGCAAGCTGCACACGGCCGACGAGTGGCGCAAGTGGTTCGAGCAGGTGGCTGCCGCTGCGCCGCTGGCGAGTTGGGGCGATGCATGGACCTCGCAGAGCGGCATCTCCAAGCATCACAACACGATGCAATTTCTCACGACGCTGTACCTGTACGTGCGCGAGAGCGGCGCGGATTTTCAGGAGTTGGTGGTGCCAGCCATCGTCGCTGCAATCAAGCCGCTGCTATAGCTCGCCTTACTTCTCCGGTGGCCGCGACACGTGGGTGTAGATCACCTGCCACTTGCCATTGCGCTTCGCCCAGATATCAGCGAAGCGCAGCTTCACAGCGAACGGCTTGCCGCCGTCGATGCCGCGCAGATCGACGACACCGCCCATCACTGCGCCGTCGCTCCACACTTTCTCGACCGGTTCCATGATCTCGAAGGGCTCGATCTTGTACCCTGGCGCGGTGTAGTCGGCGATGAGCTCCGACTTGTTCTGGATGCGGCCGGAGCTGTTCACGAGTGTGTAGTCGTCGGCAACCAGCCGCAGTAGTGCTGCCTTGTCACCGTGGATCTGCGCTTCGTCGTAATCTTTGACCGCCTTCGCAAGATCGGCCGGCAAGTCAGCAGCATTGGCTACAGCCACCAGCAACAGCGCTGCGATGAGCAGCGCTCCACGCGCATTCGACATGACGCCTCCCCGGGAAAACGAAAGCGTCAAATATAGCGTGTGATCCAATTCGGACGCTCGCGCTTCTTGCGGTAATACCACGCGCACGGTCCGATCATGACAATGAGCAGCATCAGCCAGATCGCATAGGTCTCCGCGAGACCGAACTTCGTGCGCAGCACCCCGGCCGCGATGCCCAGCACGTAGAAGTGCACGATGTAGAAGAAGAACGGCACACGTCCGAATACGGCGAATGGCCGCAGCAGCGCCGGCGTGCCATTGCGCGTGACGAACGACAGCGCGATCAGCGTGAGGAAGATGCAGCCGAACGACCACGCGAGGAACGGCAGGTCCGGCGGATACTTCGAGAACTCCCAGAACTGCACGCTCGCGACGCTGGAATACGCATACGCATTGCCGTAGCCGCCATACAGGCGCACCGCGATGAAGAACGCGAAGCTGCTCGCTGCGAGCATCGCCCAGAACTTCGCGGGACGTTCGCGTTGCATCGAATCGCGCCCGACGACGAATCCGAGCAGCAGGATCGCGCTCCACGGGATGATCGGATACAGCGAGCGGAACGCACCCTCGCGCACCGGCTCATAGAGAATCGCGCGCAGCGGCAGCGGCAACCCCGAGACGTCGAGCAACGGATGCAACAGCAGGATGCCGAGCGACAGCGGCACGAGAATCCGACTCGAAACGTCGCGCAGCAAAGCCGTCGCGATGATGGCCACGCCGATGCACGTGAGCACCATGAAGGAATAGAACCCCATCAGCGCGCGTGGCAGCCCCATCACGAGCGCGTCGACAGCGATGAGCACGAAGCCCCGTATCAACAGGCGCCGCGTGACCTCCGCATGCGTCACGCCACGGTTCTCGCGAGCGAGGCTCGTGAGGGCGACCATGAAGCCCGCCATGAAGAAGAATCCCGGCGCAACCGGCACACCGGTGAAGCGCGTCAGGAACTGAAAGATTCCGCCGAACACGGGCGCGGGCCCGGCGGCCAGCTCCTCGGCAGCACGACCGGCATTGAACATGAGCGACGCGTGATCGAGCGCCATGTGCGCGATCAGCAATCCGCGGAACGTGTCGACGTAGGCCTGGCGCGTGCCGGGCGCGCTGACAGCCGCGGCGGCTTGGGCACGCGCGGCTGGGGGCAAATCGTTCGTCATGGCCATATGATCGACAACCGGCTGCGCGACCGGACATTGCACCCAGCCGGTATCGACCCCTGACGAAGGACAGGGGCCGGCAGCGTTACTTGCCGGTCGCGTAGCGCTTCACGAGCCGATACAGAAAATCTTGAGAGTCGTAAAACTGCGCTACACCGACGCGTTCGTCGCGGCCATGCGCCCGCACGTCAGCGATGTCGCCGAACAGTCCGGAGACACCGTACATCGGAATACCCTTCGCGCGCAGATACGCACTATCGGTCGCGCCCGTACCCATGATCGGGATGACCGTCACTCCCTTCCACATCTTGCCCGTCAGATCCTCGATCGGCTTGAACACGACCGGGTTCAGCGCTGAAACAGGCGCGGGCGGCGCGCCAGCCTGACTGCGCAGCGTCACTTTGATCCCGTCGTCGGCGAACACGCGCACGAGTGTGCGCTGCACGTCTTGAACCGATTCCTGCGGCAGGATGCGACAGTTCACGTTCGCGGTCGCCTTCTGCGGCAGAGCATTGCGAGCATGCCCGGCCTGCAACATCGTCGCGACGCACGTCGTGCGCAGCATCGAGTTGTAGGCGGCAGTCTGCGCCAATGTTGCCGCCGCCTGCGCATCGGCGCCGTTCGATTGCACGACCGCTTTCATCGCCGCGCCGAGGTCACCACCCTCGAGCGCAGCGGTGCGCTCGAAAAACGCACGCGTGACCTCGTTGAGGTTGACCGGAAAATCGAACTTGCCGAGGCGATCGAGCGCAGCCGACAGCCGATAGATCGCGTTGTCGCGAACGGGGACGGAGCTGTGGCCGCCCTTGTTGGTGATCTCCAGATCGAAATCGCGATACAGCTTCTCGGTGGCCTGCACGGCATTGAACAGCTTCTTGCCGTCGCGCTCGCGTCCGCCGCCGCCTTCGTTGAGCCCGAACTCGGCTTCGATCAGCTGGCGATGATCGTCGACCAGCCACGAGACGCCGTTGTAATCGCCGCCCTCTTCGTCCGCGGTGAGTGCCAGGATGATGTCGCGCTTCGGCTTCAAGCCTTCCTGACGATAGCGGATCATGTTGGCGACGAAGATCGCAGCCATCGCCTTGTCGTCGGAGGTGCCGCGGCCGTAGTAGTAACCGTCGCGCTCGACGAGCTTGAACGGATCGAGATCGGGCGACCAGTCTTCCTTGTGCGCCTCGACCACATCGAGATGCGCCACGAGCAGCACTGGCTTCTGCGAACCGTTGCCCCGCAAGCGTGCGACGACATTGCCCTTCTTCGCGTTGCCGGGCGGCACCAGCACCTGCACGTCTTGCTGCGGAAAGCCCGCGGCCACGAGTCGCGCAGCCACCGCGCGCGCCGCTTGGGTGTTGTCGCCGACGGAGTCCGTCGTATTGATCTCGACCAGCTCTTTGTAGATGTCGAACAGCGCGCGCTGCTCGGGCTTGAGGTCGGCCGCGGCGGCGACGCTCACGGTGCACGCAATCAGAAGTGCGAGGAATGTTCCAGGAAACGTTCTTTTCATGACAGACCGCCCGTGGTTGCGATCCGCCATGATAGAGGAAATCAGAGCTCGACGGTCTCGCGCCGCTCCAGGCCTTTCGCGACTGCTTCGGCGCGCGTGCGCGCGCCGAGCTTGCGAAACAGGGATTCGATGTGGAACTTGACCGTGTGCAAGGAAATGCCAAGGTCGCGCGCGATGGCCTTGTTGCTCGAGCCCGCGCCGATTGCCGCGAGCACGTCGAGCTCGCGCGGCGTCAGCAGTACGCCCGCTGCACGCTCGGCCAATTCTTCGAAGCCGCGCGGACGATGATCCATGGCGGGCTCAGGCACTCCTCGGGCAGACGATGATCCGCCCGCCACCGAGTGCAATGCCGCCTCGATCTGCTGTGCCGTCGCTGCGCCGTCGAGCAACACCACATCCGCCGAGCTGACATCGACGATGGCGTGGCCGGCGTGCGCGACGACCTGCGTGAGCTCCTCGCGGCGCGTGGGATCACGCGTCACGATCGCTACGCTGAGAACATTCGCCGGTTTCTGCTTCGTCACCCGCACACTCATGGGATTCATTCTGTCACGCCGTCAATGTCGCGGACGGGCAGTGATGAGCACGTTCAGCGTCAGCACCTCGCCGCCGCGGATCAGTCGCAGCGCCACCGTCCTGCCGACACTCTCATCGTCCAGCTGGGCGATGACCCGGCGCAGGCCGCGCATCGATGCGCCGTCGATCGTCAGCAGGATATCTCCGGCCTTCACGCCCGCGACCGCACCCGGGCCACCGTCGGCAATCGACATCACCATCATCCCGGTCGTTTCGCCCGCAGCTGCCCGCAGTGGCTCCGGAACGGCAACTGGCTGCAACCCGAGGCCGAGCCAACCGCGCGGAACCTGGCCGTCGCTCAGCAGCTGCGGCACCACTCGTTCGAGAGTCGCGACCGGAATGACGAGCACGACTCCCGGCGGTCCCAGCGTCGACATGCCCAGCAGGGCGCCGTCCGTATCGAGGACCGGTCCTCCTTCTTCGGTGCGGCGAAGACGGATATCAAGGGCGATCCTTTGCTCGATCCGGCCTCCCGCCCGGCTGTACCACTGTGGACCTATTGAGCTGATGAGCCCCAATCGCGCAATCGTCGCTCCGGCAGCGTCGGCGCCGAGCGCCAGGGCAAGGCTTCCGACTCGGGCGGTTGCGCGCGGGACTGTCGTGGCCGCGAGCGGCGCGTCCGTCCGTAGCACGAGCAGGTTCGTCCCGGGGTCACGGCCCGCGATGCGCGCAGTGGCTGTTTCGCCCGATGCAGTCACGACTTCGTACTCATCGCGATTGCCGACGACCTGCTCGGACGTGACAACCGCGTCCGGCTGCCAGAGCGTCGCGCTGACGTGTCGATGGGACGCATTGCGGACCGCGACTGCGAGACCGTGCGCCGCCGCGACCTGCGTCTCGATCGCATGTGAAAGGCGGCTGAGGGGATTTGCTTCGTTCATGGCGGCAAACGATGCGCGCCGCACGGCTCCATACCCATCGGGCAGTTGACCGGGGCCCGGCTGAACGGCCGGGTGGATTCGCGCACGCACGCAGCGATGATCGTTCGCATGCTCCAACCCTCGCCCCCTTTTGAATCGAAGTGGGAGCAACACGCGCTCGACCCCTACTCCGCCGTCGTTGCTCAAGCCTTCGACTTCGTCAGTCCCGCTGTCGTGAGTATCTCCGTGCGGTCGCGCCGCGGACCGTCCGGCGTCGGCTCCGGCGTGCTGTACACGCCCGACGGCTACCTGCTGACGAACAGCCACGTCGCCAATGGCGCGACCGAATTGCGCGCGGCGCTGACAGATGGGCGCGAAGTTCCCGCGACCCTGGTCGGCGACGATCCGGAGACGGACATCGCAGTGCTGCGACTCGCCGGCAGCGGCTTTCCCTATGCGACATTCGGCAGCTCGTCGGCGCTGCGCGTCGGGCAACTCGTCATCGCGATCGGCAATCCGTTCGGCTACCAGGCGACCGTCACCGCTGGCATCGTCAGCGCGCTCGGCCGCAGCCTGCGAACTCGCTCGGGGCGACTCGTCGAGAGCGTGATTCAAACCGACGCGCCGCTGAATCCGGGCAACTCCGGCGGCCCGCTCGTCGACGGCTCGGGACGTATCGTCGGCATCAACACGGCAATCGCTGGTGGTGCGCAGGGCATCTGCTTCGCAATCGGAATCGACATCGCGTCCAACGTCGCCGCAACGCTGATGCGCGAAGGACGAGTGCGTCGCAGCCGCCTGCGATTCGCGGGACAGACGATCATGCTCGACCGTCGCATCGTGCGCGGGTTGTCGCGCGAGGCTTCGAGCGCGATTCTGGTGTTGGAAGTCCTATCCGACGGCCCGGCACAGCGTGCGGGATTGGAGAAAGGAGATGTGCTGCTGGAGTTCGATGGAGCGGCGATCGAGAGTCTCGATCATCTGCATCGAGTGCTGACGGTGGAACTGGCGCAGCGGGAGGTGCCGCTGCGCGTGTTGCGGAGGGGAAAGCTCCTCGATCTGACGGTACGGCCAGTCACAGCGTGACCGGATAACTCTCGCCAAGGCGCCAAGGCCGCCAAGTCCAGAATTCTAACTACTCAGAATTTCTTCTTGGCGTTCTTGGCGCCTTGGCGAGAAATTTTCCGGTTCACGTGTGATTCACTACTCCGTTCCGTTCGCTGCCACCGGGAACGCGCGTGCCACGCGGCCGAGCCAGACGCGGATCGCGCCGGTGCGCAGATCCTTTTCCGGCGTGAAACCGAGACGCACGATGACCAGATCCTTCGACGGCACGACGAGCGTGAACTGCCCTTCGAAGCCCTCGGCGCTGAATGCGTCGCGCTGCGGACCCGTATCGATTCGCGACTTGTACGGCCGGCCGTCACCTTCCGTCGGAGTGACCCACCAGCCGGCGCCGTAGATGTCGGCGTTCTCGCTCTTGCCCGCCGTGCGGGCGAAGTCGACCCACCCTTCCGGGAGAACACGCTGGCCATCCCACATGCCGTCGCGCAGGTATAGCAAACCGAACTTCGCGAAGTCGCGCGCCGAGGCATAAATGAGCGCGCTGCCGTAGTAGAGGCCACTCGCGTCGAATTCCGGCTGCGGCTTGATGCCGATCACGTCGAACAGGCTCTCGTGCATCCACTGCAGCATCGCGGCGCGACGCGCCTGTGGCGATTCCGGATTCGGCACGATCGCACGAGTCAGCGCGTCGGCGGTGAGCACGATGCCGCACGAGTTGTAGTTCCAGTGCGTGCCGGGCTCGTGGATGAATGGCAGGCCGGCGCAGTAGTTCGCGACATCCAGCCGTCCCGGACCGAACAGTTTGCGCGAGGCGTCGCTGTCCGCGATCGTCTTCGCTTCGATCTCCAGGTAGCGCATGCCGTCCGTCATCTGCAGCCAGGTGCGCCACGGAATCTGCGCCTGCTTGTCGTTCGCTTGCCAGTGCGGATTGCCCATCGGCGCATCGACGTTCACTTTGCCCTGCTTGGACGCGACGCCGACCAGCGCCTGCGTGATCGACTTCGCCATCGACCACGAAACCAGCTTCATATCGGACTTGTAGCCGGCGCCGTATTGCTCGTGCACGAGCTTGCCGCCGACGATGATCACGACTTCGCGCGTCTCGCCGAGACCGGGCGCCTGCTGGCCGAACGCGTCGGACATCGCTGCGTCGAGCGCGGCGCGATCGACACCTTCGGGCAGCGGGCCAGTCGGCCAATCGCTCGTCGGCCACGGAACGTCGGCGGGCTGCGGCGGCAACGGCGCGAGCTCCGCGCGCGCCGACGCGACACAGCAAGAAGCAGCAACGACAGTCCAGATCGAGCTACGCCAGAGTGCGCTCATGGTCAGTCTCCTCAATTCGCTGGATGGCAGCCGAAGCCGGGCTCGAACTTCGACTGCGCCGAGACGAGGCCCGCGAGCGCAGACACCTTCACGCCGCTGTCGCTGGTTTCGACGGTGAGCGGTTTGAGCGCCTCCGGATCGTAATCCGTCCGGCACGAATCCATCGGCCGGCCGGCGACGAACAAGCACGAGCACGTCTGCTTCGCGACGTACACCGTACCGATCTTGGCGGTCGCCCAGGTATCGCGACCCGCGAACAGCGCGACGGCGACGATCGCCACCACGACGACGATTCCGATCAACAGCCCCTTGCCGCGCATGTCTCAGCCCCTCCCATGCGTTGTACGTTTTGCCAATGATAGCGCCATGCGCGACGGAACTTTCAGCATCGGTCTGATTCCAGCGCCTCGGAGCGCGGCCGATACTGTCTGCGTAGGCTCGAAACAGGTCATGGAGGGTTGCGCGATGTACCGCTATCCGACTGAGCAGTTGATGACGGTTGAAGAAGCCGAGCGGCTCTCCGAACTGCACAACGGGCGCGCGCGGCGCAAGCAGCAGCCCCGTCAACCGAGCCTCTGGGTGTGGCAGTCCGTAACCGGTGCACTGGAGCAGACAGTGACCGAGCAGCAAGTCGACGAAATGATGCGGACGCCGAGTTCCGATCCCAGACGGCCCAAGAGCTGATCGATACCAAAAGCGGGTGCCCCCGCCTGCTTCCGAGGTAACCCTTCACGCAGGCCTTGCCGCCAGTACACCGGGGTACTGGCGGTTTTCTTTTTGTCCCTATTCCTTGAACCGTTCCTGACCGGCGAAACCGATGCGCTGCATGCCGCTGCGCTGGGCGATCGCCAGCACCTTGGCGACGGCGTCGTAGTTCGCGCGCCGGTCGGGTAGCACGTGCAGCTCCGGCTGGTTGGCCTTGCGGGCTTCGACCGCGAAATAGCGCTCGAGCTGCGCCAGATCTTGAACGACCGCGCCGTTCCAGAGGATCGTGCCGTCGAAGTCGATCGCCAGATTGATCGTGTCGCGCGGGATCGGTGGCGCGGGGCCGCCGGCGATGTGCAGATTCGTGCTGTTGGTCATCACCGGCAACGTGATGATGAACAGAATCAGCAAGACCAGCATGACGTCGACCAGCGGCGTGGTGTTCATGTCGGCGATGGGACCGGAACTGTCGTTCGCACTGATGCTCATGGCCATGAAGCTTCTCCCTTCTTGCGAGGACTCCGTCAGGGTCTGACTGGCCGGAGCAGAGTCAGTTCCTGGGGTGCTTGCGCCTCCGCCACTCCCAGGGCTCGATGCGGTCTTGCAGCGGCAGAGCCCATAGACCGCGTTTCGCGTTGCGAGCTTCTTGTTCGACGTCATAGAGCGTCTTGCCCCGCGCGAACTCAGCGTAGAACCATGCGCCACCTCGCCTGACGATCTCCGCATTGACGTAGACGGTGCCGTTCCAGACGTGCGCGACGGTACGCCCATACCGGTCGGTGTCGATGGGCATCAGCACCAGCTGCTGTCCCCTCGCGAGCGCCAGGAGATCCCGCTTCGCCTGCGGGCCGTACGGTTGGTCGAGCTCCGGCGCATCGACGTCGGCGAGCCGGAAATCCATCTCTACGCCCTGCACTTTCGCGACCAGCGAATCGCCATCCTTGACTCGCACCAGCGGACCGTAAAAGACGCCCTCGTCACCCGCACGCGGCGGCTGGTTGGCGGCGGCGACCGAGAGGCACAGCAGCGCAACCACCGCGACTGTCCGCGACATTCTTGTATGCATGTCCGCCATCCTACTGGACCGCCGCACGAACCTAAGCTAGCGTCCGCACTCTTTCCGTTCGAGAGAGTCGTCCGTCATGCGCAAGCTCCTTGCTCTCACGCTGTTGTCCGCGTTGTCCGCCTCGGCCCTGGCCACGCCGCCGGATGCGCCGAACCGCCTGTTCCAGGGGCGCGATCTGTTCGCGTTGCAAATAGCGAGCGATCCGCAGATCCGGCCCGACGGCCGCGAGATCGCTTACACGCGCGTCTCGTTCGACATCATGACGGACCGCGGTCGGCAATCGATCTGGCTGATCGACGCGGACACCGGCGAACAGCGGCCGCTGGTCACCACCGCCGGCTCGCATTCGCAGCCGCGCTGGTCGCCGACCGCAGATCGCATCGCGTACGTTTCGACGGCCGAAGGCGGCCGGCCGCAATTGTTCGTGCGCTGGCTGCAGAGCAACCAGACGGCGAAGATCGCCGATCTCACCGCGGCGCCCGGCAACCTCAACTGGTCGCCCGACGGCAAGTGGATCGCATTCACGATGTTCGCGCCCGACGAGAAGGCACGGCTCGGCGAAGCGCCGCCGAAGCCCGAAGGCGCCGAGTGGGCGCCGCCGCTCGAGCTGATCACCGACATGATCTACCGCACCGACGAAGGCGGTTATCTCAAGCCGGGCTACACACATATATATGTCGTTTCTGCCGACGGCGGTGCGCCGCGGCAGCTGACGTTCGGCGCGTACAACGAGGACGGCCCGATCTCGTGGACGCCGGACGGCCAGAACCTGCTCGTCACCGGCAATCGCCGCGAGAACTGGCAGCGTGAGCCGGTCAACACGGAGGTCTATCGCGTGGCGCTCGCTGACGGCGCGATACAGGAGCTGACGAAGCGCAATGGGCCGGATCGCGGCGCGGTCGTGTCGCCGGACGGCAAGTCGATCGCCTATCTCAGCTTCGAGGATCAGTTCCTCGGTTACCAGAATGCAGAGCTCAACGTGATGGCGTTCGACGGCAGCAATTCGCGCTCGCTGACGACGGCGCTCGATCGCACGGTCGACGACGCGACCTGGGCGCGCGATGGCCGCAGCCTGTACGTGCAGTACGACGACAAGGCGATCACCAAGATCGCGCGTGTGTCGCCGAACGGCCGCGTCGAAACTGTCGTGGAAGGAGTCAGCGGCGGCTCGCTCGATCGGCCGTATACCGGCGGCCAGTTCACCGTGGCGAACAACGGCGCGATCGCTTTCACCAGTGGCTCGACGCAACGGCCGACCGACATCTCCATCGCGCGCGGCGGCAAGGTGCGGCAGCTCACGCATCTCAACGATGGGTTGTTGAATGGCAAGACGCTCGGAGACGTGAAGCCGCTGAAGGTCAAATCGTCATTCGATCAGCGCGACATCTCCGCGTGGCTGGTCACGCCGCCGAATTTCGATCGCAGCAAGAAATACCCGCTGATTCTCGAAATCCACGGCGGGCCGTTCGCGGCGTACGGGCCGCGGTTCTCGACCGACTATCAGCTGTACGCCGCGGCAGGCTATGCCGTGCTGTACACGAATCCGCGCGGCTCGACCTCGTACGGACAGGAATTCGCGAACCTGATTCATCACAAGTATCCGGGACAGGACTACGACGATTTGATGAGCTCCGTCGACGCCGCAATCGCCGAGGGCTACGTCGATGCCGACAACCTGTTCGTCACGGGCGGGTCTGGCGGCGGCATTCTCACGGCATGGATCGTCGGCAAGACGACGCGATTCAAGGCAGCGGTCTCGCAGAAGCCGGTGATCAACTGGGCGAGCACTGTGCTGACGACCGACATCGCGCCGTTCATGCCGAAGTACTGGTTCGGCAAGCTGCCGTGGGAAGACCCGAACGCGTATTGGCAGCGTTCTCCGCTGTCACTGGTCGGCAACGTAAAGACGCCGACGCTCGTACTGGTCGGCGACCAGGATTTCCGCACGCCGCTCAGCGACTCCGAGCAGTACTACCAGGCGCTACAGCTGGCAGGTGTGCCGACCGGATTGGTGAAGGTGCCCGGAGCCTCGCACGGCGGCCTCACTGCGCGTCCATCGCAGTCCGCAGCGAAGGCCAGCGCCATCTTGGCGTGGTTCGAGCGCTATCGCAGCAAGGAGACCGCGAAACCGACGCCGACGGGCTGAACCCTATCCCTCGACCAACCCGTCGTTCTTCGGCGGGTCGGCGAGCGGGGCGCCGAGCGGCGCTTGCTGTGCGAGCGTCAGCTCGGTGTCCGGGCCCGATTGTTCGAGCAGGAAGCCGATCACGGCGTACAGCTCTTCGACTTGCATGCCGTCGATGGGAAAGCCCAAGAAGCGCAGCGTGCGGCCGCGCTCTGCGTAGCGTTCTTTGAAGTCCCGATTCATGGCGGTTCAACGCTCCCTGCGCCGCGCAGTTCCAGCCTTGCGTGCGGTGCGAAAGGTGATCGAGTAACGCAGCTCCTTGGTCGGCGGGATGCAGTGCTGCCAGCCCCAGCGCGCCTCGTCTCGCAGGACATACGCCGAGCGAGGTTCCAGCTCGAGCGCGAAAACCTCTTTGCGTCGCTCCTGCTTCCATGGATACGGACGGAAGCGGATGCGCGCGGTGCCGGCGAGCGAGATGCCGACGATCAACTCGAAATCCGGCACGTCGCGGTGCCAACCGAGCGGCGTGCCCGGCGCGTATTCCGCGATCAGCGCTTGCACGAAATCCTCCGGCGCGACGCCGGCCCACTGCGCGGCACGCGCGCGCAGCGGCGCGAGAAATTCCGGAATCGGCGGCGCGGCGTTCGCCTTCTGATGCGTGAAGTCGTACGAGAACCCGTAGTTCACGGTGCGACGCCTTGCTGTGTACTGGCGGTACTTCGCTTCACTCAGCGGCAACGATCGGATGTGTTCCAGCAGCGCGCGCTCTTCATCGCGATCCATGAAGTCGGTGCGATACGCCATGCCCTGCGGCACGAGCGGCGGAAACAAGCTGGCTTGCGCACGTGACATATTGCAGCAGTGTACGGCGATTATGTGCGGCCGGTCACACTCCGCCGCGAGTCGCTCGCCGATGCTGCGCGCCCCTTGTCGGGAAAACAGAGGAAGTGACAATGAAGAACAGCGTCATCGCACTCGGTTTGCTGATCGCCATGGCCGCGCAGGCTGCGCCGCCCACGGTCGAAGAAGTCGGCGATCCGGATTCCTTCGGCCGCGACGTGATCTACCTCGGCAATGCGCAGACCTCGAACATCGCCTTGCAGACGGATTGCACGCCCGATCCGATGTTCCCGCCGCTGCCGAATGACCGCTGCGTCGTGCTGAACGCGCAGCCCGCAGCGACGAGCTTCAACGAGGATGGGCTCGCGACTCTGCAATTGCCCGCCGACTCCACGAAGTCGCTCGTCTGCTTCGCGCTCACGCCCAACGTCAACTACCAATTCAACAACCTGACGGGCGTGCCGCAGTCGAACGCTCGCTACACGGCGCGCGCCGTGATCACGATCGAGAACGAGGTGCTGGACGATCCGACGCTGATCGATCCGAACACCGGCCTGCCGTACGGCGGCAAGATGACGCTGCCGCTGAGCACGTACTCGGAGTCGCGCAGCATCGGTGCCGGCGAGCGCGCGCAGACCTCGATGTTCCTGTCGCGCCATTGCATCGGCGGACTGGTGAGCAAGCGTTCGCTGGTCGGCTCCGGCCTGAGCGAGATGCAGGCGAAGCAGTTCTTCAAGAAGCCGATGAAGTTCACTTTCGGCGCCTCAGGCACCGTGCAGGTGGTCGACTTCGCCAACTACTTCTACGGGATTCGCCTGTACGGCGACAGCAAGGACAAGTAGAGCATCAAAAGAAAGGCCGGGCGGCTCGCGCCGTCCGGCCTTCTTCATCAACTGTCGAACCTGCGTCGTTAGCGCACGCGGCCACGGCGGAACAGGTTGACGATCGCCAGCAGGACGATCGCTCCCACCAGCGAGACAAGGAATGTCGCTATCGATATCCCCTGATTGATCGTGCCGATGCCCAATAGCGGCGACACGATGAAGCCCGCGAGCAACGCGCCGACGATGCCAACTACGACGTTGAGCAGGATGCCCTGCTGCGCATCAGTGCGCATGACGATGCTGGCCAGCCAGCCCACAACGCCACCCACGATCAACCAGACCAGAATACCCATATGCCCTCCTCGGGGTCGCCACGAAAACTCACGACCACAGAATGAGAGGCAGAGGATCTTGGTTCCGCAGCCGACCGCGGAATACGTAGGAAGTCCGCGGTCAATCGATGAAGCGGGACACCAGTTTGGCGATGACGGCGCGACTGGGCCGCTCGGGCAGATACTTCACTCGCACCCAGGTGCCGACCGGGGGCAGCGAAGCCGTCGATTCGCCCATGCGGCGGTCGACGTGACACGTCTGCACCGACGCCGGCGCGTCGACCGGCTGGAACTCGAAGTAGACGCGAGTAAAGGCGCCAAACACAGGCGGTCGCCAGATGCGCAGGATGCGGCCCTGCGCGATGGCGCCGCGCTTCAGGATTTCCTGTTGCAGCTGCGAGCCGAGTGTGACCGAGCGCGAGGAGGCGATCATGGCGACGAGCGCGCCGACGAGGAACGAGATGGCCGAGATGTATTCTGCAGGCATGGGGCGATCTGGAGGTCTTGCGAAGCAGTCGTCAGGATGCGCAGGCCGCGTCCGCGGGGCTGCGAATTCGCTCGCAATTCTTACACGCTATTTTGCGTCGAGCCAGACCCCGAGGCCCTGAGCGTTCAGCTCAATGTCGGTTGCGAGGATGTCCCGTAGAAAGTTTTCCGACTGCGTCGAGCCCGAGCGACGCAGCTCGGCGATGTAGATGTCGCCAAAAGCGCGCTTGAGCTGGTCGTGCCGGCCCGGCGCGCTGGCGAGCGAGCGCGCAGCATTGGCCATTGCGTCGACTTGCGCGAGGTACTGCACGGCCAACTTCTCGGCGTCGCGCACGGCACCGTAGTGCGTGAGGTACATGAGCTCCGGACGCTGCGCGAGCAGCCGTGCGACCGATTCGTGCAGCGCTTCCTGATCGAACTGCACAGGCGCGCACGCCGGCACGATGTAAGGATGCAGCTCGGGATAGACGATGCCGAACGTGTCGCCGGTGAACCAGCCGCGACTCGCCTCGTCCCAGATGCAGTGATGGTGACGCGCATGACCCGGCGTATCCGCGAAACGCAGTGGGCGCCCGGCCAGCTCGATCACCATTCCATCGCTGGTCGTGATGACCCGCTCTGCAGGAATCGGCACGAGTTCGCCGTAGTCACGCGCGGCGACTTCCGGGCCGTACACAGCACGCACGCCCTCCATGAGCACTGACGGATCGATCATGTGTCGCGCGCCACGTGGGTGAACCACGAGCTTGGCGCGCGGCAGCTCCTGCATCAGCAACCCGGCACCGCCGGCGTGATCGAGATGCACGTGCGTTGGAATCACGTAGTCGACCGCGTCACGGTCCAGACCCAGCGCTTCGAGCGTGGCCAGCAAGCGCGGCACAGCGCTGTTCGGACCGGTTTCGACGAATGCCGCGCGGCCGTTCTCGACGATCAGGAAGCTCGCGTCGAAGCCTGGGCGAACGAAACCGGTATCGACCACCGTGACACCGTGGTCCAGGCGCTGGAAAAGACTGGTCACGTCAACTGAATCCTTCGAGCACCAGCTTGCCGATGGTGCGGCCGCGCTCGAGCATCTGGTGGGCGCGGCGCAGATTCGCCGCGTTGATCGGGCCGAGACTCTCGGCGAGGGTCGTGCGCAGCGTGCCGTTGTCGATGAGCGCCGCGGCTGCTTCGAGGATCTCGTGCTGCCGCTGCATGTCCGGAGTCTGGAACAGCGAGCGCGTGAACATGAACTCCCAGTGGATCGACACGTTCTTTTGCATCAGCGACGTCAGCTGCACCGGCTCGGTCATGCTGACGATCAGGCAGAGCTTGCCTTGCGGCCGAACCACGGAGGCGAAGCGCGGGAAATAGGGCGTCGCATCGGTCAGGCAGAAGATGTAGTCGGCTTCGGGAACACCGCCCGCCCGCATCTGCGCCGCCAGGTCGCCCGTGTGATCGACGACGGTGTCGGCGCCGAGCTCTCGCACCCACTGGGTCGATTCGGGCCGCGACGCCGTGGCAATCACCTGCAGGCCGGCAAGCTGCTTCGCGAGCTGAATCGCGATCGAGCCCACGCCGCCCGCGCCACCGATCAGCAGGACGCTCTTGCCGCGATCGGCGCCGGAGCTGGAGATGCCGAGTCGATCGAACAATCCCTCCCACGCCGTGAGCGTGGTGAGCGGCAACGCAGCTGCGGCTGCGAAACCCAGCTTGCGCGGCTTGTGCCCGACGATGCGCTCGTCGACGACGTGGTACTCGCTGTTCGCACCAGGCTTGTTGATGGCGCCCGCGTAGTAAACCTCGTCACCTGGCTTGAACAACTGCACGGCGGGGCCGATGTCGCGAACGATACCCGCAGCGTCCCAGCCGAGAATGCGTGGCAACTGTGCGTTCGGGTCGGGCCGCGCGCGAATCTTGTAGTCGACGGGATTGACGGAGATTGCTTTGACTTCGACCAGCAACTCGCGTCCCGTCGGCGCCGGCTTGGGTACGTCGAGATCGACGAGCGACTCCGCGTCGTCGACGGGAAGGTTGCGGTAAAGTCCAACGGCTTTCATTGGAATAGGACTCTCGCCAAGACGCAAAGATCGCCAAGATCCGGAATCTGAAATTTTCAGAATTCTTCTTGGCGTTCTTGGCGTCTTGGCGAGAGCATCTCTTACATGTTCCTTCGGTACTGCCCGCCGACCTGATACAGCGCCCGCGAGATCTCCCCGAGCGAGCAGCACTTCACTGCTTCCATCAACTGCTCGAACACGTTGCCACCCGACGCGGCGACGGCCTGCAAGCGTTTGAGCGCCTCGGCCGAGCGGTCCGCATTGCGCGCCTGGAACGCACGCACGGCCGCTACCTGGTCCTGCTTTTCTTCCTCTGTCGAGCGGATCAGCTGAGCACCCTTGTGTTCCTGCGACGCGTCGCTGTCCGACAGGAAGGTGTTGACGCCGATGATCGGCAGCGAGCCGTCGTGCTTCTTCGTTTCGTAGTACAGCGACTCTTCCTGGATCTTGCTGCGCTGGTACATCGTCTCCATCGCGCCGAGCACGCCGCCGCGCTCGGAGATCGCCTCGAACTCCTTGTAGATCGCTTCCTCCACCAGGTCGGTCAGCGCATCGATCAGGTACGAGCCCGCCCACGGGTTCTGATTCTTGTTCAAGCCGAGCTCGCGATTGATGATCATCTGGATCGCCACCGCGCGCCGCACACTCTCTTCCGTCGGCGTCGTGAGCGCCTCGTCGTAGGCGTTGGTGTGCAGCGAATTGCAGTTGTCGAACAACGCGTACATCGCCTGCAACGTCGTGCGGATGTCGTTGAACGAAATCTCGCGCGCGTGCAGCGAGCGGCCCGACGTCTGGATGTGATACTTCAGCATCTGCGAGCGCGGTGAGGCTCGGTAGATTTCGCGCAGCGCGCGCGCCCAGATACGCCGTGCAACGCGGCCAATCACCGCATACTCGGGATCCATGCCGTTCGAGAAGAAGAACGACAGGTTCGGTGCGAAGTCGTCGATCTTCATGCCGCGCGCCAGGTAGTACTCGACGATCGTAAAGCCGTTCGCCAGCGTGAACGCGAGCTGCGAGAGCGGGTTCGCGCCGGCCTCGGCGATGTGATAGCCGGAGATCGACACGGAATAGAAATTGCGCACGCCGTGATCGATGAAGTACTGCTGCACGTCACCCATCATGCGCATCGCGAACTCGGTCGAGAAAATGCAGGTGTTCTGCGCCTGGTCCTCTTTGAGGATGTCCGCCTGCACCGTGCCGCGCACTTGCGACAGCGTTTCCGCCTTGATGCGCTCGTACACGTCGCGCTCGACGAGCTGATCGCCGGTCACGCCGAGCAGCGCCAGTCCCGTGCCATCGTGGCCCTCGGGCAGCTGACCCTTGTAGCTCGGGAAGGCAGCGCCGCGCTCGACAGTCTTCGCCTGCAGCTCCGCGATCTTGCGCTCGGCACTTGCCCAGCGACCGTCGCTCTTCAGATAGCGTTCGACGCGCTGATCGATGGCGCTGTTCATGAACATCGCCAGAATCATCGGCGCCGGGCCGTTGATCGTCATCGACACCGAGGTCGTCGGCGCGCACAGGTCGAAGCCGGAATACAGCTTCTTCATGTCGTCGAGCGTCGCGATCGATACGCCCGAATTGCCAGTCCTTCCATAGATGTCCGGCCGCGGATCGGGATCCTCGCCGTACAGCGTCGTGGAATCGAACGCCGTCGACAGACGTGCCGCTGCGTGATCGCCCGCGACGTAGTGGAAGCGGCGATTGGTGCGCTCCGGCGGTCCTTCGCCCGCGAACATGCGCGTCGGATCTTCCTGCTCGCGCCGATACGGATACACGGCCGCGGTGTACGGATACGCGCCCGGCAGGTTCTCGTTGAGCACGAACGCGAGAATCTCGCCCCAGTCGACCGCACGCGGCACGGCGATCTTCGGAATCTGGCTGCCCGACAGCGAGATCGTATAGTTGTCGCCGGTAACGTCGCGCTCGCGGACCTTGTACGAGAACTTCTCCTGCGTGACTGCCTTGAGGCGCTTCGGCCAAGCCTTCAGCTCGCCGATCGCGTCGGCACCCATTTCATCGAGCGCGGCGTGATAGGCGGCGCGCAGCTCACGACGAGTCGCGTCAGCGGCCGACTCTGTAAGCGCCGCTTCCGGATAACGATCCAGTGGTGACGGCAGCGCGCTGTCCCTCAGTGCTTTCAGCGATTCGTAGTGCGCATACGCGCGGCGCGCCGCTGCGATCTGCTCCTCGATATGTGCGCGTGATCTGCGACCGGACTCGGCGATCTCGGCGAGGTAGCGCGAGCGCGGGCCGGGGATCAGCGGATCGCGTGACGTCATCACAGTGACGCCGGGGTCGCTCACAGTCCACTTCGCAGTGCCGATGGCCTTCTTGTCGAGCTCGGCGCAGATGCTCGCGAACAGGCGATTCACGCCGGGATCGTTGAAGCGGCTGGCGATCGTCGGAAACACCGGAACGTCGTTCTCCGGGATCTGCATGCGGTCCGGGTGATTGCGCCGCCACTGCTTGCGCACGTGCCGCAAGCTGTCCTCGGCACCCCGCTTCTCGAATTTGTTGAGCACGACCATGTCGGCGAAGTCGATCATGTCGATCTTCTCGAGCTGGCTCGCCGCGCCGTAGTCGCTGGTCATGACGTACAGCGAGAGGTCCACCACATCGACGATCTCGGTGTCCGATTGGCCGATGCCGGCCGTCTCGACGAAGATCAGGTCGAACCCCGCGAGCTGATACAGCTCGATCGCGTCCTTGAGCACTGCGGAAGTCGCGAGGTGCTGGCGGCGAGTCGCGAGCGAGCGCATGAAGATCTGCTCGTTGGCGAGCGAGTTCATGCGGATGCGGTCGCCGAGCAGCGCGCCGCCCGAACGGCGGCGGGTAGGATCGATCGCGACGACGGCAATCTGCCGATCGGGAAAATGGCGCACGAAACGCGACAGCAACTCGTCGCTCAGGCTCGACTTGCCAGCGCCGCCCGTGCCAGTGATGCCGACCACCGGTGCCTGATGCTTGACGCGCGACAGCGCGCGGCGAATCTGATTGGACTCCGCGGCCGCTTCGCCCTCGCCGTCCGCGCCTTCGAGCACGGTGATCGAGGTCGCGATCCGTCGATGATCGCGCACGTGCAGCGGTCCGAATTCGTAATGCGGCTTGCGTGCGGCGCGCACGCGCGTCAGCACGTCCTGGATCATCGGCAGCAGACCCATGCGCCGGCCGTCCTCGGGCGTATAGATCTTCTCGACGCCGTATTGCTCCAGCATCTCGATCTCGTCCGGCGAGATCGTGCCGCCGCCGCCGACCACCACGCGGATGTGCTCGCAGCCCTGCTCCTTGAGCATGTCGACCATGTACTTGAAGTACTCGTTGTGACCGCCCTGGTAGGAGCTGACTGCGATACCGTCGGCATCCTCCTGAATGGCGGCGCGCACGATGTCGGAGACGCTGCGGTTGTGGCCGAGGTGGACGACCTCGGCGCCGCTCGATTGCAGCAGCCGGCGGATCATGTTGATGGCCGCATCGTGGCCATCGAACAGCGACGCTGCCGACACGAAACGCAGTACGCCGCGGCCCGCGGGGGCCGGCTGGGGTCGCAAGGAAGAAGCCTGCTCAGCCATGGGTCTGGTCATCCACTGTCACTAGCGGGGCGGTAGACTCGTCTGACATTTCGGCCAGATTGGCCGAAAGACGCATCTTCCTTGCTTTGGTGGCGACACGCCAGTTTCCAATGGAGACATCGTAATGCGACGCACATTTACGGCATTTCTGATCTTCGCCGGCCTGGCAGCCGGCGCTTTGGCAGCAGATCGCGCCGGCACTGTCCCCTTGCGCAGCCAGCCCCTGCCCGACCTCAACAAGGTCGCCGACATGATCACGGTGGAATACGGTCCGGGCCAATCGACTCCGGCCCACCGGCACAACGCGCACGTCTTTGTATACGTTCTGGAGGGCGCGCTGGTGATGGGGGTCAAGGGCAAGGAGCCGGTCACCGTGTCGGCGGGGCAGACGTTCTACGAATCGCCCACCGACGTGCACGAGGTTTCGCGCAACGCCAGCGATTCGAAGCCCGCGAAATTCCTGGTGCTGCTGCTCCACGACCCCGGAGCTTCGACGATGGTGCCGGCGGAGAAGTAAGATGCGGGGCGTAATGGCTCCACGCGCACACCGGTCCGCCACTCACAAGTTCCACCAGCGTCGGGATACGATCGTCCGCGCCGCGGTCGAAGTGCTGAACAACAAGGGCGTGCGCGGCATGACGCTCGCCGACGTCGCGGCGAAGATCGATCTCGTGCCGACGGCGGTGATGTACTACTTCCACAAGAAGGAAGACCTCGCCGCCGCCTGCTTTCACAAGGCGATCGAGCAGTACGAGAGCATGATCGCGCAGGCACAGCGCGGCCAGTCGGCGCGCGAGGCGCTGGAGCTGTTCATCCGCGGCTACTTCGAGTTCCGCCGGCAGATCGCCGGCGGCGAAGCCGATCAGATCGCCGTGTACAACGACGTGCGCGCTGTGCAGGACCCGGGCGTCGGCGTGGCTTACACGCAGATGTTCCGCAACGCGCGCAGCCTGCTGCTCAAGTCGCCGGACATTGCCCGCCTGCCGCGCATGGATTGCAACGCGCGCACGCATCTGCTGCTCGCGCAATTGTTCTGGTCAGTCGTGTGGGTGCCGCGCTATTACGTCGAGGACTATCCGCGCCTCGCGGATCACATGCTGGACATTTTCGAGAACGGCCTCGTGCGCGCGAACGGCGACTGGCAACCGCGAGGGCTGCACGAAGTGGAGCCGCCGCTCGCCGACGGGTCGAGCGAAGCGCGCGAAACGTTCTTGCAGGCAGCGACCAGTTTGATGAACGACGAAGGCTACCGCGGCGCCTCCGTGCAGAAGATTTCCGAGCGGCTCAACGTCACGAAGGGTGCGTTCTACCATCACCTCGACACCAAGGACGATCTCATCCTGGCGTGTTTCGAGCGCACGCTCGCGATCGTGCGACGCGCCCAGGATGAAGGCGCGCGCGTGGCCGCGAACAGCGCGGACAATCTGATCGCCGTAGCAGCCGCGCTGGTCGAGTACCAGCTTTCGGGCAAGGCGCCGCTGTTGCGGACGTCGGCACTGACTTCAGTGCCGCAGGAAATCCGCGCCGGCCTGATGAAGGAATTCGACCGCGCCTCCGGCCGCTTCTCGCTGGTGTTCAGCGACGGTATCGCCGACTCTTCGTTGCGTCCGGTCGACGCTGCAATTGCCTCGCAGATGATTACTGCGCTGATCAATGCAGCGGCGGAAGTTCACAACTGGGCGCCGGGAATCTCGCAGCAGAACGTCGCGCGGGCGTACGCGCGGCCGTTGTTTCAGGGGTTGTTGAGTAACTAGGGGATCTGCTTCAGTGGCCACTCCCGCACCGCATCTCCCACTTGCCGCATAGCATCACCAAGCGTCGATCGCGGCACGACGCTTACCCGGCCCGCGCGGCGACGGTTGCAGCGAACGCAGCAAGTTCGCCAGCCACGGTCGCGTATCCGCCGGATCGATCGTGTCGTCGACGCCGAAGATCGTCGCGATGCTCAGCGCTTTGCCGCGCTCGTACATCTGCGCGACCATCTCCTCGTATTTGCGGCGCCGCTCGGCCGGATCCTCGATCTTCGCGAGGTCGTTGCGATAGGCGAGCTTCACCGCCCCTTCCAGCCCCATGCCGCCGAATTCTCCGGTCGGCCATGCGACCGTCGCCACCGAGCGCTTGAACGAGCCGCCGCTCATCGCGATCGCACCGAGGCCGTAGGCCTTGCGCAGGATGACGGTGAAGAACGGCACGCTCAGGTTCGCACCGATCACGAACATGCGGCTGGAGTGCCGCACGAGCGCAGTCTTTTCGATCTCCGGCCCGACCATGATCCCCGGCGTGTCGCACAGGAACAGCAGCGGGATGTCGTACGCGTCGCAGAGCTGCATGAACCGCGACGCCTTGTCGGCGCCGTCGGAATCGATCGCGCCGCCGAGGAAGCGCGGATCGTTGGCGATCACGCCGACCGTGCGACCTTCGACTCGGATCAGCGAAGTGACCATGCCGCGCGCAAACTCGCGTCGCAGCTCCAATACCCAACCTGTGTCGGATAGCGTCTCGATGATTGCGCGCACGTCGTACACGCGCAGGCGGTTCTCGGGAATGATCTGCCGCATGCGGCGCTGATCGGCCGCTTCATGGCGCGCGAGCGTACCCTGGAAATACGAGAGATATTTCTTCGCGACACGGACCGCTTCGGCTTCATCCGCCACGCCGATATCGACGACGCCGTTCGCCAGCTGCACCGGCAGCGGACCGATTTCTTCCGGCGCGAACACGCCCAACCCGCCGCCTTCGACCATCGCGGGGCCGCCCATGCCGATGTTCGCGTTCGCCGTCGCGATGACGACGTCGCAACAGCCGAGCAACGACGCATTCCCGGCGAAGCAGCGTCCGGATGTGATGCCGACCGTGGGTACGAGCCCGCTCAACTCGGCGAAGCGGCCGAACGTCGGCACGCCGCCGGAGTCGCCGCTGGTTTCCGTATCGCCTGGCCGTCCCCCACCGCCCTCGGCGAACAGCACGACGGGCATCCGCGCGGATTGCGCGACGCCGATCATGCGATCGGTCTTCGCGTGGTTGCGCGTGCCTTGCGTACCGGCCAAGACCGTGTAGTCGTACGCCAGCACGACGGCCGACGATTGCGGCTCGGGAAAGAGCTCGCCATTGATGCGGCCGACACCCGTCACCATACCGTCGCCCGGAGTCTTCTCGATCAACTCTTCCAGGCTGCGCCGTGCGCGCTGTGCAGCGAGCGCGAGCGCTCCGTATTCGACGAACGTGCCGGGATCGCACAGATCTTCGACGTTCTCTCGCGCAGTGCGCTGCTGCGTGGCACGTCTACGCGCAACGGCCTCCGGCCGCTCGGCATCGAGCGTGCGCCCCTTGCGCGCCTTCACTTCGGCGAGGTCGCGGCGGACATGATCGAGATCGATGTTCTGTGCAACCTCCGCGTCGTCGTGCTCGACATCCGCGACACGCACGGCGAGGAGCGGCGCGCCTTCCAGCACTGCGTCGCCTTCGGTCACCATGATGTCGAGAACGTGCCCGCCTTCCGCGGCTGCGATGACGTGCTCCATCTTCATGGATTCCATCACCATGACTTGTCGCCCGCGACGTACGAGGTCGCCCGAGCGCACGTCGACGCTCACGATCGTGCCTTGCATCGGCGCTCTGAGCACCGCGCCGTCTGTTCGAGTACCCGTTGTGACGTCGGCCCTGTTGGTCGCACTGCGCGCTTGCTTGCCGTGATGCAGGACTGCAAGCGGATCGCTCGTATCGATGCGCGCTCCGGCCAACGCCGTCTTCGCCGCCGGACTCGTTGCAGGCTGCGCAAACAAGCGTGGATGGCCGCTGTCGCTGGCAGCAAGCTCGTTCGCATGTCGCTCGATGAACGTCGTATCGACATCGTTCGATTCCACGGACGGGTTACACAGCAGGTTCTGCAAGAAGCCGATGTTCGTCGCCACGCCTTCGATGCGGAACTCGCACAGCGCCCGATACGCACGCTGCACGACGTCGGTGAAGTTGTCCGACGATGAGTGCGCGATGACTTTGGCAAGCAGCGAGTCGAAGCTCGGCGAAGTGCGATAACCGGTGTAGCCAAAGCTGTCGACGCGAACGCCCGGCCCCGCAGGCGGCTCGAACGCGCTCAGCGTGCCGCTAGTCGGCCGCGTCGTGCCATCGCGCTGCATGGATTCCATGTTGACCCGCAGCTGCATCGCGTAGCCGCGCGGGCGCAGGAGTGCATTTTCCTGCAGGCCGATCTCTGCGAGCGTCGCGCCCGCGGCAATGCGCAGCTGTGCCTTGACGAGATCGATGCCCAGGACTTCTTCCGTAACCGTGTGCTCGACCTGCAGCCGCGCGTTCGCTTCTATGAATGCGAAGCGCTCGCCGGCGCGTGCATCGACGAGGAACTCGAACGTGCCGGCGTTCTCGTAGCCGATCTCCTGCGCCATCTTGAGAGCGGCCGCTATCAGCTGGTGCCGCGTCGCGTCCGGCAGCGTCGGGCTGGGCGCGATCTCGACGACCTTCTGGTGACGTCGCTGCAGGCTGCATTCTCGATCCCACAGGTGGGTCACCGTGCGACCGTCGCCGATGACCTGGATCTCGATGTGCCGCGTGTGCGGGAAGAATTCTTCGACGTACACGTCGCCACGACCGAACGCAGCTGTCGCTTCGGACTGGCACCGCGCATAAGCGTCTGCCAGGTCGGCCTCGTCGGCCACGAACCGCATGCCCCGCCCACCGCCGCCGGCGCTCGCCTTGATGAGCATCTGGCCGCGCGAGCCGAGCGAGGTAAGAAAGAAGCGCGCGTCCTCGAGTGTCGTCGCGCTGAATGTACCGCGCAGCACCGGCACATCGAGTCGTTGCGCGAGCGAGCGCGCCTTGCCTTTGTCACCGAACAGTTCGAGATGTTCGACGCTCGGCCCGACGAACTTGAGACCCGCCTCCGCGCAGTCGCGCGCGAACGTCGCGCTCTCGCTGAGGAAGCCGTAGCCCGGATGGATCGCATCGCAACCGGTCTGGAGCGCCGCGGCGATGATCGCTGCACCGTCCAGATAGGCACGCGGTCCGGTGCCTGGCAGCTCGACAGCATGTTCTGCCTTGCGAATGTGCAGCGACTCCGCATCGTCCTGCGAATAGACCGCGACGGTCCGCGCACCGAGCTCGGCGGCGGCACGCGCGATGCGCACGGCGATTTCGCCGCGATTGGCGATCAACAGATTCATCCCTTCACCTCTTCCGCGCGCAGCGTGCGCGCGGCGATGAAATAGTGTGCCGCAGACCAGAGGTTGACCGCGACAATGATCCGCAACGACCAGCGCAACCCTTCGCCGCGTGCCTGGGCCTCGCTCAGGCCGCGCTCCATGAACAGCTCGCGCAGATGATCGCTGGCGAAGCCGGCGAACAGCGGACCGAGCCCGAGGCCGATGAGATTGATGATGAACAGCAGCAGCGCGCTGGCGAGCGCACGCTCGCGAACTCCTACCAGTTCGTAGGTCGCGGTAATGCTCGGCGCCAGATAGGCAGCGCTGCACATGACGACCGGCGTCAACAGGCCGATGACTACGCTCGTGTCATTGAACAGCAGCACGCCCTGGCTGAGCGGAAACCCCAGCAACAGCGACACTGCCGGGACCCACAGGTAGTACCGACTATCCTGCCGCTGCGTCGCGAACCGATCGCTGAGCATCCCACCGAGGTACGTCCCGGCGGCTCCGCCGATGACGGTGCAGATCGCGAGCGTGGTCCCTGCCTGGGCAACGCTCATGCCGTGCGAGCGCATGAAAAATGCGGCATACCAGTTGCCGACTCCGTACACCGCGAAGTTGTGCAGCGCTGCTGCCAACGACAGATGCCGGAAGGAGCTCTTGGCCCACAGCGCGCGCAAGACCTGCGCCACGGGCGGCGGCTCGACCACTGTGCGGACTGGATCGGAAAAACCGCGCGGCACCTCGCGCAACGTGAGCTTCAGCAGCAACCCGACAGCGATGCCGGGCAGTCCGACGAAGAGAAACGCGGCACGCCAGCCGTACACCTGCCCCACCCAGCCCCCGAGCAGCAGACCGAGGAAGGACCCGATGTAGCCACCCATCTGGAAGATGGAGAGTGCCGTCGCGCGGCGACGCGCCTCGAAGTAGTCGCCGATGAGCGAGTACGCGGCGGGATTACAGCCGGCCTCGCCGACTGCGACGCCGATGCGCGCGATCAACAAGTACGCGAAGCTCGTGGCGAGGCCGGTCAGGCCCGTGAACGCACTCCAGACGAGCAGCGACACGGCCATGATGTTGACGCGGTTGTTCCGATCTGCGAGCCGCGCCAGTGGCACGCCCATGGTCGTATAGAACGCCGCGAACGCGAGACCGCTCAGCAGCCCCATGTGCCAATCCTGAAGCGCGAACTCGTTGCGGATCGGCTCGACCAGTACCGCGACCAGCTGGCGATCCATCAGGCTGATGGTGTAGACGCCGCACAGGAGCCAGGCGACGTAGTACCGATATGCGTCGGTGACGCGGATGGAGGCCTGCACTGTTCGCCCGCCCCAACGTTTTCGTTGTTGCGCGGAGCGTATGCCAACAGTGCCAGGGTTTACTAGCTTGCCAGGCTTTACTAACCAGGAAGCGCAGCAGCGGGCAGCGTGAAACGAAACGTCGTACCTTTTCCTTCCGCGCTTTCCACCGTGATCCTGCCGGCGTAGCGCTGCACGATGCGCGCTACGGTCGCCAGGCCAATGCCGATACCGGGGAATTCGGCAGCAGCATGCAGCCGATGAAAGGGCTCGAAGATGTGCTCGGCGCCCGACATGTCGAAGCCCGCACCGTTGTCGCGGACCGAGAATACAGTGGTGTCGCGAGCCTCGGCATGACCCAGCTCGACGCGCGGCTGCTCGGTGCGTGAAGTGTACTTCCACGCGTTGCCCAGCAGGTTGTAGAGCAGGCTCTTCATGAGCCGCGGATCGGCATTGACTGCGAGCTTCGGCTCGATGCGACAGTCGACACGGTGACGCGGATACTGCTGGTTGAGGTCCTCGACGATCGACTGCGCGAGCGCCGACAGATCGACGCGCTCGTTCAGCAGCTCCTGGCGCGAAATGCGTGCGAGCGACAGGAGCCCGTCGATGATGTCGGACGAGCGCCGCACGCAGGACTGGATGCGATCGATGCGGCCGCGGATCGAGTCGTTCATCGATGTCTGCAACTCGTCGCGCAGCAGGCCGGCCTGGCCGGCGATCGCACCGAGCGGCGAGCGCAGATCGTGCGAAGCGGAAGCAGTGAACGCCTCGAGCTCCTGGTTGGTGAGCGCGAGCCGCTGATTGGCGCTCTGCAGCTCGGCAGTGCGCGTCTCGACGCGACTCTCCAGCTCGCTGTTCAATTGCGCGAGATTGGTGTTCGCGCGCTCGACGCGCAGCATGAAGTTCTTGAGCAGCGCTGTCAGCGCGAGAAACAGCACCGAGACGCCGGCGAGCACGTAGACGAGACTGCGCGTGCGATCGCGCCATGGCTGCATGATCGCGTGCTTGTCACGCGCTGCGGTGACCACCATCCGATAGCCGGTGAGATTGCGATACGCGTACAGCCACGTGCCCTCGACGATCGGACTCGGCCCTTCGACGAAGCCGCCCTCGCGCGACTGATCGCCAGCCTTGCGAAAGAGCTGTGTCTTGCCGACGTTGATCGTGCGCTCGTCGCCGCCCGGAGCGCGTGGCACGCGCAGCAACAGATCGCCGTGCGTCGAGAGCAGGCTCAGCGAGCCGTCGCGGATCGCCATGCTTTCGTACAGCTGATCGAGAGCTTCGACGCCGAGCAACGCGCCCGCCCAGACCGATTTGCCATCGGGCTGCGCAATGCGCACGGCGATGGGAATCGCATGCTGCGAGCTTTCGCTCGGGTCGACGATGCGCTGTCCGACATAGACGTTGCGCTGGCGTTGCTTGCCGAGGTCGAACCATTGCGGCCAGGTGTCCAGCGACTGGACCTGATCGTCGCGCGCCACGGCGAGATAACGGCCCTCGCTGGCTACGAACAGAGCCCGCACGTAGTCGCCGCTGCTCAGCTCGCGCGACAGCAACTCGGTGGCTTGGGCGGGATTGATCGCGTCGAGGCCGCCGCGGCTGACGATGGTATTGGCGGCGGCGCGAGCTGCGCCGAGACTGTCGTTGAGGACCGCCTGCATGTGTACGTACATGCCTGCGGCGACGGCGCCGAGCTCGTGGCGCGCGTTGTCCATGACCTCGGCTTCATCGCTGCGGATGCGCCAGGTCGCGTAGCCCCAAACCAGGACGATGATGACAATAGCCTGCGCGACCACCGCTCGCTTGACGAACGATGGGAGTGTCGTATCCGGATGCTTACTTCCATCGTGCATCGTCCGACCCGCGAAAGTCCCGATTCGCGGGCGTGAGTCTCGCGCGACGGCGCAGGCGGCGAGCTAGAGGTCCGTCACAAAATCGCGCTCAATTCCTGGAATAGAGCACCGGCGGACGGACCGAGTACAAAATGCACACTGGTGGGAGCCGGTCTGGCAACGCCGCGCACGTGCAGCTCGGCGATGCGAGAGTTGACGACTGCGTCCGCATTCTTCACCGCGATGCAAAGTCGGCTGGCCGCGAGCTTCACGTCGCTCACGTTGGCCCGTCCACCGAGCGCTTCCAGCAGCGCGCTGGCGGAGATCGGCGCTACGGCCTCGGTCGTCGGCGTCTTCAGCTCATTACGAATGTCGGACGCCAGCTGATCGGCGACCGGCCCGACGACGACTTGCAAGGTCTCCGCGGAGGGACGCACCACACCGCGCGCACCGAGCTTCTTCAACGCGCCTTCATCGATCGACGCTTGATTCGCGACGACGAGCCGCAGTCGGGTCGTGCACGCGTCGACCGTGACCAGATTGCGAGCACCGCCGAGCGCGTGGACCCAGGCCGCGCCGGGCGCACCCGCTGCAACTTCTACCGCTCCAGTGCTCCCCGTCGCCTCTTCGGGCTCGCGGCCCGGAGTCTTGAGATCGAGCCGCACGATGAAGAAGCGGAACAGGCCGTAATACAGCGCGAAGTAGACGAGCCCGATCGGCAGCAACAGCAGCGGGCGCGTCGCCTGCTTGAAGTTCAGCACATAGTCGAACAGCCCCGCCGAGAAGCCGAAGCCGAGGCGCACGTCGATCGCATCCATGAACGCCATCGCGACGCCGGTCAGCACGGCGTGGATCGCGTACAGCACCGGTGCGAGGAACATGAAGGTGAATTCGATCGGCTCGGTCACGCCGGTGAGGAAGGAAGTCAACGCCATCGAGAACAGCAGGCCTGCCACAGCGCTGCGTCTCTCGAGCGGCGCCGAGCGATACATCGCGAGGCACGCAGCCGGCAGGCCGAACATCATCACGGGGAAGAAGCCCGACATGAACGTGCCGGCTGTCGGATCGCCGGCGAAGAAGCGGTTCAGATCGCCGGTGACACCGTTGTATTCGCCGAGCAGGAACCACGCGATGTTGTTGAGGATGTGATGCAGCCCGGTCACGATCAGCACGCGGTTGAGAACGCCATAGAGGAACTGCCCGAGCGCACCAGAGGCGAGTACGGCTTGGCTCATTGCGTCCATGCCGCGTTCGAGCATCGGGAAGCCGTAGCCGAAGCACAGCGCCAGCACGATGCCGGCGAGTCCGCTGGCGATCGGCACGAAGCGGCGACCGGCAAAGAAGGCGAGATAGCTCGGCAGCCGGATGGTGCTGTAGCGGTTGTACAGCCAGCCGGCGAGCAGTCCGTTGATCAAGCCCGCAGGCACACTCAGCTTCGCGAGCTCCTTGGCGCGATATGCGGCAGTCGCTAGATCGACGGCTCGGCCCGACAGATCGGCAGTCGCATCGGGTGGCACGCCGATGAGCACCTCCGCACCCTTCGTGGTCACGAGATAGCCCACGACGGCCGCGAGGCCAGCGGCGCCGTGATTCTCGCGCGCGAGTCCCACCGCGACACCGATTGCGAACAACAGGCCGAGGTTGGAGAAGATTGCGTTGCCCGCTGCTGCCACGGCCGGAATGTTCAGCAGATCGGGTTGCCCGAAACGCAGCAGCAGCGCGGCCGCGGGCAGCACCGCGATGGGCAGCATCAGCGCGCGGCCGATCGGCTGCAGACTTGCGACGATGTTCTTCATGACGCCACCTGGGATTCCGAGGCGGAGAAGTCGTTGACGAGCGTCCGCACGGCTTCGGCGGTGTCGAGTGCGATGGCGCGCTGCGCGAGCGAGCGGCATGCATCGAGCGTGAGCGTGCGGATCAGACTCTTGAGCTGCGGCACGAGTGTCGGCACGACGGACAGTTCGTGCACGCCCAGACCGAGGAGGACCGGGACGGCCGCTGGTTCCGATGCCAGGCCGCCACATACGGCGACGAAGCGCGAATGCTTCTCCGCGGCTGCGACCGTCGTGGCGATGAGGCGCAGCACGGCCGGATGCAAGCCGTCGATCCGGTGCGCCAGCTCGGAGTGACCGCGGTCCATCGCCAGCGTGTACTGCGTGAGGTCGTTCGTGCCGATCGAGAGGAACTCGACTTCGTTCACGACGCGCTCGGCGAGCAGCGCCGCGGCAGGCGTCTCGATCATCGCGCCGACGGCGATGGATCCGCTGTAGCGCAACTCGCGGCGCACTTCATCGATCATGCGACGCACAGCGCGGATCTCGGCGGTATCCGTGATCATCGGCAGCAGCACGCGACATTGACCCGCGGGCTGAACTCGCAAGATCGCGCGCAACTGCACGCGCAGCAGATCGGGCCGCCACAAGCTCGTGCGCACGCCGCGCAAACCGAGCGCGGGATTCGGCTCCGCGGGCATCGGTAGATAAGGAATAGGTTTGTCGCCGCCGATGTCCAGCGTGCGGATCACGAGCGGTCGACCAGCGAGCGTCGTTGCGATCCCTTGATACTGTTGCAGCTGCTCGTCCTCGTCCGGCGGCGCCTCGCGTTCGAGGAACAGGAACTCGGTACGCAACAAGCCGCAGCCTTCGGCGCCGTGGGCCATTGCGACCTGCGCCTCGGCGAGGGAGCCGAGATTCGCGAACACTTCGATGCGGATGCCGTCCGCGGTCTTGCAATCTGCGTGCGCAGCCGCGCGCTCGGCCTGCTTGCGTTGCTGACGCGCGGCGAGCGTCTGCTCGGCGGCAGCTAGCGCAGTCTGGTCCGGCGCAGTTGCCAGGTTCCCCTGCTCCGCGTCGAGCACGAGCCATGTGCCTTCTGCAACGTCGAGCACCGACGGGCCGAGAGCTACCAGTGCCGGAATGCCCATCGCAGCGGCGAGAATTGCGACGTGCGAAGTTGGCCCGCCCGCCGCGAGACAGATGCCGGCGAGTCGCGTCGCATCGAGCGATACGAGCTGCGAGGGCTTCAAGTCTTCGGCGATGAGGATCGCGCGCTCCGGCAGATTGCGCACGACGATGGGCGCTTCGCCGTTCAGCGTGAGCAGCACCTGAGATTCGAGATCGAGCAGATCGTCTACGCGCTCGCTCATGCGCTGATCGCCGAGCGCGCGCAGTGTATCGGCGCTGTCGCGGACCGCGCGGCGCCAGGCGAAGCCGGCGCTCTTGCCGCGCGCGATCGCGCGGCGGGCGGAGGCGACGAGCTCCCAGTCGTCGAGGAACTCCAGGTGGGCAGCGATGACTTCGCGCGCCGTGCCCTGAGAGGAAGCAGCAAGTTGCTCTAGACGCGCGCGCACTTCAGTCCGGGCTCGCTCGAACTCTTCGGTCTCGTGCGCGACACCTTTGCCCGCTTCGACGACCTGGATTTCCGCGCCCTTGAGAGGGACGGCACGACCGACTGCGAGACCACGGCTGGCGATTACGCCGCGGTGGCGGTTGGGCGCCTGAGTGGGAGAGGGAGTAGGCGCCAGCCGAGCGGGCGCGGCCGCGACCTTTGACGCACCCCCAGCCTTCTCATCCAGCGACAAGATCAACTTCTTCAGCTCACCGACTGCCTTCGCGGCGCCCTCTCCCGATGCGACCAGCGTCAGCTCGTCGCCGCGTTGCGCGCCGAGCGACATCAACGCGACCGCGCTCTTCGCATTCGCGCTGCGGCCATGCACGGAGATCGCGATCTCCGCAGCCGACGTCTTGGCAATGTTGGCGATCAGCGCAGCGGGCCGCGCGTGGATGCCGTGATTGTGCGCAATGGTCACGCGCTCCGAGACTTCCTGCGCCGCAGGCTCGTCGCGCTTCAGCTTCGTCTCGCTGCTGGCAGGTTGCAGGTCGAGCAGCGGATCGCCGACCGCAACGCTTCGTCCAGTCCGCGCGTTCGCGATCGAGAAGCGCTCGCCGTTGGTGATGACGATCGGCGTGATCAAGCTCTTCGCACGGTGCGCCAGCACGTCGAGATCGAAGTTGAGCAGCGGCTCGCCGGGACGCACGCGTGCTCCGGCAGCCACCAGCACTTTGAAACCTTCGCCGCCGAGAGCGACCGTATCGATGCCCACATGCAGCAGGATCTCAGCCCCGTTCGCTGCGCGCAGCGCGACTGCGTGGCCTGCGGCCGCGACGGAAATCACTTCGCCAGCGCAGGGCGCGTACAGGACGCCTTCAGTCGGATCGATGGCGACGCCATCGCCGAGCAGCCGCTGCGCGAAGACGGCATCGGGCGTTTCGTCGAGCGGCGCACACCAGCCGCGCAGCGGAGAAACCAGCGTCAGATTCGCCATGCACGCTCCTGCTGGGGGCTAGCGGTTGTCTGCGACGGCCGCAGAATGAGCGCCGTCCGCGGCGCCTGCAAGGCCGACTAGCTGCACGGCATCGAGAACCCAGAACGGATCGACGGTGGCCTGCGTGAAGGTGAAGCAGAGGTCATGCGGACCGCTCCGTTTCGCGATTGCCGCCGCAGGAAGCTGCGTCACTGCGTAGCTCTTGGTGGCCGGAGCCAGCGGCAACGTAGCAATCTTTTCGCCTTCGCAACCATCCATGCGCACTTCGAGCTCGCCCGCCCGCGTCTGCGGCTTGCGCAACGGAATCATCTTGACGTCGTCGCCGATCTGGAAATTGAATGGCACCTGCCCGACCGATGCCGCGATGGCCGTGACCTGCGACAGGTCGGCATCCCGATAGAGCCAGCACGGATTCATGATGTCCACGAGGAACACGGCACGCTCGCCCTGCAGTGGCGCATCGTCTTCCAGCGACAGCAGGATCTTCTCGCTGCACGGAGCCAGCTCGTGACTCGTGCGGCGTCCCGGTTGGGCAGGCGCAGCCTCGGGCGCCTGCGCAAAGCCGACGCCGAGCGCACGATAGCGCGCGAGCTGCTCGGGCAGCCGGGCCGAGAACGATTGCCAGTCGATGCGCGCAGCCGGCGACCAGGCCACCTCCGCGATTGCAGCTGCACGCGGGAAGATCATGTATTCCGCCCGCTCCTCGGTGCGCACGTGCTCAGTCCAGAGGTTGGCCTGCACACCGAGAATGTGCGCGCGTTGTGCCTCGCTCAGTGCGGATGGCGC
>Ga0209382_10000178_pt1 | contig 101558 bp, 113 predicted proteins | sample SoiMetdeltSBSDD5_FD_187599 | JGI IMG/M metagenome (GOLD analysis project Ga0209382, IMG submission 187599) | Bulk soil microbial communities from a Populus tree surrounding site in Tennessee, USA - Soil MetaG P. deltoides SBSDD5 (SPAdes) (version 2) | ecosystem: Environmental > Terrestrial >...
TCCGGCTCGCCGACCACGCCGCCGCCGCCATCCACACCAGCCGCCTCTTCGCCGCCGAGCAGGCCGCCCGCGCCGAAGCCCAGCGCTCCGCCGAGAACTTCCGCGACCTCGTCGACACCCTCGACGCCATCGTCCTCGAGGCCGACGCCGACACCTTCCAGGTCACCTTCGTCAACCACCGGGCCGAGACCGTCCTCGGCTATCCGTGCGAGGCCTGGTACGCCGACCCGAACTTCTGGGCCAAGCAGGTGCACCCCGACGATCGAGACTGGGCGGTCGCGCACTGTCAGGACGAGATCGCCCAGAACCGCGACCACGTCATGCAGTACCGGATGCTGACCGCCGACGGGCGCATGCTCTGGGTGCACGACCTGATCCGGATCCTGCCCGCCGAGCCGGGGGGACGCCGGCGGCTCCGCTCCGTGATCGTCGACGTCACCGAGCGGCGGCGGGCCGAGACGCTCCTCGGGGGCGAGCGCGAGATCCTCCGCCTGATCGCGGCCGGGGCCCCGCTCGCGAGCGTGCTCGACGAGATCTGCCGTCTGATCGAGACGCTGCGCGACGACGTGCTCGCCTCGATCCTCCTCGTGGAGTCCGGTCACCTCCGGCACGGCGCGGCGCCACGCCTGCCCCGCGCCTACGTCGAGGCCATCGACGGCGTCGCGATCGGCCCGAGCACCGGCTCGTGCGGGACCGCGGCGTACCGGAAGACACCCGTGACGGTGGCCGATATCACCACCGATCCGCTCTGGGCCGACTACCGCGACGTCGCGCTCCCCCACGGGCTGCGCGCCTGCTGGTCGTGCCCGGTGCTGGATGGGGGTGGCGAGGTGCTCGCCACGTTCGCGCTCTACCAGCGCGTCCCCGCCGAGCCGAGCGCCGAGGAAGTCGAGCTCGTGGCGCGCGCGACGCACCTCATCCGCATCGCGGTGGAGCGTGACCGGGCCACCGAGGCGCTGCAGCGCAGCGAGGCGCAGTACCGCGCGCTCGCCACCCACATCCCCGCCATGACCTGGGTGGCCAACACCCGACCCGGCGGCATGATCATCATCAGTCCGAACGCCGAACAGATCATCGGCTCCACCGCCGAGGAGCTGTCCGCCGGCGGCAAGGAGGAGTGGTTCGCCCGGATCCATCCCGACGACGTCGTCACGGTGCGCGAGCGCTACGCGGCGCTCGAGTCACGGCGCGAGCCGTACGACTTCGAGTACCGGATGCTCCACCGCGACGGCCACTGGATCTGGATCCACGACTGCGGCACGTCTCCGTACGAGCGCGACGGGGTCACCTACTTCGCCGGCATCCTCACCGACGTCACCGCGCGCAAGGAAGCCGAGCTCGAGGTCCAGCAGCAGCGGCAGCTGCTCACGCACCTCACCCGGGTGGCGACGCTCGGCGAGCTCTCCGGCGCCCTGGCCCACGAGCTGAACCAGCCCCTGACGTCCATCCTCAGCAACGCCCAGGCCGGTCTCCGCCTGCTGGCTCAGGAGCAGGTCGACCTCGACGAGATCCGCGCCATCCTCCGCGACATCGCCGACGAGGACCGGCGGGCGGGCGACGTCATCCGGCGCCTCCGCGCGCTCCTGCGGCGGGGTGAGACCCCGCGGCAGCCGCTCGACGTGAACGAGGTGACGAGCGAGGTCCTCCGCCTGGCCCGCAGCGAGCTGATCAGTCACGGCGTGACCGCCGCGGTCCAGCTCACCCCGGGGCTCCCGAAGGTGCGCGCCGACCGGATCGCGGTGCAACAGGTGCTCCTCAATCTCATCGTCAACGCGTGCGACGCGATGCGCCTCGAGGAGCCGCCGCAGCGCCGGCTCCGGGTGGCGACCGCCGTCGACGGCGAGGGCGCGGTGCGCATCGCCATCGTCGACCGGGGCGCGGGGCTCCCCGCCGATCGGGTCGAACGGCTCTTCGAGCCGTTCTTCACGACCAAGGAGCACGGGCTGGGTCTGGGACTGGTGATCTGCCGCTCGATCGTCGCGGCCCACGGCGGCAATCTCGGCGCCGCTCCCAACCCTGACCGCGGCGCGACCTTCTGGTTCACCCTGCCCGCCGACGTGTGACCTGATCCGTCTCGTCAGGGGTCGTCCCGGCCGCGGACGAGCGGCGAGTCGAGCGACCGAGACCCGTCGGACGACGTCCACGTGATGGCGCCGTCGCCGTCGGGTTTCAGCGTGACCCTGGAGCCGTTGGAGAGCACCGCGCGCACGATGCCGTCCTTGAGGGTCGCGTCGAAGACGCCGCCACCGATCCCAGTCGAGCGATACATCAGACGCAGCCGGCCCGCCCCCTCCTCGACGGGGGCCACCAGCACGACCGTGTCCTCGAGCAGGCCCCATCGAAGCCCCGTCAGCGCGCCGAGCCCGAATGACGCGCCGTCGCGGACGAAAGTCGGGCGCTGGGCGAGCTGGGGCAGCAGCAGATCGCGGACGACGGGCCACTCCTCGGTCACCGGCGGGCACATGAAGCGCCCGGCCGCCAGGTCGGGCGTCGCGAGGAAGTCGGCGAGGCAGAGGCCGTAGCGCAGGGCGAACCGGCCGGTGACGGCGCCGCCGTGTCCGCGGATGTCGCTGGTCTCGTCCAGCAGCAGGTACGGCACCGTGCGGCGCGCGAGAATCGACTGGGCGCTCTCGCCTCGCACCGTGTAGCCGAAGACCGCGTCGTCTTTCGGGAAGACGAGCGCGATCCGGCCGACCTTCGCGCGGCCCAGGATCCGGTCGGTCACCGACGCGTCGAGACGGCCGTCGGCGGTGGCGGACCGCACGCCCGGGGCGAACGCGACCACCGCGTCGATGTCGGACACCGTGTCGACCGCCTCGAGCGAGACGTAGCCGCCGAACGACTGCCCGGCCAGCACGACCTTCCGGTAGCCCTGCTTCCGCGCCGTTGTCACCTCCTGGAGCGTGCGCTGCACGACGCGATAGAGACGGTCGCCCGCCATCGTCTCGGCCAGGTGGTGACGCTTGACTATGATCACGTCCCAGCCTCGAGCCTGCAGCAGCCGGAACGCCGGCGGCGCCGGCGCCATCCACGATTGCAGCGAGCCGTGGATGCCGTGATTCCAGATGACGACGCCGTTGGCGCGCTCGGGCCCGTGGACCGGGAGATCGCAGAACGCCCGCTCGATCCAGAAGAACCGGCTCCCGGGCTGCTGTCCGCAGGCTAGCTCGTCGGGCGGTCCCGCGGCGGCGGATGGCGCTGCGACGTGCAGCACTGCGAGGATCGCGACGACGAGGCTCGCCCAGTGACGCGTCATGAGACCAGGCCCCCGGAGGGAACTTTCGGTGCTCGTAGGGCGGGGATCCTACGCCGGCGGGAGTAGCGGCGTCAAGTCGGGTTGGGCGGGTCCTGTCGGGTGGTCAATGCGATCAGGCCGGCGACCGTCAGCAGCGCCCCGAGCGCGGCGGCGGCGACGACGACGGGGAGTGACGTGCCGGCGAGCACGGCGCCGAGCAGGGCGCCGGCCATCGCGAGGCCCGCGGCGGCCAGCACACCGACCGCGATCGTCGCCAGCCACTGCCGGAGCTGGGTCGCGAGCACCGCCGGGCCGAGCGCGGCGCCATCGGCACGGGCCGCGAAGTGGACGAGCACCAGCACGACCACCAGGGCGGCACCGAAGCCGGTCGCGGCGAGCGGGTCGGCGTCGACGGGTCGCGCGATCAGGAGCGCCAGCGCGTACGCGATCAGGGCCACCGAGGCGCCGACCGTCACGAGGGTCACCGAGAGCAGGACGGCGCCGGCGCCGCCGACGACGCCGCCGAGGACCGCGAGCCAGGTGACGGGCGGACCCGGCAGCACCGACACCGGGAAGCTGACGACGACCAGGACGAGGACCGCGGCGGCCAGGCGCATCATCGGGCGAGCGCCCGGCGCAGGCGCGGCCAGCGAAGGGCGGCCAGGGCCACCTCGAGGGGGCCGACGCCGTCCCACTCGACGATCGTCAGCCCCCGGCGCCGGTGCCCGTCGAGCTCGGCGCGGCGCTCGAGCGTCCACAGGCGCGCGGCGAGATCGACGACCGGGCTCGGCGGCAGCGCCGCCTGCGCCGCGGGCGCCGGCGACACCGCGACGACGACCAGATCCGCGCCGCGCGCGGCGAGGTCGGTCGCGGCCCGCACGAAGCGTGCGTCGAGCAGCGGGCTCAGCGCCACGACCAGGGCCTGCGGCGGTAGGATGCGGGGCGGGACGAGGTCGAGGTCCCGGGTGACGTAGGTGAACACCACGGAGGCGTCGAGCAGCGTGTCGAGCAGGCGCTGGAACTGGGCGCGGCCGGAGCCGGGCTTCACCCAGCGGAGCTGGCCGCCGTACTCGATGAGGCCGACCCGATCCTTCCGGGCGAGGTAGGCTGCGGCGAGGTCGGCGGCGCCGCGCGCCGCGACGTCGACGACCGAGGCGCCGGGCGGCCCGACCTCGGACAGCGTGTCGAGCAGGAGCACCACGTCCGCGTTCCGCTCGCGGTGGTGCCGCGTCACGTGCAGCGTGCCGTGGCGGAGCGTGGCGCGCCAGTTCACGTGACGCACCTGATCACCCGGTGCGAAGGGACGGATATCGCCCGGCTCGATCCCCTCGCCCTGCGCCGCCGAGACGTGGTGACCGACGTACGTCTGGGTGCGCACCGGGCGCGGTGGGTGCCGCAGCGGCGCCAGGTGCGGGTAGACGGCCACCGTCTGCGTGACGCGATAGCGCGCCTCGGCCGTCGCGAGCCCCAGCGGTCCCCACAGCCGGCAGTGCGGACCGCCCAGCCGCAGCCGCTGCCGACCACGGCAGCGCAGCGCGAACTCCCAGCGCACCTCCTCGCCGGCCCGCAGCGTGAAGAACGCGTGGGCGCTGCCGCGCTCGACCGTGACGCGTGACGGCAGCGGCTCGAGCAGCTCCACGAGCGGCGCGGGCCCGTCGGCCCGGATCGTCACCGTCACCGTCAGGCGCTCGTCCTCGAGCACGCGGTCGGAGGAGACGGTGTGATCGACGCGGAGCGTGGGCGTGGCGCCGGCCCGCCGACCGATCAGGAGCGCGACGACCAGGGGGACGGCGACGATGACCAGATCGGCCCGGCCGGTCAGGACACCGAGGAAGAGCGCCCAGCCGGCGAGCGTGACGAACGAGACGTTGAGCGCGCTCGGCCGCCAGCTCACGAGGGCTCGGCGGCCGGCGCCGGCACCTGCTGGAGCAGCGTCTCGACCACCTGCACCGGCGTCGTCCGCGAGACCCACAGCTCGGGCCGCAGGACGAGGCGATGGGCGAGGGCGGCCACGGCCACGGCCTTGACGTCGTCGGGCAGAACGAAATCGCGCCCGCGCATCGCCGCCTCCGCTCGGGCGAGCTTCAGCAGGGCGAGGCTCCCCCGCGGAGAGGCGCCGAGCGCGACCCGCGGATCGGTCCGCGTCGCCTGGGCGAGCGCGACGATGTAGCGCTCCAGCGACTCGCTCACGAACACGTCCTCCAGCGCCGCCTGCATGGCCAGCAGCTCCGCCCGGGTCACGATCGTCGGGACCGTTGCGGCGTCGGTGCGGCGCGCGCGCCGGATCCTCAGGATCTCCCGCTCGGCCTCGGGCCCCGGATAGCCGACCCCGACCCGCAGCAGGAACCGGTCGAGCTGCGCCTCGGGCAGCGGATACGTTCCCTCCAGCTCGATGGGGTTCTGCGTCGCGACGACGAGGAACGGCTGCTCGAGTGGGAACGACTGGCCCTCGACCGTGACCTGCGCCTCCTGCATCGCCTCCAGCAGGGCGGACTGGGTCTTGGGCGTGGCGCGGTTGATCTCGTCGGCGAGCAGGAGGTTGGTGAAGATCGGGCCGGGCCGGAACTCGAAGCGCGCCTCGCGCTGGTCGTAGAGGAAGCTGCCGGTGATGTCGCTGGGCAGGAGGTCCGGCGTGAACTGGATGCGGCGGAAGCCGAGATCGAGCGCCTGGGCGAGCAGCCGCGCGATCAGCGTCTTGGCGAGACCCGGGTAGTCCTCGACGAGGACGTGGCCGTTCGCCAGGATGCCGGCGAGGATGCGCTCGAGGACGTCGTCCTTGCCCACCACGATGCGTCCAAGCGTCTGCACCACCTCGCGCGCCCGTTCGGCGACGGCCGTGATCTTCACGGTCGCGTCTCGATCTCGTCGATCACCGCGCGAAGGCTCGCCAGGCTGGGGCCACGGCCCCGGCGCCGGGGCGGTGGGGCGAGGGGCCGTGTCGTCAGCGCCGCCAGCCGGGGCCACAGCCCTTCCTCGAAGTGGCGCCGGCTGCGCAGCCCTGCCCGCACGGCGGCCACCAAGTCCACGAAGTGGTGCGGAACGCTGGGCCCCGGCCCACGCCGGGCGCGGGCCTCGTCGAGGGGCGAGGGACCGATGCCGGCGAGATGATCGACGAGCGCCCGCCGGAGCTGCAGCAGCACGACGCCCAGGACGAGCCCGGCGGCCAGGCGAGAGACCAGGGCGCGCCACGAGGGCTCGACGTAAACGTAGACGGGCACCGCGGCCAGCACCACGACGCCCGCGAGGACCGCGCCGCGCACCGCGATGCCCGTCAACGGACGTTCAGTCGTCACGCGAGTCTCCGGTTGCCGAGGGGGCCGGGTCGGGCTGAGGCGCCAGGGCGGCGGTGATCTCGTCGAGGCAGTCGCAGGCGGCATCGCGCGCCGACGGAGCCACGGGGCGATCGCTGAAGCGGGCCAGCTCGAAGAGCGCGGTCAGACGCGCGACGGCCGCAGCCGGCACCGGCAACCGCGGCACGATCGTCCGCATGAACTCCGCCGGTGTCTGCCACGGCACCCGCGGCGCGCGAGCGGCCGCCGCGGCATGCTCGAAGCGCCCGTACGCGCGGATGACCGCCCGGCGCGGGTCCGGCTCGGCCCGCGGGTCACCGAAGGGCTCGTCCAGCCCGCCCACGCCCGGCCGCGCTGGGGCCGTCCTGCGGGCCGCCCACCACTTCTCCAGACGATCGGCCAGCGCGACCAATACCATCAGCGCGAAGACCGCCACCGCGAAGACCAGCAGCAGCACCGCGATCGTCGCATCGAACAACGGAACCGACGTCGGCGGCTTGCGCGCGCGCGAGAGCAGGTCCAACAGGCCGGCGATGGCCGTGAAGGCCGTCTCGATCGGGTGTCCGTTCCCCTCGTTCCACGGATGCCAGACGAGGTACCAGGCCACCGCGACGAAGAGGAGCAGCGGCAGCAGCGCGAGGACCGCCGCCACCCACGCGGGCCGCCGCCGCGGATCGTGCGGGGGCAGCGGCTCGTTCTCGGCGCGGGGGCGCGGCCGCTGCACCGCGAGCAGCAGGAGGGCCGAGAGTGCGAGCAGGACGACCACGAGGGTCCGCACGGCGTCGGGCAGGCTGACGGCCAGGCTGGCGCCGGGCGCCTGGGCGGCCTGGGGAAGCGGGCCGACGGTGGCCGCCAGGGCGAGCAGGAGACCAATGACGGTCACCGCGATCGCGCGAAGCTGCACGGCCCAACCTTCTCCCACGCGCCGACAGGCACGTCAAGGCGAAGGGGCGGTGGTGTAGACTGCCCGCCATGACGGATCTGGCTGGCCTGGCCGCGAAGCTCGGGGCGCTGCTCAAGGAGCGCAAGGAGACGCTCGCCGTCGCGGAGTCGTCGGCGGGTGGATTGATCTCGGCCGCGCTGCTCGCGGTTCCTGGCGCGTCGGCGTACTTCCTCGGCGGAGCGGTCGTCTACACCCAGGTGGCCCGCCGCGCGCTCCTGCGAGTGCCGGACGAGTCGGTCGCGGGCATTCGATCCAGCACCGAGGCCTATGCGCTGCTCAAGGCCCGCACGATTCGCGCGCAGCTCGGCGCGACGTGGGGTCTCGCCGAGACCGGGGCCACGGGGCCGACCGGCAACCGCTACGGCGACGCCGCCGGGCACGCCTGTCTGGCGGTGGCCGGTCCGGTCGAGCGGGTCATCACGCTGGAGACGCGCGACGGCGATCGCGAGCGGAACATGTGGGCATTCGCCAAGGCGGCGCTGGAGCTGCTGGAGAGCTCGCTTCCCCGTCGGTAACGCGCCAGATTCGATCGGCATGCGTGCGACGCCTGTGGCAGCATGTGCGCGATGACCGTCCCACCGCCCGACGGGCCGACCTCCCCACCGCCGCCTCCGACCCGAGTCGTCGTCATCGTCCCCCGGCGCGAGCCCGGCGTTCACGAGTACCTGCAGCGCGCGCTCGCGTCCATCAAGGACGTCGAGGTCGTGCTCGATCGGCGGGCGGTCGCGGTGTCGCGGACCAACGACCGGCGGCGGGTGCAGTCGAAGGACGAGCGCCAGCTCCTCATCTGCTCGATGGTGCACTGCCCCGTCGAGCCGCCGCCCCTCTGAGTCGGTGACTTCCTGACCACGCCTGACCAGGCAACATCTGGTCAGCGCATCGGAAGTGTCGAGAATCGCGTCAGACGTTCGCGCACGGCCGTGGTATTGGTCTTGCGTTACGGACCGCCCGGGAGACGTGAGGAGATGCCGACCGATTCCGCTCGAGTCTTGGTGATCGACGACGAGGCCATGCTGCGCGGGTTGCTCCGGGACATGCTGCTGGCCTGCGGGTACGAGGCTGACGTCGCCGAGGACGGGGCCACCGGCCTCATGCGCTACCAGTCGAAGCGCTACAGCGCGGTGATCACCGACTTCCTGATGCCCGGCATGGACGGGTTCGAGGTCGTCGACGCCCTGCGGACGATCGATCCCCAGGTCCGGGTGATCATGCTCACGGGGTCGGCAGCGGAGATGACGGTCGGCCGGGCCCGGGAGTCGGGGGTCACCCTGCTCCACAAACCGATCGCCCTCCAGGAGCTGAAGGCCGCGGTCGACGCGGTGTGCGAGGCGTAGCCCCCGTCGCGCCGACCGCGGGCAGGCGCGCTACGCCGCTTCGGCGGCCTTCGCGCGAAAGCTCTCGAACCGCTCTTCCATCTGCGCGCCGAGCTCCGTCAGCTCGCTCTTCCCGAGCTTCTGGGCGAGCTTGAACATCTCCTTCTCCTCCTCCTGGACGTGGTGCTCCACGAGCTCGGAGAGGACGGTCATCTTGGCCTCGAACCGCTCGTCCTCGGGATTCACCCGGGGCAGCTCGGCGAGGACCAGCTTCACGACGTGGTGCTCCTCGTACGCTTCGAGCACCATCTCCTCGGCCTTCTGTGTCTCGAGCCCACGCACGGCCGGGTAGAAGATCTCCTCCTCGATGAGCGTGTGCCCTTCGAGGCTACGGGCGACCTCGTTCAAGAGCTGCCGGCGCATGCGAGGATTGTCGGTACCCTCGATCTTCTTGAAGAGCGCCTTGACTTCCTTGTGCTGTCGCTTCAGCAGGTCGGTGGCCTTCATCGAAAAAACACCTCCGCCGCTGGGTAGAGCAATATCGTTGCCTGCGTCTTCGGAGGGGAGGGAGGATCGAGGGCGGGAAAAGAGCTGGGGCCGCCGCCCCCATGTCGGTGGCGACGGCCCCAGGGGTCAAGCTGTACTTACGGGCAGGTGGTGCCGCCGTTCGAGTCGACGCCGACGCTGTCGCCGGTGCCGCACACGAAGAAGGAACCGTTCGCGTTCAGAACGTACTTGTACGAGGTGCCCGAGCCGCTCCAGTTGGTGCCGGGCAGGGTCGGCATGGCGGCCAGGAACGGACCGCCGGTCTGGTTCTGGTTGTTCGTCTGCGTGACCAGCAGCGAGCCCGGCAGGGCGCCGTTCGCACCGGTGGTCGACACCGGGCAGTTCGTGGCCGTGTCACCGGGAGCCGGCAGACCACCGCAGTGCGCCATATAGATCGAGAGCGCCGAGGCCATGGCCCGCGTGTCGGCCTGGGCCTTGGCGATGCGGGCGCGCCGCTGCACGTCCGCGTAGAGCGGGACGGCGATCGCGGCAAGGATGCCGATGATCGCCACGACGATGAGGAGCTCGATCAGCGTGAAGCCTCGCTGACCGCCGAGCCGCTTGTGCATGAGTCTGAGCATGATCGCCTTTCCTCCTGAGTTCGCTGCCTGGCTAATTGCCTGCGGGGTGGGATAGCACAGGGAATGCCACGCCCAATTCCGACGAAAGTAGTCATATTTTTCAATGTGTTACAAAATTGGCCGCCGGACCACGGTGCCGATGTGGATCGAGCCTGACCGATGAAACTGACGAGGATTGTCACCGTCGCCGGCAACTCGCTCGGGCCGTATGCTTGCCGGCATCCGAGGACACGGGTGAGAGGGGCCGACCGATGACCTATCGACCGTTCGATTTGAGTGGGAAGGTGGCGTTGATCACGGGAGGCAACAGCGGCATCGGACTCGGCATGGCCGAGGGCCTGGCCGCCGCCGGCGCCGCCGTGTGTATCTGGGGCACCAACGAGACGAAGAACGCGGCTGCGCTCGAGCGGCTGGCCAAGCACGGGGGTCGGGCGCGGGCGCTCGTCTGCGACGTCGCCGACGAGACTGCCGTGGAGAGGGCATTCGCCGAGACCGTCGCCACCCTGGGCCGCGTCGACGCGTGTTTCGTCAACGCCGGCGTCGCCGGCCGACGCGAGGTCACCTCGTTCGTGGAGATGACCGCCGCCGAGTGGCGCCGGGTCCTGTCCGTGAACCTGGACGGAGCCTTCTACACGCTCCGGGCCGCCGCTCGGCACATGGTCGACCGTCCTGGTGGGGGCTCGCTCGTTGTCACCGCCAGCCTCGCGGCCCTGTCGGGTCAGCCGCGGGGCGAGCACTACGCGGCGTCGAAGGGTGGGCTCATCTCGATGATGAAGGCCCTGGCGGTCGAGCTGGCCCGCCACGGGGTGCGCGCCAACGCGATCGTCCCTGGCTGGATCGACACCCCCATGACGGAGCGCACGCTCCGGTGGGACAAGTTCGTGGAGAAGGTCCTGCCGCGGGTCCCCGTCCGCCGCTGGGGTGCCTCCGAGGATTTCGCCGGCATCGCCGTCTACCTGGCCAGCGACGCCGCCGCCTATCACACCGGCGACACCTTCGTCATCGACGGCGGCTACGCGGTGTTCTAGACGCTCACCGGCCCCGGAACACCGGCTCCCGCTTGTCGACGAAGGCCTTGGCCGCTTCCTTGTGGTCCTCGGTGAAACCCGTGCGGGTGTGGTGCCACGCCTCGAGGTCGAGGCAGTCCTTGAGCGACCCGGTCTCGGCGGCATTCATGTTGCGCTTCATGTACCGCAGGGCCACACGGGGGCCCTGCGCGAGGCGCGTGGCCAGGGCCTGGGTCTCCTCCTCGAGCCGGGCGTCCGGGACGATCCGGTTGACGAGCCCGAGGGCCAGAGCCTCGGCGGCGTCGACGATCTGGGCCGTGTAGTAGAGCTCGCGGGCCTTGGCGGTGCCGACGAGCTGGGTGAGGAACCAGCTGCCCCCGAAGTCACCGGAGTAGCCGACCCGGGCAAAGGCGGTGGCAAATCGGGCCGAGTCCGCGGCGATCCGGAGATCGCACGCCAGCGCCAGCGACAGTCCGGCGCCGGCGGCGGCCCCGCGGACCATCGCGATGGTCGGCTTCGGCATCTCGTGCAGCCACCGCGAGACCTCCATCCGGGAGCGGAGCGCCTGAGCCTTTTCCTCCAGTGTCGTCCCGCCGAACTCGCGGCCCTCCGCCATCGCCTTGACGTCGCCTCCCGCACAGAACCCCCGACCGGCGCCGGTCAGCACGATCGCCCCCACGTCCCCGTCGTCCGCGAGCCGAGGCAGGGCCTCCAGCAGCGCGTCCAGCATCGGGCCCGACATCGCGTTGAGACGATCGGGCCGGTTGAGGGTGAGCGTGGCGACTCCATCCTTGATCGATTCGAGCAGGTCCTGCGCCATGACGTTCCTCCGGGGCGGCTGCGGAATGGGCGCCTATGATACTCCTGGTGCCAGGCCGGGGAGGCGAACGATGAGCTTCACGCGTGAGCTGTGGTCCGACATGACGCCCGTGTACGACGCGATCCTGCGCCACCCCTTCGTGAAGGGTCTCACCGACGGCTCGTTGCCTCGCGAAGCCTTCCGCTTCTACGCCGTACAGGACGCCCTCTATCTGCGGGAGTTCGCGCGCGCCCTGTCGCTGGCGGCGGCGCGCGCGCCCGAGGACGACTGGATCGTGATGTTCAACGAGCACGCCGCGGGGGCCCTGCGCGTCGAGCGGGCGCTGCACGAGGGGTTCTTCAAGGAGTTCGGCCTGTCGCCGACCGAGGTGGCCGCCACGCCGCTCGCGCCGACGAACGTCGCCTACACCAGCTACCTGCTGGCGGTCGCCTACAGCGCGCCGTATCACGAGGCCCTCGCCGCACTCCTGCCGTGCTACTGGATCTACTGGGAGGTCGGTAAGCAGCTCGAGCGGGCGACCTCGCCCGACCCGCTCTACGCGCGCTGGATCGCCACGTACGCCTCCGCCGAGTTCGGCGATGTGGTCACCGCCGTCCTGACCGCCACCGATGCCGTGGCCGGACGCCTCCGCCCGGGCGAGCGCGACGCCATGCGCCGGCACGTCCTCACCACCACCCGCTACGAGTGGATGTTCTGGGACATGGGGTGGAGACAGGAGTCCTGGCCCGTCTGACCCTCGGCGCCGGTTTGGCACGCGTTCTGTCAACGTGCCGGTGCCGCTGACAACGAGACGCCGGTCGTGAGCGTGTAACACCACGATTTGGTGGGCGCCACCCTTCGGGCCGCTCTGGCACCCCGCTTGCCTCGGCTCTCGTGGCCATCAATCGAGAGCGTGACCGGTCGCCCTAGGAGGAGCGGGAAATGCGGGAAGCCATCAGCCATTCGGCGCTGCGCGTCCATCAGTGGTTGATCCTGTTCGGCGCTCTGCTGTACGGGACCATCTACATGGGCTTGCTCGAGCCGCGCGGTATCGCCGCCTGGTTCGCCAGTCAGCCGGAGGTGGCGCGCGCCTTCGCCGATCCGCACTTCGGTCGCGCCGACGCCCTGATCCTGCTGTTCTCGACCCTGTTCCTGGGGCCCCTGGCGCTCCTGCTGGGATTGGTCGCGATGGTGTTCTTGCTCGCGGTGTTCGGCGGGTTCCTGCTGCCGATCGTGCGGTGGTTCCAGCTGCCGGACTGGACGGCGACCATCGCGGTGCTGGGCGGTGTCGTCGTGGCGGCCTGGCTGCAGACCGAGCTGTGGCTGCCGAAGTCGATGTGGTTCCTGGGACTCCTCGCGCGGGCCTGCCGGATCGTCGTCAGCGTCTGACGCTGCGGGCGCGCTCGAAGCCCGGCAGGATCGCCTTGATGAAGGCGTTCTGGACGAGGCCGATCATCGTCTCCCCCGTGCTCGCCTTCGGCTTCTCGAGGGGTCCCGAGATCGGCACCACCGTGGCCACCTCCTCGCGGGGCCGGTTCCGCAGCACCTTGCTCACGACGTCGGCCGCCTTCTCCTTCAGCTTCTGTCCCAGCGACTTGTCCTCATCCTGGGCGGCGCTGTACACGTTCATGTCACGGAAGAGCGGCTTCACGTACCCCGCCACCCGGCCATCCTTGACGCGGATCTCCGAGTAGACGGAGAAGACGCCGGACGCGACGTCGACCTTGGCGTGCGCGCGCAGCAGGTCGTTCATGGCCTTGAGGTCGGTGTTCTCGATCCGGGCGTCGACGTCGAAGTCGGGCCCCTTGAGCTCGGGCCGGAAGTTCGCGGTGACGACTGTCGCCCCGCTTCCCATGAAGCGGCCCGTGAGCTTGGCGGTGGCCGTGCCCTCGGTGAGCTGGTTCGTGAAGTTCTCCATGACCACGTCGGTGTCGGCGAGGAACACGCGGTAATGCGGCGCGACCTGCTCGTTGACGAACCCGACGGTGGCCCCGGTGGCCCGGATACGCCGGGCCTTGAGCAGGATGCCCGGCTTGTTCGCGACCTCCTTGGCAGTGTCCGCCGTGACCTTGGCGGCCTGCTTCACGGGCTGGACGGTGCGCGCCCGGTAGGCGTAATCCGCCCGCAGTCCGTCGATGCGCACCTCGGCCAGGTCGACGACCTGCACCTCGGGCGCGTACTCGACATCGCCCGACCCGGTGAAGGTGCCCGCGGTCAGCGTGAAGCCGTAGCGGGCCACGATCGGCCCCAGGGCGTCCAGGGCCACCTGCTCCAGCGCGATGTGGCCCTTCACGCCGAGGTGGGGGACGCGCAGGAAGTCGGCCATCCCTCTGATACGCAGGTGCCCGGTCTCGAACACCGTGCCCTCGATGGAAATCGGCGAGGGATAGACGTCCGGGGCCGAGCGCACGTTGCGGACGTCGTTGATTACGACGTCGAGCTGGCGCAGCGTCACGGGCTTGGCCTTCTCGGCGTCGACGTACGTCACCGTCCCGTTGCGCAGCCGGAACTCGTTCATCTTCAGCGGGTAGATGGCCTGGAGCGCCTCCTGCCACTGAACGCCGCGCTCCTTGACGGGGGTGGGGTCCTCCAGCTCGCGCACCAGGTGGGTCCGGTCGACGTAGACCTCGGGGGACCAGAGCGTGAAGTCGGCGACGACCCGGCCATAGATGATGGCGCTCCACTGCACGCTCGCCGTCAGCAGCGGGACGCTCAGTACCGGCGGATCCGGGTGGGCGTCCTGGACGATGACGACATCCCTGAGATCGACGGCAAAGCCGATGGGATGGAAATTCAGGTGTCCGATCCGCGCGGTGTAGCCGCTCATCCGCGCGTTCATCTGGTGCTCGGTCAGCCGGCGCAGTGGCTCGTCGATCAGGAAGGCGATCGCATACGCCAGCAGGAGCACGACCGCGAGACTCACCAGGAGCCACTTCCAGCGCCTGCGCACTTTCCCCTCCTCCGCCTCTACGGAGCAACGGTGATGCCATCGACGGCATTGAGTCGCGGGGGGTTCGGCGCGATGATCGCGGCATGATTCGCTGGGCCGCACTCGTCCTGGGGATTCTGCTCGCGGTGCCCGCCGGCGCCCAGAGCGGGCGCCACATCCGCGTCGCCCTCGACTTCCGTCAGACCGTCGAGCATTCGCGCGACGCCGTCCAGGGCGGCGGGTCGGTCATCATCACCGAGCGCGGCGCCGCGCGGCCGCGCGGGGGCATCGGCGTCGAGAGCACCGAGCGGCGCGTTCGACGCTCGACCGGCGTCTTCACGCTCGTCCAGGACGGGGGCGAGTCGATCCTGACCGTCGCCACCCAGATCCCGGTGCAGCAGATCGCGTTCTACCGCGACTACGCGACGGGGGCGGGACACGTCGCGACGGGCGTGACGTTCCGGGACGTCGGGACGTCCCTTCGCGTGGGGGCGACGGTCGTGGCCGGCAATCAGATCCGGGTCCGGCTGACGCCGCGGATCAGCTACGTCGCGACGGACGGATCGGGCGCCATCGATGTCACCGAGGCGGCCACCGAGCTCGTCGTCCCGAGCGGACGCCCGGTCGTGCTCGGGGGTGGGACGAGCGAGACGCACGCCGTGCTGCGCCAGATGCTCGGCATCGCCCGCGAGCGAGCCACCAGCGAGACGGGCGTCGTGCTCACCGCGACCGTGCAGTGAGCCGCGCGCGCGTCAGCAGCGCCACACCGATCGCCGCCACGACCACCGTCAGCACGCCCGGCAGGACCCCCGCGTGTCGGGCGCCGAGGAGGCCGGAGACGAACGGCCCCGCGAACATCCCACCGTCGACGCAGACCCGGTAGAGCGCCGTCCGCCACGCCACCTGGGCGGGCGGTGTCACCGATCGCAGGATGCCCAGCGGCAGCATCCACGCGGCCATGCCGAAGCCGAACAGAGCACATCCCACCGTCATGAGGGGCAGCGTGCCGAAGCCGACCAGCCCCACCGCGGCCGCGAACACGACGAGCACGCCGCCGAGCACGAGGGGCGTCCCCCGTCGGTCTGCGAGGGCGCCGAGCGGGAGCAGGGCGAGGAGATCGACGACCTGGGACAGCATCAGCAGTCGCGCGATGCCGGCCCGGTCGAGGCCGAACTCGCGGCTGCCGCGCAGCGGGATGGCGAACTGCTCGATGGTCGAGTAGCTCAGCGCGATCGCGGTACCGCCGGCCCCGGCCAGCAGCCCCAGCATCGGGGCGGCATGGGGCGGCTCCGGGCCTTCCACCACCGCGACGTCCTGGCTGCGTGCGAAGAGCGGGCGCCGGGCTCCCGCCTGCGGCCGCGGGAGCGTTCCGCGGAGCGCCGGGAGCAAGAAGAGGTTCGCCACCATCGGCGCGCAGGCGATGAGGACGGCCACGTTCCACGGCACGGATCGGGGCAGCAGGCTGACCAGCGTGGCGCCGGCCAAGACGCCGAGCATGGCCGAGAACTCGACCGCGTTGAGCGACGACGCCAAGCCCGGGCCGGCGCGGTGGCGGAGAATTGCGGTGAGCCCGCCCAGCATCGTGAGCGTGTGACCGACGCCCATCAGCGCCCGGCCGAGCATGAGCGCGCCGAAGCCGCTGCCCGTGGCCAGCAGGACCGCGCCGACCAGCGTGAGGCCGGGCGCGAGCACGAGGGCGCGCGCGAGGTGGTGCGTGATGAAGAGCCCGGTCGGCACGTTGGCCACCATCCGCGCCAGCCCGAAGGCCCCGGCGACCGCGCCCAGCTGCCAGTCGGCCAGGCCGGCGCCGACACCGAGCTCCGGCAAGAGCGCGGGGAAGGCGCCGATCGAGATCGTCGTCGTGCCCCCGGTGAGGCACAGCAGGACGATCAGGCGTCGCGATGGCATAGCGCTTGTACGTCGTCAGGCGGCAAGGAGATGCGTATGCCCCCGAGAGGTGTGAAGAGTCGCAAGCGCGGGCGTCAGTACGAGAAGGTGCTGAAGTCGATCAAGCGTGAGGGCCGCTACAAGGGTCGACAGAAGGAAGTCGCCGCCCGCATCGTGAACAAGACCCGCCGCCGCAAGGGCGAGACGCGGACCCGGCGGCGCGGCACCGGCGCGCGCCGAAAGGCCGCCTGAGCCGCGCGCTCACGAGCCGGCGACGGCCCGGGCGCGGCCGTACGCCGGCTGCTCCGCGCGCATCGTGTCGGGGTTGGCGCCGCCCTTCACGGCCAGGTGATAGGTGAGCAGCTGCAGCGGGACCACCGCCACGATGGGCGAGAGCAGCTCGGGCACCGAGGGCAGCGCGATCGTCTCGGCCGCCAGCGGTGCGATCTCACGGTCGTCCTCACCGACGAGCGCGATGAGCGGCGCGCCGATCGCCGCCGCGACGCCTGCGACGTCACGCGCGCGGGCATGGGCCGCCCCCGGGGGCGCGACGAGGATCACCACATCGTCCGGCTCCAGCGCCGCCCACGCGCCGTGGAGGAACTGCTCGCTGCCGAGTCCGATGGCCGGCACCCACGCGGCCTCGCTCAGCTTCAGCGCGCCCTCGTAGGCCGTCGCGACGTTGGGCCCGCCGCCGATGACCCAGTACCGGCGGCGTCCCCCGAAGCGGGCCGCCAGCTCCTCCCACGACTCCTGCCCGAGCAGCATCGCGAGCTGATCGGGAACCGCGTCGAGCTGGCGAGCCGTCTCGTCGTCACCGCCGACGGCGGCGGCCAGCGCGGCCAGCATGGCGAGCGCGCACGTGTACCCGACCGTATGGCACGACGACGCCTCCGGCTCGACCGTGCGTAGCAGGTGCTCGACCCCCGCCGGCCCCTCCCCGCCCTTGGCGGTGACCATCACGGTCGCGCCGCCGGCCGCGCGGGCGCGCGCCAGCGTCGCCAGCACGTGACGATTCCCGCCGCGGTGGCTGATGGCCAGCACGGCGGCGGGATCACCGGTGCCGTACTCGGCGAGGTCGAAGGCGTCGACGGCGCGGGCCCGCGTGGCGAGTCCGCCGACCCGCGCGAGCAGCGCCTCGCCCACGAGGGCCGCGTGCCAGCTCGAGCCGAGGCCCGCCAGCCAGACGTGCGGAGCCCCGGCGAGCCGCGACGCCGCGGCGCTCAGCGCCGCGCCCTGTCCGCGCGTGAGCAGCCGCAGCGCACCGGGCTGCGCGTAGATCGCATCGTGCATGTGATACGGATGGCCGCCGCGCTGCGGGCTCGAGGACATCGGGCGCACTCTCCTCGCGGGTCTCCTCCGACCATACACCGGCCGGTGAGGAAACCCGCAAGGGAGTTCGTATCAGGCCGTCTTCTTCAGCCCTGGATCGGCGAGACCGTGCTGGTAGGCGTGCCCTCGTTCCCAGCCCCGCCGGAACGCCGGCGCATCGGCCTCGAGGCCATAGCGCGCGCGCAGCGCGCCGTGCAGCTCCTCCCAGGTACGTCCGCGCGCGTCGAAGGCCAGCGCCGCCTCGAAGCCGCGACGATAGAGGTCCTCGTCACGCTCGAAGGCGTGGGGGCCGTCGGCGTACTGCTCCTGCTCGGCGCTGCGCAGGCCGACCCACCAGCGCTGGCGGGCCGCGTCGACGCTCTCCGCACCCGCCGCCTTCAGTGACGCCCGCGCGGCCTCGGCCCGCGCGTCGTCCTCGACGAGCGCCAGCACGACGCTGTGGCCGCGCCGGAGGGCGTCCTCGTAGACGAACAGCTCGTCGCGCGGCAGCCCGTTCACCAGCGACTCCTCGAGGGTGGCGCCGACCGCGGCGCCGCCGGCGCCGAGCAGCACCGCGCCGATGAGGCTGGTCGCGATGACCGGACCCACGCCGGGGATCAGGAGCGTGATGGCCGCGCCGAGCGGCACGCCGGCGACCGCGCCGGCGACCGCGCCGATGGCTGCGCCCACGCCGGGGCGCTCGCCCTCGTCGGTGGGCGCGCGACGCGAGTCGCTTCCCGGCGTCAGGACGGTGATGCGATCCCGGTGAATGCCGAGCGACTCGAGCGCGGCCGCGGCTCGTTCCGCGTCGGCGCGGCCGGTGAAGACTCCAGCGACAGTCTGCATGCGGACACCTCCCTCGTGTTTCCAAAGGAGCAAGGCGGGTGCCAGGCACACCGCGACACTTGCACGGGGCGGGCCGGCGTGCCACCATCGCGCTCGCTGGAGCACGAACGAGGAGGATCACGCATGAGCCTCAGCCGACGCACCTTCATCGCCGGGACCGCCGCCGTCGCCGCCACCACCGTCGCCGGGCCCTACGTCCACGCGCAGAAGCGCGGAGGAACGCTCCGGTTCGTGCCCCACGCGGATCTCAAGATCCTCGACCCGATCTGGACGACCGCGTACATCACGCGCAACCACGGCTACATGATCTTCGACACGCTCTTCGCGCTCGACGCGAGCCTCAAGCTGCAGCCGCAGATGGTCGACAAGTACACCGTCAGCAAGGACGCGATGAAGTACACGTTCACCCTGCGCGATGGCCTCAAGTTCCACGACGGCGCCGCGGTCACCGCCGAGGACTGCGTGGCGTCGATCAAGCGCTGGGGCGCCAAGGACGCGGTGGGCCGGCTCATGATGGCCTCGCTGTCGAAGATGGCCCCGACCGACCGGAAGACGTTCGCCATCGAGCTGGAGACGCCGTTCGGCCTCGTGCTCGACGCGCTCGGCAAGCCGTCGGCCAGCCCGTCGTTCATCATGCCGGCGCGCCTGGCCGCCACCGACCCCAACGAGCAGGTCAAGGAGGTCATTGGCTCCGGACCGTTCAAGTTCTCCAAGGACGAGTGGCAGCCCGGCAACCGGGTCGTGTACATCCGCAACGCCGACTATGTGCCCCGCAAGGAGAACCCGAGCGGCGCCGCCGGCGCCAAGCGGGCCCTGGTGGACCGGGTCGAGTGGCGCTACATCCCCGACGCCGCCACCGCCGGCGCCGCGCTGGAGGCCGGCGAGGTCGACTACTGGGAGAACGTGCCCCTCGACTTCGCGCCGCGGCTGGAGAAGAACGCGAACATCAGCGTCTTCGTGACCGATCCCAAGGGGAGCCAGGGCATCCTGCGGCCGAACCACCTGCACCCGCCCTTCAACAACAAGAAGGCCCGGCAGGCGCTCCTCCTCGCCGTGGATCAGAAGAACTACCTCCAGGCGGTCATCGGCCACGAGAAGTACTACACGACCTGCCCGTCGGTCTTCATGTGCGGAGGCCTGCCGTACGAGTCGTCGGCCGGAGCCCCCAAGCCCGACCTCGAGCGCGCCCGCGCGCTCTTCAAGGAGTCCGGCTACGACGGGCGCCCGGTCGTCGTGCTCGACCCCACCGACTCGCCGTACGCGCACGCGCCCGCGCTGGTGACGATGGAGGTGCTCAAGTCGCTCGGCGCCAACGCGGATCTGCAGGCCATGGACTGGTCCACCATGGTCGCGCGGCGCGCGAAGAAGGAGCCGCCGGCCCAGGGTGGCTGGAACGTCTTCCACACCTGGTCGACCTCGTTCGACACGATGACGCCGGCCGTCTCCTCCGTGCTCGGCGGCGCCGGCGAGAAGTCGTGGTTCGGGTGGCCCACCAGCGAGGCCATGGAGAAGCTGCGGGCCGACTTCGCGCGGGAGCCGAACGAGGCCAAGCGCAAGGCGATCGCCGAGCAGGTGCAGCGGCTCGCCTACGACGAGGTCCCCTACGTGCCGTGGGGGCAGTTCGTGGTGCCGGGCGCCTTCCGCAAGAACGTCCAGGGCGTGCTGCAGTTCGGCGCCACCCTGCTCTGGAACATCCAGGTGTGAGCGTCGTCACGGTCGGCGCCGCCCAGCTCGGCCCGATCGCGCGAGGCGAGGCCGCCGTCCCGAGCACTACCGCCTGATCGTCGAGCGTACCGGGGCGACGCCGCCGGCCTAGCTCGCCTGGGTGCGGGGGTCGAGGGCGTCGCGCAGCGCGTCGCCGACCATGTTGAGGGCGAGGACGATCAGGAAGATCGCGAGCCCCGGCAGCAGGGCGACGTGCGGGCTGAGGATGACGAACTGCCGCCCGGTCGCGAGCATGCTCCCCCAGTCGGCCGTCGGCGGCTGGGTGCCGAGGCCGAGGAACGACAGTCCGGCGGTGACGAGGATCTTGGCGCCGACGTCGAGGCTGAAGGCGACGATCACGGGCGACACAAGGTGCGGCAGGACGTGGCGGCCGAGGATGACGGCGTCGCCCGCGCCGAGCGCGCGCGCCGCCTCGACGAACTCCCGCTCGCGCAGCGACAGCACCACGCCGCGGACCAGGCGCGTGTAGAACGGGAAGCCGACGATCGCGATGGCGATCATCGCGTTGCGCAGCCCGGGGCCGAGCCCGGCCACCAGCGCGATGGCGAGCAGCACGTAGGGGAAGGCCATCAGGATGTCGGTCAGACGCATCACGACGGTCTCCACCCAGCCGGAGTAGAAGCCGCCCAGGACGCCGAGCACGACGCCGAGCACCATCGCGGCCGCCGCAGTCACCACGCCGGCCAGCAGCGACACCCTCGCGCCCCACACGAGCCGCGCCAGCAGGTCGCGACCGAACTCGTCCGTCCCCAGTGGGTGGCCGGGGGTCAACGGGGGCTGCAAGCGCCGCACCGTGTCGACGGCGTCGGGATCGAGCAGTGGCAGCCAAGGCGCCAGCACGGCGGCGAGGACCGCCGCCAGCAGGCCCGCGGCCGCGGCCACCGCGACCCGATTGCGCCGGGCGCCGCGCGCCAGCGCCCGGACCAGCACCGAGCGCTCGGCGGCGCCGGCCGCCACCGCATCCGCCGGCTCCACGCGCGCGCTCACGGCCTCACTCGTACCGGATCCGCGGGTCGAGCCAGGCGTAGACGAGGTCGACCGCGAGGTTGACGAGGACGAAGCTCAGCGCGACGACCAGCACGCAGCCCTGGACCAGCGGAACGTCGCGCGCGAGGATGCCCTGCACCATCAGGGTGCCGACCCCGGGCCACGCGAACACGGTCTCGGTCAGCACGGCACCGCCCAGCAGATAGCCGGCCTGCACGCCGACCACGGTGACGATCGGGATCAGCGCGTTCTTGAGGCCGTGGCGCAGCACGACCCCGCGCTCGACCACGCCCTTGGCCCGCGCCGTGCGGATGTAGTCCTGCCCGAGTGTCTCCAGCATCGTGGCCCGGGTGAGCCGCGCGATGATCGTGACCGACGCGGCGGCCAGCGTGACCGCCGGCAGCAGCAGGTGGGCGAGCAGGTCCAGGAGGCCGCCTCCCCCGTAGGGCGCATACATGCCCGAGGCCGGCAGCCACCCGAGCCGCAGCGCGAAGACGACCATCAGCACGATGCCGAGCCAGAACGACGGCATGCTCGCCCCGAACAGCGAGGCGGTGGCGCTGAGCCGGTCGAGGAGCGAGTTGGGGCGCGTGGCCGAGGCCACGCCCAGCGCGATGCCGAGCGTGGTGGAGAGCAGCAGGGCGGTGCCGGCGAGGATCAGCGTCGCCTGGAAGCGCAACAGCACCTCGGCCAGGACCGGCCGCTTCATCCACAGCGAGCGGCCCAGGTCGCCGCGGGCGACGTGACCCAGCCAGCGGACGTACTGCACGTGCACCGGCTGGTCGAGGCCGAGGTCGGCGCGCAGGCGTGCGCGGTCCGCCTGGGTGGCCTGGGCGCCGAGCATGATCTCCACCGGGTCCCCCGGGGAGAGGTGGAGGACCATGAAGACGATGACCGACACGCCCACCAGGACCGGCACCAGGAGCAGGAGCCGGCGGGCGAGGTAGCGCCTCACCGCCGCGCTACTTCAGCGAGATCGTCTCGACGCGCAGGTCGAAGCTCGGGTGCAGCTTGAACCCCTGCACGCGCTTGGCGTGGGCGGCGGTCTGGATCTCGTGGTCGACGAAGATCCACGGCGCATCGTCCACGAGAATGCGCTGGGCCTGGCGGTAGAGGTCGGCCCGCTTCTTCTCGTCGGTCGTGAGCCGGGCCTGGTGCAGCAGCTCGTCGAACTTCTCATTCTTGTAGAGGGCGCGGTTGGGACCGTTCGGGGTCCACTGGCTCGAGTGCAGCAGCGGGTACATCACCATGTCGGGGTCCTCGTTGCCGGCCATCCACGACAGCGCGAAGAGGTCCTGCTCCTTACTGCGCAGCTTGGCCAGGTACGCGCCCCACTCCATCGTCTGCAGCGCCACGGTGACGCCGACTGCCTTGAGGTTGGACTGGATGACGGTCGACATCGCCACCGGCGACTGCATCCCCGAGCCCGACTCCGGCACCCACAGCGTGGTGCTGAACCCGTTCGGGTGGCCGGCCTCGGCGAGGAGCTTGCGCGCGCGCTCGGGGTCGTACGGATAGGGCTTGAGGCCGGCGTCCGCGCCCCACGTCTTCGGCAGCACGGGACCGGCCGAGAGCGAGCCGGTGCCCTTGAGCACGTCGCGGACGATCGCCTCCTTGTTGACCGCGTAGTTGAGGGCCTGGCGCACGCGCTTGTCGTCGAACGGCTTCTTCTGGTTGTTGATCCCCAGGTACCAGACGTGGGCGCCGACCTGCTTGAGCAGCGTGACCTTGGGATTGCTCTCGAGCTGGCCGACGTAGTCGGGCGGCGTGCCGACGATCAGGTCGAGGGCGCCGGTGAGGAGTTCGGTGAGGCGAGCCTGGTCCTCGACGATCGGCCGGAAGACGACCCGGTCGAGCTTCACGGGGAACCGCCAGTAGCCGGGGTTCTTCTCCAGCACGACGCGCTGCCCGCGCTCCCACGACGCGAACTTGAAGGGGCCGGTCCCGACCGGCTGCAGCGCGTAGTCGGCACCGAACTTCTTCACCGCCGTCGGGCTCACGATGGACGCCGCCCCGGCGGTGAGGACCGCGAGGAACGAGGCCCGCGGCTCCTTGAGGACGAACTCCACGGTCGACGAATCCACGACCTCGACGGCCTTCACGTTGCCGAAGAAGTAGTTGGCGAAGGGGTATTTCCCGAGCTTGTGGAAGTGGTGCTCCGGGTTGATCTGGCGCTCGATGGAGTCCTTGACCGCCTCGGCGTTGAACGGCGACCCGTCGTGGAAGCGCACCCCCTGCCGCAACTTGAAGGTGTACCGCAGGCCGTCCTTCGAGACGGTCCACGACTCGGCCAGGCCCGGCACCACCTGCGTGCTCTCGTCGGGGAACGTCACGAGCGTCTCGACGATGCGGCGGCCGACCCGGTTCGAGTTCAGGTCGGTGACCTGGGCAGGATCGAGGTTCACCGGCTCGGCGACGAGACCGACCACGAGGGTGCCCGCCGGCTGGGCGGCGGCCGGAGGCGCCATCGCGCCGAGCCCGAGGACCACGGTCAGGAACACGAGCCACGCGGTGAGGATGCTCATGGGAGACCTCCGTCGATCGGGCGGTGGTGGCGGCGCGGCGAGTTTAGCCCCAGAGCCGCCGGCTGGCCAGCGCGGCGCCGTCAGCCAGGGCGCGCAGCTTGGCCCACACGACGCTGGGGGCGACGATCTCGGAGCCGGCGAAGGTCCCGAAGCCGCAGTCGGTCGAGGCGAGGACCCGCTCGCGGGCCCCGACCGCGTCGACCACCGCGCAGATCCGGTCGGCCACCACCTCGGGATGCTCGACGTAGTTGGTGGTGGTGTCGATCACGCCCGGCAGCACCAGCATCCCGTCCGGCGGCGGCAGCCGCTTGAGCACCTTGACCTCGTGCTGGTGGCGGGGGTTGGCGAGCGGCAGCGAGAGCGCGCCGACCCGGGCCCGGTAGAGCAGCGGCAGCACCGGCTCCAGCGGGACGTCGTGGGTGTGGGGGCCGTCGTAGTTGCCCCAGCAGAAGTGCAGCCGGACCCGATCGGGCGGGATCGCCGCGATCGCCCGGTTGATGGCGTCGATGTGGAGCTCGACCATCTTCAAGAACCGGTCGAGCGGCTCGTGCTGGAAAAAGCGGACGCGCTCCATCGCAAGGTCGGGGCAGTCGAGCTGCAGCACGAAGCCGCGCGCGTGGATGAGCTCGTACTCTTTCTTCATCTCGCGGGCCAGGGCGGCGATGTAGGCCTCGTGCGAGTCGTAGTGGGCGTTGAGCAGGATCGTGGCGGCGGTGCCCGGCGAGACGGCGGTCATGAAGGTCTCCGCGAACCGCGTGGGCACCGCGGCCAGGCAGCGCGCGAAGAGGTCGCACTCCCACGTCGCCTCCGTCAGGTCGGCGTACTCGATCTCGCCGACCGCCTGGGGCGCGTTGGCGATGCGGGCGGCCGCCCGGCGCCGGAATGCGAGCATCTCCGCGAAGTCGGGGTGCTCGATCAGGTCGCGGGCGAGCGGACGCCGGCTCTCGCCGCCGAAGCCTCGCATGCGCCGGGCGACGTAGGTCGAGAACCCCGCCCGCGGCTGCTCGCCGTCGTTGCCGACGTCGACACCGGCCGCGAGCTGGCGCTCGACGGCCTGGCGCACGGCGGCCTCCGCCTGCCGCTCGAGCTCGCGGGGGTCGATTGGCTCGCCGGCGTCCTGACGCACGAGCAGCTCGCGCAGCGCGAGGGGACGCGGGATGCTGCCGACGTGGGTCACCAGGATGCGGTCGTCGCTCTGTCGCATCAGCGCACCACGCCCGCCTGCCGTGGGAGGAACAGCGAGATCTCGGGGATCAGGATCAGAACCAGGAGGCCGACGAAGAGCGCGGCGAGGTACGGCCAGTAGGTGCGGAAGTGCGCCGCCACGCTGATGTCGGCGAAGCGCAGCGCCATCAGCAGGCCCACGCCGATCGGCGGCAGGAAGAGTCCGATGCCGACCGCCGCCGTCAGCACCACGTTGAAGTGGACCGGATGGATCCCGATCGACTTGGCGATCGGGAAGACGACCGGGATGAGCACCACCGCCGCCGGCAGCCCCTCCAGCACCATTCCGAACAGGATGACGATGCACGACACGGCGAGCAGGAACAGCCACGGCGTCGCCTGGAAGGGCTGGAGCAGGTCGCCCAGCAGCCGGGGCACGCCGAGCATCCCCATCAGGAACTGGTAGACGCTGGCCACCGCGAGCAGGAAGACGACGGCCGCCGTCAGCAGCGCGCTCTCGTGGACGAGCTTCAGCATCTCCCGCGCCGACACGTTGCGATAATAGAGGAGCGCCGCCGCCATCGCGTAGGCGGCCACCAGCGCGCCGGCCTCGGTGGCCGTGAAGGCCCCGAAGTAGAAGCCGGCGATGATCAGCACCGGCACCACCATCGGGACCAGCGACTCCCGCACCGCCGTGACGACCTGCGGCGCGGTGGGGGGCGGGTCCTTGGGCCAGCCGAGCCGGTGGGCCTGCAGGAAGATGACGGCCATGAGGATGGCGGCGGTGACGGCGGCTGGAATGAAGCCGGCCAGGAAGATGGCCACCACCGAGGTGTCGGTCACCTGGCCCAGCACGATCATGAAGATCGCCGGCGGCACGAGGATGCCCATGGCCGCGGCGGAGGCCACGAGCGAGGCCGCGTGCTCCCGCTTGTACCCGGCCCGCAGCATCGGCGGCGTCAGCATGGCGCCGATGGCCGAGACGTCGGCGACGGTGGAGCCGGAGATGCCCGAGAAGAAGTACTCGGCGAGGACGACCGACATGCCCAGGCCGCCACGGATGCGGCCGACCAGCACGCGCGCCAGGTTCACGAGCGCGTAGGACATCCCACAGCGCTCCATGAGGGAGCCGGCGAAGACGAAGGTGGGGATCGCCAGCAGCACCCAGCTCTGGGAGCCGGCCACCAGGCTCGAGGGCAGCTTCTGCAGCGAGAAGTTGCCGGCGAGGAGCCCGGCGAACCCGGCCAGTCCGAGCGAGAAAACGATGGGGAGCGAGAGCGCCGTCAACACCACGAACGTCACGACGACGATGGCGACGAGCACGGCTCAATGCCCGCCGGCCGGGTGACCGTCGCGCACGACGTCGCGGAGCGCGGCGAGGCTGTAGACGACGATCAACACGCCGCCGACCACCGCGGAGAGGTAGAGCCACCGGAGGTTCAGGTCGAGCGCCGGCGAGTACGACTGGCTGTTCAGCTCACTCACCTGCCAGCCGTAGAACGCCATCAGCGCGCCGAAACCCACCAGCAGCACGTAGTGACCGATGAAGATCGCGCGCCGGAGCGCCTCCGGAAGGTGCTCGACGATGAGCGAGACCGCGAAGTGGGTACCCCGGCGGATGCCGATGGCGGCGCCGATGAAGGTCAGCCACGCGAGCGCGTACTCGCCGATCTCCTCGACCCAGAAGAAGCGGATGGCCGGCAGGTCGAGCGCGATGGAGACGCGCGTCATGACGTAGCGCAGGAACACGCCGGCCAGCATGTCGGCCATCGCGATCAGCATCAGTGCGGTGAGCACGATGTGGGGCAACGACGTGACCGCACGGCCGAGGGCTTTCACGCGCGCGGATCGTAGACCGCCCGCCCGCGGCTTGTCAACGAGCCGGGCGACGCGGGGAGGCTTGACAACTGGGCCGCGATGCCGCGCTATGGTGGCGCCGTCGACACGCTCGTCCGGAGGAGACGCCCATGAAGACGCTGCCCCGCTTCGCCACCGTCGCCGCGCTCGCGCTCGGCCTGCTCCTGGCCGGCTCGGCCGGCCCGGCCCCGAGCCAGGCGCAGTCGCCGCGTAAGCTCGACCTCGCCCACATCATCGCGCCGCCGGAGTCGGGGGCGATCGGGTTCAAGTACCTCGCCGAGGAGGTCACCAAGCGCTCGAACGGCGCGCTCAACGTCGTCTTCCACGGCGGCACGCTCCTGGGCAAGGAGCTGGAGATCATGGACGCGGTGAAGTCGGGCAACATCGCGCTCGGCACGCCGGTCGGCGCCGCCTGCACCGTCTTCCCCGAGATGTGCGTGTTCCTCACGCCCTACCTCGTGCGCGACTACAACCACGCCTATTCAATGTTCAACGGCGAGCTCGGCCGCCAGCTCGACGAGACCTTCCAGAAGAAGTACAAGGTCAAGATCATCTTCTTCTACGACTACGGCTTCCGGCACTTCTGGAACAACCGCAAGCCGATCGCGACGCCGGCCGACCTCCGGGGGCTGAAGATGCGCGTGCAGCAGGGCCGCGTCTTCGCCGACACCGTCAACGGGCTCGGCGCCAGCGCGGTGCCGATGCCGTGGGGCGAGGTGGTCCCCGCCGCCCAGCAGGGCGTCATCGACGGCGCGGACCTGCCGATCTACAACATCAACGCGCTCAAGGTCTACGAGGTCTCCAAGTTCGTCTCGATGACCTTCCACAACTACGGGCCGACCCTGCTGGTGATGAACCTCGACGTCTGGAAGAGCCTGACGCCCGACCAGCAGAAGCTCTTCATCGACGTGGGCCGCGAGGCGCAGAAGAAGATCCGCGAGCTCACCGAGAGCGTCGACAACCTCGCCAAGGCCAAGGAGATCCTCGAGGCGCGCGGCATGAAGGTCAACGCGGCCGACGTCGCCGCCTTCCGGAAGGTGGCCGAGGAGAAGATCTGGCCGCAGTACCGGCAGCAGTACGCCGAGTGGTGGGACAAGGTCGCGAACGCGAAGTAGCTCGGGATGAGCGCGCCCCTGCGGCGTGACGTCGACGCCGGGACCGGCTACGGCCGGTCCCGGCCGACGCATGTCCGGGAGCTCACCGAAGTGGGCCCGGGCACGCCGATGGGGGAGCTGCTGCGGCGCTACTGGCATCCCGTCGGCGTGAGTGCCGACGCCGGCGACACGCCCCGGGCCGTGCGAGCCCTGGGTGAGGATCTCGTTCTCTTCCGCGACGGGCAGGATCGGCCGGGACTCGTCGTCGCCGGCTGCACCCACCGGGGCACCACGCTCTACTACGGCCGCGTCGAGGCCCGCGGCATCCGGTGCTGTTACCACGGCTGGCTCTTCGACGTGCAGGGACACTGCCTGGAGCAACCGTGCGAGCCCGACGGCGGTCACCAGCGCGGGCGCATGCGGCAGCCGTGGTACCCCGTGCAGGAGCGCTACGGGCTGCTCTTCGCGTACATGGGCCCGCCCGAGCGCAGACCGGCTCTGCCCCGCTGGGAGCCGCTCGAGGTGCTCGACGACGGCGAATTCCTGGAGGTCGACGCCAATAGCATCGGCGGCGGTGGGCCCGTCGTCATCCCGTGCAACTGGCTGCAGCACTACGAAAACCTCATGGACTCGCTGCACGTCCCGATCCTGCACGGCGCCTTCAGCGGCGTGCAGTTCACCGAGGTGATGGGCGTCATGCCCGACGTCACCTGGGAGGAGACCGACCGCGGCGTGAAGGCGGTCTCGAACCGGCGGCTGCCCGACGGGCGGCGCCTGCACCGGATCAGCGAGGCCGTGCTGCCGACCCTGCGGGTGATCCCCAATCCGCGCGTGGAGGGCTACGGCCGCGTGGAGACGATCGGCTGGGTGCTGCCCATCGACGACACGAGCTTCCGGATCTACACGGCTGGCCGCGTCCGGAGCACCGGCGACATGGCACGCGTACGGTCACGGCTGAACGGCAAGCTCTGGGAGGAGCTCACCGAGGCGGAGCACCAGCGCTTCCCCGGCGACTACGAGGCCCAGGTGGGCCAGGGGGCGTTCGCGCCCCACTCCGAGGAGCACCTCGTGTCGAGCGATCGCGGCGTGGCGATGGTGCGCCGTCAGCTCCGGCGCCAGCTGGAGGCCGTCGCCGCCGGCCGGGACCCCGCTGGCGTCGGCTTCGATGAGGACGCCCCGCCGACGCCGCTGGAGGCCGGGAACTTCCTGCTGGCGTAGCGCCTTGGGCGCCTCGAATCCACCCGCCCCACAGCACCGTCCCAACCCTGGAGGCCGACATGACATCCGGAGCCCAGACGATCGCATTGACCGACAAGGGATTCGACGAGGCCGTGGTGGCCCATCCGCGCCTCGTGGTGGACTTCTGGGCGCCCTGGTGCGGGCCGTGCCGGGCGTTGAGCCCCGTGCTCGAGGAGATCGCCCGCGAGGAGGCCGGCCGGGTGGTGGTGGCCAAGGTGAACGTGGACGAGCAGCCGGCGCTGGCCGGACGCTTCGGCGTCCGCTCCATCCCGACGCTGATCTTCTTCAAGGACGGCGAGCCGGTCGACACGGTCATCGGCGCCGTCCCCAAGGCCGAGGTCGCCAAGCGGATCGAAGCCCTGCAGGGCTAGTCTGACTGGGGGGCCCCGAGAAGGGCCCCCAGCCCCCCCACCCGCTCGGGGCGCCACGGCTCCGCCGGGGCGCCCCTCGACACCGCGTCTACCCCCGCACGTTCAGGAGATCCCGTAGGCCGTCGCCGACCAGGTTGATGGCCAGAACGGTGAGCGCCAGGAAGAGGCCTGGGAACAGGATGATCCAGAACGCGAGCTGCACGTAGGTCTTGCCCTCGGCCATGATGTTCCCCCACGACGGGATGTGCGGCGGCGTGCCGGCGCCGAGGAACGACAGGTAGGCCTCGAAGAGGATGGCCGAGGCGCAGATATAGGTGGCTTGCACGACCAGCGGGGCCACCAGCGCCGGCAGCACGTAACGCAGCAGGATGCGCGGCGTGCGCACGCCCAGCGCGCGGGCCGCTTCCACCATCGTGTGCTCGCGCAGCGAGAGCACCGAGGCGCGCACGAGCCGGATGACGCGCGGGATCTCGGGGATCACGAGTGCGATGACGACGTTGCGCACGCTGCCACGCATCATCGCCATGAGCGCCAGCGCCAGCAGGATGGCGGGGATGGCCATCAGGCCATCCATCACCCGCATCATCACCGTGTCCAGCCGGCGGTAGAAGCCGATCACCAACCCCAGCGTGGTCCCGAGCGCCAGGCTCAGCACGGCGACCGACGCACCGACGACCAGCGAGACACGCGCGCCGTAGAGCGTGCGCGTGTAGACGTCGCGGCCGAAGTGGTCCGAGCCGAACCAGCGCTCGGCCGACGGCGGCCGCAGCCGCTGGGCGGGCTTCATCTGCATCGGCTCCCCCGTCCACCACACCGGCGCCAGCACCCCGGCGATGACGACGAGCACGAGGACCGCGACGCCCAGCACGAACGTCGGCTGCCGGCGCACGAAGCGCGCCAGTCGCCTGTTCCCGGCGGGAACTGGCGTCTCGGGAATCGAAAGATCGAGGGTCGTCATGTCGGGACCACGTTCGGCACGCGCGTCATCGAGGAGCGCCACGGGTTTCCCGGGGCGCTCCGAGCCGCCGGGGGGTGTGGGGGCCATATCGGGGCCCCCACTAATAACGTATCCGCGGGTCGAGGACGACGTAGAGGACGTCGACCACGAGATTGATGAGCACGTAGATCCCGGAGACCACCAGGAGGACGCCCTGGATCACCGGGTAGTCGCGGCGGACGATGGCGTCGACGGTGAGCCGTCCCAGCCCGGGCAGCGCGAAGACGCTCTCGGTCACGACGGCGCCGCCGATGAGCAGCGCGAAGCCGATGCCGATGATCGTCACGACCGGCAGCGAGGCGTTCTTGAGCGCGTGGCGGACGAGGACGTTGCGGGGCGCCAACCCCTTGGCGAACGCGGTGCGGATGTAGTCCTCGTCGAGGACCCCCAGCATGCTGGCCCGGGTCATGCGCGCGATCAGGGCCATGTAGACGACCGAGAGCGTGAGCGCGGGCAGGATGAGGTGACGCAGGAAGGGCCCGATCCCGCCGGCGAGCGGCTGGTAGCCCTGCACCGGCAGCCACCCCGTGCTGATGGCGAAGACGTACACGAGGATGAACCCGAGCCAGAACGTCGGCATCGAGAAGCCGGAGACGGCGAAGACCATCACCGCCCGGTCGATCCAGGAACCCTTGCGCCAGGCCGCCAGCACCCCCACCGGAACGCCGACGCCCACGCTGATGAGCATCGCGAACAGCGTGAGCCAGACGGTCGTCGCCGCCCGCTGGCCGATCAAGGTCGAGACCGGCAGCCCCGAGAAGATCGAGGTGCCGAGGTCGCCCCGGACGATCCGGGAGAGCCAGATGCCGACCTGGGTGTGGAACGGCTGGTCGAGCCCCAGCCGCGTCCGGATGCGCGCGATGTCGTCGCTCGTGGCGTAGTCGCCCGCGATGATGACCGCGGGGTCACCCGGGGTGACGTGCAGGAGCGCGAAGACCGCGATGGCCACCACCCCCATGACGGGGATGGTGGCCACCAGACGCCGAAGGATTTCGGCGAGCACTCGTCCCCCGCGTCAGGTGACCGAGACGTTCCAGAACACGGGCGCGATGAACTTCGGGATCCCGCTGACGCTCTTGCGGTGGGCCGTCGGCAGCACGTACTCGCCCCACGGCACGTAGGCGACCTCGTCGAGGGCCACCTTCTGGACCTCGTCGGCGAGCTGCTTGCGCCGGGCCTGATCGGACGCGCGCACGAAGTCGGTGATCAGCGTCTCGAGCCGCGGGATCTCCGGCCAGCCGAACCACGCCCCCGGCCCCGCACCCGACACGCCGAAGTGCACGGCCGGGTGCATGACGTCGGCGGCCATCCACCACGTGTGCAGGACGTTCCAGCCGCCCTTGTCGGGGGGATCCTTCTTGGCGCGGACGGCGAGGTTCGTGGACCAGTCCATCGCTTTCAGATCGACGTTGAAGCCGATCGACGACATCAGCTCGCGCGTGACGAGGGCCGCCCCGTTCAGCAGCGCGATGTCGGTGACGTGCACGACCGTGACCGGCCGCCCGTCGTAGCCCGACTCCTTGACGAGCTGACGGGCACGCTCGAGGTTCTGCTTGGCCAATCCCTCGGCTCCCACCTTGCTCGCGAACGGCCCGTTGCACGCGAAGACCGAGTGGCACGGCCGGTAGTACTTGGGGACCCCGATGGCGGCCTGCAGGTAGGTCTCTTGGTTCATCATGTACACGAGCGCCTGCCGGGCCCGCTTGTCGTTGAACGGCGGATGCAGGTGATTGGGACGCAGCCAGCCCTGGGTGCCGAGCGGATCGGGCAGGAACGTCACGAGGGTCGGATTCTGCTCGATCCGCGGGATGAAGTCGATCGGCGGGATCTCCCACCAGTCGACCTCGCCGGCCGCCAGCGCCGCCGCCGCCGTGGCGTGATCGGGCATGTAGCGCCAGACCACCTTGTCGAGATGCACCCGCTTGCCGCCGGCCGAGCCGGTGGCCGGCTCCTGGCGCGGCACGTAGTCGGCGTTGCGCACGTACACGACCTGGTTGCCCGGCTGCCACTCGTCCTTCGAGAACCGGAACGGGCCCGAGCCGACGATCTCCTTGATCTGCTCGTCGGCCGAGGTGGCCGCCAGCCGGGCCGGCATCATGAATGGCACGTTGCTCGACGGCTTGCCGAGCGCCTCCAGCACGGGCCCGAACCGCTCGCCGAGCTCGAGCGTGAAGGTCTTGCGATCGGCGGCCGCGAGGCGAGGCCCGTGGGCGGCCAGCAGTCGGCCGAACCGGTCCTTCTTCATCCAGCGCTTGAGTGACTCCACGCAGTCCTCGGCCACGACCGGCTGACCGTCGTGCCACTTGAGGCCGTCCCGCAGCGTGAAGGAGTACTTCATGCCGTCCTTCGACACGCTGTGCTTGTCGACCATCTGCGGCCTTATCTGGAGCTGCTCGTCGGTGCCGAACAACGTGTCGTAGACCAGGTAGGCGTGGTTGCGGGTGATGTAGGCCGTCGTCCACACGGGGTCGAGGATCTTGAGGTCGGCCTGGGCCACGAAGCGCAGCGTGCCGCCGCGCTTCTGGGCGTGCGCGCGGGGCGCGGTCAACGCGGCGGCGGCGGTGGACGTGGCGGCGCCGGCGAGAAACTGGCGGCGGCTGATCTCACTCATGGCTGCCTCCTGCGGGAAGCTTCGAGATCCTCCACGGCGAGGTCGAGGCGGATAGTAGCATGCCGCTCCGCGTCGGACGCGAGGTGGCAGGGCTTGGAGGTGGGGAGTACACTTTCAATCGTCTGGTCGATCGGCCCATCGGGGCTTCATCAGCCATCAGACCGCGTCGCCGGTAGGTCTTCCGCGTGCTGGGACGTTGCTTAGGGAAGCGGAAGGTCGTGTTGCAAGGAGACGCGCTCCTATGGCTCAGAAACTCTTCGTCGGTGGTCTTCCCTTTGCGACGTCCAACGAGCAGCTCCGCGCCCTCTTCGCCGATTCCGGCGAGGTCGTCTCGGCGACCGTGGTGACCGATCGCGATACCGGCCGCTCGCGCGGCTTCGGTTTCGTCGAGATGGCCACCCCCGAGGCGGCCGACGAGGCGATCAACCGCCTCAACGGTCGCGACTACGAGGGTCGGCGTCTACAGGTCGAGAAGGCCAAGTCCCCCTCGGCGGGCGGCGGCTCCCGTCCGGCCCGCGCGGCCGGCGGCGGACGCGGCGGCCGCTGGTAGTCACCCCGTGCGACGGCCACGGGCCGGCGGCGGTCGCCGCCGGCCCACCGCCGTCGCGCTTACTTCTTCTCCTGGGCGACCGCGGCCTCCGCGGCCTGGAAGCCGATCTTACTGTGGGTGCCGTCGCAGAACGGCTTCGTGACCGAGGCCCCGCAGCGGCAGAGCGCGATGCGGGGACGGCCGGTCGTGTCCACCTGGTTCCCGTTCACGTCGAGCAGTTCGACATCGCCCTCCACCAGATAAGGGCCGTTGGGACGAATCGTGATCTTGACGGCCATCCAGGTTTCCTCCTCGACCGTGATTGACGACCGCCTCACCATAGCACGGCGGTACACTGAGCAACCGATGCGCGGCCCCGGACAGATCCTCCTCGTGGCCTGCTACGAGCTGGGGCACCAGCCGCTGGCCGTGGCGTGGCCGGCGGCGTTCCTCGAGCGCGCGGGCTACGCACCGGCCGTCCTCGACCTTTCCGTCGAGCCCTTCGACGCCGAGAAGGTCGCCCGTGCGCGGGTCGTCGCGATCTCGGTCCCCATGCACACCGCCCTGCGCCTCGGCGTCATCGCGGCGCGGCGCGTCCGGAGCGTGAACCCCACGGCCCACGTCTGCGTCTACGGGCTCTACGCCACGCTCAACGCCGACGAGCTCCTGGCGACGTGCGCCGACAGCGTGCTGGCCGGGGAGCTGGAGGACCAGCTCCTGGCACTCGTGCGCCGGCTCGAGTCCGGCGGGCCGAGCGGGCCCACGGCCGCCGCGTCGCGCCCCGAGCTGGTGAAGCTCGACTTCCCGGTGCCGTCGCGCCACGCGCTGCCGAGCCTCAAGAAGTACGCGCACGTGGAGCGCGACGGCCGCCGCGAGCTCGCGGCCTACGTCGAGGCGAGCCGGGGCTGCAAGCATCGGTGCCGGCACTGTCCCATCCCACCCGTCTACGGCGGTCGCTTCTTCGTCGTGCCGGTGGAGACGGTGCTGGCCGACGTGCGCCAGCAGGTCGCGGCGGGCGCCACCCACGTCACGTTCGGGGACCCCGACTTCCTCAACGGCCCCCGCCACGCGCTCGCCGTGGCCCGCGCGCTCCACGCCGAGTTCCCCCAGGTCACCTTCGACTTCACAGCCAAGATCGAGCACCTGCTGGCCCAGCGGGCGCACCTGGCCGAGCTGGCCGCCCTCGGCGGCATCTTCGTGGTCTCCGCCGCCGAGTCGCTCGACGATCGGGTGCTCGACATTCTGGCCAAGGGGCACACGCGGGCCGACATCGTGAAGACGCTACACGCGACGCGGGCGGCCGGGATCGCGCTCCGTCCGACCTGGGTCGCGTTCACGCCGTGGACGACCCTGGACGGGTATCTCGCGTGGCTGGACTTCCTCGCCGACGAGGCGCTGGTCGACCACGTGGATCCCGTGCAGTTCGGCATCCGCCTGCTCGTGCCACCCGGCTCGCTGCTGCTCGATCAGCCCGAGCTGCGCGCCCACCTCGGTGCGCTGGTGCCGGGTGGTTTCCACCACGAGTGGCGTCACCCCGACCCGCGCGTGGATCGCCTCGCCGAGGAGGTCGCCGCCCTGGCGGCGACGGCGGCGGAGCGCGACGAGGACCCCGCCATCACCTTCGACCGTGTCCGCGCGCTCGCGTCCGCCTCAGCAGGTGCACCCGCACGGCCGCTCGTGGGCCTCGCCGCCGGCCGCGCCCGTCCGCCGAGGCTCACCGAGCCGTGGTTTTGCTGAGCAGAGCCGACTCGGGGCCAGTTGGCCCTGTCCTTGGCCGGCGGAGAATCTGTGAGTACACTACCGGTCTGAGGGGTGACGTCATGAGCGATGATCTGAAGGCCAAGGTGCAGGACCTGATCGACACGATGATCAATCCGGCCGTGGCCGGCCACGGCGGCTTTGTCGAGCTGATCGACGTGCAGGACAACCGCGTCTATCTACAGATGGGCGGCGGTTGCCAGGGCTGCGGCGCGGCGGACATCACGCTCAAGTCAGGGATCGAGCGCCTCATCAAGGAAGAGATTCCCGAAGTGGCCGAGGTGCTCGACACCACCGACCACTCGTCGGGCACGAACCCCTACTACACCGCCGGCAAGGCCTAGCCCTCCGCGTCGCCGGCAGGGTCCGTCCGATGGACCGACTGCTCCTCCTCCTGCCGACGACGACGTATCGCACCGAGGACTTCCTCGACGCCGCGCGCACGCTCGGCGTCGACGTCGTCTGCGCCTCCGAGAAGCCAAGCACCTTCGAGGCGCACGCCCCCGATCACCTCCTCACGATCGACTTCGCCGATCCCGACGCGGCGGCGGCCCGGGTCGCCGAGCTCGCCGCCCGGCGGCCCCTGAGCGCGGTGGTCGGCGTCGACGACCTCACCAGCGTGGCGGCGGCGGCTATCGCCGAGCGGCTCGGCCTGCGCTCCAACGCGCTGGCCGCCGTCGCCGCCGCCCGCGACAAGTACCAGATGCGTCAGTGCCTGGCCGCCGGCGGCGTGCCGATCCCGCGCTTTCGTCGGATCGCGCTGAAGGACGATCCGTTCCTGGCGGCTCGCGGCGTGGCATTTCCCTGCGTGCTCAAGCCGCTGGCGCTCTCGGCGAGCCGGGGCGTCATCCGCGCCAACAACGTCGACCAGTTCATCGCGGCGGTCCGCCGGATCGGCGCCCTCCTGCAGCGGAGCGACGTGGAGGTCGGCGGCGACGCCGCTCAGTTCCTCCTCGCCGAGGAGTACATCCCCGGCGTCGAGGTCGCGCTCGAGGGGCTGCTGATGGGCGGCACGCTCCACACGCTGGCGCTCTTCGACAAGCCCGATCCGCTCGAGGGCCCGTTCTTCGAGGAAACGCTCTACGTGACACCCTCGCGGCTGCCCGTCGCCGTGCAGCGCGCGATCGAGCAGGTCACGGCCTCGGCCTGCGCCGCGCTCGGCCTCGCCGAGGGCCCCGTCCACGCCGAGCTGCGCGTCAACGACGGCGGGCCGTGGGTGCTGGAGGTCGCCGCCCGCTCGATCGGCGGATTGTGCTCGCGCACGCTCCGGTTCGGCACGGGCATGACGCTCGAGGAGATCATCCTGCGCCACGCGCTCGGCTGGCCGATCGCCAGCCTCACGCGCGAGCGGCGTCCGGCCGGCGTGATGATGATCCCGATCCCGCGTGCCGGCCGCCTCGGCGGCGTGCGCGGCCTCGAGGCGGCCGAGGCGGTGGACGGCATCGAGGAGGTCACGATCACGGCCCACGTCGGCCAGGAGCTCGTTCCGCTCCCCGAGGGCTGGCAGTATCTCGGCTTCATCTTCGCGCGCGCCGACACCCCCGACGCCGTCGAGGCCGCGCTCCGCGACGCCCACGCCCGCCTGGTCTTCTCGATCGACTGAGCCCGCCGTCCAGGTCACCTGCGACGAAGGTCGCAGGCCTCGTTCTTGCTGCCTCACCGGCTCGCCCTCGGGCACCACCGAAGGGTAAGTCGAACACAGGAGGCAGAGACCATGCAGAAGCTGATGTTGGCGCTGTTGGTGGCGATCGTGGCCCTGGCCCCGGCCTTCGCGGCGGCCCAGACCGGCGGCGGTAGCGGCAGCGCTCCGGGGAGCTCGAGCGGAAGCGGCCCGGCCGGAACGTCCGGCGGCTCGACCGGTTCGGGGACGTCGGGCACCACGGGCGGCGGTACGACCACGGCGCCGGGCGCCTCGGGCGGCTCGACGACCTCGCCGAGCTCGCCCTCGGCCAGCCCGAGCGGCAGCTCGTCCGCTGACTTCGCGAAGTACACGACCAAGGCCGACTGCGAGCGCGCGGGCGGCATGTGGCAGGTCGCGCAGAACAAGTGCGACAAGAAGTGACGCGGTAGCCCGGCGTGGGGGGCCCGACCGGCCCCTCACGTTCACCGCCGTCCGCTCGGTCCGTCGATGTGCCGCTCCATCCACGCCTCGAGCAGCGGGACCGTCTCGAACCCCGGCAGCTTGCGGATCGTCTCGTCGACCTTGCGGGCGGCGGCCCGGCCCTCGTCGCCGCCGTAGAGATATCGCGCGAGGAACTCCACCTCGGCCGTCGGCTGCACCCCGGTGCCCACCGGGGCCCAGAAGTGGTCGACCAGTCGTCGGGCGATCCACGTGGCGCCGGGGCGTCGCAGGCGCGCATCGGCCTGACGGTAGTAGAAGAAGAAGTGGCGCGACTCGTCGCGCATGATCCGCTCGAGCAGCTCGTCGAGCACCGGATGGTTGGCGAGGAGCTTCAGCCGGTGATACCCGGTGAGCGCGGTCAGCTCGTTGATCGCGCCCCACGTCATGTGCACCGCGCAGAAGTCCGGCCACACCTTGGACACCGTCGCGGTCGCCAGCGCCTCGAGCCGTTTGCCGAGCGGCTCCTGGCCACGCGGCCTCGCCCGCGGCGGCAGCGGATGTCCCGCCGCCTCGAGGAAGCGCGACAGCGCGAGACCGTGGAAGGTCTCCTCGTGCACCCAGCACGCGAGGAACGTCGCGACGTCGGGATCGTCGATGGCGCGCGTGGCCAGCAGGGAGCGCAGGTAGACGATCGTGTGGCTCTCGATGTCCTCCATGTAGGTCAGCGCGCGCACGGTGGAGGGAGACAAGGGATACTTCGCGACCTCCGACCACGCGAACGCGCCCAGGTCGAGCGCGCCAGATCGTGCGACCCAGGCGTCGAGGTCGAAAGCGACCATACGGCCTCACCGAAGGTACTATCCCGGATCGGCCGAGCCGCAGGGAAAAGCGGCTGCGGCGTTGATGCGGGGGCTACGGGCGGCCGTAGGTGCCGCCGCCTCGGGCGCGTCGACGGCGCGTGGCCTCCGGGATCACGACGCCTGCGATCGCGAGCAGCGCCAGCACCACGGCGGCGACCAGCAGCACCGTCGCGATCGGCAGCCCCAGGACCCGCAGCCCTGGCCGCTCCACCAGATCGCCCGCCGCCGCCGACGGCGCATCCCCGTCACGGCTCCCCGGACGCACCTCCTGGGGGTTGGGCTGCGCTCCGTGCTGAACGGCCTCACGGTCGCTCTTGGCCGGCGGTGGAACCACCTGCGCGGACAGCGGCTGCGCGAACAGCACGGCGACGAGCGCGAGCACGATGGCGTTCATGGTTTTCCGTAGAGCAACGGCGGTGCCACCCAGCGCGCGATGCCGGACGGGTGTACCCTCACTCCCCGTCCCTCTCGTGTCCACTCGACCGCGCTTCGATCCGGCTGCGATGGCCCTGCTCGTGCTCCTGTGTGCCGTCTGGGGCTTCACGCAGGTCGCCATCAAGGTGGCCAACGCCGGCATCTCGCCGCTGTTGCACGCCGGTCTCCGCTCGGCCGGCGCCGCGCTGCTCGTGTGGGCGTGGTCCGCGGCCCGCGGCGTCCCGCTCTTCCGGCGCGACGGCTCTCTCGGCCACGGCGCCGCGATCGCCTTGCTCTTCGCGGCCGAGTTCGTCCTCATCTACGGCGGGCTCGTCCTGACGACGGCCGCGCGCGGCGTGCTCTTCGTCTACACGGCGCCGTTCTTCGTGGCGCTCGGCGCGCATGCCCTCGTGCCCGGCGAGCGCCTGGACCGCCGCAAGACGCTGGGGCTGGCGTGCGCGTTCGTCGGCGTCGCCGTGGCCTTCGCCGGCGCGCTACGGCTGCCGACGCGCGCGGAGCTGCTCGGCGACCTCATGGAGCTGGGCGGGGCCGTGTGCTGGGGCGCGACGACGGTCCTCGTGAAGGCGCGACGCCACGCGCCGCTCAGCCCCGACAAGACGCTCTTCTACCAGCTCGCCGGCTCCGCCCTTGTCCTGCTCCCGCTCTCGGCGGCGATCGGCGAGCGCGGTGTCGTCGACGCGAGCCCCGTCGTCGTGGCGTCGGTCGTCTACCAGATCGTCGTGGTGGCGTTCGCCAGCTACCTGGCGTGGTTCTGGCTCCTGACGCGCTACCCGGCCTCGGAGCTCTCGGCGTTCTCGTTCCTCACGCCGCTGTTCGGCATGCTGGCGGGCGCCCTCGTGCTCGGTGAGGCCGTCGGGCCCGCGCTGGCGCTCGCGATGGGGCTGGTCGCCCTGGGGATCTACCTCGTCAACACGCAGCCCCGCGCGTGAGCCCGGGCGTGCCGGATGATGAGGACGCTCAGGCCGGCCGCGGCTTCAGCTCGATGATGTGACCGTCGGGATCGCGCAGGTAGATCGACGGACCCGTCCCGTAGGCGCCACGCCGCTGGACGATGTCGCCCTCGAGCGCGACGCCGCGCCGCCGCAGCTCGTCGGCCACCTTCGCAAGGTCGTCGCAGCGGATCGACAGACAGACGTGGTCGACGCCGCCCGCGACGCTCGCCGGCGCCTCGGCCGTGGCCGGGAGCAGGTCGATGTAGTGATCGCCGAACCGCAGGTGAATGAGCGAGATCCGCTCGTTGACGTGGTCGACCGTGCAGCCCAGCACGTCGACGTAGAAGCGCTGCGCGGCGGCCTGGTCCTTGACGCGGAAGACGACGTGGTCGAGTCCCAGTGGCGTGAACATGCACCCCTCCCCCGCGCGGTCACGAGGATCGTCGGACCGCGGCTCACGGGTCATTCGCGACGGAGCACGAAGAGCGGCTTCTGGCCCAGCAAGCGGAACGTTGTCAGAAACCCGACCGCGAGCGCAAGCGCGATCGTCGCGGCGATGCCCAGCATCAGCGGTGTGGGATCGAAGGTCCACGGGGCGTCGAGGACCCAGCGCACGACGGCCCACGCCAGCAGCGTCGCCAGCAGCCCGCCGCCGAGGCCGGCAGTGGCGCCGAGCAGCCCGTACTCGACCGCGAAGGCGCGGGCGACGACGCCTCGGGTGGCGCCGAGTGTGCGCAGCACCACCGACTCGTAGAGACGCTGCGAGCGCGTCGCGGCCAGGGCCCCGGCCATCACGACCAGCCCCGTGCCGAGCGTGAACAGCGCCACCAGCCGCACGGCCACGGCGATGTCGCCCAGCACGACCGCCACCCGCTCCATCACGTCGCGTACCGGGATGGCGGTGACGTTGGGGAACGCGGCGACCACCGCGTTCTGCAGCGTCGTCTCCGCGTCGGCCGGCACCCGCGCCGTCGCCACCCAGGTGGCCGGCGCCCCCTCCAGCGCGCCGGGCGACAGGACGACGAAGAAGTTCGTCGTCAGCGACTGCCAATCGACGCGCCGCACGCTCGTGACCTCGGCCTCGATCGGCACTCCCTGCACGTCGAACGTCAGGCGCGAGCCGACGTCGACCCCGAGGTGGCGCGCGGCCGCCTCCTCCACCGAGGCCTGCGCGCGTCCCGAGGCCTCCGCCGCCGTCCACCAGCGCCCGCGCAGGAGGACGTTCCCGGCCGGGGCCGCCTCCGCCCAGGTCAGCACGTACTCGCGCGTGAAGTACCAGACGCCCTCCTCGCCGCGCGCCTTCCGCCCGTCCACCATCTCGCGGGTGACGCGCTCGCCGTCGATCGCCGCGAGACGACCGCGGACGACCGGCGTGAGGGCGGGCGCCGTCCCGCCGGTGCGCTCGACGAGCTCCGTGAACGGCTCTCGCTGATCGGGCTGGACGTCCAGGAAGAAGAAAGACGGCGCCTGCCGCTGCTGCTCGATGTCGATCTGCCGGGCGAGCACGCCCTCCAGCATGGCCACCGTCACCAGGAGCATCGCCGCCATCCCGAGCGCGACGACGACGCGCGGCGCGTGACCTCCCGGGCGCCGCAGCGCCGCCAGGCCGTGACGCCAGGCCAGGCCGCGGGCGCGCGGCATCCGGCGGGCGAGCAGCATGACGCCCCGGGCGAGCGCCAGCAGACCGAGGAGGGCGGAGACACAGGCGCCCACGAAGAGGCCGCCGGTCTTGAGCGAGCCGGCCTGCCACAGCGCGAGCACCGCCAGGCCGAGCCCGACGGGGACGAGCGTCGACCACGCGCGCCCCCGCCGCGGCGACGACTCGACGTCGCGGCGCAGGATCAGCCACGCCGGCACGGCGCGCACCGCCGCCAGCGGCGCCCAGGTGCAGAGCAGCGTCACCACCAGCCCCATCGCGACCGCGCGGGCGAGCGTCAGCGGCTCCACCCGCGCCTCGAGCGCGAACGGCACGAGCCCCGCCAGCGCGGCGGCCAGCACGGGCTGGAGCGCGACGCCGAGCGCAGCCCCGGTCAGCCCGGCGATGAGCGCAACCGCCTGGGTCTGGACGAGGTACGCCGTCACGAGCGTCCGCGTCTCCATGCCGAGCGCCTTGAGCGCGGCGATCGTCGGCACCTGGCGCGCGACGAACGCCGCGACGGCGGCCGCCACGCCGATGCCGCCCACGAGCAGGCTCGCGAGCCCCACGAGGCCGAGATAGGTGGTGAGCTGGCTGAAGAACCGGCGCAGGCCCGGCTGGGCCTCGTCGTAGGCGGCCACGCGCACCCCGGGATCGATGACCGCCTGGGCCAGCGCCGCCCGCGTCTCTGCCGCCCCGCGTTCCGGCGGGAGCCGGACGAGGACACGGTGGCGCACGCGGCTGCCGAAGGTCACGAGCCCGCTTCGCTCGAGCGCCGACGGGGAGAGGAACACGCGCGGGCCGAGCGCGACCAGGCTCGCCGTCCGGTCCGGCTCGGACTCGACGACACCACGGATCGTCAGCACAACGTCACCGACGAGGAGCCGATCGCCGGGTGCCAGGTGGAGCCGGTCGAGGAGCTCGCGCTGCACGACGGCGCCGTCGCCCTCGAGCAGCGACGCGATCGGGGCCGCCGGCGTGGTGACGAGTCGACCATAGAGCGGATAGTCGGAACCGGGCGCCTTCAGCTCGACGAGCACGCTCGCGCCTCCGTCGACGCTGCGCGCCATCGCCACCAGCTCGCGCACGTGCACGACCCGGGCGCCCTCCCGGGCCAGCCGCTCGACGGCGGCGTCCGCGTCAGGCGGGAGGGGCCGCGCCGACCGCAGCTCGAGGTCGCCGCCGAGCAGCGCCTTGGCCTCGCGCCCGAGCGTCGCCTCGAGGCCGGCCGCGAGCGTGCCGACGGCCACCAGCGCGCCCACGCCGAGCGCGACGCAGGCGAAGACGGCCGCGAGATGGCGTCGGCCTCCGCGAGCCTGGCGCCGGGCCAGACGCAGCGCGACCGCGATCATGGGCTCCCGTGACCGTTCACGACGCGCCCGTCGCGCAGGGCGATCGCCCGCCCGGCGCGGGCCGCGAGCGAGGCGTCGTGGGTGACGAGCACCAGCGTCGAGCGGCGCTCACGGTTCAGCGCGAGGAGGAGGTCGACGATCTGCGTGCCGGTCGCCGAGTCGAGATTGCCGGTCGGCTCGTCGGCGAGCAGCAGCGGCGGCGTCAGCGCCACCGCCCGCGCGATGGCCACGCGCTGCTGCTCGCCACCGGAGAGCTGCGCGGGATAGTGGTCGGCGCGCTCGGCCAGGCCCACCTCGGCCAGGCGGCTCCGCGCCGCCGCCAGCGGCTCCGGCGCACCGGCCAGCTCGAGGGGGACGGCGACGTTCTCGGCGGCCGTGAGCGTCGGGATCAGATGATAGGACTGGAACACGAAGCCCAGCGTGCGGCGGCGGAAGCGAGCCAGCTCGGCCTCGCCGAGCCCCGTCACCTCCACGCCGTCGACCGCAATCGAGCCGGCGCTCGGCGTGTCGAGGCCGGCGATGAGCCCGAGCAGTGTCGACTTCCCGCTCCCCGAGGGCCCGGTGATCGCGACCACCTCCCCCGACGCCACGTCGAGACTGACTCCGTCGAGGATCGTCACCGGCCGCCCGTTGCCGGGCAGGCGCATGACGAGGTCGCGAACGCGGATCATCACGAGGCCATACTACACTTCGAGTGTGAGTTCGCTCCGGATCGCGCGCGCCGTCCTCGTCGTGCTGGCGGTCGCGCTGTGGCCGACGGCCGCGAGGCCGTCTCCGGACCGCGTGATCGTCGTCCTGGGCGACAGTCTCACCGCCGGGCTCGGCGTCGCCGTGGACGAGGCGTATCCCGCGCTGCTCGAGAGTCGTCTCCGTCGGGGTGGGTTCCCCTATCGCGTCGTCAATGCCGGGGTGAGCGGCGATACGAGCGCCGGCGGTCTGCGCCGCCTCGACTGGGTCCTGCGTTCGAAGCCGGAGATCGTGGTCGTCGCGCTCGGCGCCAACGACGGCCTGCGTGGCGCCCCGGTCGCCGCGCTCCGCGACAACCTCCTGGCGATCGTCACGCGAGCGCGCGCCGCCGGCGCCCGTGTGCTGCTCGCCGGCATGCGGCTGCCGCCCAACTACGGCAACGCGTATGCCGGCGCCTTCGCCGACACGTTTCGCGAGGTCGCCCGCCAAACGTCGACGCCGTTCCTCCCGTTCCTGCTGGACGGCGTGGCCGGCGATCCGGCCCTGAACCAGCCCGACGGCATCCACCCCAACGCCGCCGGCCAGCGCATCGTGGCCCAGCACGTGTGGGCCGCCCTCGAGCCTCTGCTCCGCCGCTGAGTCGCGCCCGGCGGTTTTTCGTACGAGGAACGCGGGCGCTCGTGACACGGTAAATGGAGGCAAAGCGGGGTGCCATTCTGACGGGTGCGCCGGTCAATCCGTGTCGCTCTGCGGGCGGCGGTGGCCACTTTCGAGCCACGGCGGGCCACGTTGACTCGCATGCTGAAACAGTCCCACGCAGTGCCCACCCATAGGCGACCCCGTCGATCGGCTTGATCTGCCTGACTTTGCGGCGTCGTTACGGCCGTCCCTAGCCGCGCGACCCCGTCGCCCAACCTGAGCGGGGGCCTTGGCGCCCCCGTTGCACTACCCCTCCGCCCGCTGGGGGAAACCCACAAGTGACTATGCGCAATCGAGCGTGGAACGAACGAGGCTTCGGGCTGGCGGAACTGCTCATGGTGATCGCGCTTGTGGCGCTGCTCACCACCGCGGCGGTGCCGAACCTGATCACCTACTACCAGACGGCGTCGCTGACGGCGGGCACCGAGCAGCTGGCCGCGACCCTCAATCGCGCACGCCATCTGGCGATCAGCCGGAACACCTCGGTCTGCTTCGAGCGCAACGGCACCACGGTGCGCCTGCGCACGGTGAGCTGTGGCGGCACGATCTGGACCGGACCCGGGACCGACAGCACGGGAACCATCACGATCGCCAACAGCCTGCAGGTCGGTGGCGCGACCAGCGTCACGTTCACGAACGTGGGGGGCGCCACCGCGACCCAGACGTTCAGCGTGACGGATCCCAAGACCAGTCGATCCCGGAGCGTCCAGGTGACGAGCACGGGACGGGTGAGCATCCAATGACGACATTCAAGGCATCCATGCGAAACGAGCGCGGATTCACGCTGGCCGAGGTGCTGGTCGCGGCGTCGATCATCCTGATCGGCCTGGTAGCCATCGCCTCCGGCTTCCAGTACGGGACCAGCGGCGTGGCCAACGGGCGCGGCGAGACGATCGCGACCTTCCTCGCCGAGCAGCGCCTCGAGGCGCTCAAGGCCGCCGCGATCAGTGACTACGACGGTACCCTGCTCAACGCCGGCGTGACTACCGAGTTCTGTCAGAGCAGCAACATCGGTGGGACCGGCACGAACTGCCAGAGCACCGCGATCACCAACGCGCCCTCGTACACACGCGTGACGACCATCGTCCACAACCCGGGCGGAACCGGGTGCACGGGAGTCGCGCCATTCCTCTGCAAGCGCATTCGTGTGTCCGTCACGTACCGACCGGTCACGAGCGCCGGGGACGCCAGCCAGACGCGCACGGTCGACCTCTTCGCCGTGGTCGCACCGAGGAGCTGACATGAGCCTCCGCCGACTCCGCAACCAGCATGGCTTCACCCTCGCCGAGCTGCTCGTCGCCTGCGCGATCATCGGGATCGTGATGGGCGGCCTGTTCAGCATCCTGCGGGCCGGCCAGCAGAGCTACCTGACCGGGTCGAACCAGGTGGAGGCGCAGCAGGCGCTCCGCCTCGCGTTCCTCCGGATGACGAACGAGGTGCGTGACGCCGGCTACTGCCCGACCTGCGGCAGTGGCGCCGCGCCCTTCACGGCGCTCACGAGCATCTCCTCGACCGGCTTCACCATCCAGAACGACTGGAACGGCACGGGGACCATCGCGAGCGGGACCGTCACCCAGGTCGTGACGGGCATGGACGGCACCGTCGGGAACGCAACGCGCGGCGAGCAGATCATCTACGCCTTCAGCGGGGGAAGCCTGACCCGGCGGGAGGTGGGACTCGAGGGGACCGCGACTCCGGTCGTCAACAACCTCGCGTCCCTCACGTTCACGTACCTCGACCAGGCCGGCAACGCCACAACAGACGCCACCACCGCCCGGACCATCGTGATCAATGCGGTCGGACAGCCTGAGGTGCAGGCGGCGTCGTTCGGCGGCGGCCGTGTCCAGGTGGCCATGACCGACTCGGTGCGTCTGCGGAACCGAGCGAAGTGACGACAGCGGAGGAACGGTCAATGCGAAACTGGCGAGCACTCCTCACCAACGAGCGCGGCGTCGCGCTGGTCCTGTCACTGATGATGCTCCTGGCCCTGACGGGCATCTTGCTGGCCTTCTTGTCCGTCAGCGCCCTGGAGCCTCAGATCTCGCGGAACATCACCGATACCGCCCGGGCCCGTTACCTGGCCGAGGCGGGTATCGAGGTCGGCTTCAACGTGCTGATCAACACGACGGACTTCACCACGGCCCTGTCTGGGGCCAACGCGAGTGCGCCGTGGGTGAACGTGGTGAACAACGGCACCCTCAACGGCGTGACGACGGGCGGCAGCTCGGCGGAGGCGACCTTCGCCGGCACCTATACCGTTGTCGTCCGGAACGACTACCAGAACGCGGACTCGGCCATCACCGGTCAGTCGTCCGGCACCAACGTCACCCCCAACGAGACGCTGACGGCCGACAACAACCGGATCGTGATCATGCGCTCGACCGGAACGTTCAACGGCGCCACCAAGACGATCGAGGTCGTGGTGCGGCGCGCTACCTTCCCGCCCTTCCCCGGCGCCGTGAACCTGCCCGGCCTCCAGACCGACACACTGATCAACAAGGAGAACTTCGACATCGACGGGCGGGACTATCAGTGCACCGGTAGCACGTCGTCCTGTCTGAATGCCGCCAACTGGACCCAGAACACCTCGAACCCCAACAAGTACGGGATCGCGACCACGAACGGCACCCAGGCCAACATCGGCGTCGGCTACGAGAACAACATCCAGAACGCCGTGTCGGGGAACAGCAACAAGCTGGCGTCGATCAAGGGCCGGAACGAGACCGGGACCGCCACCTCGTACACCACGGGGCTCAACACCATCCAGGGCCTCGATCCCAGCGCCTCGGATGCGCTGAACCCGACCAAGATGGCGGCGTACCTCGACCAGGTACGGAACTACCCCGGAACCACCATCCTTCAGTCGACCCAGGCGTGCCCGATGCAGCTGACCGGCTCAGGCACACCCACGAGCACGCCCACGCTAACGAACGGCTGCACCGGGGCCAGCGGGGTGAACACGACGCTCGACCTGGGTAGCCGCGACAATCCCAAGCTCGTGTACTTCCGTGGTGACACGGACCCGACGTCGCAGTTCACGGGCCTCACCATGAACAGCGGCATCAAGGGCGCCGGCGTCCTCATCATCGAGGACGGCGACCTCAAGCAGCTGGGCAACTTCAGCTGGGACGGCGTCGTGATCGTCACCGGCAACTACGTCGGCGCCGGGTTCCGGGCCAACAGCTCGACCACCATCCGCGGCGCGTTCATCGCCAACGAGGCCCAGACCGGCGAGGCCAACGGGTTCTTCGAGTTCCTCCTGGACGAGAACGCGACCAACTTCAGCGTGCGGAGCAGCAAGCAGAACCTCGACCTCGTTCAGATCATTCGAGGGAATACCTCCATGACCAACTGGCGGGAGCTGTAATCGGTGCGACCCCTCCTCCTCGCCGCGGTTCTCGGTCTGGCGATCGCCGGCTGCCAGCGCGCCCCCGCGCTGGCACCGGCGGCGTCGGGCCCCGTGCAGTTCGTGGGCTCGCTCACCGAACGCCTGAAGTCCGAAGGTGACGAGCTGATGAAGCAGCAGCGGTACGACGAGGCCGCCCTCAAGTACCAGACGGCCCTCAACGGAGCGCCCAACGATATCGCCATCCGCTTCGCCTTCGCGGTCGCTCTGTCGTACACCACGCGCCGCGACGAGACGATCGAGCAGTTCCGGTTCGTGATGCGCCGGGGTGAGCCGGGCTCCGCCGAGGTCAGGAGCGCCCGCGACTGGCTGGCCACCGCCGGGGAGCTCGAGGCTGCCGATGCGCCTCCGGCGACGGCGGAGTCGTCCACCCAGACGCCCGACGCCAAGAAGGGGCGCGTGCTCGGCAAGATCCGCTGGAACGACATCGACCCCTACACGAAGCGGGTCGCGGTCAAGGTGAGCCTGATCGGCGACGACATCGAGACGCGCGACGTCCGGATGGGCCGCCCCGACTTCAAGATCGGCCGGGGCTACGAGTTCAGGAACGTCCCCCCTGGCGCGTACCGCCTCGTGGCGGAGGCTGGCGGCACGTCGATGTGGGACCTCAAGGTCGAGGTGCCGGCGGAGAAAGACACGACGCTGGACCTGAACGAGAGCAACGCGGTCGTGTCCAAGGACTTCACGCCGAGCTCCGATTAGCCTGCCTTCAGAGCGACCTGCCCCGCGTACAGGGCAGGTCGCTCTGACCATTCCCGCCTAACCTCGCATCACCACGAACGTCGCCTCCGGCACCGTCACTGCACCCGGACGCGGCCATGCTGCCGCGGGGAGACGAGCGGGGCGTCGCCCTCCCGATGGCCCTGATGTGCCTGGCCCTGCTCGGCTCGCTCCTGCTGGCCCTGGCCTCGCTGTCGGCGACCGAGCCCCAGATCGCGGCGAACCACCTCCGCGCCAGCCAGGCGCGGACGCTGGCCGACAGCGGCGTCGAATACGCCCTGTGGGCGCTGTCCAACCCGGCCCATCCCGCCGGCCTCGTCCTCACGCTGCCCGCCGCGACCGCCCCGCCGCCGTTCGACGGCCGCACCTTCATCGCGCTCGGCTCCGGCGGCTTCACCGTGGCCGTCAGAAGCGATGCCGATCCTCAGCGGCGCACGATCAGCGCGGTCGGCTGGACGCCGACCAACAGCCTCACTGACGCGCGCCCCAAGGCGCACCGGACGATCACCGTGGCGGTGTCGGCGGTCCCCGAGCTCGCCGTCCGCGCGCGGTGCGCCGTGTGCGTGCGCGGCACGCTGACGGTCGCCGGGAACGTCGCCGTCGACGGGGCCAACCAGGACCCGGCCTGCGGCGGCGACACGAAGCACGGCACCTTCACGCTGGGCGCGACGACCGTCACGGCGCCGGCGACCATCACGGGCGGCGCCGGAGCCGACGCCCAGCATCAGCCGGCCTCCGATTTCGAGCCCGTCACGCTCTCACCGGCCGCGCTCGAGGCGCTCCGGACCCTGGCCTGGCGGAACGGGACCTACTTCGGCCCCGGCTATCCACGCGGCGGTAGGGTCTCGGACGGAGGCTCCACCTGGAGCGGCCGCGTCGTGTTCGACGTCGCCAACCCCTTGCCCGATGGCGTGGTCTTCGTCGACACGACCGACGGCGGCGCCGTCGAGGCCGGGTCCGACCGTGTCGCGTCGCTGGCCACGGCGCGACTCGAGCGAGGCGCCGTGGCCGGGCCCGAGCGCCCCTTCCGCGGCTGGATCGTCGTGAACGGCTCGCTGGAGATCACCGCCGGGCTGGACCTCCGCGGGCTCGTCTACGCCGTGGACGGCGTCACGTATCAGGCCGCCGAGCCGGGGCGAATCGAGGGCCTGGTCATCTCGCAGAACGTCCGCGAGAGCTCGGCGTCGCGAATCGAGGCCACGGCCGGTGGCGCGCTGTCCGTGCGGTTCGACTGCGGCCACGCGAGGGCCGTGGAGCGCGTGCCGTACGGCTACGCGCCGATTCCCGGCACCTGGCGCGAGGAGAGTGACTAGGCGTGCTCTAGTTGGTCGCGGCGGACTCGTCGGTCGAGGTGGCGCTCTCGGTCGGGCCGTAGAGCCGGCGGTACTCGTCCCAGGAGAACATCACCCGCTTGACGTACTGGCGCGTCTCGTCGAAGGGGATCTGCTCCACGAAGGCCTCGATGTCGCTCGTCCGTCGGGTCTGCCACCACTGCCGTACGCGGGAGGGGCCGGCGTTGTAGGCCGCCAGCGCCAGGCGTGGGTCCTTGAACTCGCGCAGCAGGCCCGCGAGGAAGGCGGTACCGATCTCGATGTTGGCCCCGGGGTCGTCGAGCAGCTCGCCGCCCGCGAACGCGAGGCCGCGGTGCTCGGCCATGGGCCGCGCGGTGGCCGGCATCAGCTGCATCAGCCCGCGCGCGCCGGCCCGGGACAGCGCGCGCGGATGGTACGACGACTCCTCACGCACGAGCGCCGCCACGAGGAAGGGGTCGAGCCCGGCGCGCTGGGCGGCCGCCGTGACCTCGCTCCGCCAGCCGAAGGGATAGAGCATCTCCCAGAACGCGCGCGGCAGGGCCGGGTCGGTGGTGGCCATCGAGGCGAAGTGGCGGCGGAAGATGCGAAGGGCCATGTGGTAGCGCTCGTCGCGCACGTAGGCGCTGGAGAACCCGTAGAGGCGCACCGTGTCGCCCGTCGCCTGCTGGACGACCTCCTCCAGCTCCTCCAGCGCGCTCTCGACGAGGCCGAGACGGCGGAGGAGGTCGACCCGGGCGAAGCCGGGATCGTCGGCGACCGCCTCGGCGGGGTCGGCGGGTAGCGTGACGGGCGAGGGCCGCGCGGCCCCCCGCGCGGCGCCCGTCCGGGCCAGGGCGAGGAGCCCGTAGTAGCTACGAGGCGCCTCGGTGATGACCTGCGCATAGAGCGGTGCGGCCGCGGCCCGGTTGCGTCCCTCCTCGGTCGCCCGCGCGCGCCAGTACAGGGCGCCCAGGCGATACGGCCGATTGCCCGTCGCGTCGACGAGCTTGCCCCAGTGCTGGGCGGCCTCGCGGGCGTCGCCCTTGAGATAGGCATTCCAGCCGAGACGCCAGAGCGCTGCGCCGGCGATCTCGCGCTTGGGATACTTCGTCGCCAGCGTGCGGAAGACGGCGGTCGCGTCGGCCGGCCGCTGGGCGTCCTCGAGGGCACGCGCCCGCATCCACAGCGCCTCGGCGGCGTCGCCCTCCGAGCCCGAGGCGGCCACCTTCGTGAGCACCTCGAAGGCGCGCTCGCGCTGCCCGGCCCGCAGGAGGAGGCGTGCCTCCTCGAGCCGCATCGCACCCTGGCGCTCGGGCGCCACGCGCGGGATCGCGAGCGCCAGCGCCTTGGCCGCCGCCTCGTGGCGGCCCAGACGATGGGCCCCATCGGCGACGACCCGGAGCGCGCGCACGACGATCGATGGGTCACGCGCCTCGCTCGCGATCCGCTCGGCCTCGTCGACGGCGGTCTTGGGCACGCCGCCACGGAGCAGCCGCTCGGCACGGTCGACGCGCTGATCGATCGTCAGCGGGGGCACCGCGGTACCGCCCGCGGCGAGCACGCCGACCCGGTCGGCGGCGCCGTCGGCCCAGCCCGTCGTCGGCGCCAGCACCATGAGCTCGCGGTAGGCGCGCGCCGCGTTGTCGCGCTGGCCACGCGCCTCCGCCGAGTGACCGAGCAGATAGAGCGCCTGGGGTGCCTCGCGCGCATCGGGATACGCGTCCAGCAGACGCACGAGCGCGGACTGCACACCCGCCTCGTCGTCGGCGCGATCCGCCAGCCAGGCCGCCAGCAGCAGGGCGCGCGGCGCGAAGCGGCTGCGGGGATGGTGGTCGACGACGCCGAGGGCCGTCGCCCGCGCGGCCGCGAGGTCGCCCCGCCGCGACTGCGCGTCGGCGACGATGAGCCGCAGGTGGTCGCCGATGGGCGAGCGCAGCGCCGCCTCGCCGAGCTCGGCGATCACCGGGTCCGGCTCGCCCTCCTGGTACGCGGCGATGGCGCGGGCCCAGGCGCGCTCGGTCTCGGCCGTCGGCAGCTTGGTGGACTTCGCCGACTCGGCCAGGGCCAGCGCCGGCAGCAGCGGGATGGCCGCGAGCAGTGCGACCCGCAGCACCGTCGGCTCGCTCATCACGCGGCGGGTGAAGAGGATGCGCTGCAGCGCCGTCACGTTGGAGAGGACGGCCAGCACCCAGAGCGCCGGCTCGAGCAGGTCGAGGATCGCGCCCGCCACGAGGCAGATCAGCCGCTCCGGCCGCTCCATGAGACCGACGTTGCAGTCGATCCCGATCGATTCCGCGCGCGCCTTGGTGTAGCTCACCATCACCGACCCGACCAGACCGGCCATCGCCACCAGCGCTCCGCGCGCGTTGGGCGTCCGGGCGAAGAGCACCACGATGCCGAGCAGCACGATGAGGTCCGAGTAGCGGTCGATGACCGAGTCGAGGAACGCGCCGAAGGCGGTCACCTGTCCCGACACCCGGGCCAGCGCGCCGTCGAGCAGGTCGCACAGCCCAGCCAGCAGCAGCAGGCAGCCGGCCCAGCGGACGTGGCCGGCGATGAAGCCGGCCGCCGCGAAGAAGCTCACCACGAGGCCGATGACCGTGAGGTGGTTGGGCCGCAGGCGCAGGCGGAACAGGGCGCGACCCACCGGGTCGCTCCACTGGCGGACGCGGTCGCGGTAACGGCCCAGCATCAGAGGGGCTGCGTGAGGGCCTGCTCGAGCGCCTCGCGCACGCGCTCGGTCTCGGTTGGCTCGTCGAGCTTGCGGCCCGTGCGGTCGTGCACGTAGAAGGTGTCGAGCGCCTGGTCGATCTCGGTCGCGATCCGGGCGCTGGCGATGTCGAGGTGCTGCGCGGACAGCGTGCGGGTGATCAGGTAGAGGAGGCCGAGCCGGTCCGGGCACTTCACCTCGACGACGGTGTCGGTGTCGGACAGGCGGTTGTCCACGGTGATCTTGGGGCGGTCGAAGCCGTCGGCGGCCTGGCGGCCCGCGCGCTGGCGCCGCTCGAGCAGCGTCTCCACCGTCTGCTCCCGCACCAGGATCGCCCGGAGCGCGTCCAGCAGCCGGTTCCACTGGGTGGCCGAGGTGACCGACTCGCCGGTCGGGTCGTTGACCTGGAAGGTGTCGATGGCGATGCCATCGGCGCGCGTGGAGATCTGGGCCGAGATGATGTTCACCCCGTGCGCGGCCAGCGTGCCGGCGATGAGCGCGAAGAGCCCCGGCACGTCGCGCGTCACCACGACCAGGTCCGACGAGCCGAGATCGGGATGGTGGAACAGCTCGGTGGCGACGGGGGCGGCGTCGAGGTGCGTGATGAGCCGCAGATGCTCGGCCATGCGCTGCACGCTCGTGTTGGTCAGGTACCGGTCGCCGACCATGGCCACGTGGGCCTTCACCGCCTGCAGCGGTACCTCGTCGCGCACGACGTCGCGCAGCCGCGCCACGAGCTGCGTGCGGTTGGGCTTCTCCTCGCGCCCGCCGGTGAGGCGCGCGAGGGTGCGCGCGTAGAGCTCGTGCAGGATCGCGGCCTGCCAGCCCGTGAGCACGCCGGGGCCGACCGCGCGCATGTCGGCGAAGGTGAGCAGATAGAGCATGCGCAGGCGCTGCGGGTCCTCCACCGTGGTCGCGAAGTCCGCGATGGTGCGGGGGTCGTCGATGTCGCGCCGCTGGGCGATGTGCGACATCGTCAGGTGGTGGGCGACCAGGAACTCCACCATCGCCCCCTCGGCGGCCGGCAGCCCGATCCGCTGCGTGAGCGCCTGGATGAGCGGGATGCCCTTGGCCACATGGCCGTGGCCCTTGGCCTTGCCGATGTCGTGCAGCAGCATCCCCAGCATCAGGAGGCCCGGCTTCTCCACCTCGCTGAACACCTGGGCGGCGCCCTCGGATTCCGACGACCGGCCGGGCGCCAGCGCCTCCATGTGCTCGACGGCCAGCAGCGAGTGCTGGTCGGCGGAGAACTTGTGGTAGACGTCGTACTGCACCAGGCAGGTCAGCGCCCCGAACTCCGGCAGGTAGCGCCCCAGCAGCCCTAGCTCGTGCATCTCCGACAGGGTCAGCGCTACCCGACCCCACGACCGGCAGATGTCGAGGAAGACCTCGCGGACGGTCGGCGATGTCCGGAAGCCGTCGTCGACCACGTCGAGGGAGTCCTCGATGGCGCGCTCCAGGTCCGGCGCGAGGTCGCAGCCGAGCCGGTGGAGATGCCAGAAGACCTTCATGAGCCGTAGGGGCTCCTTGCGGAGGGCGTCGGGGTCGCGGTCGGCCAGGTGCAGGCGGCCGTCGTAGAAGACGAGGCCGTCGGCCAGCGCCTGCTGCCGCTGGCGGCGCTCGGCCGAGCCCCGACGCGACAGCGTCTCCTGGCAGCGCGCGATGAGCCGCCGGCTCACCCGATGGATGCGGCGCGCGTGCAGGTAGTAGTCGTGCATGAAGCGCTCGACGCCGAGCGTGTGCCCTTCGTTCGCATAGCCGAGGTTCTCGGCGATCCGCGGCTGCAGGTCGCGCGTCAGCACGTCGTTCTTGTGGCCGGAGAAGAAGTGCAGCTCGTTGCGCACGCGCCACAGGAAGGTCAGCGCGGCGTCGGCGCCCGCCTGCTCCCGCGGCGAGATCAGCCCCTTGTCGGCCAGCTCGCGCAAGGTGCGGGCGCCGAACTTGGCGGCCCCGAGCCACATGGCCGTGTGCATGTCGCGCAGGCCGCCGGCCGACTCCTTCACGTTGGGCTCGCCGATGTAAGGCGAGGCGCCGAACTTGCGATAGCGCTGCTCCCGCTCGGCCAGCGTCATGGCCAGGAACTCGCCGAAGTCCTGGCGGTAGACGTTGTCGCGGAGCACCCGGCGGAACCGGGTGAACACGCGGCGGTCCCCCTCGATCAGCCGCGCCTCCTGCATCGACGTGCGGCTCGGGAAGTCGGTGCGCGCCATCGCTACGCAGTCCTCGAGCGAGCGCAGGCTGTGGCCGATCTGCAGGCCGAGGTCCCACAACGTGTAGAGCAGCTCCTGCATCACCCGCTGCACGAACGGCGAGAGCGAGCCGTCGTAGACGACCATGAGGTCGATGTCCGAGGAGGGATGGAGCTCGCCACGGCCGTAGCCGCCGAGCGCCACGACCACGAGGGGGGTGGGGGCCAGCCCGGCCGCCTTGGCGTCGGTCACGATCAGCTTCGTGAGCGACTGGACCATGCCGTCGACCATCCTGGCGTGTGCGCGGACGGATTCCTCGCCGGACGCGCCCTCGACGTGCATGGCCTTGAGGGAGTCCAGCCCCTCGGCGAGGACGGTACGGAAGAACTCGAGCCGGAGGCGTCGCCGGTCCTCGGGTCGGTCGGCTCCTGCCTCGGCGCGCCGGGCCCGGCGATACAGCTCGCGCGACATGACGCGCAGAGCGTAACAGTCGGGAATCATTAGTGTCAAATGCCGCGCCGGGCCCGCTTGATCCGTCCCGAAGCGCGGCTTAGAGTCAGGGGTCCGGTCCGGCGGCCCGACCGCCGGGAAAGGAGCCTGACCCTGCGACGTCTCTGGCGATCCGTCCTCGACGGGATCACGCCCTACGACGCCGGCAAGCCCCTGGAGACACTCATGGGCGAGCTCGGCCTCGCGGAACTCGTGCGCCTGTCGGCCAACGAGAGTCCCCTCGGCCCCTCGGCTCACGTGGTCGAGGCCATCCGACGGGAGGCCGCGCGCGTCCATCTCTACCCCGACGGCGGCACCTCGGCCCTGCGCGCGGCGCTGGCCCGCCGGATGGGGATCTCGCCCGATCAGATCGTCGTCGGCAACGGCGCCGACGAGCTCATCGGCATGGTCGCCCTCGCGGCGTTCGAGCCCGGCGACGAGGTGGTGGTGCCCACGCCCTCGTTCGAGCCCTACGCGACGTCCGTCGTCCTCGCCGGCGCGCGCGTCCGGGAGAGCCCCATGGCGGGCTACGAGACCGACCTCGACGACGTGCTCCGCCGCGTGACCGAGCGCACCAAGGCCGTGATCCTCTGTTCGCCGCACAACCCGGCCACGACCATCATCCGCCGCGGCGCGCTCCTGCGGCTGCTGGAGGCGCTCGGTGACGACCCGCCGCTCGTCGTCCTCGACGAGGCGTACCGCGACTTCGCCGACGATCCCGAGTATCCCGACGGCGTGGCACTGCTGACGCGCTTCCCGCGTCTGCTCGTGCTGCGCACGTTCTCCAAGATCGCGGCCCTGGCCGGTCTGCGGGTCGGCTACGCCGTCGGCGCCCCGTCGTCCATCGATCGGCTGAACCGCACGCGCGCGCCCTTCAACGTGAACCGGCTGGGCCAGGTGGCGGCCCTGGCGGCGCTGGACGACGTCGAGCACTGGGACCGCACCCGCCGCCTTGTGCTCGAGGAGCGGGCGTTCCTCACGCACGAGCTCGCCGGGCGCGGGTTCACCGTTCCGCCCTCGCAGGCCAACTTCGTGCTCGTCAAGGTCGCCGGCGCGTCCGCCGTGCGCGAGCGCCTGCTCCGGGCCGGGCTCGTCGTCCGCGACGGCGCGGGCGTCGGATACCCCGATCACCTGCGCATCGCCATCGGCACCCATGAGGCCAACGAACGCCTCCTGCGCGTGCTCGACGGCGCCTGAGGAGGCCTCGCGTGGCCAAGGACATCGCCCCGGTGCACCACGCCGATCGCCGCACCGATGTCGTCATGCCGTACGCGCCCGGCATCGTCGTGCGACGTGGCAGCCTCGTGTTCCTGTCGGGCGTGACGGCGGCCGCCGTGTATCACAGCCATCCCCACCGCGACGAGGAGTTCGACCTCCCGGCGAACATGCGGGAGCAGGCGATCCTCACCATGGAGAATCTGAAGAAGACGCTGGAAGCGGCCGGCTGCACCATGGCCGACCTCGTGTCCGCCACGCGCTTCCTGACCGACGTGAACGAGCAGGACGACCTCAATCGCGTCTGGGCCGAATACCTGGGCGGCCACCTCCCCACCACGACCACGGTGGAGGTCTCGCGCCTGGCCACCCACCCGCGCTGCAAGCTCGAGATCAGCGCGATCGCCGTCACCGAGGCCTGAAGCGGTGGCTCGCCTGGCCTTCGTCGGACTCGGCGCGATGGGCAGCCGGCTCGCGCACCGGCTGCTGGGTGCGGGCCATCAGGTGACGGGCTGGAACCGTACCCCCGACAAGGCGCGCGCGCTCGTGGCCGCGGGGCTGGCCCTGGCGAAGACGCCCCGCGCCGCCGCGGAGGGCGCCGAGGCCGTCTTCACGATGGTCACCGACGACGCTGCGCTGCGCGCGGTCGCGCTCGGCGCCGACGGCGTCGTGGCCGGGCTCGGCACCGGTGCGGTGCTCGTCGAGATGAGCACGGTCAGCGCGGCCGTGGTGCGCGGGCTCGAGCCCGCGGTGACGGCGCGCGGCGCCGCGCTGCTCGACGCGCCGGTATCCGGCAGCACCATCACCGTCGAGCAGGGCCAGGCCTCGTTCATCGTCGGCGGTGAGGCGGCGGCGGTCGAGCGCGTCCGCCCGTGGCTCTTGGGGATGGGCACCGCCGTCACCCACGTCGGTCCGCTCGGGCTGGCGAAGACGATGAAGGTGGCGACGAACCTCGGCCTGGCGGTGCAGATGCTCGCCTTCAGCGAGGCCGTGCTGCTCGCCGAGAAGGCCGGCATCGCCCGCGAGCGCGCCGTCGAGGCGCTCCTGAGGTCGGTGATCGCCTCGCCGATGGTGAAGTATCGCGGGCCGTTCGTCCTCGGCCAGATGCCCACCGACGCCTGGTTCAAGGTGCCGATGATCCAGAAGGACCTGCAGCTCGCGCTGGACGAGGGCCGCGCCGCTGGCGTGCCGCTGCCGCTGACGTCGGTGGCGCAGGAGTGGATGACGGCCGCCCGCGGGCTCGGCCTCGGCGACTACGACTTCGCGATCGTCTTCGACGTGCTCGCTCGCCTGGCCGGCGCGTCACCCAGCATCAAGCCCGCCGACGACCCGACCCGGCGCTAGGAGGTGAGGGGCCGGGCCGGCACGTTCTGGGGCGACGCGCTCTCGAGCGCGCGCGCGAAGTTCCGGCGTGCCCGTCGACGGACCGACCAGCCCGCCGGCGGAAAGTAGCGGCCGGTGCCGGTCTGGGTGACTCGCGGCAGCGGCGAGCCCTTCAGGATCCCGTCGAGCACCTCGACGAACGCCTCGGACGCCTCGCGTTGCAGGCGCCGGAGGTAGCCGTCGAAGGTGCGCTCCTCACCGACGGGCACCGAACGGCGCACGATGACGTCGCCGGCGTCCACGCGCTCGCTCACCACGTGGATCGAGAAGCCGACGCTCTCCGGCCGGTCGAGCGCCAGCGCCCACAGCATGCAGTCCGACCCGCGGAACTCCGGGACGAGACCGAGGTGGCGGTTGAGCGTCGCCTCACGGGCGAGGCCGAAGACGGCGGGCCGCAAGATGGGCGCGCCGGCGAGCAGCAGGTAGTCCGGCCCGAACGACCGGAGGAAGTCGACGACCCGGCTATCGTGCGGATCGCGACAGTCGAGGTGGGGATGGTCCTGCCGTGCGTGACGGATGAAGGCCGCGTCGATCTCCGGAAACGCCGTGAGCCTGGGTACCCCGTCCCGTCGATGGGGCGGCGGACGCATGAGCTCAGCCGCCCGCGCCAGGAGCAGGTCGGCGAGGTAGGCGTTCCCCCGGTTGCGCCGCAGACGGGCCAGGACGGTGAGCTGGTTTCTCAGACCGCGGGCGGCGACGTTGACCATGGCGAAGCGCTCCCCCCGTGCCTCTAGGGAGTGCGCGAGGAAGTAGGCCTCGGGAAGGTCGGTCGTCGTCAGGATCGCGAACGAAGGCACGTCGTTGATGTCAGAGCAACGGCGCTGCCACGACGCCGGCCGGCCTCTCGGGGCCACCGCGGCGCGCCCGCATCGCAGGAACTACAGGCGGTTGCCGGCCGGCCCCGCTCCGTGGACGAACCACGGGCGATGCAGCGAAGTCGCGAGAGTGGGCAACGCCGGGGTGAATCGGCGCACGCCGGTGGAGCGTCAGCGGCGCTGACCTCGGGCGGCTGCGAGCTGTCGCTCGACCTCCTCGAGGCGACGCGCCAGCGCGTCGCGCTCGGCGCTGACGGCGATGAGCTGCTGCTCGCGTACCGCGTAGCGCTGCTCGTTCTGGGCGAGCCTCGTCTGCAGCTCAGCCTCCCGCTGATAGAGCTGCCGGAGCTCGCGCTCGAGGCTGGCGACCCGCTGCTTGGCGGGCAGATATCCCCCGAAGAGCGTGTACGCGAGGAGCAGGGTCAGCAGCACGCCGGCTGCGACCAGGACCCACGGTAGCCGGACGCGCGGCCCATCCGTCACGTGCTGAATTCTACGAGCGCCCTCCCGGGCCGGCAACCACCGCCCCGCGCCGATTTGCTATCATTTCGTCGTGGACCTCCGGCGGTTCTTCGATCGCGCGGTCCAGGCGAGCTTCAACGATCTGGCGATGCGTGACGAGCCGGTGGCCGGCTACCTGGCCGACCTCCTCACCCGCTTCGCCCGCACCGAGAACCTGTTCCCGAGCGGCGTGACCATGCCGCGACTGGAGACTGTCGTGGATTTGCTCCTGGAGGCCCAGGTGGCCTGGGACGACGGCGCCGAGCACTTCGACCCCGAGCGGGAGCTGTCGATCCGGCGGCACATCGGCGACTACACGCTGTTCATGACCGGCGTCTTTCGCGAGCGGGTCCAGCGGCTGGCCTCCACCGACTACTACGTCAGCCAGGGTCGGCGTGCCTACCGCTTCGTCTCCGAGCACGGCCGTGCCACCACCCAGCCCCGGGCGCGCAACGTCGGGCCGCTCTACGCGCGCCTGGCCGAGCGCTTCGAGCACTACGCGTGGGCGCTCGACTATGCCCGTCGTGTGCACTTCTACGATGCTCCCGCCCACCCGTTCTTCCGTCTCGGCTGGCAATAGCGGGAGGCCCCGTGGACGCTGACGCCGACGCCTGCCGCCGCGCCCTGGACGCCGCGATCGCCGACCCCACCCGGCTCGATCCGGCTCCGCTGGCCGCGCTGGTCGCCAGCGCCCCCGACGTCGCCGACGCCACGCTGCGGGCCTTCGCCGACGCCCACGGCGCCGCCGCGCTGCCCGTGCTCGAGGCACTCACCTCGGACCACACGCCGCGGGCGGTCCGCCGCGCGGCGCGCCTGGCGATCTACCGGCTCGCTCAGCGGGGCGTGCAGGCCCCGCCGCGGCCGGCGCCGAGGCCGGTCGTGGAGCGACGCCCCGAGCGCGCGGCCCGGGCGTGGCTGAGCGGGGTCGACGGCAGCGGCTCGCGGGCGGTGTGGCTGCTGTTCGAGGGGCCGTGGACCGGGCAATCGTTGTGCTCGCTGATCGTCAACGACGAGGCCGGGGTGCTGGACGCCGCCGGCGGCGAGATCACCAAGAAGCGCCTCGAGGCTGAGCTGGCCGGGCTGCGCGCCTCGCAGAAGCTCCCGTGGGTGGAGGTGGAGCCGGAGCGGGCCCTGGCCGTGGTGGGCGAGGCGGTGGCGCTGCATCGCGCCCGCGGCACCACCGCGCCCGGGGCCTTCGCCCGGTGGGAGCGACTCTTCGCGCCTCGCGAGCCGGCCCCGCTGCCCGCGCTCGCGGACGACTCCGCCCTCGCGGAGCGCGCGCCGGAGCTGCTCGAGATGCCGGAGCTGGCGGGCTGGTTCCTCGATCCCGAGGCCGTGCAGGCCGACGCGCTCGACCTGCTGCAGGCGCGCGAGAGCAAGCTGGTCGTCAGCGACCAGATCAAGTCGGAGCGCGAGGACGCCATCGTCGGCCGCGTCGTGGAGCGCGAGCTCGGCCCCGACGCCCGCCGCCGATGGGCCCGCCGCCTCGTCGACATGGCGTTCATCTTCCGCGCGACCGACCGTCCCGAGCAGGCCACCCTCGCCGAGGCGGCCGCCGCCGCGCTGGCCGACGAGGCGCGCGAGGTGCGCCACCAGCCCTTCGCGCGCGCGCTCGCCCAGCGCGGCATCGACGTCGCCGCCGAGGTGGCGCTGGGTCGGATCTCCGCCGCGGACGTGAGCCGCAAGCCCGGCGCGACGGGTGGGTAGCACCGCGATCGCGCGTTCGTGATCACGGACGTCCCGGGGATCCGCGTCGGCCACGCGAGCGATCCGGTCGCCCTCACCGGCGTGACCGTGGTGCTGTGCGACACCCCCGCCGTGGCCGGCGTCGAGCTCCGCGGCTGGGCCAACGACGTCGTCGGCCTCGATTACCTCGACCCGCGCCACCTGGTCGGCACCGTCGACGGCGTCGTCCTCGGCGGTGGCAGCCGCTTCGGCGGTGAGTCGGTCTGGGGCGTGCTGCGCTGGCTCGAGCAGCAGGGGCGCGGTTACGCGGCGGGCCCGTCCGTCGTGCCGCACGTCCCCGGCGCGTTTCTCTTCGACCTCAACGTCGGCGACGCTCGCGTGCGGCCCACGCGCGAGATGGGGTTCGAGGCGGCGAGCCGCGCCGCGGCGGGCCCGGTGGCGGAGGGCAACGTGGGCGCCGGCACCGGCGCCAGCGTCGGCAAGGTCCACGGCCGCCCGCGCGCGATGCGGGGCGGCCTCGGCACGGCGAGCGTCCGGCTCGACGAGGTCGTCGTCGGCGCGCTGGTCGCCGTGAACGCGCTCGGCGACGTGCGCGATCCAGACACCGGCGCCCTCATCGCGGGCGCCCGCGACGCGCCCGACGGCCGCCGTCTCGTGGACGGCGCTCGCGCGCTCCTGGCGGGACAGGCTCCGGGCCGCTTCGCGGCGCCCACGCACACGACGATCGGCGTGATCGCCACCAACGCGCGCCTGGACCGGTCGACGGCGGCGAAGGTCGCCTCGCTCGGGATGCTGGGATTCGCGCGCGCCCTGTCCCCGCCCCACACCGCGTTCGACGGCGACACGCTCTTCGCGCTCTCGGTCGGCCAGATCCCCGTCGACGTCACCCGGCTCGGCCTCGCGGCGGCCGAGGCGGTCGCCCGCGCCATCGTGCGCGGCGTCCGCGCCGCGACCTCGCTCCCCGACCTCCCGGCCGCCCGCGACCTGTAAGCGGCGCTACCCGACCTGGGTCCGGTACGACGAGATCACCCGCGGGCCTCGTCCTCCGGGGGCCGCAGCGTGTCGCGCGCGTCGGCCAGGCGCTCACCCAGCGCGCGCGCCTCGGCCAGGCGGCCGGGCGCGTAGGCGAAGCGCGGATCGCGCACGTACCCGCCCCACGCGTCCATGTAGTCGGGCCGGCTCAGACCAAGCGCCAGCTCCGAGACCTGCGTGGGATTGGCGAAGTCGGCCATGATGCCGACCTCGTTGTGCACGCCGGCGTTGCCCCCGTCCAAGAACGCCTGCAGCGCGCGCGGCTTGGGGCCGTGGGGCAGCCCGACGGGATGCACCGTCACCATGCCGGGGCCGACCACGCCGCCGCCGCTGAAGAACTCGCCGAAGTGGTAGCCGAGCGTCTCGAGGTAGTCGAGGTTCTTGTGGAAGAAGGGGACCCACATCCCCTCCCTCTCGACCGAGCGCACCGTGAACACGCAGAGGTAGCAGCCCGGCAGCTTGAAGATCGTGTGGCCAGACGGCGGCACGTGCGAGCGGTCCGCCACCAGCGGTCGCACGTCCTCGACGGCGAACTTGTAGGGCAGGTAGTCGCCGCGCCAGCCGATCACGTCGAACGGGTGCGTGGGATGCACGCGCCGCGTGTAGACGCCGTCGACCTTGGACACGATCTCGAAGCGCCCGCTCTCGTTGCGGGTGTCGAGGGAGCGGGGGAACCGGTAGTCGCTGCGGCTGTGGGTGATGAACTGGCCCGTCGTCGGCGATTCGGACTTCTCGGGGTCGCCCGCGAACGACTCGTACATCCAGTAGTAGTGGGATCCCGCGCCCAGCTCGAAGCGGTGCGTGACGCCCTTGGGCACGATCAGGAAGTCGCCCTTGCGGTACTCGATCGGGCCGAACGTCGTCTCCAGCGTGCCTCGCCCCTCGTGGACGAAGAACACCATCGTCGCTGAGTGGTGCTCGAAGAAGTAGTCCATCGGCGCGCGCGGCACGGTGACGTTCATCGCGGCGGTGGCGTTGGCGACGAGACGTCCCATGCCGCGATACAGGTCGCGGCCGGGCTCGGCCGGCGCCGCACCAAGGATGTGGTGGATGCCGCCCACCGGACGCATGGGCGACTCCCAGCCGGGGGCCCAGTCGGAGAGATGACGCGTCTCGCCCGGCAGCCAGTTGGTCGGGGGATAGAGGTGATAGGTGTGGCTCACCTTGCCGGCAAAGCCGCCGCGCCCATGCTCCTGCTCGAAGACGTGCCGTAGCAGGGGCCCGGCGTGGGGAGCCCGCGGAACGATGCCGACCTCGGGAATCCCGCTGAAATACTCGTATTTCTCCACGACGGCCTCCTCCCGCCCCGATTGTAGACCATCGCCCCGAGCCACCGCCCGGCGCCACCAGGTGCTCACGGGTGAGCCGGCTGCGAGAAAGGTCCAGATGCGAGGCGGCGCCCGAAGGCCCGCGCGAGGCGTACTCGCTGTACGTCGAGCGCGAGGCCGAGGGCGCCAACGAAGCAGCTGGGCCTTTCTCGCAGCCGGCGGCTAGCGCAACAGAAGGCGGAGGGCGCCGACGATGGCGATGCCGATCAGCGCAAGCTCGAACGCGCGGCGCGGGAGGCGACGACCGACGCGGACGCCGAGCCAGACGCCGAGGGCCAGCAGCGGCACGGACAGCAGCGCGGCCAGCATGATGGGCCCGGTGAGGAACCCCACGCGCCAGTAGCCGATCAGCTTGAGGGCGTTGGTGAACACGATCAGCGTGTTGCTGGTGGCGAGGATGATCGCGGTCGGGCGGCGCAGCGCCAGCATGCAGAGGTTCAGCACGAGACCGCCCGAGTGGGCGACCATCGAAGCCACACCCATCAGGAGCCCGGCCCCGCCCCCACCGGCCACGGCGGCGTCGTGGTCGTCGCCACCGGCGCTCGGCCGCCGACGGCGAGCTGAGCCACCGCGAACACCAGCGCCACGCCGCCCACGGTCCGCGCGAGCCACGCCTCGGGTAACGCCGACAGCAGCCAGACGCCGACGAGCACGCCGAGCAGCGAGCTCGGCAAGAGGAGCCACATGAGGGCCCCGCCCCACTTTCGCCAGTAGTAGCGGCGAGGGGATCGGAGAACGTCATCAGCGGCGCGATCAGCGCCAGGACCATCGCGGGCGGCAGCACCAGGCTGAGCGTCGGCGTGAGGACGAGGCCGATGCCGCCGCCGATCGCGGTTCGCAGGAACCCGACGACGAGGGCGGCCACGGCGGTGGCGCCGAGGAGCAGTGCGAAGCCCGGCTGGGGGTCGATGGCTCAGGTATCATGCGAGTGATGGCTCGTCGAGGCAAGATCATCCCGTTCCCGAAGCGCCCGGCCCAGCCCGCGGCGTCGGTCGACGCGCGCGAGCTCGTCGAGCTGCACCGCTGCGACCAGGCGGAGGCCGTCGTCGTGAAGAGCCTGCTCGAGAGCGAGGGCATCCCGACCGTGCTCCGCTCGCGGCTGGCCCACTCGGTCCATCCCTTCACGGTGGGCGCGCAGGGCGAGGTGATCGTCCTGGTGCCGTCGAGCGACATCACCCGCGCGCGCCGCCGTCTTCTCCGCCTCGCTTCCGGCGAGTCGAACCCCTAATTGAGTTGGGGGGCCTCGCACGGGCCCCTCAAGCCCCCCTTGGCGGCTCGTGACGCCCCGGCGGAGCCGTGGCGCCCCTCGAGACCCCGACACGCTCCTAACGAAGCTCCGCCACCACCGCCTCGAGCGCGCGGGTCACCCGGTCGAGCGCGGTCGCGTCCAGGGTCGTGCCGGTGTCGCGCGCGGTGTGATAGGTGTCGAATGGCGGCGGCCGTCGCACCGCGCTGCGCAGCGTCGATCGCAGCGGCTGGAACACGAATCGGCGGAGCGCCTCCGCCTCCCGCGCCGGCACGCTGGTGAGTCCGTAGGCCGGCGTGCCGGCCGCGGCGAACGCCCGGTGATCGCTGCCGAAGACCGGGATGCGGCCGACGACGTGATAGGACTCGTCGGCGCGCAGACCGGCGCCTTCGAACGCCGCCCGCATGAGGCCGAGAAACGGCGTCGCGTCGCCGGCGTCCCACAGGGCCAGGCTGTCGCCGACGCCCGGCAGCTCGAGGCTCAGGACGCCGCGGACGTCACTCACGCCGTGCGCGCGCACCCACACGCGGCTGCCCAGGTAGCCGAGCTCCTCGCACGCGGGGAAGAGCAGCCGCACGCGCGCGGACGGCTCCCGCGCGGCCCACCGCTCGAGCAGCGCCAGGAGGATCGCGACCGAGGCGGCGTTGTCGTTGGCGCCGGGGCTTCGGGGAACGGCGTCGTGGTGGGCGATCAGCACGAGCGCGCGATCGCCGCGCCCCACGTCGACGCAGAAGGTCTCGCCGCGCCCCTCGAACGTTGCGAAGCGCTCGCGTGTGAACGGCACGCCGCGCCGCTCGAGCCACCACGCCACCGCCGCCTCACGCTCGGCGTTGGGGCGGCCCTCCAGCAGCCGGCTCAGGGCCAGCGGCGTGCGGGAGCCGCGCAGGACCTCATCGAGCGGCGTTGGCGCCGCCAGCGGCGGCGCGTGCCGGTTGAGCCAGCGGCCGAGGCCCCGTCCCAGCCGGGCGCGCGCGTAGAACCCGAGCTCGCGCCAGGCCACGAGGGCTCAGTCCACGCGGAACAGGCGGCGGGCGTTGTCGCTCATGCGCGGGCCGAGCGTGTCGAGCGGCTCGCCACGCAGCTCGGCGACGCGCGCGGCCGTCAGCGCCAGGTACGCCGGTTCGTTGCGGCGCCCGCGGTGTCCCTGCGGCGGCAGGAACGGACAGTCGGTCTCGACGACCAGCCGGTCAGCCGGCACGAAGCGGGCGACCTCGGGCAGCGCGCGGGGGTTGGGATAGGTCACCGGGCCCGCGAGCGAGATGGCGAGGCCGAGGTCGAGGCAGCGCCGGGCGATGGCCACGTCGCCGGAGAAGCAGTGCATGACGCCGCCGACCTCGCCGACGCGCTCCTCCTCGAGGACGGCGAGCGTCTCGTCGTGGGCGTCCCGGCAGTGCATGACGGCCGGCTTGCCGAGGCGACGGGCGAGGTCGAGCAGGCGCCGGAACGTGCGCTCCTGCGCCTCGCGTGGCGACAGGTTGCGGAAGAAGTCGAGCCCGATCTCGCCGATCGCCACGACGCGCGGGTCGCGGGCCAGCCGTTCGATCTCGACGAACGCGGCCTCGTCGGCGTCGCCGGCGTCGTGGGGGTGGATGCCGGCCGTCGCCCACACGCCGTCCAGGCGCGCCGCTAGCGCGATGGCGGCGATGGTCGTCGCCACGTCGGTCCCGATCGTGACGAGGCGCCGCACCCCCGCCGCCCGCGCGCGCTCCAGCACCGCGTCGAGATCGTCCGCGAACTCGGGAACGTGCAGATGCGCGTGGGTGTCGAACAGCTCCGGCACGCTCAAGGGACGACCCGGAACCGGAGCTGGCCGATGAGCTGGCCGGCCTCGGTGGTGACGTCGACGCGCCAGCGGCCGACCGAGTCGGCCGGGAACGCCGTCTTCCGCGAGTACGTGCGGAAGCCCTCGCGCCGGCCGCCCTGCACGGGCGTCAGCCGCACCACGTTGACGATCTGCCCCTCACGGCGCCACACGTGCTCGACGGGCTGGCGCAGCCCGGCCGGCGCGTAGATCGCCGTCCGGGCCACGAGCCCCCGCTCGTGCAGGTCGGTGGCGCGGATGGCGCTCGGCACCGGCTCCAGCGAGTCGAGCGTGCCCACCGTCCATCCGAGCTCGGCCCCCGCCAGGAACATCGGCGCCGGCGGCACGACCACGCACCAGCGTCCGACGGCCACGGCGACCGCGAGCCCGGTGATCGTGGTGACGACGATGGCAGTGGTCCACCGCCACCGGCGCGCGCGCCGCACCGCCGGCGTCAGTCCGACGACCGACAGCCACGCCGCGGCCAGCAGCGACGCGAACGGCGGCACGCCGACGAGCGGCAGGGCGAGGTTCAAGGTGCCGAACGTCGAGACGACGAAGAGCACGTGGCCGATCCACGGGCGCGGACGCACCATGGCGCGATACCACGGATCGAACGTGGTCAGCAAGGCCAGCCCGGCCACGAGCACGACCAGCGCGACGTTCGGCGAGCGGAGCGTGGCGGCCGCCCAGTACGCCGGCAGCAGGAAGAGCAGGACGCCGTGGTAGAGCGTCTGCACCGTGTACTCCGTCGCCGTGAGCATGAGCTGGTGGGCGCGCCGCTCCGAGGCGGCCAGCGTGTCGCGCACCTGGATCAGCACGATCACCAGCAGCCAGAGCAGGAGCAGGTAGCCGACGATCCAGGCGACGTGCGGGAGACCACGGCGGAAGACGAAGAGGGTCAGGAGGCCGCCGACGAACGAGGCGATCGAGATGCCCCATCGCCGGACCCAGACGACGAGCGGACTCACCCCGGCGGGCCGAGGCGCTCGGCGATGCGGCGCGCGACCGTGTCCTCCCGGAGGGCCTGCACGCAGGCGAGCACGTCGGCGGCGGCGGCGTGGGTGCGCAGGTGGGCGCCGACCAGCTCCAGCGCGCCCGCGCGCACCGTGCCGTCGAGCGCGCAGATCTCGCGCAGCACGCGCGCAATCGAGGCGTCACGCGCGGCCACCTGCACGATCGCCTCGACGTAGGCTTCGCTGGTCACCGGACCTTCGCGCCCGGCGGCAGGTCGCGGTCGAGCGTGATCACCGCCAGCGCGCCGTCGCCGTCGGTGGAGCCCGCCAGGACCATGCCCTGCGACGGGACGCCCATCAGCGTGGCGGGCTCGAGGTTGGCCACGACGACGACCTTCTTGCCGACGAGGTCGGCGGGCGCGTAGTGCTGCGCGATGCCGGCCACGATCGTGCGCTGCTCGCTGCCGAGCGAGACGGTGAGCTTGAGCAGCTTCTTGGACTTGGGCACCGCCTCGGCGGCGACGACCTCCGCGACGCGCAGCTGGACCTTGCCGAAGTCGGCGATCGAGATCGAGTCGGCCGCCGCCGGCTTCGCGGGCGCCGCGGTGGCGGCGGCCGGGGCCTTCTTGTCCTCCACCCGCGGGAAGAGGCCGGACAGCTTCTGCACGGGGGGCAGCCGATCGAGGCCGCCGAGGGTCGCCTGCGCCAGCCGTGGCTCCCCCGTGAGCCCCACCGCCTCGCGGATCCGGCCGGTCGCGTCGGGGAGGAACGGAGCGAGGACGATCCCGAGGTAGCGCACGGCGTCGGTCAGCGTCAGCAGCACGCGGTCCAGCCGCGGCCGCTCGCCGGGCTTCTTGGCCAGGGCCCACGGCTGGGTGGCGTCGACGTACCGGTTGACGGTGCCGATGAACTCCCAGATGGCGGCCAGGCCACGGTGGAACGCGAACTCGTCCATCGCCTCACCCAGCAGGCGCCGGGCCTCCGCGCCCGCGCGCACGACCGCGTCCTCGTCGGCCGTCGCCGGGCCGGGCGTCCCGGCGCCCGCCGCGAAGTTGGTGACGAGCGTGGTCGCGCGGGCGACCAGGTTGCCGAGGTCGTTGGCGAGGTCCGCGTTGAGGCGGCCGACCAGCGCCGTCTCCGAGAAGTCGGCGTCCAGGCCGAACGCCATCTCGCGGAGCACGAAGTACCGGTACGCGTCGACCCCATACTTCTCGGCCGGGGCCACCGCCGGGAACACGTTGCCGAGCGACTTCGACATCTTCTGTCCGTCGATCGTCCAGTACCCGTGCACGTTGAGGTGCTGGTACAGGTACGCCTCGCGCGGCTTGCCGTGGGCGGCGGCCAGCGCCGCGAGCATGCAGGGCCAGTAGATCGCGTGCGGCTTGAGAATGTCCTTGGCGATCAGGTGCTGGCAGGTCGGCCAGTACTTCTCGAAGCGCGGATCGCCGGGGCCGCCGAGCGCGGAGACGTAGTTGATGAGCGCGTCGAACCAGACGTAGGTGACGTACTTGTCGTCGAACGGCAGCGGGATGCCCCACTCGAGTCGGGTGCGCGGACGGCTGATGGAGAGGTCCAGCAGCGGATCGCGCAGGAAGCCGAGCACCTCGTTGCGGTACCGCTCGGGCCGCACGAGGTCGGGGCGCCGCTCGATCGTCTCGAGGAGCCACGGCTGGTACGTCGACATCCGGAAGAAGTAGTTCTCCTCCTCGATCCACACGAGCGGCGTGAGGTGATCGGGGCACTTGCCGTCCACGATCTCCTTCTCGGTGTAGAAGCGCTCGCAGCCGTAGCAGTAGTGGCCCCCGTACTTGCCGAGGTAGATCTCGCCGGCGTCCCACAGCTGTTGGAGGATGGCCTGCACGACCTTCGTGTGCCGCGGCTCGGTCGTGCGGATGTAGTCGTCGTAGCGCAGCCCGAGGCGATCCCAGGCCCGACGGAACTCGGCGGAGTTGCGGTCGGCCTGCGCCTGCGGGCTCAGCCCGGCCTTCTCCGCCGACTGGGCGACCTTTTCGCCGTGCTCGTCGGTGCCGGTGAGGAACCACGCGTCGTCCCCGGCCAGCCGACGATACCGCGTCATCGTGTCGGCGAGGATCGTCGTGTACGCGTGGCCGAGATGCGGCGCGTCGTTCACGTAGTAGATCGGCGTCGTGAGATAGAAGGTTCCGCTCACGGGCCTCACTCTAGCATGGCCCGTCGAGGGCGGGCCGCGGGGCGCCGTCTTGCCGAGGCTCCGGGCCACCGCCTATGATCGGCGCGCCATGGCCGGCACGGCGCCCGTGACGATCCGGCCCCTCGACGCCGCGGACGCGCCGGTGTTCCACCGGCTCCGCCTCCGCGCGCTGCGCGACCACCCCGACGCGTTCGGCCGGGCCCCCGAGGAGATGGAAGCAGTCGAGGTCTGGGCCGAGCGCCTCGGCGTCGACGCCGGCTCCGACGTCGACTTCGTCCTCGGCGCCTTCGACGGCGACACGCTGGTCGGCGTCGCCGGCTGCCGCCGCGAGCGCTGGGTCAAGCACCGCCACATGGCGACCATCTGGGGCATGTACGTCGCGCCCACGCAGCGTGGCACCGGTCTCGGACGGCGGCTCCTGATGGCCGCGGTCGACCGCGCGCGGACGTGGCCGGGCCTCGAGTCGCTCTGGCTGGACGTGACGACCACGAATCGCGGCGCCCGAGCGCTGTACGCCTCGTGCGGCTTCCGGAGCATCGCCGTCCGGCCCCGGACGCTGAAGGTCGGCGACCATCGCTACGACGAGGAGCTCATGATGCTGGAGCTTCATCCCACGGGAAGCTCCCGATGAACACGCTGCTGGACTACCTCGCCAACAGCTCGCGCGGCCCGCTCGTGGTCGCCCTCGGCGTCGGGCTCGCCGTCCTGATGCTCGTGACGACCCTGTTCCCGGACGCTGGCAAGGGCCACGATCCGGCGCTTCTGATGCTGCTGGCCTTCGGGGCCCCGATGGCCATCACCGCCGTCGGGCTGATGATCTGGGCTCGTCGGTGGCGGAAGCAACGGGCGATGCGCAAGTCCTGAGGCCGGGTGTAATCTCGCCGCGTGGACTCCATCCTGATCGGCAAGGGCGAGCACCCCGTCACCCTTCTCGCCCGCTACGGGAATCGACACGGGCTGGTCGCCGGCGCCACCGGCACCGGGAAGACCGTGACGCTCATGGTGCTGGCCGAGGGCTTCTCCCGCCTCGGCGTGCCGGTGTTCATCGCCGACGTGAAGGGCGACGTGGCCGGGCTGGCCCAGGCGGGAACGGCGAGCGAGAAGCTCCAGCAGCGCGCCGCCCAGCTCGGCCTCACCGGCCACACGCCGGAGGCGAGCCCGGTCGTGTTCTGGGATCTCTACGGCAAGGCCGGGCACCCGGTGCGCACGACCGTCAGCGAGGTCGGGCCCCGCCTGCTCGCGCGGATCCTCGAGCTCAACGACACCCAGACCGGCAACCTCGAGATCGCGTTCAAGCTGGCCGACGACCGGGGCCTGCTGCTCCTCGACCTCGACGACCTGCGCGCCATCCTCGGCTTCGTCGCCGACAACCGCAAGGAGGTCTCCACCGCGTACGGCCTCGTCAGCGCCCAGTCGATGGCGGCCATTCAGCGGGCGCTGCTCTCGCTGGAGCGCGAGGGCGGCGAGGCGTTCTTCGGCGAGCCGGCGCTGGAGCTGAACGACCTGCTGCGCACGGACCTGGGCGGCCGCGGCGTCGTGAACATCCTCGCCGCCGACCAGCTGATCCTCAAGCCGCGGCTGTACTCGACCTTCCTGCTGTGGCTGCTCTCCGAGCTGTTCGAGACCCTGCCGGAGGTGGGCGACCTCGACAAGCCCAAGCTGGTCTTCTTCTTCGACGAGGCCCACCTGCTCTTCGACGACTCGCCGCCGGCCCTGCGCCAGCGTATCGAGCAGGTCGTGCGGCTCATCCGGTCCAAGGGCGTGGGTGTGTACTTCTGCTCGCAGTTCCCCGACGACGTGCCCGACGAGATCCTCGGCCAGCTCGGCAATCGCGTGCAGCACGCCCTCCGCGCCTACACGCCGCGCGACCAGAAGGCGGTGCGCACCGCGGCCGAGACCTTCGTGGCCAACCCGAAGGTCGACACGGCGGCCGTGCTCTCGCAGCTCGCGGTCGGCGAGGCGCTCGTCTCCACGCTCTTGGACAAGGGCGTGCCGATGCCGGTCGAGCGCACCCTGATCGCGCCGCCGCGCTGCCGCATGGGCGCGATCACGCCCGAGGAGCGGAGCGCCGTCCGCTCGCGCAGCCCGATCGGCGGTAAGTACGAAATCGCCGTCAACCGCGAGTCGGCCTACGAGATCCTGAGCCAGCGGGCCGCGCCCGGCGAGGCCCCCGATGCCGCCGAGCCGGCCGAGACATCCGCCGCGCCCACGGAGCGCGGCCGCGCCCCACGCGCGGCGGCACGCCGGCCTCGTACCGAGACGCCGGCTGCCGAGCCGCCGGCCGAGAGCGGCGGCGCGCTCAGCGATCTGCTGTGGGGGACCAAGCGTCGGCAGGGCATGGTGGAGACGCTGGCCAAGCAGACCGCGCGCACCGTGGGGAGCGAGGTCGGCCGTCAGATCCTGCGTGGCGTGCTGGGCGGGATCCTCGGCGGCGCCCGCCGCCGTCGCTAGCAGGCGGCGAACAAAGGCCCAGCTGCTTCGTTGGCACCCTCGGCCGCTCGCTCAACGTCCAGGAAGTACGCCTCGCGCGCGGCCTTCGGGTGCCGCCTCGCATCTGGACCTTTGTTCGCCGCCTGCGTGCTGCTCCTGATCGTCCTCGGCGTCGTCGGTCGCGTCGCCGTGGGCGCCGACGATCTCACCCCCGAACGGATCACCGTACGGGAGTGGCGCGTGTTTTCCGACGTGTTCCCCGTCTTGCCGAACGACGGCTCTCCGATACGACTCCGGCCCCAAGGCACGGTGGAGACAGCCACTCTCGCCCGGGTGACGCAGTGGACGCTGAACGCCGGCGGCGAGCTCGAGCTGCAGGAGAAGGACGGCGAGTCCGTGTGGGTCCTCCACTGGTTTCCGGCGCAGGGACTGCTCGTCAGCTGCGCAGGCCCGCCGCACACCGCGATGCCGGCCCTGGTGCTGGCGCCGCCCGGCTCCACGACCGCCTCGGTCGCCGAGGGCCTCCGGGCGCTCGGCCTGACCCGCTGCGGCTTCCGGCGCATGGGCGCTTACGTCGACTGACCCTCGATGTGGGAGCGTCCCTCCCACGTGAGCTGATCCAGCGGCACCTCGGCCTGGCTGCCGTCGGGGAAGCCCACGACGACGGTCTGGGCGAGCACGCGGATCGAGCGGACCTTGCCGGTCATGCACCCACTGCCGCCGCACGAGGCCTGGCAGGGCGTGTTCACGCGGGGCAGCCGGGAGCGCAGCTCCTGGTAGGTCGAGAACTCGTAGAGCAGGCAGCACTTGAGCCGGCCGCAGTTGCCGAGCAGGCGACTGTCGGTCAGCGGCATGTCCTGCGTCTTGGCCATCTTCACCGAGATCGGCTCGAACTTCTTGAGGTGCGACGAGCAGCAGAGCTGGCGGCCACACGGGCCGATGCCGTCCATCACGCGCGTCGTGTCGCGGGCGCCGACCTGGCGCATCTCGATGCGCGCACGGAACTCGCGGGCGAGGTCGCGCACGAGGTCGCGGAAGTCGATGCGGTCCTCGGAGTTGAAGTACACCGTCATCCGGCGGTCGGCGTGCATCTCAACGTCGACGACCTTCAGGGTGAGGCCGCGGCTGCGGGCCACCCGCTGGGCGGACCCGATCGCGCGCTCCTCGCGCCGGCGGCGGTCACGGTACTCACGCGCCTCCGTCTCGGTGGCCAGCCGTACGACGCGGCGGTAGAGGCGGTCCCGCCTGAAGTCCGGCAGCGCCCGGCGGGGCCGCCGCGCCTCGCCGAGCGCGGTCCCATTAGCGGTCTCGACCACGACGATGTCGCCGACCCCGAGGGCGAGGTCGTCGACGAGCTTGTAGTCGTCGGCGGGGGTCGTGTCGCGAAGCCGGATGCCGATCAGCCATTCCGCAGGCGTGTCGTCCATCGGGTCCTCAGGCGGCTCGCGCCAGTAGGCGGCTGACCACCATCTCGACGGTCAGTCGCGGGGTGACGTTGTTGATCAGGGTCTCGCGGGCCTGACGGCAGATCGCGATCGCCGCGGTCAGGCTCTCCTCACTCCAGCGCCGCGCCTCGGCGGCCAGCTCGTCGGCGCGGTCGGTGTCGCTGAGCAGGGCGATGGGCGCGCCGGCCCGCGTCAGCAGCAGGTCGCGGCAGAGCAGCCAGCAGCCGTCGATCAGCGCCTCGGCCCGGTCGCGGTCGAGGCGGTCGGTGCGCCGGAAGAGCGCGGGCGCGCCCTCGGAGCGCGCCGCCTGGAGCAGCTCGAGCGCCTCGGCGACCACGGTGGCGGCGCGCCCGCCCCCGCGCGGCTGGAAGCGGACGATCTGGCAGCGCGAGACGACGGTAGCCGGCACCGCGCGCACCCCCGGCAGCACGAGGATGACGACCGTGTCAGGCGGCGGCTCCTCGAGGAACTTCAGGAACGCCTGGGGGGCGTCGTCGGTCATCCGCTCCGCCTCGTCGAGAATGAACACCCGTCGGCCCCCCAGCGCCGGCCGCAGCGCGGCCTGACGCTCGAGCTCGCGGATGGCGCCGATGCGGATCGCGCGGGCGCCCTTGGGATTGCTCTCGGGCGGCGTCGGCGCGACCACGTGCAGGTCGAGATGCTGCGCGCTCGCGGGCCCGTCGCGCCCGCGCAGCAGCTCGGCGGCGAAGGCGCGCGCGGTCGTCATGCGGCCGGAGCCGGCGGGCCCAACGAACGCGTAGGCGTGCGCCACGCGGCCGCCGTCGAGCGCGCGGCGCAGCAGCTCGACGGCGCGCGGCTGGTCGCGGATCGTCTCAAGCGCCACGCAGGAGCTCCGCCACGATGGCCTGCACCTCGGCGGCCACGACGTTCGGCGACCGCGCGGCGTCGATGAGCCGCACGCGCTTGGGCTCGGCGCGCTGGATCTCGAGGTAGCCGCGCCGCACCCGCCGGTGGAAGGCGAGCGCCTGGCGCTCGAAGTGGTCGCGACGGCGCCGACCGATCCGCCGGAAGCCGATGGCAGGGTCGAGATCAAAGAGCAGCGTGAGATCGGGGAGCACGCCGCCGGTCGCGCGCAGGTTCAGCTCGCGGATCATCTCGGGATCGAGGCCGCGGCCGTAGCCCTGGTAAGCGACGGTCGCGTCGGTGTAGCGGTCGGACAGCACGACGCGGCCCCGCTTGAGCCACGGCGCCACGCGCTCGGCCACGTGCTGCCGTCGGGCGGCCAGGAACAGGAACATCTCGGCCAGCGGCTCGGGGCCGTGCTCGAAGAGTCGCCGCACGCCGACGCCGAGCCTGGTGCCGTCCGGCTCACGGGTGAGCTCGACCGCGTGGCCCTGCCGGCGCAGCCAGCGCGCCAGGCGACGCAGCTGCGTCGACTTGCCCGAGCCCTCGACGCCCTCGACCGTGATGAGCACTCCCCGCACGTGCCGGCCCTCCAGCGGTGAAGGTCACTCTAGCACGGGGCGGGCGGGCCCCCGCGGGGTCGCGTGCATGGATTCCTGGCAATTCCCCCGTGGCTTGGGTCTAATGACGTGGTGAAGACCCCACTGTCGATCGCCCTCATCGCGCTGCCGCTCCTGATCGCCGTGCCGACTCCGGCGCCGGCCCAGGAGACCATCACCCGCGAGCAGGCCGACACGCTCATCCAGGAAATTCGCCAGCTGAGGCAGGCCATCGAGGCCCTCCGGGGCCCCCGGGCCGGGGCCGAACGGCCTCCCGACGAGAAGGTCAAGGTCGACCTGACAGGCGTGAACGTGCTCGGCCGGGCCGACGCGCCGGTGACACTGGTGGAGTTCACGGACCTCGAGTGTCCGTACTGCCGCGCCTTCCACGTCGGCGCCTTCGAGCGTCTCAAGCGCGAGTACATCGACACCGGCAAGGTACGGTTCGTCAGCCGGGACTTCCCGCTGGACTTCCATCCCAACGCCCGCCCGGCCGCCGCCGCGGTGCGCTGCGCCGGTGAGCAGGGGAAGTTCTGGGAGATGCGTCACGTCGTCACGCTCAACGCCAACGCGCTCGGTCCGGCCACGTACGACCGGCTGGCCGGCGAGCTCGGACTCGACGCGGGGAAGTTCTCGGCCTGCGTGGCCGCCGACCGGTACCGGGCCGCCATCGACGGTGACGTCGAGGCGGCCATGAAGGCGGGCGTGACGGGCACGCCGACGTTCGTGCTCGGGCCAACGGCGCCGGGCGCGAGCTTCGAGGGCGTCCGGATCGTCGGCGCCCAGCCCTTCCCGGCCTTCGAGGCGCGCATCAAAGCCCTACTCGGCGAGCGCTGACCCCGCGGCGACGGTCGGTGCGGGCGAGAGCGCCGTGGCTGGCCGTCCTCGCGGTCGTGGTCGCCGCCGCCATCCAGCTCCACCGGCAGGGCCGCCTCTGGCGTTGCGCGTGCGGTGATATTTACCTTTGGGCCGGCAACGTCTGGAGCGCGGATAACTCCCAGCACCTCTTCGATCCCTACAGCGTCACTCACCTCCTCCACGGCTTCCTGCTCGCGGGCCTGCTCGCCTGGATCGCACCGCGCCTGCCCCTCGCCTGGACGGTGGCCCTCGCCACGACGCTGGAGGCCCTCTGGGAGGTGGTGGAGAACTCGACGTTCGTCATCGAGCGCTACCGCGCGACCGCGGCGCTCGGCTACGAGGGCGACACGATCGTGAACTCCCTCGGCGACATCCTGGCCTGCGCCCTCGGCGTCCTCCTCGCCCGCACCCTCGGCCTCCGCGCCGCAATCGCGGCCTTCATCCTGATCGAGCTCCTGCTCCTCCTCTGGATCCGCGACAGCCTGCTGCTGAACGTGGTGATGCTGATCCACCCCATCGCTCAAATCAAGGCTTGGCAGATGGGTACGTAGGTAGGCAGGGGCGCTGGGCGAGAGTCGTGGTGTCCGGATAAGCCGGCAACGGTAATCCGCGGCGCGCCATCATGGCGAGCCGTTGTCGCCGTTCGAGCGGACGGCACGGCGAGCGAGCCGCCGACGATTCGGCTGTCCGCCGGCCCAACCCCCTATGGGGGATGGGGGGCCGAGCGAGCCGTGCCCGGAGCGAGTTACGGCGACAGGCGAGCCATGCAGGCGCGCCGCGGATTACCGTTGCCGGCTTATCCGGACGCCACGACTCTCCCGAGCGCTACAGCCGATGCAGGGGGAAGATCGTGCGCTGGACGGCGTCGACCTGGCGGTCGGCGTAGTCGTTGACGGCGCGCTGGACGTCGTCGGGTAGCGCGCGCGACGGCGGCGCGTCCCAGAGCCCGAGGCCGCCGAAGTCGTAGCGGCGCACGTCCTCGGCGAACGCCTCGGGCAGCGTCGCCGGCAGCTCCACGCCGTTGATGATCGCCCACGCCGCCGTCCAGCCGCGCGCCACGTTGCGGATGTCGTACCCGCCCCCGCCCAGCGCCACGAGTCGCGGCGCCATCGGCACGATGCGCGCGAAGGCCTGCGCGAAGCCCTGGATGTCGAGGGCGAGGTGCGTGAGCGGGTCGGTGCGGTGCGAGTCGATACCGAGCTGCGCGACGATCACGTCGGGCTTGAAGCGCTCGAGCAACGGGGGCACCACCGACTCGAACGCCGGCAGGTAGACCCGCGTGTCGGTGTAGGCCTCCAGCGGGAGGTTCACCGAGAAGCCGGTGGCGTCGCCCTCGCCGAGCTCGTGCACGAAGCCGGTTCCAGGAAAGAGCCGCTCGCCGCGCTCGTGGGTGGAGATCGTCAGCACGTTGGGGTCGTCGTAGAACGCGATCTGCACCCCGTCGCCGTGGTGCGCGTCGATGTCCACATAGGCGACGCGCAGGCCGCGCTCGCGCAGCCGGAGGATCGCGAGGACGGCGTCGTTGACGTAGCAGAAGCCGGAGGCGCGCTCGCGCAGCGCGTGATGCAGCCCGCCCGCGAAGTGGAAGACGCGATCGACCTCGCCGCGGCCGACCAGATCGGCGGCCTGCAGCGAGCCGGCCGCGACGAGCTGGGCCGCCTCCCACACGCCGCGGAAGACCGGATTGTCGCCGGCGCCGAGGCCGAAGGCGCCGCCCAGCGGCGGCTGGACACCGCCGTTCGCCGCCTTCAGGACCTCGAGGTACTCGGGCGCGTGGAAGACCGAGATGTCACGCTCGTCGGCCGGCGCCGGCACGTGCACGACCGCGCCGGGCAGCCGCGTGAGGTCGTAGGCTTGCATGAGACGCCACGTGAGCCCCAGCCGCTCCATGCGCAGCGGATGCTGCGTCCCGTAGTCGTACCGGTCCCAGCGCTCGGTGTGGATGAGCGCCGTGCGGGCCGCGGCGGGGGGCGTGGGGTGCCCGGTCACGGCGCGCGGCGGCTCCGTGTCCAGTCGCCGGATTTTCCGCCGGACTTCGTCAGGAGCTGGAGCTTGGAGATCGTCACGCCTTTCTCCAGGGCCTTGACCATATCGTACACGGTGAGCGCGGCGACGGCGGCCGCGGTGAGCGCTTCCATCTCCACGCCGGTCTTGTCCACCGTGCGCACGCGCGCCTCGATCGCCAGCTCACCGCGGCGGACGCGCGGCTGGAACGACACCTCCACCCGCGTGAGACGCAGGGGGTGGCAGAGCGGGATCAGGTCGGGGGTGCGCTTGGCGGCCAGGATGCCCGCCGTCCGTGCGACGCCGAGCACGTCGCCCTTGGGGGCGTTGCCGCGCTGCACGGCGCGCAGGGTGGCGGGCCGCATGCGGAGCACCGCTCGGGCCACCGCCTCGCGCGCGGTCTCGGGCTTGGGCGACACATCGACCATGCGCGCATCGCCCTGGGGTGTGAGGTGGGTCAGACCACGATAGCCGTCAGGCTCGGTCCTCGGCGGGCGCCGTCGCGTGGCACGACGGCGCCGCCGGACGCGACCGGTGGAGCTCAGGCGGTGACGCCGGAGCGCGTGCTCCGGATGATGGCCTCCATGCGGTCCTTGGCCATCAACTTCAACTTCTTCAGCTCGCTCATCCGCCAGTGCTGGTCCGCCGAGAGCGAGGGGTTTCCGTTCAGCGTCGCGAGCTCGTGTTCATACCCCTGGTGCTCGGAGCGCAGACGACGGAATTCCTCGTTCTCGGCCATCAGTCGTTCGATGAGGTTCTCCTGGGTCATCGTGTCGACCTCCATGGAACACGGCGGGCACTTCGTAAAACAAACAAAGCCAGCGTCACCATTGAACGCTGGCCTCGGCGAACCCCTGATTCGATACCGTCCCCCGTCCACGCCACTGGTTGCGGGTGCCCTCCTTATAGCCCCGGAGGCTTCGGAGTGTCAAGCACCGTGGCCCCGGGAATCACGTGCAGCGCGCTCGCCTTGAAGGTGGCAGCAACCTGCATGCCCTGGACCAATCCAAGCTCGCTCACCGAGCGCGATGTCACCGTCGCGACGAGGGGAAATCCGCAGTCGACGAGGATGCGGACGCCCGCGTCGGTCACCGTGATTCTCGTGATCGCGCCGCGCAGCGCGTTGCGCGCGCTCGTGGGCGCGTCCCCCTCGCGCAGGAGCTTGAGCGTGACGTCCTCGGGTCGAAGGGCCAGCCGCACCCGCGCGCCGGGCGCGGCCGGCGCCGCCGTCTCCAGCGTGCGCCCGGCCACCTCCACGCGCGTCACGCCGGCCTCGCGCCCGACGACGTGCCCCGTGACGATCGTCTCCACGCCGACGAAGCGCGCGACCTCCTCGGAGGCCGGCGCCTGGAACACACGCGCCGCCTCGTCGACCTGACACAGCCGACCGCCGATCAGCACGGCGACGCGGTCGGCGAGCGCCTGCGCCTCGCCGCGATGATGGGTGACGAGCACCGTGGTGATGCGGTCCTCGCGCAACACCGCGCCGAGGTCGGCGATGAGCGCCGTGCGCGAGGGCTGGTCCAGGCTCGCGAACGGCTCGTCGAGCAGGAGCACCTCGGGCTCGAGGACGAGCGCGCGGGCCAGCGCGACCCGCTGCGCCTCACCGCCCGAGAGCGTGCGTGCCGAGCGCGCGGCGAGCCCGGCGACGCCGAGGCGGCCCAGCCAGCGCGCGACGCGACGGTCGATCTCGTCGGCGGCGACGCCGCGGAAGCGCAGCCCGAGCGCGACGTTGGCGGCGACGGTGGCGTCGGCCAGCAGCGGCTCCTGGAACACCGTGGCCATGCGGCGACGCTCGGCCAGCGCGTCGCGGGCGTCCACCGCGCGGCCGCGCAGCAGCACCTGCCCCGCGTCGGGGCGTTCGAGCAGGCCGAGCACGCGCAGCAGCGTCGACTTGCCGCTGCCGTTCGGCCCGATCACCGCGAGCACCTCACCGGCACGGACCTCGAGCGCCGCCACGTCGAGCGCGAAGCCGGCGTCGTGACGACGTCGGACGTCGCGCACGGCGACGACCGCCGTCACGCCGGCAGCACGTGGATCGAGCCGCGGTGGATCGAGAACTCCCAGCGGCGGTCGCGGTCGATCTCGAGGATCTCGTACACGAGGTGGGGCACCTCGACCTCGAGGTCCCAGCCATTCTGCGCCGGCGGCCCCGGCGCCTCGAGCCGGATGCGCAGCAGCCAGGTGGTGCCGAAGTCCTCGTCGGCCACGACCACGCCTCGCATCACGTTCATGTGGTGGTGGGGATCGGCCGGACCGCGGTCCTTGCGCACGAGCCGCACGTACTCGGGGCGGATGAAGAACGCGATCGGGGCGTCGGGCGGCGGCAGGTACGAGCGGGTCGGCGAGTTCACCGCCTCGAGGATCTGCCCGCGCCAGCGGAGCTGGATGCGATCGGGCGCCGCCTTGATGACGGTGCCGTGCAGGATGTTCGGAATGCCCATGATGCGCGCCACCGACTCCGAGGCTGGCTGCCACAAGAGCTCGGCACGCGGCGCCGACTGTACGACGCGACCCTCCTCGTACACGACGATGCGATCGCCGAGGCGGTAGGCCTCCGTGAAGTCGTGGGTGACGACCACGGCCGCCGCGCCCCACTCGCTCAGCACGGTGCGCAACTCGTCACGCAGCGTCCGGCGCAGCGGGGCGTCGAGCGCGGACAGGGGCTCGTCCAGCAGTAGCAGCGCCGGATCGGGGGCGAGCGCGCGCCCCAGTGCCACGCGCTGCCGCTGGCCACCCGACAGCTCGCGAGGGTAGCGCCGATCGAGCCCGCCGAGCTCGAGCCGCTGGATGACCTCGGCGACGCGCCGGGCCCGCTCGGCGGCCGGTCGCCCGCGCAGCCCGAACCCGATGTTGTCGGCGACGGTGAGATGCGGGAAGAGCGCGTACCCCTGGAAGACGTAGCCGATCCGGCGCGACTGCGGCGGCACCTCGGCCCCCGTCGCAGCGTCGAAGAGCACGCGGCCGTCCACCACGATGCGGCCGGCATCGGGGCGCATCAGCCCAGCCATGCACTGCAGCGTCAGCGTCTTGCCGGCGCCCGAGGGGCCGAAGAGCGCGGCGACCCCGCCGTCGACGATCCACTCGACGTCGAGCGTGAAGTCGGGCAGACGCTTGACCAGGCGCACCTCGAGCCGAGCGCTCACGCCGCCCGCGCCCCTAGCCGGTTGGCGACGACGAGGACCACGCACGACAAGACGGTCAGCATCGCGACGAGGACCAGCGCCGTCTGGTCCTCCCCCGTCTGCACCGCACTGTAGATGGCCAGCGGCACCGTCGTCGTCCGGCCCGGGATGTTGCCGGCGAGCATCAGCGTGGCGCCGAACTCGCCGAGCGCCCGCGCGAACGCGAGCACCAGGCCGGCCAGGATCCCGTTCCGTGCGAGGGGCAGCGTCACCTCCAGCGCGGTGCGCCACTCCGAGCGGCCGAGCGTGTAGGCGGCGCGCTCGAGGTCGCGGTCGACCGAGTCGATCGCGGCCCGCGCGGTGCGCACGAGCAGCGGCAGCGCCATGATCGTGGCAGCCACGACGGCCGCGTACCAGGTGAAGGCGATCGACCAGCCGGTGGCAGCGTAGAGGGGCGCGCCGAGCCAGCCGCGACGGCCGAGCAGCACGATCAAGTAGTACCCCGTCACGGTCGGCGGCAGCACGAGCGGCAGCGTGACGAGGAGATCCACGAGCCCTCGGCCCCGGAAGCGGCGCCGGGCCAGGAGGTACGCGAGGGGAATGCCGACCAGGGCATTCGCCAGCGTCGCCAGCACGGCGACGCGCACCGATAGCGAGAGGGCGTCGAACGTCTCGGGGCTCACGTCGCGATTCTACGCGACCACCGCATCGGGCGGCGGCCGCCGCAGCCAGCGGAGGACGTCATGCGCGGTCGAGGGACGGCACGCAGGTGCGCACGCGGCGGCCGTCGGCGAGGGTGAGCGTGACGACGTCGACGTCGACGCCGTAGACGGCGCGCAGCCGTTGGGGTGTGATCGTGGCCTCTGGTGAGCCGAGGCCAGCGAGCGTGCCCCCGTGCAGCACCGCGACGCGGTCCGCGCAGGCGAACGCCTGGTCGGGATCGTGGGTGGAGACGATCACGGCGATCCCCTCGCCGGCGACGGCGCGCACGCGCGAGAGCACACGCACCTGGTTGCCGAAGTCCAGGCTCGCGGTGGGCTCGTCCATCACGAGGACGCGCGGCTCCTGGGCGAGCGCACGGGCGACGAGCGTCATCTGCCGCTCGCCGCCGCTCACCTCGGTATAGGCTCGCGCCGCAAGGTGCGTGATGCCGAGCGACTCCAGCGTCGACTCGGCCACGGCCTCATCGCGGCGCGACGGCGTGGCGAACGCGCCGAGGTGAGCCGTCCGCCCCATCAGCACGATCTCCCGTACGGTGAACGGAAACAGGCCGAGCTGCGCTTGGGGCACGTAGCCGAGGGCCCGCGCCACGCGGGCGCGCGACCAGCCGGCGACCGACTCGCCGTCGACGGCCACCGTCCCGCCGAGCGCAGGCAGCAGGCCGAGGACGGTCTTGAACAGCGTCGTCTTGCCACCCCCGTTCGGCCCCAGCAGGCACAGCACCTCGCCCGACTCGACCGCGAAGCTCACGTCGCGCCCGACCGCGCGACCGTCGTAGCCATAGGCGAGCGCCGACACCTCCAGGCGACTCACGCCCAGCCCCGTCGCGACCGCGCGAGCACCCACACGAAGAACGGTGCCCCGAGCAGCGCGGTGAGCACGCCCAGCGGGACCTCGAGACTCGCCATGGTACGCGCGAGCGTGTCCACGGCGAGCAGGTAGCCGGCGCCGAGCAGGATGGATGCGGGCAACAGGCGGCCGAAGTCCGGGCCGACCAACAGTCGGCCGACGTGCGGCACCAGCAGACCGATCCAACCGACGATCCCGCTCAGCGAGACGGCGGCCGCAGTCATCAGCGTCGCTCCGGCCACCACGGCCAGCCGCACGCGGCGGGTGTCGACGCCGAGCGCCTGCGCCTCCTCGTCCCCGAGCGTCATCACGTTCATGCGCCAGCGCAGCAGGTAGAGCGGGACCAGCCCGAGCACGACGGCCGGCAGAATCGCGCCGACGTCGCCAGCCGTCACGGCGGCGAGGCTGCCGAGCAGCCAGAACGTGATCGCCGGGAGCTGGTTGTACGGGTCGGCGAGGTACTTGACCAACGAGACGCACGAGCCCAGCAGTGTGCCGATCACGACGCCGGCCAGGACGAGCACGAGGATCGGGTCGTGCCGTCTGAGCGCGGTGCCCAGAAGGTACACCACCACCACCGCGAGCAGGCCCACGGCGAACGCCAGCGCCTGGATGGCGACGACGCCAAGCGATAGCCAGATCCCCAGCACGGCACCGAGCGCGGCGCCCGAGGACACCCCGAGGATGTCAGGCGAGACGAGTGGGTTGCGGAACAGGGCCTGGTAGGCGGTGCCCGCCGCCGCCAGCACCGCGCCGACGGCCAACGCCGCGAGCACGCGCGGCCCCCGCACGGCGAGGATCACGGTCTCGACGTTGCCGGGCACCCCCGAGGGTGTGCCGGTGAGCCGCGACCACGCGAGCGCCCCGAGCTGATCGAGCGTGACGGTGAAGCGTCCGACGCAGAGGGCCACGGCGACCAGGCCGAGCACCGCTACGGCGGCGACGGCAAACCAGAGCGCCCCACCCCGGCCCGTCGGCGTCAGCGTCGCCCCGGGGCCGTGCCGGCCAGCAACTCGTCGAGCTGCCGCTCCTCGGGCGGCCGATGATAGAAGGTCGCGTAGAACGCCCGGGTCTCGGCGCGGAGGTCGCCGGTGAAGCGGGTCGGGTAGAGCACGCGCTCGAGCCAGCGCAGGCCGATGAGCCGGTTGACCGACGGAGGGAAGTCGAGCCAGGGAAACGGGGCCGAGGGCGCGAGGTACAGGCGGCCCTCGCGGACCGCTCGCAGGCGACTCCACAGTGGGTCGGTCGGGGCCGCGGCGGCGAAGGCCGCCTCGATCGTCACGATCACATCGGGATCCCACGCAAGGACCTGCTCGAACGACACGGTGGCAAGGCTGCCGCCACCCAGCCCCTCGCCGGCGACGTTGCGCGCACCCACCCGCGTGAGGCTCTCGACGTTGATCGAGCCTGCTCGGCCCGTCTCCAGTCCGCGCGGCCCTCGCGCGTAGTAGACCCGCGGGCGCTCGGCGGCAGGCACGCGCGCCACGCGCCGCTCCGTGTCGGCGAGCAGCCGCTCTGCCTCCCGGGCCAGCGTCTCGGCGCGCTCACGCACGGCGAGCAGCTCCCCCAGCATCCGGTACGCGGCCGGCACCGCGTCGAGCCGGCCGTCGAGCAGCACGTAGGGCACGCCCGTTTGCGACTGCACCCGGTCGGCGAGCGACACGTAGGTCCCGGCAAGCGAGCCGTAGTCGACGATGACGTCGGGTCGCGCGGCGAGCACCGCCTCGACGTTGGCCGTGTTGCCGCGTCCAGTCAGACGACCGAGCGCCGGCAAGGCGGCCCAGCGCGCGGGGATGAACGCACGCTCCTCGACCGACGGTGCCCGGTTCCACCCGAGCATGCGCTCAGGCGCCAGGGTGTAGAGCAGGATGCTGGCGGGACCGCCGGCGGCGAACACGCGCTCCACACGGTCGGCCACCTCCACCCGTCGGCCGGCGCCGTCGACGACGGTGCGGCCGAGCACTGCGCTCGCGGACGCGGACAGGAGCGCCGTCGCCACGAGGACGCCGGCGGCCACGCGCCCAGCGCCCACGTCAGTCCTTGCCGATCATCACGTCCGAAGCCTTGATGACCGCGTACGCTTGGTCCCCCTCGCGGAGGCCCAGCTCGTCCACCGCCTCGTTGGTGATCGAGGCGGTGACGAGGGTACCGCTGACATCGATCTTGACGTGGGCAGTCGTGGCGCCGCGGACGATCGTCGTGACCCGGCCCTTCAGCACGTTGCGGGCACTCAGCCTCATTGCATTCCTCCTCAGCGGCCACCGGCGGGCTGGAATCCGAGCCGGCGCAGCACGGTCTGTCCCTCTGCACCGACCAGGAGCTCGACGAAGGCCCGCGCCAGCGCGGCGTGCCGGGAGTCCTTCACCACCGCGGCGGGATACGCCACGGGCCGGTACGTGTCCTCGGCGGGCCGGAACGCCTCCCGGACCTTCTCGCGACGGACCGCCACGTCGGTCGCGTATACGAAGCCGGCGTCCACCTCGCCACGTGCCACATAGTCGAGGGCCTGGCGCACGTTCTCGGCGAAGACGAGCTTGGGCTTCAGTCGCTCCCACAGGCCGAGGGTCCGCAGGCTCTCCTCGGTGTACTGTCCCACGGGCACCGTCCGCGAGTTGCCGATGACGATCTTCTGCACGCGCGGGTCGAGCAGGTCCGTCGGGCGGGCGAGGTCGACGGTCGAGTCGGTGGGCTTGACGACCACGAGCGCGTTGCGGGCGAACACGCGACGCGTCCCCGGCACGATCAACCCTCGCTGCTCCAGCTCGTCCATCTGACGCTGGGCGGCCGAGATGAAGACGTCGACCGGCGCCCCCGCCTCGATCTGCTTCTGGAGCTCGCCGGAGGCACCGAGGTTGTACCGCAGCACGACGCCGGGATGGCTCGCTGTGAAGCGTCGCCCCAGCTCCTCGACCGCGTCCTTCATGCTGATCGCGACCGACAGCGTGAGTTCCTGGGCCGCCGCCCGGCCGTGCAGTGCCCCGAGCAACGCCACGATCGTCAGGATCGCCACGCGAAACTGCATGCTACCCTCCAGCGCCAGGATGGCGTTCGCGAACACGCCGAAGCGTAGCGGTCGACGTCGGGCACTTCAAACGGCTCGATCGAGCATACTCACCGGACACATCCGCACGAAGGTGTGGCTGGAGCACGAGGGTCGGTTCGTGATGGGCGACGGTGGCCTGAAGCTGCTCGAGGCGATCGAGCGCCTGGGCTCCCTCGCCGCGGCCGTGCGGGTGATGGGCTGGTCGTACCGTCACGCGTGGGGATACCTGCGACGGGCCGAGGCGGTCCTCGGCGTTCCGCTGCTCACCCCGCGTGCGGGGCGAGGCGCCGCCCGCGGCGCGGAGCTCACCGAGCACGGCCATCGTCTGCTGGCGCGGCTGGCCGCCGCGCGCGCGAGCGTGGACGCGGCGGTTGGCCCCACCGGCCCCTCACCCGACGAGATCGCCGCCCGCGGCCGCCGGCGATGAGGCTCACGCGCGCAGCCACCCCTGCCTGCGGCCGCACCAGAGCAGCGCCCCGGCCACGAAACCCAAGCCCATGTTCCACATCGCGAGCGCCGCGGTCGCGAAGGTGATGTAGCGCTCCTCTCGAGAGGCGCCGCCGAGCTCGACCGACGTGGCGAGCCCCAGGCTGCCGGCGAGCAGGACGACTCCCAGCACACCGGCGGGGAAGACGCGCATGAGGAGCGCGATCGCCTCCGCGAATCCCAGCCCCGCGATCAGGGTCAGCGCGCCGAGGATCACCAACGCCCCGCCCGTCCTGGCACCGAAGCGCCGGTGGCCCGCCATGCCGCCCGCCCCGTGGCACATCGGAACGCCGCCCAGCGCGCCGCCCATGAGATTCATGAGCCCGTGGTTGACGGCCAGCGCACGCACGGTAACCGGCCGGTCGGGGAAGCTGGCGTTGTTCTCCTCGGTCGTGGCCAGGACGGCGTTGCCGAAGGTCAGCGCCGCCTGGGGCAGCGCGAGGACGACCACGCCCGTGACGACCTCACCCCAGCCGAGCCCGGCCACGCCGAGACTCGGCAGCCGCCAGTCCCAGGCCGCGACGGCGAGATCGGCGGCCAGGGTCGGAGCCCGCACGAGGGCGACGCCGAGCCCGAGCGCAAGAAGCAGCAGCATCGACGGCGCGGCGGCGCGCGACAGGAACACCAGCACGACGACGCCCGCGATGACGCCCACGACCGGATCGGTGGCGGCCATGCGAATCCCCGCGAGACCGAGCGCGAGCGCCAGGCCCAGCACGAGTCCGTTGACGACGGGCCGACCGGCCAGGCGCGCCATCCACGACGCCGCGCCGGTGAGGCCGAGGACGAGCCAGAGCGTGCCCGTGAAGAGCCCGGCCGCCTGGAGCGCGCCCGCCGTCACCACGGCGGGCTGGCTCACCGCCGCACTGCCGATCGCCTTCATCGGCTGCACGGCCCGGGGCGTGCGGTAGTAGAGGCCCACGCCGATCTGGGCCAGGCCAAACGACACCAGGATGCCGGCGGGATCGAGACCGGTGACGGCGAGATAACCCACCACGAACGGCACGAACGTGCCCAGGTCGCCGAACGCACCCCCGAGCTCGCCCACGTCGTAAACGTTGCCCGGGGCGCGGGCGGCGCTCGCGGCTCTCAGCGGCGCGTCGCCCGCCACCGGTCGGAGTTCGGGAAGAACAGCGACTCGCCGTAGCGCTCGACGCCGAACGCCTGGATGAGCCGTTGCGCCTCCTCGGCGACGAGCCAGTCCGCGAAGCGCCGCGCGCCCTCCGCGTTGACCTTGGGCAGGCGCGCCGGGTTCACCCGGATCACGGCGATGTAGTTCAGCAGATCGGGGTCCTTCTCGACGAGCACCTGCAGGCGGATCTCCTTGCGCACGGTGAGGTAGGTCGCGCGGTCCATGAGGACGTAGGCCTGCCGGGCGTCGGCGTGACGGGTCGTGGGCGCGTTGCCGGAGGCGCCTTGTTCCCATCGCTCGTACCACTCGCCCGCCGAGGATGACGAAGTCGTCGTACATGACGTCGCGACGGTCGCCCCCACCCGTCGGCGACGAACGTGTCCTCGAGGGCGCGCGCGTGGGCCATCACCAGGTCGAAGCTCCCGGTCTTGGCCATCTCCAGGGCGGCCCCGGTGCCGGCGCCGGCGTGACGCACCACGAGCCCGGTCGCGCGCTCGAAGGCGTCCTCGAGCGCGCCCACGATGCCGGCATCGATCGGCCCGATCGTGCTCGCCAGCATCACCACCCGCCCGCCGCTGCCCTCGCCTCGACCGGCCACCACTCCCAGCAAGGCGGCTCCCAGGATCAGTGCGCCGGCCCGTCGTCCTGCCATAGCCGTCTCCCCCTCAGAACGCCCGGCGCTGCTGGATGGTGGTGAGCGCCCAGTTGACGCCAAAGACCAGGAGCAGCAGCAGGATGGAGAGGGCGATGGCGACGCCGAACTCGCCCTTGCCCGTCTCCAGCACCATGGCCGTCGTGAGCGTGCGGGTCTGGCCCTTGATGTTGCCGCCCACCATCATCGAGGCGCCGATCTCCGAGATGACACCGCCGAAGCCGGCCATGATCGCCGCCAGCATCGGCAGCCGCGCCTCGCGCAGCACCACCCACACCATCTGCAGGCGGGAGGCGCCGAGGGCCAGGAGCTGCAGGCGGAACTTCTCGGGGACGTTCTGCACGGCGGCCAGCGTGATGCCCGTGACGATGGGCGAGGCGATGACCGCCTGGGCCAGCACGATCGCCGCCGGGGTGTAGAGCACCTCCCACTCGCCGAGGGGGCCGCTCCGCCAGAGCAGGATCGTGACGAACAGGCCGACCACGACGGGCGGCAGCCCCATGCCCGTGTTCACCGCGCTGACGAGAAGCGTGCGGCCGGGGAAGCGCGTCAGCGCGAGCGCGGCGCCGGCGGGGATGCCGAGGAGGAGGGCGATGAGCGTCGCCGTGCCCGAGACCCGTAGCGAGAGCCAGAGGACGGAGAGGATCTCGGGGTCGCCGCCGAGCAGCAGACCGACGGCCCGGCGGACCCCCTCGACCAGCACGTCCACGGGCTAGAAGTCCTCGTCCTTCTTTCCGGCGATCGGGACGAACAGCGGCTGGCCGAACTTGTCCACGCCGAAGGTCTTGATGATGCCTTGGGTCTCGGGCGCCAGCATGAAGTCGGCGAAGGCCTTGCCGCCCGCCGCGTTGACCTTCGGGCCGTTGGCGGGGTTGACCTCCATCACCGAGTAGATGTTGAGCAGGAGCTTGTCGCCCTCGACCATCGGCTTGAGGTCGACGCGCTTGGAGAACGCCAGCATCGTCGCGCGGTCGGTCAGCGTGTAGCCCTGGCGGTCGTTGGCGATGCCGAGCGTCGCGCCCATGCCCTGGCCCGACTCGATGTACCACGGCGCCCCCGGCGTGATGCCGGCCGCCTTCCACAGGGCCAGCTCGAGCGTGTGGGTGCCGGACTTGTCGCCCCGGGAGACGAACCGCGCCTGCGCGTCGGCGATCCGCTTCAGCGCGGCCACGACGCTCTTCTCCCCGCGGATCTTGGCCGGGTCGGCCTCGGGGCCGATCACCAGGAAGTCGTTGTACATGACGAGGCGGCGGTTCTGCATCTTGCCCTCGGCCACGTACTTCTTCTCCTGCGCCGGCGCGTGGGCGAGCGTGACGTCGGCCTCCCCGCGCGCGGCCAGGGCCAGCGCCTGGCCGGTGCCCACCGAGATCGTCTTCACCGAGTACCCGGTGTTCTTCTCGAAGAGGGGCACCAGCACGTCGAGGAGCCCGGAGTCCTGGGTACTCGTGGTGGTGGAGAGGATGACGCTCTTGGAGCCCGGGGTCTGGGCCGGCACCGCCGGCGCCAGCATCACGATGCTGAGCGCCAGGAGCCAGAAGGTCCGCCGCCGCATGACGTCTCGCTTTCCGCGGGCCCGGCCGGGTCCGCTCATGTGCTTGCTGGAGCATAACGGCTCGGCGAGGCATAGTCGAGTCGTTGACGGACCGCGAGGCCAGGCCGATCCGGCCGGCGCCTATAATGACGTCCTCATGGGCGAGCCGCGCGTCCTGATCGTCGACGACGAGCCGGACATGGTCGACAACTGCGCGCGCATCCTGCGTCGCGCCGGCCATCGCTGCCTCACGACCACCGACCCGCAGCGGGCGCTGGCGCTGCTCGAGTCCGAGCGCCCCGACCTGCTGCTCACAGACCTCAAGATGCCCGAGGTCGACGGGCTGACGCTGCTGCGACGCGCCCACGAGCTCGATCCGGCCCTGCCGGTGATCGTCATCACCGCCTTCGCGACGATCGAGTCGGCCGTCGCCGCGGTGAAGGAGGGCGCCTTCGACTACCTGCCGAAGACCTTCTCGGTCGACCAGCTCACGATCGTGGTCGAGCGCGCCCTGCGGCAGCGCCGTCTCGCGCTCGAGAACCGCCACCTGCGCGAGCAGCTGCAGGGCACCCTCGGGCTGGAGAACGTCGTCGGCCGCAGCCCGGCGATGGCCCAGGTGTTCGAGCTCGTGCGCAAGGCGGCGCGCTCGGAGGCCAACATCCTGGTGCTCGGCGAGTCGGGAACCGGCAAGGAGCTGATCGCGCGGGCCGTGCACGCCAACAGCCCGCGCGCCGCCCAGGCCTTCGTGCCGGTCGACTGCGCCTCGCTCCCCGAGCCGCTGCTCGAGTCCGAGCTGTTCGGTCACGAGAAGGGCGCCTTCACCGGCGCGGTCCGCACGAAGCCCGGGCTCATGGAGGTCGCCGGCGGCGGCACCCTGTTCCTCGACGAGATCGGCGAGCTGCCGGTCAGCCTGCAGGTGAAGCTCCTCCGCGCGCTGCAGGAGCGGCAGATCCGCCGCGTCGGCGGCACCGCCCTGATCGACGTCGACGTGCGGGTGGTCTCGGCGACGAACCGCGACCTGCGCGAGGCCGCGGCGAAGGGCCAGTTCCGCGAGGAGCTCTACTACCGCGTGAACGTCATCGAGATCCGCCTGCCCCCGCTGCGCGAGCGGGCCGGCGACGTGCGGCTGCTCGCCCACGCCTTTCTCAAGCGCTACAGCCAGGGCCGCATCCACGGCTACGACGACGCGGCGATGGCCGCGCTCGAGGCCTATGCGTGGCCGGGCAACGTGCGCGAGCTGCAGAACATCGTCGAGCGCGCGTGCGCGCTGGCCGAGACGGACACGATCACCCGGCGGGACCTGCCCGACCACGTCCTCGGGGGCGGCCTTCGTGACGCCACGCCGGGGCCGCCCGCCCCGGCCGTGGCATCACCCGTGGCCGCAACCACCGAGCTCGGCCTCAAGGCGGCCAAGGACCGGTGGATGGCCGTCCTCGAGGCGTCCTACCTGAAGGAGCTGCTCGACCGCCACGACGGCAACGTCTCGGCCGCCGCCAAGGCGGCGGGCGTCGACCGCAAGACGTTCCACCGTCTGATCAACAAGCACCACATCCGCGACTGATCTCGCCGCGAGGGGCTGCGCCCCTCCGCTACGGCAGCTTCACGAGGAAGTGGGCGCGGCGGTTGCGGGCCCAGCAGGCCTCGGTGAGCTCGCTGCAGGTCGGTCGCTCCTCGCCGTATGTGATGGTCGTGATCCTCCCCGCCGGCACGCCGCGCTTCACCAGGTAGTCCTGGGCGGCTCGCGCCCGTCGATCGCCCAGGGCGAGGTTGTAGGCGTTCGTCCCGCGCTCGTCGCAGTGACCCTCGACGAGCATGAGCGCCGACGGGTTCGCCTTCATCCACTCGGCGCTGGCGTCGAGGGTGCGGGCTCCCTCCTCCGTGATCGCGTGCCGGTCGAAGGCGAAGAAGACGTCCTTCAGCTCCGCGATGCTCTTGAACTCGGCCGGCGCGGGCCGCGGCGGAGCGGGCGCCGGGGCCGGAGCCGGCGGTGCCGCGGCCACCGGGGGCGGCGGCGTCGGAGCCGGAGCGGGGGGCGGCGTCACGGGCGCGACCGGAGCCGGCGGCGCGGTCACCGCCGCGCCGGTCGGCGGCGGCGCAGCGGTCTGTGTCATCGCAGGGCGCTTCGCACACGCAGCGCTCAGCAGCAGCAGCGCCAGCACGACGACCACCATCCGAGATCCCCGCAACACCATGAAGGCCTCCCTCTCCGGGTCGATTGGTCGAGATCGAACCCACGTGATGATAGCAGCGCCGTCGAGGACAACGGACCCCGCGGAGGCGGGGCTCACGCGGACGCGTGGTCGCGACCGACCCGCGAGCGCGAGACGAGAGCCCGGCACGCCGCGCCGACGAGCCCGAGCGCGAGCGCCGCCCCGATCCAGCGCCAGCCGCCTTCCACGAGCAGACCGGCGCAGAGCAGGACGCCGAGGGCCGGCAGCCCCACGTCGGCGAGCCGGCGCGCCCGGCCGCCCGACGTGCGGCCGCGGAGCGCCAGCCACAGCAGGCTGGCGTTGACGGCGCCGAAGCTCAGCAGGACGACGGCGTCGGTGAGGCGCGCGACCGCGGACAGGTCTCCGCTGAGGACGAGAGCGGCGGCGACCGCCAGCACGACCAGCAGCGCCGTGACGGGGATCTGCGTCCGGCTCAGACGAGCCAGCGTGCGCGGCAGCACGCCCTCGCTCGCCATCCCGTAGATCGAGCGGGAGCCCGCGAGCAGGAGCAGCAGCACGGTGTTCGCGGTGGCCGCCAGCGCCATGACGCCGAGGGCGGTCTCGGCCCCGGCGCCGAGCACGTCGCGCGCGACCAGGGCCAGGGGCGCCGACGACGTCGCCAGCCGGGCGGCCGGCACGATCGCCGTCGCCGACAGGGCGACGGCGATGTAGATGAGGGTCGTCGCCAGGATCGAGATGAAGAGGGCGCGTGGCAGATTGCGCTCCGGCTCGTGCATCTCCTCCGCGAGGTTGCCGAGCTCGTCAAATCCCAGGTAGGCGAAGAAGATCAGTGACGCCGCGCTGAAGACCCCACCGAAGCCGCCCGCGCTCATCGTCCAGTCGGCGCGCGCCCACGCTGGCAGCCCCAGGACGATGACGAACGCCAGGCCCAGCGCCTCGACGGCCGTGAGCGCGATGGCCAGCCCGACGGACCCGCCGACGCCCGCGTAGAGCGCGACGCCGGTGAGCGCGATGAGGACCAGCGCGGCGACGGTCACGGAGCTCCCGGTGAGATGTCCGAAGTACCCGCCGAAGCCCAGGGCGACGGACGCCGCGGCCGCGACGTCGCCGACCAGCATCAGCCAGCCGGCGACGAAGCCGACCTCCGTGCCGAACGCCAGCGCCGTGTACTGGAACTCCGGCGAGGTCCGGGGCCGCATGGCGCCGAGTCGCGCGTACGAGTACGCCGTCAGCGCCGCGGCGACGCCGGCCAGCAGGAACGCGAGCCAGAGCGCCTGTCCCGCGGTGGCGGCGGCGGGCCCGATGAGCGCGTACACGCCGGCCCCGAGGATGACGCCCACGCCAGCGGCGGAGACCTGCCAGAGGCTCAGCGTCCGACGCAGGGTCCGCGGGGCGCCCGTTCCGGTGAGGGTGGTCATGCCTCGCCCGCCAAGCAAGGCCGCTGCCGCGCCGCCCGCCGCGCAAACCCCGTCAATCCGCGGCGACGGCGCTCGCACCGTCGGAGGCCGCTGGGGTATCGGCGTCCCACCGAGGCAGCAGCACCCCACCGATCGTGGGCCGTCATCGTCCGAACGCGTTGATTTCCCGCGCGCGACGTCGTGGCGCGCCGGTTGCTCCGATGGAGGATCGGGAGGTCCACCCGATGAAGGTCAAGACGATCCTCGTGCCGCTGGATGGCTCGATCGGCGCCGAGGCCGCGCTGAGGCCCGCCATCGAGCTCGCCGTGAAGGACGACGCCCGGCTGATCCTGCTCCGCGCCGCGGAGGCGCACGCCCTGCCGACGACCGATCCGGTCGAGGCGCAGGTCGCGGTCATGCGCGAGGCCGAAGAGTACCTGCGCGCCGCGCGAGACCGGGTGCTGGCGAGCGGCGTCGAGGCGGTCGAGGTCGCGCCCTGGTACGGCCCGCCGGCCGAATCCATCCTGGAGGCGGCCTGCTCGCGCGACGCCGATCTGATCGTCATGGCGAGTCACGGCCGCAGCGGTGTCGCACGACTGGTCGTCGGCAGCGTCGCCGCCCGCGTCCTGCGGGAGGCGCGCGTGCCGCTGCTGCTCATCGGCCCGGCCGACGCGCGGGAGGACACGCCGTTCACGGTGCTGATCCGCGAACCTCACACCGTCGAGGCGGCCACCGCCGCCAGGGAGACATCCCCACGATGAGCCGTCGAGTGCTCCACCCCACCGACTTCTCCAAGGCGTCGGGCGCCGCGTTCACCCGGGCCCTGGCGGAGGTCCGAAAGAACGGCGGCGAGCTGCTGCTGGTCCACGTCCTGTCGCCGGTCATCCCGATGGCCGGGGCCGGCGAGGGCTACCTCGCCCCGTCGGTGTACGAGCAGATGAGCAAGTCGGCCAACGACTGGGCCCGGAAGCAGATGGACAAGCTGCTGGCCAAGGCGAAGGCCGCGCGCGTGCGCGCGCGCGGGATGGTGCTCGAGGGCGTGGCGCACGAGCAGATCGTCCGCAGCGCCAAGCGGCAGCGGGCCGACCTGATCGTCATGGGGACGCACGGTCGGACGGGGGTGGCGCGCTTCTTCCTCGGCAGCGTCGCGGCGCGGGTGGCGGCCACCGCTCCCTGCCCGGTGCTGACCGTGCGCGGGCGCTAGCGATGACGCTCGCCCTCGAGACGGCGCGGCTCGAGGACTACCTCGCGCGCGTGCTCGCCGAGCCGGTCGAGGTGCTCGCCCTGCGCTCGCTCGGGGGCCAGGCCGTCGACGATCCCAAGGGCTTCGGCTACGGGACGCCGTTCGAGGTCGAGTGCCGTGTGGGAGGCCGCCCGCGCGCGCTCGTCGTGAGCCGGACGCGGCCGGCGAAGGGCTTCGGCCACGACTACCCCGCCGACCGGTCGTGGCAGGCGCTCTACGGTCACGTCGCGTACAACGACTTCCCCCGCCACGTGCGCAGCGTGGACGTCGGCTTCGTGCGGCCCTCCGGCGAGATGGTCTCCGCCGGCGACGCCGTCGAATTCTTCCAGCTCGTCGACAAGGCGGAGGGGCGTCTCTACTGGCTCGACCTCGACCGGCTGCTGGACGGCGCGCTGGATCCGCTGGACACCGCGCGGGCCCACGCGCTGGCCCGCTTCCTGGCCGAGGTGCACGTCGCCAAGCGCGACGAGCCGACGCTCTATGCGCGGCGCATCCGCGAGCTGGTCGGCCACGGCGAGTGCGTGATGGGCATCCTCGACAGCTATCCGCACCCGTGGCCACCGCTGCCACCCTCGGCGTGCGAGGCGCTGGAGGTGGCGATGGTCCACTGGCGGTGGCGGCTCCGCCACCGCGCCCACCGACTGTCGCGCACGCACGGCGACTTCCACCCCTGGAACATCCTCTTCCGCGAGGGCACGGACTTCAGCCTTCTCGACCGCAGCCGGGGCGAGTGGGGCGAGCCGGCCGACGACGTGGCGGCGCTCGCGATCAACTACCTGTTCTTCGGGATGCGCCGGGCGGCCCGGCACGGCGGGCGCGGCGTGGCCGAGCCCTTCCAGGGCCTCTTCCACGCCTTCCTCTCGACCTACGTGGGGACCAGTCACGACTCCGAGATCTTCGAGACGCTCCCGCCGTTCCTGACGTTCCGCGCGCTCGTCCTGGCCCATCCGCGCTGGTACCCCGACCTGCCCGACACGGTGCGTGCCGACCTCGGCCACCTGGCGAGCTCGCTGGCGCGGCTGACGCGCTTCGATCCGGCCGACGTGTCCTGGCTGTGCGGAGTCGCCCGGTGAGCTGGGCCATCTGGATCACGGGTCGCCCCGGCAGCGGCAAGTCGACGCTCGCGCGCGCCGCGGCGGCCCGCCTGGCCGAGGCGGGCGAGCCGGTCGCGCTGCTCGAGCTCGACGCCATGCGGAAGGTGGTCACGCCGCACCCGACGTACACCGACGTCGAGCGCGAGGTCGTCTACCGCGCGCTCGTGTTCGCGGCCGTCTCGCTGACGGCGGCCGGCGTCCCCGTGATCATCGACGCCACCGCGCACCGTCGCGCCTGGCGCGAGCTGGCGCGCGCCGCCATCCCGCGCTTCGCCGAGGTCCAGCTCGATTGCTCCCGCGAGGTCGCCGAGTCGCGCGAGCGCACGCGCGCGGCCGGCACCGCCCCGCCGGACGTCTACGCCGCGGCGGCGGCGCCCGGCGCCACCGTGCCCGGCGTCAACGTCCCCTACGAGCGCGCGTGGTCACCCGAGCTGACCGTGGACACCGGCCACGAGGACGTGCCCTCGGCAACGGCGCGCATCGTCGCACTTGCGCGCACCCTGGGCCCGACCCGGCGAAGCCCGTCGGCCTCGGGCGGGGCGGTGCTGTGGCTGACCGGCCCCCCGGGCAGCGGCAAGACGACGCTGGCCGCGCGGCTGGCGTCGCGGCTGCGCGCCGAGAGCGTGCCGGTGGCCGTGCTCGAGTGGGCGGCCCTGCGCGCGCTCGCGCTGGCCCCGGACTGGGCCGCCGAGCGGGAGGAGGCGATCGCCCACCGGGCCCTCGCCTACACTGCGAAGCGGCTGGCCGACGCCGGGCTGGTCGTCGTCGTCGACGCGACGGCGCCGCGCCGGGCGTGGCGCGCGCTGGCCCGCGAGCTCGTCGACGTCTTCGCGGAGGTGCAGCTCGTCTGTCCGGCCGAGGTCTGCCTGGACCGCGAGCGCGCGGTGCGCTGGGGCCCGCACGTCGGCGGCTTCGCGGCGGCGCCCGATCTCGCGGTCGAGTACGAGTACTCGCTCAGCCCCGACCTGCTCCTCGACACTCAGACCCGCAGCGAATGGACCGCGGCCGAAGACCTCGTCGGCTTCGCGCGTCGCCTGCTCACCCGCCCCACCGCCGTCCGCTAGGAGGATGCCATGCGTGTGCGCGACATCATGACCGCTCACCCGATCACCGTCGACCCCGAGACACCGATGCTCGAGGCCCGGCAGTGGATGGTCCAGAAGCGGATCCGCCACCTCATCGTCGTCGAGAACGCGCGGGTCGTCGGCATCGTCACCGACCGTGACATCCGCCTCAACCTGCCCTCGCCGGCGACCAGCCTGTCGGTCTGGGAGCTGAACTATCTGCTGGCCCAGCTCACGGTGGGGGGCGTCATGTCGGCCACCGTCCTCGTGGTCGATCCCGACCGGCCCGTCGCCGACGCCGCCCGGATCATGATGGAGCACAAGATCGGCGCGCTGCCGGTCGTCGACGAGGGACGCCTGATCGGCATCGTGACCGAATCGGACTTCGTCCGCGCGATGGCGGGGCTCGTCCCGGTGGCGTGATGGGCACGGTCCTTCTCGTCGAGGACGAGCAGGATCTCGCCACCGCGTGTGCGCGGCTGCTGCGCCGGTTCGGCTGGCGGGTCGTGATGGTCGGCACCCGGGACGAGGCGCTGCTCGCCCTCGCGGACCAGCCGCCGCCCGCGCTCGCCATCGTCGACCGCCAGCTTCCCGACGGCGACGGGCTCGAGATCCTGCGAGCGGCCCTGTCGGTGGGGACGCGCGTGATCATGGTCACCGGCTATGGGTTGCCGGCGACCCGCCGGCTCACCCTCGAGGAGGGCGCCGCCGCCTTCCTCGCCAAGCCGTTCTCCTCGCACGAGCTGCTCACCCTGGTCCGCGCGGTGGCCGGCGACGTCCCGGGCATACACTGCTGACATGAAAACGTACGCGGCAATTTTCCTCAGCGTGTTCCTTGCCGAGCTGGGCGACAAGACGCAGCTCGCCACGGTCCTGTTCGCGAGCGACGCGGCGCTGAGCCGCTGGGGCGTGCTCGCCGCCGCCGGCAGCGCGCTCGTCGCGTCGACGGTGCTGGCGGTCCTGGCCGGCTCGCTGCTCGGGGCCTGGGTCGAGGGCCCGCACCTGCGGCGCGCCGCCGCCCTCGGCTTCGTCGCCATCGGGCTCTGGATGCTGGTGCGCGGATGAACGTCCTCGCGCTCAACTGCGGCTCGTCGACGCTGAAGTTCCGCCTCCTCGCCGCCGAGCCCGGGGCGCCGGCCGCCGACGCGCGGGCGCTCGCCGGGGGCCGCGTCGAGCGGCTGGGCGACGACGCCCGGTTGACGCTCGAGCACGGCGGCCGCACCGACGAGGTGCGGGCGCCGGTTCCCGATCACGCCGCCGCCGTCGACCGCGTGCTCGCCTGGCTCGCCGACCTCGACGCCGACGTCGAGGCGGTGGGCCACCGCGTGGTGCACGGCGGCGCGCGCTTCACCACGCCCACGCGGATCGACGCCGACGTCGTCCGCGCCATCGAGGCCCTGGAGTCGCTGGCCCCCTTGCACAACCGGCCGGCGCTGGCCGGGATTCGCGCGTGTCAGGCCGCGCTGAAGCCGGCGGTGCCGATGGTGGCCGTCTTCGACACCGCGTTCCACGCCTCGATGCCCGAATCCGCCGCCCGCTACGCGATTCCGGCGGACCTGGCCGAGCGCCACGGGATCCGCCGCTACGGATTCCACGGCATCTCGTACGAGTGGGCGACGGCGCGGAGCGCCGCCGTGCTCGGCCGCCCCGTCGAGGCGCTGCGGCTCGTGGCGCTGCACCTGGGCAACGGCGCCTCGGCGGCGGCGATTCGCGGCGGGCGCTCGATGGACACGTCGATGGGGTTCACGCCGCTCGAGGGCCTCGTGATGGGCACGCGCTCCGGTGACATCGACCCGGCCATCGTCGGCTACCTGGTCCGGACCGAGGGCGTCGCCGTCGACCAGGTCGAGGCGTGGCTCAACGAGCGCTCGGGGCTGGCCGGGCTCTCCGGCGGCCACGCGGACGTACGCGACCTCCTCGAGCACGAGGGTGACGACCCTCGTGCACGCCTCGCGCTGGCCGTGTTCTGCCACCGGGCGCGCAACTATCTCGGCGCCTACCTGGCGGTGCTCGAGGGCGCCGACGCCGTCGTCTTCACGGGCGGCATCGGCGAGCACCAGCCCGAGATCCGTCACCGCATCGCCGCGGGCTTCGCGTGGTGCGGCCTGGCGCTCGACCCCGAGCGCAACGCCGCGACGCGTAGCACCGAGGCCGTCATCAGCACGAGGGACGCGTCGATCCGAGCTCTCGTCGTGCCCGCCGACGAGGAGCGTGTCATCGCCAGTCAGACGGCCACCTGCCTGGCGCCGCAAGGACGGTCATGACCGCCAGGCGCCCAGATCGCTCAGGAGGGCACTTATGAAGCATCTCGTCGTCGCCCTGGGACTGCTGGCCGCGGCCGGCACCGCGGCGGCCCAGGCGCCCGAGCCCCCGATGATCCAGCGGGGCGAGGCCGCGTTCAAGAGCAACGGCTGCTACGGCTGCCACATGATCGGGAAGTTCGGCACGCCGATCGGTCCCGACCTCTCGCACGTGGGGCGCAAGTATCCGCCCGACTACCTCGCGCGCTGGCTTCGGGATCCCGCCCAGCAGCGCCCGGCCGCGCACATGCCGGCGCTCGAATTGACGGAGGCCGACGTGCAGGCCCTCGCCGCCTATCTCGGGTCGCTACGCTGAGTCGGCGGGGGGCCGGAGTGGCGGGCGGCCGAAGCGAGCGCGCAGGCTGTTCAGCGCGGGGAGGACGCCGGCTCGCCGCGCGAGCGCCCGCTCTACCTCCCGACGCCTGGGGAAGTCGACCAGGAACAGCCCCACGAGGATCGTCAGCAGCCCCTGCCCCGGGACACCGGGGACGGACAGGGCCAGGCCGATCGAGATGATGACGAGGCCGACGAGGTTGCGGATGATGCGGCGGGCCGTCCAGGGCGTGCGGGCGGCCGGCTCCCGCACGAAGTAGTCCTCGGGCAGCCGGACCACGATGCGCGCCACGAGGGCGAGCGAGCCGGCCGTCAGCACCACCCAGACCAGCACGGCCAGTCCGAGGTGGTGCCATTCGACCCAGGCGAGGGTACGCGCGAGGAAGTCCATGCGGCTGCAATCGAGAATAGCCGAACGCTTGAGCGGACGCCGCCCCCGCGCCATAGTCGCCGCGTGAACGAGCCGTCCTCGCCCGCCGCGCTCGCCGCCGAGGTCGCCCGGCTACGCCAGCAACTGGCCGAGATGGAAGCGTCCGCCGCCAGCCGCCTGCAGGCCAAGCGGCGGCTCGAGGACGACGCCCGGGCCTCGGACGCCGCGCTGCGAAAGGTCGAGGCGACAGCCCGCGCCATGCTGGAATCCGCCTCCGAGGGCATCATCCTGATCGACGCGACCGGGCGCATCACGCTGGTGAACACGGCCGCGGAGCGGATGTTCGCCTACCCGCGCGCCGAGCTGGTCGGCCAGCTCCTCGAGATCCTGCTCCCGGAGCGCGTCCGCCGCGTCCACGCCGTCCACCGCACCCACTACTTCGCCGAGCCCCGCGTTCGCCCGATGGGCATCGGGCTCGACCTCGCCGGCCGCCGCAAGGACGGCACGGAGTTCCCTCTCGAGATCAGCCTGAGCCACGTGGACGCGCCGGACGGCGCCGTGGCGATGGCGTTCATCACCGACATCACCGAGCGCAAGCGCATCGAGGGACAGCTGCAGCGCCAGCGGGAGGTGCTCTACCAGAACGAGAAGCTCGCGGCCCTGGGCACGATGGCGGCGGGGATCGCCCACGAGATGAACAATCCGCTCGGGATCATCACGACCCGCATCGAGGTCATGCTGATGGACGCCGAGCAGCAGCAGCTTCCGGCCCAGGTGCTGGAGGACCTCACCGTGCTCCACCGGGCGAGCCAGCGCGTCGCGCGGATCGCCGCCGGCCTGCGCTCGTTCGCTCGCCACACGCCCGGCGAGCGCGTCCCCGTGGACCTGAACACGGTCGTGGAGGAGAGCCTGCAGCTCATGCAGAAGCCGCTGGCCGCCGACGACATCCAGGTCGTCGCGAGCCTGCACCCCGACCTGCCGCGCCTGCTGGGTGACGCCACCACGCTGCACCAGGTCCTCATGAACCTGCTCACGAACGCCCGCGAGGCGATGCCGGGGGGCGGCCAGGTCCGCATCGAGACGGCCCCGGCCGAGCGGCCGGACTGGATCCGCCTGCTCGTGGCCGACACCGGCCCCGGCATCCCGGCGGACGAGATCTCGAAGATCTTCGATCCGTTCTTCACGACCAAGCGCACCGGCACCGGGCTGGGGCTCTCGGTCACCTACGGCATCATCCAGGAGCACGGCGGCACGATCGACGTGCAGAGCCGGCCGGGCGCCGGCACCACGTTCATCCTGAGCTTTCCGACGACCGAGTCGTGAAGTCCAGCTCGACCACGCCCTGATCGATCGAGCGCCGGGTCACCTCGCCCAGGCGCGCGATGAGGTGGAGCATGCGGCGGTTGTCGGCGAGGACCCAGGCGCGGAAGCGGTGGATCCCGTTCATCGCCGCCGCCGCGAGCAGCTCGCGGAACAGCACGGTGCCGAGCCCCCGGCCCTGCCAGCCGTCCTCCACGACGAACGCGACCTCGGCGGTGCCGAGCTCGTCGGCCGGCGCGTAGCGCGCCACCGCGATCAGCGTGTCGGAATCCTCGGGCGCCTCCACGACGAGCGCCAGCCGCGTGCCGTAGTCCACCTCCGCCAGGAAGCGTGCCCAGTCGGGCGGCAGCCGCCGCATGACCGTGAAGAAGCGCTGGTAGCGCGTATCCACGCTCAGCCGGTCGTAGAGCGCCACGAGACGCGAGGCGTCCTCCGCGCGGATCGGGCGCATGTGCACGCGGGTGCCGTCACGGAGCGTCACCGGGCGATCGAACCGCGATAGCCACGCCTCCGGCGCGCTCATGACGTCGCCGGTCTATCGCAGCCGCCGGGCGGGCACCGGGGCACGCGCTCCTCGGCCCGACGCCGGGCTGGGGCGCCGACGCCCCAGCGCCGGGGTCGCTCCGACGACCAAGCCATCGACTTTGCAGCGATCCGCCGTGGCACTGCCGTTGCTCCCTCGCTGGTCGTCCGTCACGCCCGAACGATGGCGGAGAAGGAGTCGGAGATGCACCAGAGCGAGCACCCGCGCGGCGCGCTGCTGTTCATGCTGCTCTATCTCCTGACCCTCACCGCGCTGTGGCTCAACGCCTACCTGCGCCTGTGGGGAGAGTGACACCATGAGCGATCCCCACCGACGACCGCCGACCACGGTCTATCTCTACGAGCTCGCGTGGATCCTGCCGTCGATTGCGATCCCGATCGGGATGCTGGCCGCGCTGACCGTCACCGCCTTCGGCGCGGGGATCCACCTGCCCTCCGCCGCGGGCCGGGTCTCGCCGACGCAGGTCGCCCAGACGGCGCCGTTCGCCAACCCCGGCGTGAGACAGACGGGCCCCGGCCGCTACGAGGTCGTGATGACCTCGCAGATCTGGACGTTCGCCCCCAACGAGATCCGGGTACCGGCCGGCTCGACCGTGACGTTCATCGCCACCAGCAAGGACGTCGTGCACGGCCTGCTCATCCCCCGTGCGCGCCTCAACGTGATGCTGCTGCCCGGACAGGTCACGCGCGTGACCACGCGCTTCGACCGGCCTGGCGAGTACCCGATGTTCTGTCACGAGTACTGCGGCATCGCGCACCACACGATGTGGGGCAAGGTCATCGTGGAGCCGGCGTCGTGACGGCCACGGCGACGCTCGGCCGTCTCACCGGCGCCTACC